>Ga0209162_1000602_pt1 | contig 38951 bp, 36 predicted proteins | sample YNPNPMetaG_FD_187121 | JGI IMG/M metagenome (GOLD analysis project Ga0209162, IMG submission 187121) | Anoxygenic and chlorotrophic microbial mat microbial communities from Yellowstone National Park, USA - YNP NP MetaG (SPAdes) (version 2) ...
CCCCTGATGCTCCAACTCGACGGCTTCCGGCGACCCTGTTGCGAAGCAATGGTGGGCGCTTTGGGGATACGAAAAATGCGAATCCTTATCTTCTCGCAGGCCCAGATGAGGGCAGAACCTTTTTGAAAGTGTGGACAATTGAAATCTCCGTTGGCTGGAGGTGACGGTCACTTCTGAAAGTGACCGTCACCTTACAGGGCTCTGACGTCCCCCTGCGTGAGGTTGTTGGGATGTGGTGGTTTCATGAGAGCCACCACCGTCGCCATCTGCCCACGGCCGGGGTGCCCGGTCTTTTAAACCACCAACCGCCACACTCAACCCCATCACCAACCAGGGGATGACCGACGGCTTGGTGCCCCAGGTGACGGCGTCCACCAGGCCGTGCAACACCATGACGACAAGGCTGATCAAGAGGCCCAGGCCCAAAGCGTTGGCATCTTGCCATTCCCTTCCTCCACGGAACCTCCAGACCCCCCAGGCGGTCCGCAGGCTGATGATGAGCAGAGCCACAAAGGCGCCCAGGCCAGCCACACCCAGGTCCACCCCCACTTGCAAGAACAGGTTGTGAGCGTGGTTGACGTGGGCTTTGAGGCCATGCCGCGTGGAGAGTGGAGACACACTGGACAGGACCTGGTCAAAAGTCCCCAGGCCGATGCCGCTAAGAGGGAAGTGCCCGATCATGCCCAGGGCCGCAGACCAGATTTGCCGCCGCGCTTCCAGGCTCTCGAGAGAATCCGTCACCAACATGGCATCCACAAGGGAGTACAGACCGAAGCGGCGCACGGCTACTCCGACCCCCATGAGCAGAAGAGGTGTGCCCCACAAAAGTTCTGGACAGCACAAAAAGGCCATCACCAACAGGCCGATGGCGAGGGCCAGGTAGGCCCCTCGCGATTGGGTCAGGATGATGACAGCCAGCATGGTCAGGGTGGCAGCCAACAGACCAACCCGACCTGACCGGGCCTGTGCTCTGGGCAGAAAGGACAAAGGGGCGAAAAGGAGCAGAGCCACACTGACCGGGACCAGCAAGGCCAGAGCGCCGGCCAGCACATTGCGGTTGACGGTTTCATACGGCAGCAAGGGCGCCGGAATATGGTCGTAGAGGCGTGAGGCAGAGAACAGTTTTGTACGATTCCATGTAGTGCCCAGAGGAGCCACCAGGGCCAGCGCCACGCCTGAGGCGATCAACAAGAATACCACGTGCCAGACCCGATGACCTGACCAGGCCCAGTTCACCACCCCGTAGAAGAGCGCTACCCCGGCCACGACCTGACACAGGGTTGTCAGGCTCAGGGAAGGATTATCCGAAACCGTGGCCCCTATCAGAGTCATGGCCAGGATGATGGCGATGGGCCAGTCCGTCGGCGTGCGCCTGGTGAGGTGACCTCTCTCCTCCCAGCGGCAGAGCCAGGGCAGCAAAACCAACGCCAGTCCCAAAGGGGTGAGCACATTGGGGAACAGCAACAGAGGTACGAGAAGCAGAAGGAACCACAATTCCCCCTGAAGGATCTGTTGGATCAATCTTCTCATCTCACCCCGGCATTTCTTGTGGCGATAGGATGATCTGGGGCCTCGCTGTTGGCGTCACATCTGGCATCCTTTCAAACCGTCGGCGGGTGTGGCTGGACCGGCCCGCTCTGCCCCAATCCACTTCTACGAAGGTTTTTTCCATCGGCTCCGGCCATTGGCGGAAGGACGCTGGCCGGTACTCGGGCACGATTTCCTGAAGCTTGGCCCGGATGGCATCATCCCCCATCCCTGTCATTTGCTCCAACTCGTAGATCGCCTTTTGCAGCCTGGCCTCTTCCATGGCCGGGGTACCTCTGACCATGAGGATCTTAGGGTGTTTGGTGGGCACGCAATTCTCCTCCTCGCGGAAAAGCTCTTCGCAAAGCTTTTCGCCGGGTCTCAGTCCACAGAAGGTGATCTCGACATCACGTCCTGGCACCAGCCCCGAGAGTTCGATCAGGTCGTGAACCAGGTCCAGAATCCGCACCGGTTCCCCCATGTCCAGCACAAAGACCTCCCCGCCCTGTCCCAGTGCTGCGGCCTGCAGCACCAGTTGCACGGCCTCAGGGATGGTCATAAAATAACGGCACATGTCGGGGTGAGTCACCGTCACCGGCCCTCCGGCGGCGATTTGCTGCTGGAATACGTCTATGGCGCTGCCCCGGCTGCCCAGCACGTTGCCGAAACGCACCGCCACAAAGATGCTGCCATTCCGTCGGGCTGCGCCCTGCACCAGCATTTCGCCGATGCGCTTACAGGCCCCCATGACACTGACCGGATTGACGGCTTTGTCGCTGGAGATGAGCACGAAGCGACGCACCCCGTGGCGCTCGGCAGCCCGGATCACCCTCTGGGTGCCCAGCACGTTGTTGGTGACAGCCTCAGCCACGTTGGTCTCCATGAGAGGGACATGCTTGTGAGCCGCAGTGTGGAACACGACCGTCGGCTGATAGGTGTCCATCACCTGGTTAAGGCGGGCCTCGTCGCGCACATCGGCGATGACGCTATGGAGGGCCAGGTTGGGATAGGCCTGGCCCAACTCTGTCTGAATGGTAAAGATGCTGTGCTCACCGTGTCCCAGCAGAATCAACCGGCGGGGACTGTGAGCGGCGATCTGTCGGCATAGCTCCGAGCCGATAGACCCGCCGGCCCCTGTCACCAGCACGGTAGCGTCATGCAGATAGGCGCGGACTTCTGCCTGGTCTATCACCACCGGCTCACGCCGCAGCAGGTCCTCGATGGTCACGTCACGGATCTGGCTCACCCTGACCTGGCCTGACAGGATGGCGTGGAGGCTGGGGATGATCTGTACCGCCACGCCGGCCTCGGCACAGATGGCCCGCAGTTGACGGATCACCGTGCCCGAGGCCCCGGCCATGGCGATGATCACCTGCTGGACGGAGTAATCTCTCACCAGCCTGGGGATGTCCTCCCGCGTCCCCAGCACCGGCAGGTCGTGGATACGCATCCCCTGCTTGTGGGGGTCGTCATCCACAAAGCCTACCGGCTTTAACGCCAGTTGAGGGTTGGTCAACATCTCATGGACGATGGTGCGGCCGGCCTCACCGGCTCCTGCCACCAGCACCCTCCGCCCCCCGAATCGGTTGGCCTGTCGGTGGTTATAGCAGGCCAGAACCCGGGCGCTGGCCCGCAACCCGCCTACGGCAATCAGGGTCAGCAACCCGTCAATGAGGGGAACCGAGCGGGGCACATCGGCACCGCAGGCCGCCAGAGCGGGCCAGGCCAGGGTGAAGCAGGCTGTCGTCACGGCGGTGCTCACTGCCACGGCGGCCACCACATGGGCCAGGTCGTTCACAGTGGCGCAGGGCCAGTAGCGGGCGTAGAGGCCAAAGCCGTAGGTAGTGGTCAGCTTCACGGCCAGACTCAGGGCCGTGAAAAGCACCAATCCTGGCCTGTAGTATGGCCACCAGCTCCAGCCGTCCAGGCGCAGACTGAGGGCCAGGGCCGGCAACAGGCTCAGGATCAGGATGTCGAGGGCCAGGAAATACCGGTTACGTAGTCTCAGCATGGTTTTTCTAAAGTTAATTCCCGATGAATGGAGGGAAAAAGGGTACAGCGGATGAGTCACTCTTGTTGCTCATAAGGCGGAACGATGATATAATATCGCTGTAACCATCCATGCTACTCAGGTTTACAAGCTTGACTGAAGTGACAGGGAAGGAGTGCTGATATGTCCCCCAAAGAATTTTCAGAATATGTTAAGGGCAAGACCTTTGACCAGATCCTCCACGAAGGACGCAGGGAGAGCACAGAGCGCATCTTGTCCGAGGCCCTCACACCATTGGCGTTGTTACTGTCCCGTGAATTGCTTAATGTTCTTCTGATCTCGCCTCAGGCTCTTGAAGAGCTCGTCGCCACTCCGGTTGAGGAAGAGGCCTGATGATATACCTAGATACCTCGGTACTCCTGGCTTTCACTTTGACCAAGAGGATGGAACCAGCCAGATTCCAGTCCGCCTCTAGGCTGTTTGAGCTGATTGACCAGGGCGCTATGAAGGCCGTGACATCGTTCTATGCCCTGCATGAGCTGTTGGTGATCGCCATCGCTAATACCGAGCCAGACTGGGAAGCGGGCAGCGAACTGGCTCGTGAGTCGCTGTTTATCATCCTGAACAGCCGTCTTCTCTACGTTCCTATCCCCCGGCGCGAGGACAAAATTCTCAAGGCCAGACTTTTCTCTGCCCTGCGAGATGCGACAGACCTTCCCCATGCCATTGCTGCTCACACAGCTGGCTGCACAGCCATCGTGGCTTATGACGATCACTTTCGGGCAATTGCAAATGTCCTTCCCTACAAAACCCCAGATGAAGTAATTGCAGAATTCGAGACAGGTTGAGCCGTTCAAGCCCATCTACTTATCCAGCAGAAGAGTGATATATAGATATGACCACGCCATCTCATGCTCGGCAACTGCTGGAAAGAGCCATAGCCGCCTTACCCGCCAGCAGGGAATCGCGGCTGGAGTGTCGGAGCGTATTATTACTCTCAAAAAGGCGGCGGCGCGACTGCAAGGAGAATATGGCTCTCTCTCTGGCCGAAGCGGAGCGCAAGAATTCTTCCGACAGGATGCTTATCCACTCCTTGTCTCCCTCTCCCTGTACCTCTCCATCACCCCGCCCTTCCCACCTCTCTGCTCCTCCGCAACGATCTCTTCCAAAATGCTGCAAACACAGTCCACCTGCTCTTCAGTCATTACGCTGGAGAAGGGTAGAGCCAGGCACGAATCGCCCGCCGCTTCTGCCTGAGGGAAATCGCCCCGTTTGTAGCCGAACTTCTGGACGTAGAACGGTTGCAGGTGAATGGGCGTGAAATAGGGCCGTGAGGGGATGCCCCGTGCCTTCAGAGCAGCCAGTATCTGATCCCGTTTGAGGGGTGGCCGAAAGCGGACGACGTAGACGAACCAGCTCATCCGCGTGGTTGTCGGCGCAATGGATGGAGTGCACACCCCTTCGATGCCCTGCAATCGCTCGTTATACCACCCTGCCACCCGCTCGCGTTTGCTCAGCAGTTCCTCGATACGGCCCAACTGCGCCACACCCAGCGCCGCGCTCAGCTCGTCCAGGCGATAGTTGTAACCCAGCCGGACGTGGTTCAGCCAGCCATCAAAAACGTCGCGGCCCTGGTTGCGCAGGGAGCGGAAAAGCCCGGCCCAGGCTACATTGTCGGTGACGATCATGCCTCCCTCGCCGGTGGTCATCTGTTTGTTGGGGTAAAAAGCAAAGACAGCCACATCGCCCAGGGTGCCCGCTTTGCGCCCCCTGTACTCGGCCCCGATAGCCTCACAGGCGTCCTCAATGACCGGCAGGTTGTGCCGGTCGGCGATCTCTCGGATGGGGTCATAGTCGGCCGGCTGGCCGAAGACATCCACCGCCAGGATGGCCCTGGTCCGTGAGGTGATGGCCTCTTCAATCCTGGCCGGATCGAGACATAGGGTATCGGGCCTGATGTCCACAAACACCGGCCTGGCCCGCTCGAACAGGATGCAATTGGCCGAGGAGACAAAGCTGAAAGGGGTGGTGATGACCTCGTCTCCTTCCCCTGCGCCTGTGGCGATGACGCACAGATGCAGCCCGCTGGTACCAGAGTTGACGGCGACGGCCTGAGTGGTGCCAATGTAGGAAGCAAAAAGTCGCTCGAAGGACTCGACCTGGGGGCCGAGGCTCAGGTAGCGGCTGCTGAGGACCTGGGTGACTGCTGCCATCTCGGCCTCGGTCAGGTCGGGCGAGGACATAAGGATCGGTCCAATCATCTGTCACACCTCAGCCCGATACAAGGGGAAAAAGTCCGTTGAGGTTGGCGCGAGCCCGTTTTCGGCCAGCCAGACGCGCCGGGCGTCAACCAGCCGGGTGTAGATTTCCGGCAACACAATGTGCTGCCAGACAAAGAAGGGGCAACGTAGCGGTGAAAACCCGGCTTTGAAAAAGAACAGGTCATCCTGGCTGGAACCCACACCTCCGCCCAGGTGTAAGAAACGCGCCCCCAGGCTGTTGCCCCACCACCGTGCTTCATCCAGGACGAGCTTTGACGGGGCCAGTCTGGCATAATCCGGGTCGCTACCCGCCAGGTGGTATTGAATGATGTCGCCAGTATGGACAAACAGAGCCGCGGCACAGACCCTGCCCGCATAATCGGCCACAAAAAGTTGCAGCCGCTCTCCTAATGCCTCTCGTAGTCGCCAGAAATAGCGCCTGTCAAAATAGTAACGGCTATCGGCATGGACTTTCCTCATGGTCAGCGTGTAAAGGTGTACAAAGTCGTCGAAATGAACCCAGTCCTGATCTCGATATGCCCGTATCCCCTGCTGCCGGGCCTTTCTCACCTCGTAACGGTGACTCTTGCGATAATGCGCCAGTTGTATGGCCGGACTCAGTGACAGGTCAATGTATACCGTTTCGCCCAACCTGACAACAGCGCCCCCAGTGACCAGAGCCACGTTTTCCAGCAAGGGATGCAGACGTGAGAACAGGCTGACCAGCTTCAACTCCTTGAAAACGCCCTGTAGGGCCAGGTTGAAGCGGTGAATAAAGGCAGTGTCATTTCGGACATTGGAGCTACAAATGGGGCCGGGATAACCATAGACCGATGTGGCATCATAGAACCCCTGGCCGGGCTGTTCCAGTCCAGCCACTGTCTCCACCGGCCTGAGCAAAAAAGGCCAGGCTGCCACCTGCGAGGCTTCCCGGTAGACGAACAGCACACCCTGGCCCTCACCGTTCTGCTCCGCCACCCAATGGTATTCGGGGAGATGGTAGAAATCAAAACCATCAGTCTGACTCAGGACCTCATGCCAGCGTGCGGCATCGGTCGCGGGGATAACCTCCAACGCCGAAACAGTCATTTGCTCCCTCAAGAAGCCCAGGCGCTCAGGCAGTCCAGAATGTAAGTCATGTCGGTGGAGTTATAGCGTTGATCAATGGGCAGAGTGAGAATACGACGCGACAGCTCAACCAGGTGCGGAAACCGGGCGAGGCCCTGCTCTGGTGGGAGGAACCAATGGACGGGGGGATAGACACGTCTCTCGATTAAGAACTGTCTGAGGTCGTCGCGCCTCTCACAGGTGACCGGCAATCCCAGAGGCGTCACCCCCGGCGGAAGCTCCTCGTACAGTGGCCACACCGGAAGCTGCCTGCTCCGCATCTCCTCATTCAGTATCCGGTAGTTTCGGCGGCGACACTCTGCCGCACCCTGGATATCAAGATTGAGTAATATCCGCCTTGAGAGCCAGGATGCCTGGCTCCGTGAAATGGACGTGTCCAGTTCCTGCTCGGCGCGATGCAGCAGGGCCAAAGCCACCCTATTGACGGCCTCCATCCCCGTCCTGGCAAACAGCCAGCGTAAGAACAGCCCGGTTGTCCGCCGGAGTGCAAAGTGCCAGTCTGTGGGTGCCACCTGGTTCAGGCGGAGGTCCCGGTCCCCAACGACAGCCATCCCTCCATCTGGTATGGGGAAAAACTTGCGCGGGCTGTAGATGGTGATAGCTCCCCGTTGCCCGGGGGGCTTCTCATCCCCTGCCCGGGATAACCAGGCATGGGTGGCATCCTCAATGACATAGACGGGCGGATCAGTGGATTCCATCAGGTCCAATACCGGCCCGGGTTGGGGGAATCCAAAGTAGTGGATGATCACCACGGCCAGGACATCCGGCCCAAGCCGGGAGCTCAGGTCATCCAGGTCAATTTGCAGGCGATGGTCCAGGCGGTAAAAGGCGATGCGGGCTCCTGCTTCTTTGAAGGGCTGCACGACCGAAGGGCACAAATAGCCAGGCAACAGGCAGGTAGACCTGTCCGGATGTCGCTGACGCAAGGCTTCCCAGGCCCATTGGAGGGCAGCCCGGCCGCTGTTGAGCCAGACCAGGCGGCCGTCTCGCACCGGGATGCGGTTGCAGGTCCCAGGTGATTTCAGCAGGGCAGGCGAGAGGCCAAACTCACCGCCAATTCCCCTCCGCACAGGCTCTCTCACAGACGCCCCCTCCTTCATCCAGGTGGCTCTGAAGGTACTCCTGCCTGAGCAAGGCCATCACCAACACATCAACATAGCGCCCCCCCTTGTACTGTGCCTGCCGCAGCCGTCCTTCATCTCTGAAGCCAAGCGAGTGATAGAGGCGCACGGCGCGCTCGTTCGTTGCCAGGACCATGAGGGAGATGCGGTTCAGGTTCAACTCGCGAAAGCCGTAATCCATGGCAAACCGGGTACAGGCACGCCCCAGCCCCCTGCCCCAGAAAGCCTGCTCGCCAATCATGATGGCCAGCTCTGCGGCGCGAATGCGATAGTCAATTTTGTACAGGCCGACGTGCCCCAGGCAACGACCGGTGTCTGCCTGGGCAATCACCCAGAGGACCTCATCCTGACGCTGCCGGTGAGATTCCAGCCAGTCTTCCAGATCGGCCATGGAATAACCGGTAGAGAACCCACCCAGCATGGCGGCGATTTCGGGATCGTTTTTCTGCTGATAGAGCGCCCCCAGATCAACCGGCTCTGGCGGTCTCAGGATATAGTCGCCAAGGCGATAAATCATGACCTGCCCTCACTTCCCAGCCTCAAAAGGGGACAGGGCCCGGCCGAGAGGTTCAAGTCATCTACCTCCTCAACCTTCTGTCCCAGAATCACACCCTGTGCGCGGAACACCTGGGGGATCGTCAGCAGCAGGATGCGGAGGTCGAGCAGGAAGCTCTGGTGATCCACGTACCAGCAATCCAATTCCAGCCTTTTGCTGAAGGGGATGCCCTGCCGGCCGTTGATCTGCGACCAACCGGTAATGCCCGGCCGCACCTCATGGCGACGGTTCTGTTCGGGCGTGTAACGATCCAGGTAAGCCATCAACAAGGGGCGTGGCCCCACCAGGCTCATCTCGCCCTTGAGCACATTGACCAGCTCAGGCAGTTCGTCCAGGCTGGTGCTTCGCAGAAAGCGCCCCAGGGGCGTCAGGCGCTCGGCATCGGGCAGCAGATTGCCCTGGGCGTCGCGAGCATCGGTCATGGTGCGGAATTTGTAGGGGGTGAATGGCTGGCCGTGCAGGCCGGGGCGCTGCTGACGAAACAGCACCGGGGCACCCAGCTTCCAGCGCACCAACAGCGCTATCACCAGCAGAAGCGGGCTGAGGACTATCAGCGCTGGAATGGTGACAGCCAGATCGAACAACCGCTTGCCCAATCTACGGTACAGAGCCATCGGTCCCATCCTTTTTCCTGCAACAGGCGGGCGTACTCGGCCTTGACCCTGGCGAAAACCTGTTCTTCGTCAAATCGTTCCCGGGCCATCTGAAGCCCCGCCTCGCCCATCAGGCGTGCTTTTTCACGGTGGGTCAGCAGCTCAACCACCGCCCTGGCCAGGGCCTGGATATCACCTGCAGGGACCACCAGGCCGTTACGGCCGTGCTCCACGACCTCCCGGCAACCGCGAACGTCCGTCACCACACAGGGCACCCCCATGGCTGAAGCTTCCATGGGAGAACGTGGGAGCCCCTCTCGATGCGAGGGTAACACAAAGACATCCATCAGGGCCAACAACTCGGGCATGTCCTGACGCCTGCCGGTGAAAACACAGATTTCAGCCACATCGTAGTCGTGCGCCACAGCCGGGGTCAGGGCGTCGGGCTTTTCCCGGTCCAGCGGCCCAACGATCAGGAAGCGAACGGTTGGCACCTCTCGCCTGACCAGACGAGCCGCCTGTAACAGCTCCAGGACCCCTTTTTCCCGCACCAGCCGGCCCACAAAACCCACGACAGGTGCGTCGTCCGGCAAACCCAATTCACGGGCTTTGGCTTCAAGGACCTCCGGCGCCAGGCGAGAACGGTCGAATCGCCTCAAGTCAATGCCATTGCCCAGGAATTTGATCTTCTCCGGGCGGCAGATCCCTTCCCGGATGGCAGTCTGGACATCCTCACGGCTTTGGGACAGGATAACGTCGGAGCAGTGGGCCGCCATCTTCTCCAGGGTGATGTAGAACCACCGCCAGAGGGGGGAGGTGCGGCCTTGAAAGTAGAACCCATGGACGGTGTTGATCACAATCGGCACTCTGGCCGCCCTGGCTGCAAGCTGACCCAGGAAGCTCGCTTTGGGGGTGTGGGTATGCACAATGGTGAAGCGTTCACGACGCATGACCCGGTAGAGCTGCCCCAGCGATTGCAGGTCGGCCAGGGGAGTCAGTCGCCGCGTCATGGCGACGGCGATGTGGCGCACACCGGCGGCCTCAATGGCCGCCACGTCCTCTCCTGGCGCGGAAATGCCGCTGACTTCATAGCCGGCCTGTTGAATGCTCTTCATCTGGTTCAGCAGCAGGTCATGCAAAGACCCGTCAATGGTGGCCACATGCGCCACTTTAATTGGTCTCATCTGGCCATGAGCCGTTGGTACTCACGGTAGTTTTGGGCGGCAATGGCCTCCCAACTATAGCCCAGCACACGGGAACGGGCGTTGGCGGCACATTGCTGCCACAGGTCCTGATCGCTCAACAGCCGATTCACCGCCCCGGCCAGGGCCCGGCTATCCGCACTGGGAACTTCGAGGCCAGCTCCCTGGACGATGTCCGTAGCGTGGCAGGCCCTGGTCACCACGACCGGGGTGCCACAGGCCAAAGCCTCCAGCAGCGCTTTGGGCAGGCCCTCCGCCAGGGAAGCCATCACGAAAAGCCTGGACTCATTGAGCAAGGTGACGATTTCATCCTGAGGGACCTGGCCCAGCAATTCAACGTGGTCTTGCAAACCCAGGGCCTGGACCTGGGCTTCGATGGCTGCTCGCTCCTCACCATCGCCGACAATAGTCAGCACGTAATCGGGATGTTGGGCCAGAATATCCGGCATCGCCTCCAAAAGGTAGCGGTAGCCTTTCTTCCACTTTAGCCTTCCTATCGCCAGCAGACGCTTTCGGCGAGGTCTGTTCTGCTCGCGGAATACCCCCAAATCCACGCCGGTTGAGGTGACCCTGATTTTCTCCGCCGGGACTACCCTGGCCATTTCATCTGCAAGGCCAGGCGCGACAGCATAAATCAGGTCAGCCTGGCGAAGGACCCAGCGCAGAGGGGCCAGGCGGCGCAGCAGCATGGGTTCGGACACATTGTGCGAGTAATAAACGAACCTGGCTCCCAGAGCATATTTCCCAATCAGACCCAGGATGCTGTTCTTCAAAAAGTGGACACAGATCAGGTCGGGCTTAAAACGCAGCAGGACCGGAACGGCCTTGAGGTAGAACGGGATTTCACGCACCTTGCTGACCAGGCGCCCCATCGCTGATAGCTTTTCACGCCAGGCCCCCTCTTTCCCGCCGGCCAGGAAAATCGTACGCATGGCGCCTGTGGTGGCCACATTGTTCACCTTGATGGCGGTTACCTCCGCGTGCTCGGGTGGCTCAAGCCACGCTCCAGGTAGCCAGTAGGTGATGTAGAGACAGGGCTCAGGAATGTACCGGGTTAAAAAATAGGGGAACAGACCTGCGCCAGGCGTAGCTTCATACGGATATGTACCAATCCGGCAAATCTTCATGTTCACCTGGGTTGACAGACCCAGAGGATGCGTTGCGCCATCCCATGCAGGCCCCGAAAGGATGATCTCTCAAGGGGCAGGAGCCATTTCCAGGGCGGGAAGCCAACGCCCTTACAGGCCACCACACGCAATTGAGAGGCTTCAATGAGAAGGCGCATCTGCCTGATGGAGATATAATTGGTATAAACGGCCCGCTTCTTGAGGCCGAGGCGTTTCAGAAGGGCATCATATCCCCAGGCGTTCCACAGGTCAAAGAGGACCATGCCCTCAGCGATCACAGCGTCACGTAAGGCCCGCAGCGCTCTCAAGGGGTCCTGGAGATGAGGGAGAACCCTGAAACAGGCCACACTCTCAAACTGCCCATACCCCTCCACCTGATCCAGCGCATAGATGTTCGCCACCCTGGTTGTCAGGTTCTTCCGGGGACCGAGGTTGTGTCGCAGCTTTTCCAGCATCCGCGCCGACTGATCCACAGCAGTGACCATATCAACGCGCTCAACCAGAAATCGGGTGACCCGCCCTGTACCGGCGCCCACTTCCAGACAGTTGCCTCTGAGATAGGGCTCAATAAAGTCCAGCTCGATCTCCGAAATTTGCCGACAATAAGCGGAGCCATAGCGGAGTTCGTCGTAGTGATCGGCGATGTCGTCATAAAACGTCTCAACGTCCATCCCGTAGCTCCTCATAGAGCTCCACGAGACGGGTCACGGTGTAGGATGGATGATACTGTTTCACCCGCTGACGGGCGTGGAGCACACACTGCTGGTAGAAAGCCCGGTCGGTCATCAGGCGATGTAAAGCCGCCGCCAAAGCCCCGGCGTCCTCAGCAGGGTAGACTACACCCCAGCCATCTGCCACCTGCGGCATCTCCCCCAGGTCTGAAACGACCACCGGCTTGCCGTAGCTCATGGCCTCCAAAAGCCGCAGGGGAAAAGCCATGCGTTCCGGCGAAGCCTGGGGGATGACGACGAGGTCATGGGTCTGATAAAGAGTCGGAACGTCCTCAACGGATTGCTCCCACCGCACCCGATCCTCCAGGCCATAGCCTGCGATTTCGGCGCGGAGCCGGTCCACATATCCGTCCTCTTCATATCCATTCCCCGCCACCGTCAGGGTGCAGTTGTTCAAACCATCATGTCTGGTGAGCAGGGCCAGGGCTTCAATCAGGGTATGTACCCCCCGGACTGATTCCATCGCCCCCAGAAACAGAATCCGGCGCGGTATGGTTTCGACGTCAGCCGGGGGCGACCTGTCGTCATCCCGGTTCATGTGGGGTGACACTGGCGGGAGAACCACTGCCCCCGGAAAGAACCGGGCCAGGTGATTCCCACCGGCAATGACCCGATCTGCTTTGAACAGGAGCCTGTAGCCGGATGTGGGTTTCCCCAGGCCCGTGATGTGAACAACAAGCGGCACACCGGATAGAGTGCGGATCACAAAGCTCTTGAGGCCAAGCACAGAGGTCAGGCTGCTGAACAGGTGGATGACCTGCACTCCTTGTGCTCTGGCCATTCGGGCCACACGCCACCAAAAGGCGATGGTCTCTATAGCCACTGCTGGCAGGCATCGTTTTGTTGAGCGGAGGGGGGCTGTCCCGGTCTTTGAAATGACGGTGATGGTGAACCCCAATGTGGAAAGGTGTTCTTCCAGCAGCCTGACCATGTTTTTGACGCCCTCATTCCAGGGCGGTCCGTATCTGGCACATACCATCATGACCCTGGTCGTCATTGGCCCATCACCTGGTTGTAAACCTGGAGGTGCGCCGTGGAGACGGCCTGCATACTGCATCTGGTCAGGACCGTTTGTCGCGCTTCTCTCCCAAGAGCACGCCGCTTAGCCGCATCATGCACGAGCACCCGGAGTTGCTGCGAGAGACTTTCCACGTCGTCAATCTCCGAAGCCAGCCCATTGACACCGTCTGTAACCACTGCCAGATTGCCGGCGCATCTGGTCACCAGCACGGCCATGCCACAGGCCATACTTTCCAGCAGCGCCACGGGGAAGCCTTCGTATTGGGAAGGCAGCACAAAGATGTCACTCAGCCAGTAGAAATCTCTCACATTGTCAACCGCCCCCGCAAAGTGCACCCGCCTGTCCAGCGCCAGCTTTTCGGCCAGCGCTCTGAGATGCCCCATCTCGGGCCCGTCGCCTGCCACCACGCATTGCACGCTATCCTCCCGTCCCAGACGGGCCACAGCTTGCAGCAGCAGGTCTGGGCGCTTGCGAAAGAGCAGGCGCCCCAGAAACAACACCATGACCTCATCTGCCCCATAGCCATATCGGGCGCGTAACGCCCGCCGTTCTTCGGGTTGAGGAGGCCGGAAGAAGTCGGTGTCTATACCGTTGGGGATCAGAGAGATGCGCTCAGGCGAGATGCCTTCAGCCAGCATCGCCTGTCTGTTGCCTTCCGAGATGGCGATGAAATGATCCACCAGCCGACGCATCAGGTAAAGACGAACCGGCCCTAAAAGGACGCGGCGCGTCAGCGGAATGTGCCATTCGCCGTGGATGGTCGCCACCCATCGTTTGCGGGCCAGCAGTTTGAGCCATATCCCCACCAGCAACGGTGTGTCCATGTTTTGCGTGTGAATCACAGGGACCGCCTGCCCATGCCGCCACACCCAGTAAAGAGTATGCAGACCAAAGGTCAGGGCGCGCAGTTTGCCAGGCCCTCCAAACCCTAATCGCCGCACCGGTACGGCCTGGATGACCTCATGCCGGGGGAGGCCCGGAAACCAGGTTGTGAGCACTTGAGAATCGCACCCCTGCTGGATTAATCCCCGGTTCAACGTCTCCGTCGCACGTTGAACCCCGCCGATGCCCGGGTAATAAGTGGATACAACCTGATAAACCTTGAGCCCTCGCCCTGTCTCAGCCTGCTCCTTCTCTCTCAGCATCCGAATCCATCCCCGCTTTAAACTGAGGCGCGGCCCATACGATCCACCTCAGCAGGCAGTTGTCGTGTCCGATTGACGAGAGAGCCTGACATGCTTCTTGTTTCGGCAGATGGAGCTTCTCCCTCTCTTACCGCCCGGGCCTTCACGACAGTTCGACGACCGATCTCGGCCAGGGCGAACATCAACCACAATGTACGCACGTGGTCGTTGGATACCGTCAGGCTGAAAAGGAAATACACCACCAGACTCAGTCGCAAAGCGGACAGCAGTGAGGCCAGCCTGGCCTCGCCCAGCGTCATGGCCCCTCGTCGTGCTTTTGACAGGTTCCGCCAACTGACTGCCCAAATCCACACCATAGATAGCAGCCCAGGGATCCCCAACTCGACCATCATTTGAATGAACAGGTTATGATAGATGGCGAAGTTTCGTTCGATTCTGCCAAAACCACGCCCCCAAATCGGGCTTTGGAGGAAACGCCGCCATCCTATCTGCGCCAGCCACAATCTGCCACCTAAATCTACCGCCGGGCTCCCCGTCCAGGCCATTGAAAAACGGTAGTCAAGGTGTTGCCATGGCAACAGAGGCACGACCAGCAGAACCACCAGGGCGATAGCCATCAGATATTTCACCTTGCCACCACGCTCATTGGTGAGCGAGATAAACTGCAACGCGAACAGTACGGCAATGATGAGCAGCGCCGTCCGGGAGACCGTGAGGCCGGCTGCCAGGTTGAGCAGAGCGACCACCCCCACCCCTGTCAGCCACTGCCATCCACGGCGGTGCCGCATCCAGTGGATAACGAAGGGCAGGATCACCAGGAACGTTGACGAGGAGTAGTTGGGATCGCCATGTCCCCCTTCTGGCCGGTAAAGAAGCCCCCCAGCCTCAGAGAAGCGGAAAAAATCATAAATTATGGCTCCGGCACTGACCAGGCAACCCAACAACAGCGAAAAGAGCGCTGTCTCCAATCGCTGGGGCGAATCAATCAGGTCTATAAGGATGAACACCCACACAACCAGTTGGACGAGGGAAAACATCGCCACACGCCAGGTCGTAAACTCGGCCCATAGCACTGAGATGCCAGCCAGATACAGAAAGACGAGTATGGGAGTGACCAGAGGCCCTTTCAGAAGGGGGCGAATCGGCTCGCCCCTGGCCAGTTTTGACAGCGCCCACGCACCGGCCACGCCCATGCCCACAAACCGCACCAGGGTACCCCCCTCAAGGATGACCAGGTTCTGCAGCGGTACCAGAAACAGCATCGCATAAAGACCAACGCGCGGGCGAACCAGAACGACAAAGAAGGCTATTCCCGCCGCTGTCCATACAAATATATCTAATCCGTGGGAGGAGACAAGCACCCCCATCAAGGGAGCTCCAATGATGGCCAGTCCAACGATCAATACTGTTACCCGATTTGTTCTCCATGCGATGGCATTCATTCCGGGGTGGCCTGCCTTCTCGCTATCCTCACCGTTTCTTATCTCTCGAACGATCAACCAGTTCGCGATAGAGTGCGGCGTACATATCAAGACTTCTTTCGACGTCCATTTGCTCTTCAACCCACTGGCGCGCCTGCCAGCCAAGCCGCTGGCGTCGTTCCGGGTTTGCCAACAAGGCAGTTATCGCCTGCGCCAGCGCCTCGGGTGTCCTTTCAACCAGGACGTATTGCTCATCAGGACGACCAAACTCATCGGGCAGACCGACGAAAGGCGTCAAAACCGTGGGCAGGCCGCAGCCAAACGCCTCCAGCACCACATTACCCATCCCCTCTCTACGGGAGGGAAACACAAACAGGTCGGCCGCCTGGAAATAGGCTTCAACGTTTTCCACCCGGCCAGTGAATATGACCCGGTCCGCCGCGCCTGAGTGAGCAATAGCGGCTTCCATCCTGGCCTGAAACTCTGACGAATACATATCCTGACGCATGTCTTGCTTGTTTGGACCAACCAGCACCAGATAAGCTCGCGGGCGTTTTTGCGCAATGGTTCGCCACGCTTCGACCAGCACATCCACGCCTTTGCGCTGGATAAGGCTACCGACAAAAACGATCAACTCACCAACTGGATCAAGACCCAGTCGCTCACGCCGCACGCGTTGCTCTGCTGGTGAGGCCACTGGTCGGAAACGGTTGAGATCAACCCCATTGGGGATCACTTCAATGCGTCTGGTGACCCCGATGTTTCGCAAAGCGTCCCGGGCAACGCCACTACTGACCACGACACAATCCGCCAGCGCCAAAGGGAGCCGCCAATAGATCCGCTGCAAGAACCGCTTTAAGGGCTTATCAGACAATCCGCCTGCCATCGTTTTGACACAAACGAAAGGGATGTCCAGACGACGCAATGAAACCCACCAGGGCAACCAATAGAACGATACGGAGAGCGCCTGGATCAAATCAGGGCGGGTGGAGGGTTGTCGGCAATAACGGACAAGAGCAGAGACGTACACCTTGAGCCTCCGGTAGGGGTTCCCCGGGGGTAGCTGCACACGCTGGATCGGCAAATCCTCCAGGTATTCAACGGGAAGGAGTTCCCCACTTTTGAACGGGCCGACTGATGGCCTGTCACTTACCTCCGGCGTTCCTGCAAACACCTGTATATCAACCCCCCGGGCCCGCAATCCCGGGGCATAGCGTTGAAAACGTATCCCAGAGCCGGTAAAGGTCGGATAAAAACGCTGCGAAGCCAGACAGACTTTGATCCGATCCTGTTTCATAACTGCACTATCTCTGGACATATCCTGTTATCTGGCAGTACACGGGAGCCTGGTGCGCAGTTTTAACGCCAGAGTGATGAGCGGTCGTCCACCCAAAGCCATTATCAGGAAGGCCAGGGTACGCAGCGAAAAGCCACGACGGAGGCTTTTCACATAAGCCTGGCAGGCCTGGCGACGCTGACCCTTCTCACCGCAGGCTCGAATCAGTTTGCGCCATGCTCTGTCTTCCGACGCCCGAACATGACCCAGCAAATCGGGTCGCCGGGCCGCCTCGCACGTCCGGCGGCATGTTTCCAGGGCTTGCAGCATTTGCATCGTCGCCTCACAGGTGTGAGCTGTCACGCTGGACGGATAGCGATACCTCTTGATGAGCGGCCGGCTGAGGTAAGCGTATCGCGCTCCTAAGACGGCTGCCCGCCAGCCAAACTCGCGGTCCACCGGTGTATTCAAAGTGATGTCAAACCCACCAACTTTTGTGAAGATGTCCGCCCTCAGCACCATGGTGGGGGCAGCGATGAAATTCGCTTCCAGTATCCCTGTCTCAACACCCCCTTCGATCAGCCACAGGTCAGCGGCCAGTTGGCGAACGGTCAAATGTCTCATACCCGCCTGCGTATGAGCAAAACCCCCGTATTCGGTGCCTCTCACATAGTCAATGTTCCAGAAATCGCCAAAGAGGATGTCAATCTCCGGGTATCTCTCCAGCACCTCTACCTGCACCTTGAGCTTGCCCGGCAGCCACAAGTCATCGGAATCCGCCAGGGCGATGTATTTACCGGAAGCATGCTGTAAGCCGGCCTGCCGGGCAAAGCCAATCCCCCGGTTCTCAGGCAAAGGCAGATATCGCAGCCGCGCATCCTGAGCCTGGATTTCCCGGATCACGGCGGCCGTGTTGTCTGTGGAGCCGTCGTCAACGATCAAAAGCTCGAAATCCTCAAAATCCTGGCTGAGGATGGACTCGATGGTCCTGGGCAATAGCTCAGCACGGTTGTAGGTGGGCATGACCACGGATACAGTCGGTGATGAGGTGTTATTCATTGCGGTTGCTCCGTCTTCGGGCGTGCGCAGCGAAGCCTGGGGAGTTTGTCCTGCCAGACCTGTCAGGTCTGGGATCTGATCTGAGCCAGATAGTCGAGCAAAGCGGTCGCCACCCGCTCGGCGGCGCGGCCGTCCACCACGCCGCACTCCTGCACCACCATGCGGGCTCTGGCCTCTCTGTCCCGCTCGGGCTCTCTGAGGGCCTGTCGCATCAACTGCATCAGCTCCGCCCAGTTGTGCGCCAGGCGCAGGCCACCACTCTGCACCAGGGGACGGTAATGGTCGGCGTCGTACTCTTCATACATGATGTCCCTGGGGGCATCCCTTTCGCCGTCGAAACGGATGCCAATCACCGGCCGGTCAAGAATAGCCGCGTCCAGCGTTGTGGTCGAAGCAATGTTGAGACAGGCGATGGCATGGGCCAGCGAACTGACGAAGCGGGCCTGGTCAGCAGGCGTGGGCAATGCCCAATGCTCGGCGTCCGGCGTCGTATCCCAGGCCCGCGACAGCACCACCCGCTCAGAGCTTTGTTCAATCGTCCTCCAACGGCTCCAGTCATCCAGAGGATGGGTGCGCACCACCAGCCATTGCTCTCTCAACTCAGCTTCACGGCTCATGCGTTGCGCCAGCATCGTCACCAGTTCCGGCTCGGCTGGAACCAACGTCTGATTTCCAGCCGCATAAAGAAAGTAGCGGGCCTCCGGTGGCAACCCAAGGCGTTGCAGCGTCTCCTGGCGCGACCAGAGGAATTCAGGACGCCGGTGGAAGTCAAACTGAGGCGTGCCTGTAATCGCCACCTGACTCTCGGACACCTGGGGGTAGAAGCGCAGGAGCTGAGCCTTCATCCCCTGATTCCAGACCAGATAGTAATCATAAATCAGGTGAGCCGGTTTGCTGGTCAGGTTGTCAAAGCTCAAGATGGAATTGACGACGGGTATCTGCAACTGGCGTGCTGCCAGCACATAGGCCCGCTCAAACGACTTCTCCACGTTCACAGTGGACCAAAGCAGGTCAGGGGCCATCTCCTGGAGCTGAGCACACACCGGAGTCAGGTCGTATTCCCGGCGACAGAGGTCGTCGTAGCACTTGTAGAGCCGGAAGAAGATGGGGGCGGGTTGAGCCAATGCCCCCAGGAGCTCGATGGCTTGAGCGCGACAGCGCCGGGCAAAGGTGTGGTGGCGCTCAAACCAGCGGCGGTACAGAGCATAGCTGCCGATTTTGTTCCGCCGGCTGAAAGCGCTGTGGAGCACGTCGCGAAGTAATGACCGCCCCCTGATCCGGCGTTGGATCGGTGGGAGGAGCAGAGCCTGACAACTGGCGGCCAGGCGAAAGTCAGCGTATGCCGGCATCTGCAACAGTGCCGGATCATACTGCCGCAGGAGCAAATGCACGTCCACGCCTGCTGTCGTCAGGCGTTTCAGCACGCCAGAATACACGACGTTCCTCAGACCCCACACCATGGGCATGAGGATGGCAATCCTGGGTTGGGAGGAATGGCAGCCTGTCCTGGTTGAGCTCACCTGCGGGACTCCTCACCATTCTTTGAGAATTGTTTTGCGCTGTATCGGGTCAAGGCGATTGATGCGCTCATCTTCATATACCGAGTCATTCGCCAGGTGCGTGGTCGAGATTTCCTCAAAGATCGCTCCCCGGCGCGTCGTGAAACTGTGAGGTGTACCCCGTTCAATCAGCAACTTATCGCCCGGGTGCATCTGGATAATGCCATTCTCAAGACAGACCTCCAGGTCGCCGGAGAGCAACTGGAACGTCTCTTCTTTCCGCTTGTGATAATGCCTCGGGTGTTGTTGACCCGGCAGCATCACGATCAGCTTCTTGCAGTACTCCCGGTTGATCAAATTGATGATCAATGCCCCGATTCGCCGAAAGTGCTCAAGCCCACAGTGATGGGACAGCTCGATCTCGAAATCTTTACCAATCTCAATGTTCGCCTCGTAGAGCATCCCTTTTGCATCATGGATCACGCCTCGCATGATGCCGATCATATCTGGAGTATCTGCCGGCTGATATTCGAAGATAGGCTCATGGCGCCGGTAGTCTCTGGAGGCAACCCACCTTGTGCGGTAGCGCCCAAACTCCCCACTGGTTGTCTGACCCTCTACACAGGGCATGGCGAAGAAGACATCCTGGCGCCTGATCACACTCCCCTGCTGGATGTCCACAGCCGCATATACGCCGCGTTTCAACGAGAGCAGGGATTCCACTTCAGCCTGATCTATCTGCCTGTCGTACCCGTTGCCACCACAAATCTCTTTGGCGAGAAGTGCGCTGGCGACCCAGGCCTCAGCCTGCTCAGGACTCATGGAATACCTGTTGAGCCGGATGGTGTCCGTCGGTACACCGACGTGTCGTTCGAGGAGGGTCGCCCCCTTAGCCACTGCGATCTTGACCACATCCAGGTTGTCGGGCTCTTCATGCCCCGAGTAGCCAACAGGGATACGGGGGTAGCGTTTGATCATCCTTTCGAGAAAGTTCAGTTGCACTCTGCCATTGGGGGTCGGGTAGAGAGAGACGCAGTGCATGAGGGCAAACTCCATTTCCTTGTGAGTGAAGAAGCTGACCACATTGTCAATGTCATAGATGGACAGGCCCCCGGTGGACACAATCACCGGCCTGTTTGTCGTGGCGATTTTCTCCAGCAAGGGCCAGTCGTTCGCACTACAGCTCGCCACTTTGATGACCTGAACGCCGTGGTCCAGACAGGTGTCTACAGACGCCTCATCGAATGGCGTAACGACGGTGAGTAATCCTTGCTCCCGCACCGCCTGAAGCAGAGTGAGGAACCCGGTCTTTGTCAGGCGAGTGCTGAGGAAGCGACGGATGTGCTGGATGTCGTCCCGGGTCCTGAAGTCAGGATGGATGAAGGTATCCAGATCCCGGTATTGAAACTTGATGCCAGCACGGATGCCGTGCTGGCGAGCGATTCTACCCACCGCGTTGACGATCTTCAGACCATGCTCAACACTGCCCTCATGGTTATTGGCCACGTCAAAGACAAACAGGTCTCTGAATAGCTCGTGCATACAACTCAACTCCTTTCTGCCTGTCCTGCGAGAAGCACCCGGAGTTCTGCCATGGTGACGAGTTTGTCGTCAACGTAATAATCCGCTGCCGGTTTCCCGAACCGCAGTTCATGGTATTTGACCCCCCATGCACGCATCTGATCCCGCGTTACTTCAGTCCAATCCATGCCGGTCACCGAGCCACGGGCAGTAAAGAGGATGATCTTGTGCCCTTGCTCATATAGGAGATTGATTAAACGAATGTTGTCCATCTGTGGGCTGGCCAGATCATACCGGTTGTCCGGGGCCAGGGTGGCGACGACTCCGTCAATATCGAAGCAGAACGTCCTTTTGTCACCTGCCAGGATGCCATGCCCCGATTTCCTCTCCCCCAACCGCTGCATCAAATGCTCTTCTGCTCTACGAAACTGCTCTTCGCTGTCAATATCAAAGAAGGAATCCATGACGTAACCCAGAATCTTCTCACCCGTCATGGAATTCATTTCCATGACCACGCTGGTACGTACGACATCAATACACGCATTCTGCAGAAACGCCTGTGGAAGCATCTGACGAGGCAAATTGCAGGCCTCCTTGATGTCCGTTCGGACCACCGGGGAAAGCAAGCCATCCTCTCCCCGAAACCACATCTTGAACGGCGTCTCCGGCGCCGGGACCACAGACCTGACAGAGTCTATTTCGGGGTGGTCCAGCAACAATTGAACCATCTTATCCACATCCTCTACCCTACGGATAGGGTGCGTGGGTCTCAAATGGACGCATACATCCGGGACGTAGCCTTCGTTTTCCTTGAGCCAGCGGAGCGCGTGGGTGAACACTTCCAGGTCTGTGGAATGGTCCTGGGAGATTTCGGGCGGGCGCAGAAATGGCGTTTCAGCACCATACCGGCGGGCGATCTCGGCGTAGACCGGGCTGTCGGTGCTGACAATGACGCGGTTAATCAGCCTGGAGGCCAGGGCGTGCTCTATCGAATAGGCGAGCAAAGGCTTTCCTGCCAACAGGCGAACATTCTTGTGGGGTATGCTCTTGGAACCACTTCTTGCCGGGATAAGGGCCAGGATCTTACAGGCCATCGCCATAAAAATCTTTAGTCCCCACTCTACCTATGCATTCTGATAGTACATATCGAAGGCCCATTCGTGAATCCGGCGGAAGACAAGGCGCACTCTGGAGTGTCCCCAAAACCAGTGTCGGCGTCGAGCCGGGGCCGGGCCATGCCATTGAGCGGGGGAGTCTTGTACCAGCCTTTTGAATTCTTCCCTCAGCCAATCTTCTGAGATGACATTGCCGATGTGATAGACAAAAGGGCGTTCTGTGCTGAGACGCAGCCAGCCGGCGTCCTCGATGGCGCGATCAAGAACCTGATCCTCTGTCGTGTTGAGCGCCAGGCCGAATCGGCGGTGAGGTAGCCGCTCAATGACCTGTCGTGAGGTGAGAAACTGGGCGTGCGAGGCCCCCACGTAAGCGGTGACCCCCCCGGCAGTCACCCGGCAATCCTGGAGAGGTCGCCATTTTGCGAAATACCCGGCAAAATCTCGCTCGGGCACGCCGACGCTCTTGAGAAAAGCCCGCGTCCACTCCTCAGGGATCAAATCGCCCCTCTCGACCGTCAGCCGGGCCTGGTTCTCCGCAACCCAACGCAGGGTCCCCGCCGTGTAGTAATCGGCCTGGATGCGCAGCGGTATGCCGCCGATCAGCCCGGCCCTGGGAAAGGCTCTCAGAACGTCGAGGTGCGCCTGCACCCAGCCTGGTTTGTAATAGATGTCACCGTCGGAGTAGAAAACCAGGTCGCCTGGGGCGGCGCGCAGGATTTGAAACACTGCGTTGGCTTTGCCCATGTTGCGCCTGTTCAGGATGAGGTAGTCAATGCGACCGGCAGCCAGTTCCCCTTGCAGATACGCCTGCACTTCGGCGCAGGAGCCATTGTCCACGACCAGCAAGTCAATGGGCTGGTCAGCGTGATGTCGGATGCTGGCCAGACACAGTTTCAGCGAGTCCAGTTGGCCCCGGAAGTAGCCGGTCTGCGCGGGTATGTGATTGAGAACCCCCACGGTGATGGCCGCCGGTGGCTCTACCCTTTTCTCCTGCTCTTTCAACGGGTTCTGACCGTACCGCATCACACTTTGCCTGGATTGGGGAGTGGGGGCTTTAGCCCAATGCCACTAATTCCAGCAGTGGCAATGAAACCGGCTAAAGCCTCGACTCCGGAGTGGAGCGTTTACGCGGTTGCTCGTTGTTATGCGGAAACCGGCAGATTTTGAATTCTTAGCAGCACTGGGCTTTAGCCGGAAGGGTCTCCGCCTGAAGGCTCCGGGCGCACCTGTGCAACCCAATGAAACCGGGGCACGAAGCACCGCCAGTAAGGCCGTTCCCCGGCCAACGCCGGGCAATCCAACAGGGCCAGAGCCAACTGCAACCTTCTGGCCAGGCCACGAGCCCAGTGAGGAGAGGGCCGGTTGAAACGGGGAGCGAACATGACGTGGCTCAACAGACGGTCCAGCAAGAGTTGCTGGCGCTCCTTATCCAGGTTCTCCCGACCCCAGTGCCAGAGGGTGGCCCAAAGCAGCATCTTCGACCGATAGACATCGGCAGGGGGTCTGGCCGCAGACCAGCGGTTGTGATCGTGAACGCGGAACCTGGCGACAGGTTCCGCCAGCCGCCCGGCTTCCAGCCTGGCCAGGGCGGCCATCTTCACCAGCATATCCGTGTCTTGATGAAGGCGCAGTCGTTCGTCGAACAGACCTGTTTTCTCAAACACGGTGCGCCTGACCACAAGCCCGATGATGGAAAAACTGCCGTAGCCACCCCTGACCAGCGCAGAGAACAATCGTTCGGGCGGCACGCGCCCGGTCATGGTTGTGAGCTCGGGGAAGCCCAGACTCTGCCACCTCTGCTGCGCCGCCGCGTTTTCAAAATGCGCGCCAACGGCCTCGTACACGCCCTCCAGGCTGGGGTCCGCGGCAAACAACCCCCGGGCTACAGAGAAGCGACCGGGCAGATAGTAGTCGTCGGCATCCAGAAAGGCCACGTACTCACAGGTACTCTCGCGGATAGCCAGGTTGCGGGCCGCTCCGGCGCCGTGGTTCTTACCGTCTGGGTGACGACACAAGTGCACCTTGTGGTGTGCCGCCGCCAGCTCTTGACTCACGGCCAGACTGTTATCCGTAGAGCCGTCCTCGACCAGGATCACTTCGGCTGTCTCCGGTTGTGCCAATGCTGACTCGACAGCTTCCCGGACGTAGGCCTCAGCGTTGTAGACGGGAATGACAACACTGACTCGCATTGACCTACTTCCCCCAGGCCCTGGCAAGACGGCCCCAGAGCATGGCCACCCGGTCCGGAATCCATCGCTCCCAGAAGCAGGGTTCCAGGATCAACAAAGGATAGCGGAATGGCAACAGGCTCAGCCAGAATTTCTTCTGCCAGCCATGTGTCCACCGCGGGCCAGACCGCCTGAACCTGGAGTATACGGCGTAGTTCAGGAAACGGTTCAACACCACCCACTGCTTCTCCCTGTCCAGATGCTGGCGGCTCCACCGCCAGACTGTGCTGAACACCCTCATCCATAGCCGGTAACGCTCCTGGGGCGAGAGCGCAGAAGCCCGGTTGCGCTCGTGAATCCGCCGCATGGCTACCGGTTCATCCAGTCGCCCGGGAGCCAGCCTGGCGACACCTGCCATTTTCCAGATCATGGCTGTGTCCTCCACTAAAAGAAGATGCTCGTCAAACAATCCTGTCCTGTCAAACACGGTGCGCTTGACCACCAGGCCGTCCAGATGGAAATAACCGTGATGGCCGGGGACAAGTATGCCAAATAACTGGTCTGGAGGGACACGCCTGGTCATCGTGGTAAGTTTGCCACGGGGTAGCCCGGCTGCATCCCAGCGCTGTGCGGCTGCTTCACTCTCGATATACTCACCAAGGGCTTCGTACACGCCCTCCAGGCTGGGGTCTGTGGCAAACAACCTCCGGGCCACAGAGAAGCGACCGGGCAAATAGTAGTCGTCGGCATCCAGAAAGGCCACGTACTCACAGGTGCTGCGGAGGATGCCCAGATTGCGGCTGGCTGCAGCGCCTCGATTCGCCCCATGGGGGTGACGGTACAGGTGCACTGTGGGGTATGCCCCGGCCAGTTCCTGGCAGACGGCCAGACTGTTATCTGGGGAACCATCCTCGACCAGGATCACTTCGGCTGTCTCCGGTTGTGCCAGCGCCGATTCCACCGCCTGCCGAACGTAATCGGCTGCGTTGTAGACCGGGATGATGACACTAACCTGCATCTCGGCTCACTCCATGCCGGGCTATCCGGCGCAGCCAGTCTGCCATCTGCCAGCCGAGGAGTGACTCCACGCTGGCGTAGAGTACGCTCCGGCGGCCCAGCCAGCGCGGATCGTACCAGATCCCCTTCAGCAGATGCGCTCTCGCCTCACGGATCCCGTCTGAACGACGGCTCCGAAAAGCCCAAAGCATGTGGTACTGCGCTGCCACACGCCGTTGCAGCGCCCGGCGCATCCGCCCCGGCCTGACCTGACGCAGGACCCGGCTCAGGGCTTCGTATCGCTCCCACGAGTCCTGCATGGTGTGCCCTCCCATGCCCCCAAAACGCACCACCTTCTGCGCCAGGGTGTCGGCATCGCCATAGGGCCAGATCCCATCTTGTAGAGCCGTACAAAAATGAGAAACGGCAGCAGCCTCTTTCCCCTCAAAAATGGCGTATAGAGCGGCTATGACGTGCTGACGGCGGAACATCTCGGCCCGCTCGCTATCGTTCAGGATGCGTCCCAGTTCCTCCCATTGCGATAGCCACTCCAGTCTTTCCACAAGAAAAGCATACCCGGCCGCCACCCCCTTGCTGCCCTGATGCTTGCGAAAGTTGGCCACAGGCCCTGGCACATACTTCAGAGCGCCAACCAGGCTCAGGCGCAACCATAAGGTAAAATCCATCACATAATGCAGGCGGCGATCTATCCCTCCAACTGCGCTCAGGGCCGCAGCCCGGATGAAGGTGGATTGCTGTGGAATCTGAGGGCCGTCCATCAGCAGGCTGGACGCCGTCAAAGGCCCTGTCCTCCAGGTGTTGATCCGTTCCCCGGCCTCGTTAACCCGGTGACAATCTCCGTAAACCAGGGCCAGCGTCGGATCGTAGACAAACTCAGCCACCCGTTCCGGCAGGATGCCGGGCAGATACCAATCGTCGGAGTTGAGCCAGGCCACGATGGCGCCGGTGGCCCGCTGGAAACCTTTGTTCAAGGCCTCTGATTGCCCCTCGTCCGGTTCGCTGACCCAGTACGTTAACCAGGGTTCGTACCTGCGGATGATCTCTACACTGCCGTCGCTGCTGCCGCCGTCTATGATAAGGTACTCCAGGTCGGGGTAGCCCTGTAACAGCACCGAACGGATGGTTTCTTCAAGGAATGGCGCCTGCTGGTAGGACGGGGTGACGATGCTCACCCGCGGCCAGGGGGAGCCGTCGGGCATCCTGTCAGGTAGTTGCTGGCTTTCCTCGGTCCACGGCCAGCCGGTTTTGCCCGGCGGTGGGGCCGGAAGTTCACTCAATGTAGGGCAGCGCATGGTTTAGAACTTCCACAAAAAGCAGCCTACACACAACGTTTAAAGCCGTATTGCCAGGAACCACTCGTGTGATCGTAATCCACCTGGGCCAGACGGCTGCCAAATCGTCTCCATCCGCGTCCTGTCAGCCTCAGCATCTGATGCAGCAACCACAGCCCGACAGGGTGGTGGATCGTCTCATGGCGGTAGCGTGCCAGGACCTGCTCCGCTTCCGCATAATAATTACAACTCTCCCTCTGCCTCATCTTTTGCGCCGCATGGTAACGATACCCTCCCAGAGGGCAGGCGGTTACCACCAGATCGGCGTGCTGCCAAAACCGGGCCCAAAGCTCAAAGTCACCCGCATACTGCAAACTGTCGTCCACCCTGCCACCCGCTTTCTCCCACAGGCTCCGCCGCCAGAAAGTTGATTCCTGTTGAATCCACCCTTTGAAACCTGGCCGGTTCCCCAGGTGCCACCCCCGGTAAAACCAGGTGCGCGCAAAGCCCGGCGAGTAGCTGGCCCGGACCAGCTCGCCCCTTTCGTTCCAGAACAGCCGCGTGGATGTGGTCAACCATTCTACTTCTGGCACCGAAGAAAATATGGCCGCCACAACTTGAAACGCCCAGGGGCAGTACTTATCATCCGAGTTGATCCAGGCCATGATCTCACCGGTGGAGCGCTCGAAACCTTTGTTGATGGCGTGGTACTGCCCCCGGTCCCTCTCGCTGACCCAGTAGGCTAACTGCGGCTCGTACCTGCGGATGATTTCTACGGTGCCGTCGGTGCTGCCACCGTCTATGATAATGTATTCCAGATTGGGGTAATTCTGGCCAAGGACGCTCTGGATGGTCTCCTCAATGTATTGGCCCTGGTTATAAGAAGGCGTTACGATGGATATCTTGGGGTATTGCATCTCAGACCTTTCCGGGTCGCCGCTGGCGTTCTATCCACAGATTGCGCAACAGACCAGGCCATTGGCTCAAGGGTTGCCCGCTGAATGTGTGCCGAACCAACCTCATTCCCCGGACGGCACGACGGCGCAGTTGCCCGGCTCTTGTCCCCCACCGGACCAGCCGACGGCGCACGTGGCTGCGGCCCCACCACATCAGGACAGAAGGGCCAAGCAATAGCTTGTACCAGGATGGGTTGAGTGGAGACGGCCATAGCCGCACGGAGAGCCAGTGCCAGTGCGGGCTGCAACGCTTCTTGACGGCGACGAGAGCCAGATCGCCCAGCCTCCCATAAGCCGCGGCCAGGGCTCTCGGGCCGCCCCGGTCCGCATCTATGTCTGGGAAGAAGAAGCCGATTCCGTATTCGTCTATCAACCGGTGGATCAAGGCGTTGTAGTCTTGCTCATTCTGCCGCCTGTGCACATAAGTCCCACTCTCGGCGTGGTCTCTGCGTTTCACCAGGATCTCCGGCAGATGGTAGACGTCAAAGTGATGCAGGAGCATCAGCACCAACTCCATGTCCTGGGTCGTGCGATTGCTTTCGTTCAACAGGCCGATCACGTCGAAGCAGGACCTGTGAACGAGCAGGGAGCAGGCGTAGAGCCAGAGCTCCCAGTAGGCCGAGCCCCCGCGCAACACCGGCGGTCCCACCCGGTTGTTCTCGTGCAGGATGCGGCCGGCAGCGTCCATCACCCCCGTGTTGCAGACCACCACTCTGGCACCCGGATGGGCCATAGCCAGTCTGACCTGCTTTTCGATCTTCTCCGGGTAGTAGACGTCATCGTGGCTGAGCCACGAGAACCATTCGCCCGTCATCTCCCGAATGCCCCGATTCAGAGCGCTGGCCACACCCCCGTTTGGCTTCCAGACGTAGCGGATCCTGTCACCATAAGCTCTGGCGATGGCCTCCGTCTTGCCCTCGTCGTTCGACCCATCGTTGACGACAATCACCTCGACATTCTTGTACGTCTGCGCCAGGGCGCTGTCAATGGCTTCGCGCAGGTAGTTGGAGCCGTTGTAAACAGGGATGACGATGGAAACCTTCGGATTATACTCCATGTCGCTACCGCCGATATCCCAGCACGATTTTGACCACGGTGTCGCTGACATGCTCCACCAGGTACTCAGGGGGGACTGTCCATTGCCTCTGGTGGGCCAGGACGGTGCGCACGCATTGCAGGACCATCTCCGGGTCGGCGCCGCTCAACATGTTGCTGCCGCACTCGATCGTCTCCGGCCGCTCGGTCACGTCACGTAGGGTCACGTTGGCCACCCGAAAGAGGCAGCACTCCTCCTGCACCGTGCCGCTATCGCTGAGCACGCAGAAGGCACTCCGCTCCAGAGCAATAAAGTCGAAAAAGCCAAAAGGAGGCAGGAAGCGCACCTGATCGCTCCTGGCGCCAATTCCGAAAGCCTGCATCCTGGCCCGGGTACGAGGGTGGGTGCTGACAATGACCGGCATGGCGTACTCTTCGGACAATCGGTCCAGCGCCGTCGCCAGGCTCAGCAGGCGCTGTTCCACATCCACATTTTCGGCGCGATGCATGGTCGCCAGAAAATAGCGGCCCACCTCCAGGCCAAGGGTGGCCAGGATGGTGGATTGGCGAATCTGCGGAGCAAAGTGCTGAATCACCTCATAGATCGGATTCCCGGTCACATAGATGCGCTCCCCCGGGATGCCCTCGCGCAACAGGTTTTGCCGGCTGCGCTCGGTGTAGGGCATCAGCACATCGCTGCTGTGATCAATGAGACGGCGATTGACCTCTTCGGGCACACGGTCATCGTAGCAACGGTTACCCGCTTCCATGTGGTAGACCGGGATTCCCATGCGCCTGGCCACGATGGCGGAAAGGGAGCTGTTGGTGTCACCCAGCAACAGCAACCTGTCCGGCTTCTCGGCGAGCAGGACCCGTTCGCTGGCGGCGATGATCTGGCCAAGCTGCTCACCAAAGGTGTCACCGCGCACACCCCAAAAATGATCGGGCTGCCGGACCCCCAGTTGTTGGAAGAAAATGTCGCTGAGGCCAGCCTCAAAGTTCTGGCCGGTGTGCACCAGGACGTGATGGCAAAGCCGGTCCAGTTTCTCAATGATCAGACTTAAGCGGATGATTTCCGGGCGCGTGCCCAGAATGGTCATCACCTTCACCGCCTCAACTCCTGCCTGGCCTCGGGCACGTCATCCACCATCAACCGATGCTGGCGCAACAGAGCCTCTAAAGCAGGGCGGTCCATCAGATTGTCCGCCGAGCTGTATTCTCCCTTCAGTGGAAACACGCCCTCGTCTCTGGCGCGCAATTCCGGCAGAAGGGGCAGAATCACGTAATAGTTACCCCGTTCTATCGTACGATGGCACTCCTCTTCCGAGATCAGGATCTCATGCACCTTTTCACCGGGGCGTATACCCGTAACCTCTATCTGAACAGGCCGATTGCCGATGAGCACGGTCGCCACATCCACGATTCTGGCTGACGGGACGCGTGGGATGTAGGTCTCGCCCCGCTGTGCTTCACACACAGCGGCAAAGACGGCATCTACGGCCTGGTCGAGGCTGAGCAGGAATCGCGTCATCTCCAACGTGGTGATGGTCACCGGACCGCCGCTCTTGATTTGCTCATGGAAAAGCGGGATCACCGAGCCGCGGGAGGCCAGCACATTGCCGTAGCGCACGCAGATAAAGCGCGTCTCAGGGCAGCGCATGTTGGCCTGGATCAAGATGCGCTCCTGAATGGCCTTGGTCATCCCCATCACATTAACCGGCTTGCAGGCTTTGTCCGTGGAGATGCCTACCACCGTTTCCACCGGCAATTCGTGCTCCTGAATCGCCCGGACCATGTTCTCCGCACCGGCGATATTGGTCATCACTGCCTGGAAGGGAAAGTACTCACAAGTCGGCACCTGCTTGAGCGCGGCGGCGTTGAAGACGACATCTGCGTCGCGCAAAACCGCAGCGACGCTGTGGAAATCGCGTACATCGCCGATGCGGAACTCCAGCAGGCGGTTGAAATTGTGGTAAATGACCTCGTCGGTGGCAGCCCGCTTTTGCTGATAGGCCAGACGCATGGCGTGTTGCTTGGCCTCGTCACGGGAAAAGACGATGACTTTGCCGGGCTGTCCCAGTTCAGCGGCCAGCAGGCGACGTACCAGAACCTGGCCAAGCGATCCGGTACCTCCGGCAATCAGGATGCTTTTACCTTCCAGCGGCTTGCTATTCACTAATTTGATTTCTCCACTGTTCATAGGTCGGCCACTCAGCGGCCAGACCGGCAATCATCTCATCCCAGTCGGGCGATTGCCATCCCGTCGCCGCTTCAAAGCGCAGGCCCACCAGGCTGCGATCACAGTGGAATTGGTCATCCGGCTCGATGTTAATATCCTGCCAGCCCAGTGCGTCCCGCATGCGCAACAAAAGGTCATACTTGGTGATGGGGCTGCTGGCGACGTGATAGAGGCCGTCCAGGTCAGGCCAGGTCGCCAGGATATCCCCTATCAATCCGGCCAGCGCAGTGGTGGAAAGGCCCGTATAGATGGCTCGCCGGTAGCCCTTGATGGTGCGCCCTCTTTGGGCGGCAAACCACTCCAGCAAACCGGTGCGCTGTTTTAACTCCCAGCCGACAACCGAAGTGCGCAGGGTCAGACAGCCGGGGCTGTCAGGCTCCCCCAGCAATTTGGTCCGACCGTACAGATCAACCGGGTCGGGCGGGTCATCCTCGGCATAGCGGCCGCGGCTCCCGGAGAACACGCAATCAGTGGACAGGTGGATGAGCCGGACGCCATGATCGGCACAAAAATCGGCCAGCAGGTGGGGGAACAGGGCGTTGATCTGGATAGAAGGAATGGGCATTTGGGCCTCGGCCCGTTGTTTGACGATGCCGATGCAGTTGACGACTGCCTCTGGCGCCACCCGTTCCAGCGCTTGAGCCACGCTATCAAAGTGCCGGGCGTCCACACCCCCCAGTGTCCGGGTGCGGGGCACGTCGGCGTAGAGGGGATGGTGTGCCCACAGGCCCCTCGGGTTCCGAAAGGTGACACAGGTGTCAAAGCGCTGGCTCAGGATTTGGAACACCTTGTGTCCCACCATCCCCTCGCCACCCAGGATCAGGACTCTGGCTACCATTCCCTCCTCGTTGTGGCCAACGCTTTATAATATTCAACGACGCGCGGGCCAATCTTGGCGCGATCGGCTATCCTGCCAACCAGCTCAAGATTTCTCCTGGCGGCGCTATCCACAAGGGCATCGTCTGTCATGGCCCGGCATAGGGCTTCTGCAATCTCCTGCGGATAGAGATTGCGGGCAAAGAGGACATTCCGCTCGTGCACGACGATGGGCATAATCGTTTCTAAGGGGGAAAAGATCGGGAAAGCGCCAGCCGCCATGGCCTCATAGAGGGTGTTCGGGACACCATCGGAAAGCGAAGGCGCCAACAGAACCCGGGATTTCACCAGGAGTTGAAAAAACTCCTCGCGGGGAATGTGATTTAAAAGATGGCAATGTTGGCGCAGTTCCTTTGGAAAGGTCTGATACCAGATGTAAATTTCATCTTGAATAACTACGGTCAAGTAAAACTCACAAGGCTGAATTCGATCCCAGGCCAGACGCATGGCTTCAAGGACCGGCAGCGCCTTGCTGGCAGGACATTCATACGCCTTGGGCCAAAGGACAAGGCGCTGTCTTTGAGATGGAAGGCCCTTCCAGGCTCGAGCCAACCCCTCAACGTCAATCCCTCCTGTTCCGGGCACAGCACCCAGAGGGCTCACCTTGTGCCTGGCCAGACCCATTTCCAAAGCATAATCATAGTTCTGGCGATTATCGGCAATGAATTGATCACATTGGGCCAGGACATTGGCGATTCTATCAGAATACTTTGGCAGTAACCGATGCAGGGTGAGATCAGGACCCCCACGGGCCTGCACCACCCACTTGCCGATGCCCTGGAGGCCAAATCGGTCACGCACGTTCAGATAGAAATATGAGGCAGGCTCCAGTCCCAGCGTGTGAATGACATCTGGTCGCCACTGGCGTATGATCTGGGCCAGCCATCTCTCTTCAAGATCTTGGGCCGACAATCCCAATGTGTGCACGATATGGGGTCGCCACTGGCGAAGGATTCTGAATAGCCAATCTCCCTCCTCGAGATCACTCTTGAATCTGGCTGCGTATCCCAGACGGCGCAGTAGAATGCCCAGCATTTTGTCGCGCTCCCTGATGGGGGTAGCCGGGTACAGGCTTTTTCTGAAGGCTGGATCAGGCTTCAACATGGTTCTTGCCGTGACGTAGGTTCGTACCTTCCAGTGCTCCGGCGGAACGCCTTTTGGCAAGGCGAACAAGCGGACGTTCAATTCAGATTGATCTAGCAAGTCAATCCATGCGTGCGTATGCGTGCTTTGGGCAAAGCCGATGAACAGGACTTTGGGTTTGCCTGGATAGGGATCTATATCGAAAGACGCGCTCGTATTGACTGCCCAGGTTTCGCTCAAATCAGCTCACTCTTTCGGACAAACGCCTGATTTTGTTACCCAATCGAGTTAGACTCCAGCCAAACAACCAGGGGATGAGCCTCAAGACTCCAACCCTTTCCCTCAAATCGAGCAGCTTTTGCCTGCGTGATTCCAGTTTGCCTGCGTCATGGAGACCAGACGCATTGGGAGCGCGTGATTTTTCTTCTCCTGCAGCAAGGCCAAACCTCTTGGGAAAAAGCAACTTGTACTCCTCTGCTTCATCAAATTCTGCGATGATTCTCTCAATTCGCTCTGCGCTCAATTCGTCTTCTGAGATGCACGGCTTTTCTTCCCACCCGTGCCTGCTCAAGCACTCAGCAGCATCAGATAAAGTCTGCCTCACATCTATGCGCACATCGTTAACCTGGGCGATGCCCGCAGCCAGACCCCATAGGGCGACCTGATAATCGTTATCCTTCACAGCCATCCGCCGCCAATACTTCACAAATAAGTGAGTAAAGTCGGGGTGTTTATGGGCCTGGACAAAGCTTTTGCGAAAAATGTCCCGGTAGTATTGCTCAAAGTCGTGGAGCCCCAGAACAATGGGGATTTGCCTCCAGGGATTTCCAAGTCCCTTCATTTGCTCCAGGGCATAGGTCTCGGGCCTCAAGTCGCATCCTGCTTTTGGAATCAGGTCAAGGACTCTGGGAAGCAGGGAGGTCCTATACAGGTGCGGTCCTCCCACTCTGGGCCCGCCAAAGAACTTGTCCAGTACGAGTCCTTGAATTTCGCACACATTGTCCTCAATCCCTTGGGCCGCATGCAACAGATCTTCGATGGCGTCAGGCCGGAGCAAGATATCGGCGTCGAGACACAGCGTCCATGGAAGGCCCCTCTTAATCCCTACCTGGAACGATTCCACCAGGGCAGCCGAAAACGGCGCCTCCCTTACAACCGCTATGCTGTCTTCCGGTACCTGCTGCGATACCAGGCTACGGCACAATGACTCGGTGCGCTCACCCACCGAGCGTATAATGACAGTTACATTGGTATGCATGATGACGAAGAACCAACCCTTTCACTGCTCAACGAACACACTTACATTTCCTTGCGCCCACTCCCTGGAGTAGACATTTTGTCCAATCTCGATCTCCTGACGATCACGGCCACGGGTTTCTATGATCACACACGGCGTGAAATTATGGATCGGTATTCTCTCCGATACATTCTGAACTTCAACATGTTCAATGCGAAGCCTCTCGTTATCCTCTTTTTGCAATAGCACCCAAAATGGGTATTCCCAATGATCGTTTCCCATTGAAAGTCCAATGTCTGAACAGTTCCTTTGGATAACGAAATTCGTTGCTTCTATGTACGGGGACATTAGATTCTGGCGGCTGGCAAAATACTGTTCTATTCTGCTTGTGTTGAGAATGTTCTCCGCGCCTGTGAGAGGTCGAGAGTGGTTCATGAACACCCAGGGAAGCGCCCCGAATATCAGGACGACCGCCAGAGGATATGCCGTCTTTGCTCCCCCGATCCTGGAGAAGGCGATTCCGACCACGGGGGCAAAGAGGACGAAGAGGGGAAGATGGAGCCGGCTGTGAAAAGGTTGCCACCGGAGAACGAGGCAGAACAGGAGAAATGAGGCCATCAGGGTGATGGAATACTCTACAAGGAGCTCCTTCCGCACCTTTTGAGACAGGGCCAGGATCACCAGCGAGGACACGATGAGCACGAAATGGAGCGGATTCCCGGCGGTGTCCTCTTGCAATGAAGTGCTGCGGATAAAGAAAACCGTCTTCCCCCAGGTGGTGAGCGGATTGCTGGCCTCGGAGCCCAACACCCGTTTGATCTTCCCTTCAATGTAACTGTTGATCCCAGGCAACGGCGTGCCGACGTGCAGCGCCAGGTTGCGGACAACATTGGAAAACATCGCCGGAATGGTGAACGATTCGTTGGTATACCGGTAGCGATGGTCGGTGCTCTCCTGGACAGGACCGAGGGGGCTGCCAAAAAGGCTGAGGTTCCGGGCAAAGTGAGGCAGGTTGATGGAAACGGTGATGGTCACCAGGACCAGCGTGGCCGCAACCAGGTGGGGCCACTTCTTCCTCAGGTGTGAGATACCCCACCATACCATAAAGGGAAAAGCATATATGTAGGCAGTTGCTTTGGTCAGAAGAGCAAGGCCCAGACTGGCGCCTGCTGCAACCACATAGGACCAGCACGGTTGTGCCTGCGATGCAATGAGATAAGAGACCAGACAGATCAGCCAGAATGTCACGACATAATCGGTCTGGGTGCTTGAGGCCTGAAGGATGCCCATGGGAATCGTCGTTGCCACGACAGCGGTAAGGATCTGGCCGCGACGATCTGCCCCAAGATACTTTGCAATGAGCGTTACGCCGATGACACTTCCGGTCTATGGCTTTCTCATAAAGGTGAGTTGTCAGAGCAGCGGACAATTGGTGCAACGAGTACTGAAATCCACATTCTTCACAACGGACGATGTGGAAGATGTCATCTGGATTGAATCCCATCGCCTCGATCTGTGCGAGGTCATAGTCTGGGTTCACAAGGACGAAATCATCGCGCCGTAGCTCAATCAGGGGCTGGTAACGAGCAGAATCACACACTGGGCACGACCGTTGAATTAGTTTAGGTTCTACACGCTGGTCAGACTTTAGTTCAGCCACACGCATTGACTCTTCGCTCAACATGCCAGTTACACACACTTTCCCTGAGTTGCTAGGATACTCGGGCCCTGTTTACTCGCTGCAGTCACTCCATCTCCAGGTGGACGACAAGCCGTGCCTGGCTCGATTCAATCATTGTCGCCCGTCTGCTTCCAAAGAGCCTGAGAAAGCTTTCAGGATCCCAGAGCTGATAATCATCCTCACTCGGTGTATGATAGTTTCCATTCGGTGTGGTGAAAATCGCAAAACGGCGGGTCACTGTGGCCACTTTTCTGATCAAACCCTCCGGGTCGGGCACATGTTCAATAACCTCATGGCAGAGCGCATAGTCGTACCGCTCCGTCACAGGCACGTCATAGATCGATTGCTTACGCAATGTCAACCCCTTCTGGGTCAGATAGTCTCTGATGTCCTGTCCCCGCAGACGCAAGAGCAGTGCTATCCAGGGATAACTCTGGCGATAAGCTCGCGCAATTTCTTCGTATCCCAGGTCAATGGCCAGGCCATCCGGGTCGATCCCTGTTACATGAAGTCCCCGGCGAAACAATTGATACGAAATTAACCCATCTCCACACCCTACATCAAAGATAGTACCCTTATTAGGGAAGTAACTGAGGGTCAGATGGACAAGATCACGGTAAGCAAACTTGTTCGTCGCATACCATTCCCAATGATAAGCACCCCTCACCTTATACCTGTCAAAGTTTTTGAGGCCTTGTTTAGATTGGACCATAGCTTCTTATCAGTGCTTCGTAGCAGTAAGCAACAGGTTTGGACAGAAAGCCTTATGTTTGTGGAAGAATGATGCGCCTCTTCGTCGCCATATATTCTCACCCAACGGATATCCTCTATACAAATCCATACACTCAATCACGATCTCCGACAGTCCAGCAGCGGTTGCTGCTTCGTACATAGAAGTGTCTGTTAGCAGGTTAGAATGCCCGGGCGACCACCCAATGCTCTGTGTCTTTAGACTTGGCACTGCCTTGCAGACCGCTGTATCCATGAGTTCCACTATCCTCTCAAATACCCTTGGGGGTAGACTTGCAAAGGGTATGAGGAACAACGCGACCCGAGTTTCGAACAAATAGGAGTATTTGTTCGGCCATGTGTGGATTACAAGTCGCCCGCCTGGACACAGTAACCGATAACATTCCTGTAGGAATGGAATGGTTTCAGCCGGGTTCAAATGCTCTATTAAATCTGCCGAGATGACAACATCTGTGCACTGCGAGACCAGGGGAGTTGACAGAACATCAGCACAGATAAATGCTGGCTGGACCTGCATCTCTTGCGCCAGAGTCTTGGCTCCTGCGAGCATCTCTGGACTGCTATCAATTCCCCAGGCTTGCGTTGCCCCAGCTTCCATAGCCAACAACGCAAACGTACCAACTCCACATCCGAGATCAATGACTCTCGCGCCGGGCAACTCGCCACAACGTGTCAAGACAGCTCTGATTCGTTCACGCCAGTGATTCTTTTCTCTCTTGCGAAACTTATTGGCTTGAGACTCAGCCTTGTGCCTACCGTACAAATAACCTGTACAACCACGCATATTGGCGATCGTAGATGACAATTTCATCCCGACCATCCCCATCTAAATCACATGTCTCGGCCTCAAAAGCCAGGCCAACGTTATTTATGCGTCCAAATGGCCAGTGGAAGTTTGGCTTTCGAGCCCGTTCTGTAAATGGGAACGTCAATATGGGTTGTCCGTAGAAATTCACAACATATGGCCATCCACCCTCCTTGTATACAATTAAATCCCCCAGGATTCTGTCACCGGTCCGCAGAATTGAGGCTGGAACGCCACAATGAATTGGACGAGGCTCAAAAGTCCCTGAAGGCCTCCCCATGGGCCAGTTTTCGGGGAGCAATCCACGCCATACCTCGTTGCCACTCATATCAAAGCAATGCATAGATTCACGCTGATTGATGACAAAGATCCTCAACCCTGACTCGCTATGCCCCACGACACAGAACTGCGGATGTGGTAACTTATGAGCCCACAATGTACGCCCCGTTGAGTCTATCCAATACTGCCTGTCGCTTCCAGCCAGAGCAGCAAACCATCTGTCCCCAATCCAGCATATCTCTACGTGATCCACATGCTGTTCAATGGGGTTTATTGACTTTCTTTTCCATTGATCTACCGTCCACACGACCTGTCCATGGGAGTCCACCAACTGATACCCAATCAGAAACTCGTCGCAACCATCCCCATTGGCATCAAATATAGCAACGTGATGACCAGCACCAAGGTATTCGCCATGATGAATCACATGGAGTGTGCTGTCCAAGAATAGCCAGGGGTTGGCATAATTGTGAGGTGGATAGGCATCAGCCATAACTCCAACCAGCACCACGACATCACCTGACCCTGGGCCAGACTTGCCGCATGCCACCACAGCAAAGTTGTCAGCAGGCAAGTGCGCGGAGTTCTTTATTGAGCCAGTGCATCCATCCAGGATCAAAAGCTCATCTTCACCGTTAAGAGCCAATACTTCGGTGCGGCCATCTCCATCCACATCATAGCAGCATACCATTTTCTCTGGCGCATGGGATAGGTAGGGATCACTCCCAACATATGGTTGTCCGACCTGCCAGAGAATTGTCCCAGACTGGTCTGTGGCCGTAAGACAGAATAAGCCTTGACCCTGCGAAGAGAGGAGCTTTCTGCTTCCAGAGTTATCTTGCGAGTAAAGACGCGACTTGAAAATCCCTGTACTCTGTAACCACAGGAATTCTGGCTTGCTGTCATTGTTGATATCGTGAATAAAGAGTTGACAGCCTCCCCAATCGTTGAGAGCTATCTCACGGACCAACCATGCTCGTGGAATCGTTCTCCACGTAACGTGCCAACGATACCAGTCACCTAACCGCACTCTCAGTCGTGTCAGGCTATCCGGCAACATCCTGACTCTCCTTTTGATTGATTGCAATGCATTCCCAGTGTACCGGCACAGTGAGTACACCCCTCTCGCGACGGTGGGTAGTGAACCCCAAAAACTGGACACACCCGTTACCAAAATCAAGATTATGTGTTATCCAGTTTAGGAGGGTTCCAATGACCAAACGACGTACATTCTCAGCTCAGTTCAAGGCAGAGGTGGCCC
>Ga0209162_1000603_pt1 | contig 38923 bp, 32 predicted proteins | sample YNPNPMetaG_FD_187121 | JGI IMG/M metagenome (GOLD analysis project Ga0209162, IMG submission 187121) | Anoxygenic and chlorotrophic microbial mat microbial communities from Yellowstone National Park, USA - YNP NP MetaG (SPAdes) (version 2) ...
GCAGCCGCAACCGCCGCACCCCGCCGCGCCCCGTATCGTCCACAATCACGTACTGCGCCACTCCCGCCCGCGCGTAATGCTCCACCTTGATCACCACGTCGTTCTCGCGCGCATCCGGCGAGACGATTTCGATGATCAGCGCCGGGCGCGCCCGCTCGACCGCAACCTCGAACGTGCTCCAGTTGCGCCGTTTGCGCACGCCGGGGATGACCATCACGTCCGGTCCGTGCGCGCGCAGGTCGGGGAGGTCCCACGCGATGCGCACGTCGCTGAGGACAATCGCCCGACGGGACGGCTCCAGGCGCGCGCGCAGCACGGCGGTGAGGTACATCCGGTCGGTCTCGTGGCGATCGCTGTGCACGATGAAGTCTCCCACTTCAGGATGGAGCACGTCGTCGAGGGTGAGCGGCACCTGTTCGAAGTGATGGGGATTATCGGGGGTGGGACGCGGCACGAGGCGCCACCCGTAGCGGAACGGGTCGGCATCAGCATCGGTGAGGGGAACCGGTTGTGGCGTCGCGGTGGTCATAGAGGATAGTATAGCACAGCACGTGTCGTCACGTTACGGTTGGGGAACTGACTCCTCCACGCGCAGGACGAGTTTTCCGGCGTTGCGGTTCGCTTCCATGACACGATGCGCTTCTGCAGCCTGGTGCAACGGGTAGACGGTGTCGATAACCGGACGCAACTCGCCGCGCGCCAGGCGGTCATAGGCGAACGCAACGAAATCAGCGGTGAGGGCGGTTTTCTGCGGCAATGGCATGCGCCGCAGGGTTGTACCGGTCACGTGCAATCGTTTTGCCAGGATCGGTCCCAGGTCGATCTGACCTGCCGATCCTCCCAGAAATCCGATCAACTGCAATCGTCCGTCGAGCGCCAGTGCCGCAGTATTCTGCTGCCAGTAGGGAGCGCCAACGAAATCCAGCACCAGATCGACGCCGCGACCGCCGGTTGCATCGAGTACTCGCGCTGCGAACGACTCTTCGCGGTAATTGATTGTCAGTTCTGCACCGAGTTCATGGCAGAGCGCACATTTTTCCGGTGAACCGGCAGTAGCGAAGACACGTGCGCCAGCAACACGTGCCAGCTGGATGGCTGCCGTCCCGACACCGCTGGCGCCAGCATGGATCAGCGCCGTCTCCCCCGCTTGCAACCGCCCCAACGTGAACAGGTTGAGAAACGCGGTCAGGAAGGCTTCCGGAATGGCAGCCGCTTCCTCGAACGAAAGGGAATCCGGTATACGCATCGCCATACCGACGGGAACGACCGCCAGTTCGGCGTAGCCGCCACCCGTCACGACCGCCATCACCCGATCACCGACGCGCCACGGACCGGCAGGCGTCAGCACCTCGCCGGCAAGTTCCAGACCCAGAATGGGTGACGCACCCGGAGGCGGCGCATACGCCCCGCGCCGCTGAAGCAGATCGGCGCGATTAACCGCCGTGGCGCGCACCCACACCAACACCTCGTCAGCGCCAGGGATCGGGTCAGGCGCATCGTCATACCGTAAAACATCCGGGCTGCCGGGAGTATCGAACAGAATGGCTTTCATGGCTTCTCCTCGAGAATTTGTCCCCATTCGAGATGCTTAACCCAGCGGAAGGCGTCGCGATCACGTTTGAGCGCACGATGACGCACAACACCGTCGCGTGACGAGATCAGGACCCCGGCATAGGCTTTGTTGAAGGACGGCTCAAGAATGACACGCCCCCAGATCGGTCGTTCGGGAGGAAAACGAGCAAGTGCAGCATAACTGTACTTCGCATCCTCCCACGGCGACGGCGCGCCGCGCGCGCGCCGCTGAAACTCAGGACGGCGCAATCGTTGCGGGAAGTGACACCAGTCATCGTTGAGCGGACAGGGAAGATTGTGGGCGCACGGCGCAATGGTGAGAGCGCCATCGGCAAGCAACAGGTCGCGCGCGGCGCGCACAACATTGAACCCGCCAGGCGTGCCGGGTTCGACGATCAGCAGCATACCGCGCGCCATACGCCAGGCGGATGTGACCACGGCGCCACGTTCTTCTGGCGGAATCTCGCCAAGAACATGTCCGAGAACAACCAGATCGAACGTGATCCCGCGTTCGATGGGAGCACTCAGATTCCGTTGAACCCAGCGCGCATGGCGCAGCGCAGGATTCGCACTCGCGCGCGCAAGATCGCGTCCCAGGGCGATCAGCATCGGTTCGCGCTCCCAGGCAGTGAGGTCGTGGAGCGATTGCCAGCACATGGTCGCCGCCCACAATGCCGTGCCGGGACCGCTCCCCATATCGAGCATGGTTTTCGGTTGCCATGATGGCACACGCGCAGCAGCGGCATGCATTGCGCCATACAGTTGCGCATATGTAGCCGGCATAAGCAGGGCTGCATAGCCAAGCGCATCGAGGCGGGTGCGCACGATTGGAGCGGCGTCGGCGCTGTGGAGATTGCGGTACTGCTCGCTCAACGCCCGCGCAGCGTTCAACCAGCGCGTTTCCGGTACGGCGTCAAGCGCCTGTGCTATGGCGTTGCGCAGTTCCGCGGGGAGCGCGATCATGCGTGGATCTGGCGGTAGACGTTCGATCATGCCTGGATGCGATGGAGGTGCACGAATGTTTCACATGTAATCGGCTCGTGCGGCGCTTATTTACGCCTCGAACGCTTCTTTTTCGAGGAAGTGCACATCCACGGGGTATCTGCCGGTGAAACACCCATGACAGAACCCCTTGTTGGCGCTTCCTGTTGCACGAATGAGGCCCTCCAGGCTGAGATACGCCAGGCTATCGACTCCCAGATGATCGCGAATCTGCGGCAACGTCATCCGGTGGGCGATCAATTCTGGATACGTCGCCATATCGACACCGAGGAAACAGGGATGGCGAATCGGCGGCGACGAGACGCGCATATGCACCTCGATAGCGCCGGCATCGCGCAGCAGGCGAACAATCGGACCCGACGTATTTCCACGCACGATACTATCATCCACCAGCACGACGCGCTTCCCCGCCAGGCTATCACTCAGCGGATTGAACTTCAACTGCACGCCCAGTTTGCGCAGGCGGTCGTCCGGTTGAATAAAGGTGCGCCCGATATAGCGGTTCTTGATCAACCCTTCCTGGTACGGAATGCCCGATTCCTGCGCATAGCCGATTGCGGCAGGAACCGCACTATCCGGAACCGGAATAACAATATCGGCGTTGGCAGGCGCTTCGCGCGCCAGTTCGCGCCCGGCGGCAACACGCGCAGCATGCAGGGTTTGACCATCGATGATACTGTCAGGGCGGGCAAAGTAGATATACTCGAAAAGACACATCGCTCGTTGCGGCGCAGGCGAGTGCGCGATCGTGCGCGGGCCGCGTTCATCGAATGCCATGATTTCGCCAGGCGCAAGTTCACGTTCGAGGGTGGCGCCAATGGTTGCCAGCGCGCAACTCTCCGATGCCACCACCCACCCGCCATTTTCGAGATGCCCGTAGCAGAGCGGGTGCAACCCCCACGGGTCACGCACGGCATAGAGGGTATCGCGCGTCAAGACGGTAAGGCAGTAGGCGCCTTCGGCGCGGATCATGAAGACGCGCAGTTTCTCTTCCCACGTGCGACCCTCGCCGCCAGCCAGCATTTGTGTAATGACTTCACTGTCGCTCGACGATGTCAGCCCGACGCCCCGATGCAACAATTCGCGCCGCAATTGCGACGCATTCGTCAGATTCCCGTTGTGACCGACCGCCAGAGGACCCAGGGCGCTCTCGACAACGAAAGGTTGCGCATTTTGCAAGCGTGACGAGCCGGTTGTGGAATAGCGGGTATGCCCGATGGCAATATGCCCCTTGAGCGGGCGCAGTTTCTCTTCGTTGAACACCTGCGCAACCAGACCCATCTCCTTGTGGAGATGAATATGTCGTCCGTCGGATACGGCGATACCGGCGCTCTCCTGACCCCGATGTTGCAACGCATAGAGACCGAAAAATGCCAGGCGCGCCACATCCTCGTGCGGCGCATAAATGCCCAAAATGCCGCACTTGTGCTCCGGCCTGTCGCCCATTGCCATGAGTAACTCCTGATGCTGGCTTCCCCGACGGTTGTGGTTTGAACAACAGAGCGCCGACGCGGACCGGAACTTCGCGCCGGGGATGTGTATCGCCGCGATCTGCGCACAAGTATTATACCGCAATACCTGCGGGAATATACGATCCGGGGCGGTTTGTGATGGAGCGACATCGTGTTCTTCGCCGCGTTCGCCATCCTGTACAATGAGAATGGACAGTGAGTATGCTGCCGTGCAGGAGCGTATGATGATACGCGCGAATGCTATTGAAGCCACGAATGTCAGTCTGGTTTTTGGCGAGCATGCCGGCGTCTTCGATCAGACATACTGTGTGCCCGAAGGAACGATCCTCGGGTTGATCGGACCGAGTGGCTGCGGCAAAACCACGACCGTGCGCCTGGCGTTGGGTCTCTACCGACCGCAGAAGGGCGCCATTCGCGTCCTTGGCGCCGACCCGGCGACATTCCGTGCCGAACATCGGGCACGCATCGGCTACATTCCGCAACAGTTCGTGCTCTACCCCAATCTGAGCGTCGCGGAAAATGCAGAGTTCATCGCATCACTGTATGGCATGCGCCGTCGCCAGATCCACAGGCGTCTCGATGAACTGCTCGAATTCGTCGATCTTGCCGCTGCACGCAACCGTTTGGGGCGTCAACTATCGGGCGGAATGCAGCGCCGTTTGATGCTGGTGGGCGCGTTGATGCACAACCCCGATCTGCTATTTGCCGATGAACCGACGGCAGGCATCGACCCGGTGCTGCGCGGGCGATTCTGGGAGTATTTCCGCACCCTGCGCGATGAGGGGCGCACCCTGTTGATTACAACCCAGATCGTCAGCGAAGCAATGTATTGCGACTATGTTGCGGTTATGCGACAGGGTCGCCTGCTTGCGATTGATACGCCACAGAACCTCAAACGACGTGCGTTAGGCGGCGAGATCATCCACCTGACGCTGGCGAATCCGGCGAATCTGGCAAAGGCGATTGGGGCATTGCGCCGCTATCCGCACGTCAAAGAGGTGCGCTATGCGCCGGAGTCGGATCGTGAACTCTACGTCACCGTTGATGACGCTGGCGACTGGATCCCGGAGGTGCTCAATGTGCTGGAAGACCCGCAGGGTCCCAATATTGTCGTCGAAAGCGCCGAAGAACTGGCATTGACGTTCGATGATGTCTTCATCCGCATCATTCGACAGTGGGAAGCGCAACCGGAGGATCAGACCGCAGATGCAATCATTGGGAGAGAACAGCATGGATAGCACATCGCCGGTGCGACCGACACAACACTCTCATACCACCCCGCACCCATCCGACGCGGTAGTACTCTGGCTTATTCGCACCCGCGCCTACTTTCTGAAAGAAATCCGCGAAATCCGGCGTCAGCCGCTCCTGATCATCAGCCTGATCGCCGGTCCCCTGCTGGTGCTGGTCCTGTTTGGCATCGGGTTCGTCAACAGTAATCCGGTACTGCGGACGGCGCTCATCCTGCCGGACGACCTGCCAGATGATGTGCGCACCCGACTGGTGAGTCTGATCAGCCTCAACTTTCAGATCACTGATCGCGCATATACGCTATCTGAGGCGCGCATTGCGCTGGAGCAGGGCGATCTCGATGTGGTGCAGGTAATTCCCGCCGATATTTCTGGTCAACTCCAGCGCAGCGAACACCCAACGATCCTGGTCTACTCCAACGCCATCAATCCACTGGTCGAGGGATGGGTTCAGTACCTGGCATATGCCCAGGTCAACGAGATCAACAAAGCGCTGCTCACCGAGCAGACCCGTCTGGCGCAGCAACAGGCGCGCGAGGTTGGGGTGCGCATCGCGCTTGGAGCGAACCGTCTGACCGAACTCGAACGCGAGGTGAGTCGCGCCGAACAGGAGACGATCCGTCAGGAACTGCGCGCCCTGCGCGCATTCCTTGTGCAGTTTCGCGCAACGATACCGCCGGAGAACCTGTTTGCCGGTCGTAGCGAGGATATCGAACAGGTGCGCCTGCGCACCGACGATGCGATCCGCGCGCTCGACGACGTTGACGCAGTCCTGGCATCGGGTGACATCGAAAAGGGACTGAAGGAACTGCGCGATTCAAAAGAATTGTTGACCCTGCTCGACCAGCAGATCGCGATTTTTATCAGCATCGCACCGGAAACGATCGTCTCGCCTGTGCAACAGCGGTATCAGAACATTCGCACGGAAGCAAGCGGTGAGGCAAGCGGCGCTTATCCGGCAGTGGTATACTATGCACCAGGCGTGCTGGCGCTCCTGGTACAGCACACAGCAGTGTCGCTCGGTGCGCTGGCGCTGGTGCGTGAACGCATGATGGGGGCGTTCGAGTTGTTCCGCGTTTCGCCCGCCAATATGGTACAACTGCTGATCGGCAAATATCTCGGCTATACGGTCTTTATCGCCCTTGCATCGGTTGCGCTGGCGGCAGCAATGCGTCTGCTGGGAGTGCCGCTTCTGGGGAACTGGTTCCTGTTCGTAATCCTGCTCCTGTTGCTCACTGTTGCGTCGTTGGGGGTTGGATTTCTCATCTCGACCGTCGCCGGATCGGATAGCCAGGCGATCCAGTTTGCAATGATCAGTCTGCTGTTATCGATCTTCTTTAGCGGGTTCTTCATCAGTCGCGACAGTTTTGCGGCATGGGTTGCGCCGATCATTGCACTTCTTCCAATGAGCCATGGGGTTGAAGGATTCCAGGATGTAATGCTACGCGGCATTCCGCCTGATCCGGAGGTCTGGATTGAATTGGGGATCATTGCGGCAGCAACGTTTGGGTTGGTGACCTTCCTGACGCAGCGACAGTTCCGTCGCGCATAATGTGCATATTTCTGGAAGCAACCTGCTTCCACACCATAAAGCCAGTCAGGTCGCCAACCATCATCGTCGCCGATTCTGCGACAGGACAACAGGATGCCGGTTGCGATCAACAGGCGAAACAACACAAGAAGGAAACGACTATGTTCAGCCCGCTTTATCTGATTGTTATGCTGCTCGGCGCAGGCATCACGCTATGGGCGCAGTGGAAGGTGCAGTCCACGTACAAGAAATATGCGCAGGTGCGCAATATGCGCAACCTGACCGGTCTCGACGTCGCGCGCGTGTTGATGCGCAATGAGGGGATCGATCACGTGCGCATCGAGCAGATCGGCGGCGAATTGACTGATCACTACGACCCGCGCGCGAAAGTGATGCGTCTCTCTGCCGGTTCAATCGCCCACCCTTCTGTTGCAGCGATGGCAGTCGTTGCCCACGAGTTGGGGCACGCGCTCCAGGATCAGCAGGGATATGCCTGGTTGCGGGTACGTTCCGGCATCGTTGGCATCGTCAATGTCGGCTCACAACTTGGCGGTCTGCTCCTGATCGCCGGGTTGGTGCTCGGCACATTTTCACGGGCAGGGCTGGCAATTGCGTGGATTGGCGTGCTGCTGATGAGCGGCGGCGCCATTTTCAGCCTGGTGACGCTGCCGGTGGAATTTGACGCCAGCGCCCGCGCACGTGCAATGCTCGAACGGTATGGTCTGGTTACTCGACAGGAGGCGGAAGGCGTCAAAGCCGTGCTCGACGCGGCTGCGCTGACGTATGTCGCTGCTGCCGCCACCGCTATTCTGCAAATGCTGTACTACGTTTCGCTCCTTATGCGGCGGCGTTAAGCGTTTTATGACATGGACGGAGCGTTGTCCATCGGCGCTCGATCTGGTAGCCGGTTCATCCAACGCACGATTGCGACATATGTGGTCGCGCTGCCAGCATTCTGGTCATCGTATCGGCATCGGCAGCGCGACCGAACAACCACCCCTGGGCATACGGACACCTGAGCTGGAGCAGCATTGCACGTTGCTCTTCGGTTTCCACCCCCTCGGCGACCACGCACAACTGCAGCTCGCGGGCAAGCGTGATGACCGCGCGCACGATCGTCGCCGCGTGCGGATCGTGCATCATCGACTGGATAAACGACCGATCGATCTTGACGCCGTCCACCGGCAGACGCGCCAGATGGCTGAGCGACGAATACCCGGTGCCAAAATCGTCCAGCATCACGCGCACACCCAGCGCCTTGAGCGGAAGCAACTGTGACAGGACCAGATCGAGATCGTTCAGTGCCGCCTTCTCGGTAATTTCGATAGTCAATGCGGCGCCGGGCAGACGATGATGACGCAGTATCTGTTGCACCTGCGCAAACAGATCCGCCTGATCGAGGTGCTGACTGTGGATATTGACGCTGATCGGCATATCGGCGGTTGCGCCAAACCGATCACGCCAGCGGCGCGCCTGACGGCAGACTTCGGCGATGCTCCAGTTGCCGAGCGTCGGGATGATGCCGGCTTCCTCGGCAATCGGTAAGAAACTATCGGGGAACAGCAGGCCGTGGTGCGGGTGTTGCCAGCGCATGAGCGCTTCGAAGCCGTACATCTCACCACTGTACAGATCGACAATCGGTTGATAGTGCATCTCCAGCGTCTGATGCTGCACGGCCTGGCGCAGCTCGATTTCGAGATGCAACTGCCGCGCAGCCTCCGTATGCATCGCTTCCTCGAACATGACAATCCGTGATCGTCCACGCGCTTTCGCCTGATGCAATGCCGTATCGGCATTGTGCAGCAGCGTCATCGCATTCTTCGCCCGGCCATCATCGACCGCAATGCCGATACTGACGCCAACGGTCAACGAATGATCCTGTACCGTGACCGGATGGCTCAGTGTATGTTGAATACGCCTTGCAATACGCCAGATATCCTCTACCGATCCCGGCGAGTCGATCACCACCGCAAACTCATCGTCGCCGAAGCGCGCCACCGTATCCCCCGGTCGGGTGATGTGCTTCAATCGTCCTGCAACGGCAATCAACACCTCATCGCCAACGGCATGCCCCAGACTATCGTTGATCTGTTTGAAACGATCCAGATTGATCAGCAGGACGCCGCACGGTAACGACCGTTCCCGATTCCGCCGATCTAACGCCTGTTGCAACCGGTCGATCAGCAACGTCCGGTTTGCCAGACCGGTAAGCGGATCGTGTGATGAAAGGTACGCCAGGCGAGCTTCGGTCAATTTTCGCTGCGTCACATCGGTATGCACGGCAATCAGGGCAACTGCCTGCCCTGAGGAATCCAGCACCGGATCGAGATTCACATGCACACTGAGCGCATTGCCCTGACGATCGATAAGGCGCATCTCGCCACGGTACGACTGACCGTTGCGCACTGCTGCCAGCGCCGCGCGCGCCATGCCGGGATCGCGATACAGGCGCAGCAAACCGCCAGCCGCTCGCAGATCATCAAGCGTCAGTCCAACCATGGCTTGAAAGGCAGGGTTCTGATAGTACGGGACGCCGTCGAGATCAGCAATGACGATGCCGTCGCTGGTGCTGGAAATGGCCGCCATCATCAGGCGCAGATCGACATCGAGGCGATGCTGCCGCGACGCGGTGCGCAAGATCGCCAGGTAGGCATCGTCCGAATGCTCATCGAGCACGTGGAGCAAAAATAACTCTGCCGTAATCGGTTCACCGTTACGCTGCGGAATCTCGATGGTCGTCACCAGGTTCGAGACGATCGGCGTCCCAAAAGGCTCGCCGATCAACCGTCCGGTCAGATCGCCAAACAGAGTGACCGCCGCCGGGTTTGCCTGCGTAATCCGTCCGTCACGACTGATCAACAACGCGGGATTGCTGCTCCGCAGCACTAACTCCCGCAATGAAACCGGTTGATCCCGATGCGCATCCAGATGATGCGCCACCGCGCTGCGCAGGCGGTTGACCAGCACGCCAGCTGCGGCGTCAGAACTGATCACATCGTGCGCACCGGCAGCCAGCGCCGCCGGGGCGCGCGAATCAACATCGTTGACCACCAGGACCAGAATTGGCACATGGGGGGCAACCGCCACCATCGAGGCGATCAGTTCCAGGGGAACTTCGGGAAACGGGCTGATGTCGAGCAGGGTTGCATCGGTACGCGAGACAAGCAATGTTTGCAACGCCTGTTCAGGTGAGACATGTTCGAGCGTGATCGGCAGATCGCCGAACACTGCCCGTATCCTGCCTGCAACATCATCGCGCTGGGCAATCAACAGCACTCTGAGGGGCGTCTCATCATTCATAACGCCTCGTATTCGTCAGAAAGAAGAGCATGGTTCACTGAAACAACGGACGCCTTCTCGTGATACCAGCGCTGCAAGCGCGCTGTTGCCTGCGTGCATAGCCCTGTATTGCTGCCGGGGTTGCAGGCAGTGTTGGTTTGTGCAAGAACATCTGCTGCAATGAATTGCAGGAACGAGCATCATCGGCGATGAGGCATAAAGTGGCGGTCCAGGAGGGACTCGAACCCCCAACACCCAGTTCCGAAGACTGGTGCTCTATCCATTGAGCTACTGGACCGTACAACAACTTCAGTGTATCACAGAGAGTTACATTATGCAACGTTTCATTAACCTATAACCTGCTGCGCTGCTTCAACAATCCCTGCAAGGTTTCTCCATCGGTTCTCCATCTCTGCCTGCTACACTTCAGATGCGATCAACAGCAAGCACGTTTCTCGAAAGGAGCATAAAGCCATGACATCACGGATCTTCATGTTCATTGTCGGTGCGTTGGCCCTCGGAGCGTTGATGTTCGGCATTCCAACCGTTGCAGCGCAGAATGGTCCCGGTTCTCCGGGGAATTGTCCGTTCGGCGGCGTGTGTCCCACAGGGACGCCGCTGGCGCTTCGCACAGGCAGCGGCATGCCGGTGCAGGGACGCAATGGCGGACTGATCGGCGTGGCTGCAAATGTGTTGAACATGTCACGGCAGGATCTGCTGGTTGAGCTGCAAAGCGGAAAGACCATTGCGGATGTCGCATTTGCGAAACAGGTTGATCCGCTGAAGATCGTTGACGCCTTTGTTGCGCCACAGTTCGCCCGCATCGACGCACTGGTCAAGAGTGGCATGATCACGCAGCAACAGGCTGATGAGGCAAAGACGAGCATGCGCACTCACATTACTGTGCTGGTCAGTTCACCCATCGACAGCTGGGTGCGTCAGGCGCACGATCCGATCATCGGACAACGGCCAGCGCATGCGGGATCGGGACCGACCACGCAACCCGGCGGGCGCGGTCCGCGGTGGAACCGGTGAGCACGTGCGTGAGTTCTTCCGACCACACACGCTCAAGGTTTCATGACCAATGACCCTGGCAGGCTCGCCTGCCAGAACCGCCGAAGCAAGCCTCACAACGACGTGGGGCTTGCTTCTGGTACAATCGGTTCAAATCGGACAGTGAGGGAATGGTATGCCTCAGCGTATTCTGGTCGTTGATGACGACCGTCAGATCGTGCGATTGGTCAGCGCCTATCTGGAGCATGCCGGATTTCAGACCCTGACCGCGTATGATGGCGCGACGGCGCTCCGTCTGGCGCGCACCGAGCGCCCCGATCTGATGGTGCTCGATCTCATGCTGCCGGATGTTGATGGCGCCGATCTGACCCGCACAATCCGCGCCGATCCCCACCTCGCCTCTATGCCGATTATCATGCTGACAGCGCGGGTCGATGATACTGACCGGATTGTTGGTCTCGAACTCGGCGCCGATGATTACATCACCAAACCGTTCAACCCGCGCGAGGTGGTGGCGCGGGTGCGGGCCGTCCTGCGACGCACCAGCGGCGGATCACCGACGCCGCCGGTCATCCTCGAAGCCGGACGATTACGTCTCGACCTCGACCGGCACGAAGCACGGGTGGCGGATCGGACGATCAACCTGACACCGACCGAATTCGATCTGCTGCGCATCTTGTTGAGTCATCCGGGGCATGCGTTCACACGGCGAGAACTGATCGAACAGGGTCCCGGATACGATTATGAAGGCATGGAACGCACTATTGACAGTCATATCAAAAACCTGCGCCGGAAACTCGATGCCGCCGGTGCTGGGGTCAGGATCGAGACCGTCTACGGCGTGGGGTATCGTCTGGCGGTGGTGATATGATCCGGCGTCTCTGGTTCCAACTCGTTCTGGCATTTGCGCTTGTGACGATCGTGAGCGTGCTGACGGCAGCGCTCGTGGTGAATATGCGCGCCGGTGATGAGTTTCGCACGTTCGTGGCGCAGAACCAGGTGCAGCAACTCGACTTGATACCGCGTCTTGCCGAATATTATGCGGCTCATCAAGCCTGGAGCGGCGTCGAAACCGTGTTTGCCAGCATTCGCGGGATGGGACCGGGCGGGATGGGACCGGGGGGACCGGGGATGATGCGCGGACCGCTTGCGTTGATCCTTACCGATGCTGATGGTCGGATTGTCTATCGCAGCACCACGGCGAACATGACGCAGGGTACACGGCTCGGCAGCGCCGAATTGCGCCGCGCCATGCCGGTGATGGTTCAGGGTGAACCGGTTGGATATCTGGTAGCGCACCTCCAGCGCGATACTGCTCTTTCCTCCGCTGCCCGCCTGTTTCTCGATCAGTTCAATCAGGCATTGATCCAGGCAGGTTTGATTGCAGGCGCCCTTGGGTTGATGTCCGGGATCATCATGGCACGCAGGCTGGCTGCGCCGCTCAATCGCCTGGCATATGCCGCGCAGCGCCTGGCAGAAGGGGATCTGACCCAACGCGCACCGGTCGCAGGACCGTCAGAGGTTGCTGGCGTTGCCGAAGCGTTCAACACGATGGCGGCCAGCCTTGAGCAGGCGGAACAGGCGCGTCGTCGGTTGATCGCCGATATTGCTCACGAACTACGGACACCGCTCAGTGTTATCCAGGGAAATCTGCGCGCCCTGCTCGATGATGTCTTTCCGCTCGAAAAAAAAGAAATTGCGACCATTTACGATGAAACACTGTTGCTCAGTCGCCTGGTTGCCGATCTGCGTGAACTGACGCTGGCTGAAGCCGGACAGTTGCACCTGTATCGAACACCGGTCGATGTGACTGCAATCATCGCCCGGAGTGTGACGCTGTTCGCTGCACAGGCCGATGAAAAACGGGTGACGCTTCACATGGACTGTGCGCCAGACCTGCCGCCGGTTCTGGCTGATGCTGATCGCATTGCCCAGGTGCTCAACAACCTCCTGTCGAACGCGCTGCGCCACACGCCCGCCGATGGCGCCGTTCGCATCGTCGCATCACGCGCACAGCAGGCAGGCTGCGCCACGTCAGATACTGATACAATCTGTATCCGCGTGATCGATACCGGCCCCGGCATTCCCCCGGATGACCTGCCGCATGTGTTCGACCGGTTCTGGCGCGCTGACCGCGGACGTGCGCGGGCGCAGGGTGGCGCAGGACTGGGACTGGCAATCGCGCGGCAGCTTGTGCTGGCGCATGGGGGTACCATCGGTGTCGAAAGCAAACCGGGCAAAGGGGCTTGCTTCTGGTTCACCCTCCCGGTGGCGCATGCGCCTGTAACCTCGACGCCTATCGATGCATCGTATTCCTGGTGAAGATTGGAACAAAGAATAAAGGAGCACCATGTTCAACTTTTTTCGGGCGCAGCCCAAACACGACGAAATCACCCCGGTCGAGGTACAGCGGCGTCTTGCGCAGGGGGAACGACTCTACCTGCTCGATGTGCGTGAACGGGAAGAGTACGCCGAAGCGCACATTCCCGACAGCGTGCTCATTCCGCTGGGGCAACTATCGCGAAAACTGAGCAGCATTCCCAAAGATGCGACGATCATCGCTATCTGTCGCTCCGGCAATCGCAGCGGCGTCGCCGCCGATCTGCTGCGCCGCGCCGGGTATAGCACTGTGCTCAACCTGCGCGGTGGGATTATTGCGTGGGCGCAGGCGGGTCTGCCGCTGGTTATGTGATATCACACCTGATAGAACCCTATGCGCGCTCTGCCAGAGTTCGTTCCTACTGCGCGCTGCTCGCTGTGGAGCGAGGGTTTTCCGTCCTCGTGGGGGCGGCAGAGGACACAATACCCTCGCTCCCGTGATGGGATCACACTCCTGTATGCATGCGGGCAGACGCCCACGCACCCGGGCCATGCAGCTTACAGGGGTGGGTTTTTGGGGAAGCCCCTGCGTGCCATCTTTTGTTTCAGGTATCAGGATGCCCAAAATCCCCCTTCTCCCCTTGTGGGAGAAGGGGGCAAGGGGGATGAGGGGCAAACGCGCACGGGAATGCAGCAAACCGCCATCTCTCCCAGGAACTCTACCCCTGAGAGGGCCATGCAGGGACGCGCACCGTATCTGGTATCAGGCGGTTTCCGCCATTACCACACGGTAGTTCAGATACGCAAACGGGTTATCAATCTCTTCGATTGTGGTCAGTGTCGCCTGATCGGCGTCATCGAGCATATCGCGCGCCGCCAGTTCGCACATGTGCCAGCATCGCGTCAGGTGCATCCACGCACGGTGCGCTTCGCCAGAATCGTTCCGTCCAGGCAACAGCAACCAGTCGCTCGACTGCGCCAGCATTAATTCACGCACAGCCTGATTGAGCGCGCGTTCCCGATCGCCATGCGCATCAGGAAAGCGGCGCGCAATTTCGACCACCAGATTCTCCGCCTCAGCGACAGCAGCACGAAGGCGGTCACTCGCCGGCGTGTTCCAGGCTGAGTGATCGCCCGCAGGTCCCCACGATCCATCCCGCAACACGACGGTCTGACGCGGACGAAAAGCGCGCAGGTATGGCGAAGGGGTGGTCAAGGCACACGGTTGCCGTTCAAGTATCGTCTCGAACAATGTGCGCAGCCAGGCAGTTCCCTCAAACCACCGTCGCCCAAGCACATCGGCGTCGAGCGGCACGACGACAATGCCGGGGCGATCGTGACGGGATGCAAACTCATGCAGTTCCGCTGTCACCCATTCGGCGAAATGGATGGCATGCTCCTGTGCACGCCGAAAGGCATGGTACGGATCATAAGGCTCGACGATGGTATCCCCCATGCCGTTGCGCCAGATCGGCAGATGTGTGGAGCGCTCGCGTCGGGTTGCCAGGTAGAGCGGATCGCCGACATACCCGATGCCGGGTGAAACAATCTGGAGTGACGCATCGACTGCGCGCAGGAAGACGATCAGACGGCGGGAAGCAACCCATCGGGGACGCAGGTGCGTGACAGGTACGCCGGATGCGATGCTTGCCGGATCGGCGATAAAGTAGCGCGCACCATTGAAACGCAGCGCGTGTTCCAGTCCAACTCGAAACCCGCATTCCGGCAACCAGATGCCGCGTGGACGACGACCGAGCAATCGCGTGATTGTGAGCGTGCCCACGCCAAGCTGCGCCTGCACCGCCTCCTGACGGGCAAGCAGCGGCAGATAGGCATGCGTTGCGGCGCCTCCCAATGGCTCGACAGTTCCATCCGCACACAGTTCGCGCAACGCTGCCACCAGGTTGCGCCCGTAGCGCTCAGTAAAACTGCGGAGAATGCCCTGTCCCCAATCAAGATAGAAGCGCGCCAGATACGCATAATGCCCCTGTCGCTGACGCTGCCAGCGCCGCAGCGCCGCTTCGCACCGCGCCAGCCAGCGCTCCATCCAGACCACGAAATGCTTCTGGACAACAATATCTGCCAGTTGTTCGAGCAAGATCGGCGAATATGCCAGCGAGACAGCGGGGCGCATACCGCTTTCGCGCAGATCGTGCAACACATTCATCACCGGCACGATCGAAAACGCAATCATCTCGTGCAGCGGGTCTTCGCCGTCGGGACGACGACCGGCTGCACGCAGGTATGGCATGTGCCCGACAAGAACGAGCGCCAGACTGCCTGTAAATGATGTCGTCATTGACTGACCGTCGCTCTGTTCACAATACCCTCACGTAGCGCATCCAGACGCGCCATAACCGCAGCAGGAAGACCGGCAAGCACTGCCGGATCGCCCTCCTCGAGCGCCTGCGCCACATCGATCAGCAGACGCAAACGATCAATCCGCGTATGCTGCTCTGCGGTCAGCGTTCCCGCCATTTCATACCCTTCCATAACTCCCCGCCGAAACGCAGCCGACTGACGCGAAGCGAGGGCATATGCCAGATCGAACAGGGGATCACCGCCAACCGGTGGAGCAGGTTGAACCAGACCTTCGAGTTGCACCGATTCGCCCACAGTGACGACGATGCGCGCAGGCTCGACGGCGCCATGCAGAACACGCGGCGGGGTGCAGGCGAGGGTAGAATGATCGAGCGTGGCAGCTCGAAGGGCAGAGATGATGTCGGCGCCCAGAACCGCCTCTGCCCGTTCATCGAAACCGCGCTGCTCAAGCCAGCCTGCCAGCGCTTCACGCCACGTTCGCGCCGACCAGCGACCGGTTGGTGTTGGCACGCCATAGCCAGGCGCCTCGATTCGATGCACTCGCCGGAGCACTCGCCCGATCTGCCGCCCGGCGATGCGGACAAGCGCTGCATCGTTGATACGATCAAGCGTCAGGTTGCCGGGATAGGTTTCGATCACATAGGTGAAAGGAACGTTCGCGCAACTCAGATCATACGCAATCAGACGCGGCGCCGGCAGGTCGCATGCTGCCAGTGAGCGCAGGAAAAAGACCTCATGCGCCAGATCTGCTTCAGGGGCAATGACCAGCAGCAGATGATGGGTCGCAGTCGTCAGGCGCACTTCAATGCGCTGGTTCGTGGCACGCACGAGAGTTGCATCGGTTGGGCGCGCCTTGAGCGGTTCAACGATTAAGGCGGCATAATCACCCAGATGCGCCATAACACGGCGCAAGGGGTCGGAATATGCCGGATTCTCCGGATCGAGGTAGCGATTCAGATGCGCCCACATAGGCGCAAGATACCACGGAGTTCGCCAGTGCGCAACTACGGGGACAAACGGTAGATACGGCGGGCGTTCTCGACCCAGAGTTTGCGCTGCGCCTGCGGTGACAGGTCTGCCGTAAGCGTCGCCAGGGTCTCGACCCAGCGGCGGTAGCTGGTTGCCAGGAGCGCCACGGGCCAGTCGCCGCCAAACAAGACTCGATCTTCGCCGAATACATCGAGCGCGTGACGGATGTAGGGCGCCAGGTGATCGACCGTCCAGCATTCGTGGTCGGCTTCGGTTGCCACGCCGCTGATTTTGCACACCACATTCGGTAAACGCGCCAGCATCTCCATATGCGAACGCCAGGGATCGAGCGTGCCACTGCGAATATCCGGTTTCGCCAGATGATCAAGAACGAAACTGACATCCGGGCAGGTGCGCACCAGTTCGATGGCCGCTGGCAACTGATAATGATAAATGCAGATATCGAACGACAGGCCGTACTCTGCCAGCATCTCGACGCCGTGAACGAACGAAGGACGCAGGCAGTGCGCAGGGTCAGGCTCACCCTGCAGAATACGCCGCACCCCCTTGATCAACGGACCGACCTCAACCAGCGCATCGAGGAACGAGCGCGCACAGGCGCCATCGTCGAGCGGCGCCCACGCCACAATACCCTGAAGGCGCGGCTCGTCTGCCGCTATCTGCGCAATATGCCGCGCCTCCAGCAGCGCATATGCAGGGGCGACATCCACCTGGACATACACCATTGCCGTGATGTTCAGCCCTGCCGTGTGTTCACGAAACACGTGCAGGTCGTACACCCGATTGAGCAGGTCATTGCCATCGAGCCAGGGGATGCGAAACCGTGTCGGATCCCACAAATGGAGGTGTGTATCGATAATTGCATCGTTCATGGCAACACCGGACTACCTGCGACGTTCCCATAACGGCTTCGGCGCGCCAATGCCGAACGCTTTCCAGGCAGTGAGGAGGTACGCCACGGTAGCAATCTCGAGGAACAGAAGCCCCAGCGTACACCAGGCAAAACTGGTTGCCACCAGCGGATGCACAGCGACAGGAAGACCGCGCACCAGCAGGCCAATGATACCATTGCGCCACACGAATGCCCCCCCCAGTCCGACGACTGCCAGCGGACCGCCGATGACATGCGACCACCATGCACTCTGCATGACGTCCCACAAACCCCAATAGAACCAGACAATGGTGAACGGCACAAGAATTGCGAGCGTTATTTCAACAATCTGCGCTGCAAGCGGAATCCCCAGCGATGCCTTGTACGCAATCAGCGCCATCGCCAGCACGGTCAGCGCCAGACCACCTGCCACCCCTGTACTGGACAGCAGCGCCAGCCCGATTGGCCGTCGCACCTGCACGGAGGATCTGGCGACACGAATACCGGAGCGACTCATATGATACCCCTCCTCTGGAGACGCTGGCGGGGCAGAACCGATGCATTGAGACGAAGACGCAACTTGCCGTTTGGGAACCTGCGGACTATTATAGCAAGAGCCAGAGCATGGTTGTCAAGTTTACGTCTTGTCATCTTTGTAAAGGAGTATCCGTGTCTCATCTCGATCTCCCTCCCATCACCGGCGAACGCTTTCGCTCGCGTCGTTCCGTCGTGATGACCAGCCGGAGCGTGGTAGCAACCAGCCAGCCGCTGGCAGCGCAGGCGGGGTTGAGGATGCTGCTCGCAGGCGGAAGCGCAGCCGATGCGGTCATTGCCGCCGCTGCAGTCCTCAACGTTGTCGAGCCGATGAGCACTGGCATTGGCGGCGATGCGTTTGCGCTGGTGTACGATGCGCAGACCCGCACCGTGCGGGCATTGAATGGCAGCGGGCGGGCGCCTGCGGCGTTGTCGCGTGAACTCTTTGTTGAGCGTGGATTGAACAGCATTCCGTTGACCGGTATGCTGCCTGTGACCGTCCCCGGTGCAGTGGATGCGTGGGTTGAACTGTTATCGGCATATGGCCGGTTGCCGCTGGCGCAGGTTCTTGCGCCAGCTATCGAGTATGCCGACCATGGATTTCCCGTCAGCGAGATCATTGCGCGCGGCTGGAAACTGGCGGAACCAAAACTTGCCGCTCACCCCGACACTGCGCGCACCTACCTGCCGCAGGGTCGCGCACCGCGTGCCGGTGAACTGTTCCGCCAGCCAGGACTGGCACGTTCATTGCAGTTGATCGCTGAAGGTGGGCGCGACGCCTTCTACCGCGGCGCCATTGCCGCTGCGATCGCGGCAACCAGTGCGCGCGACGGCGGCGTGTTGACCCTGGAAGACCTGGCAGCGCATCGTTCGACATGGGAAACGCCGATCAGCGTGACATACCGCGGTTACACGGTCTATGAGTGCCCGCCGAACGGTCAGGGCATCACTGCGCTGATGGCGCTGAATATTCTCGAAGGGTTCGACCTGTCAGCGCATATGCCAGCTTCGCCAGACGCATTGCACCTCCAGATCGAAGCGTTGCGCCTGGCGTTCGCCGATGCAGCGGCATATGTCGCCGACCCCGCGCACGTGCACGTACCGACCGCGTGGTTGCTTTCCGGCGCCCACGCCGCCGAACGCCGCGCACAGATCGATCCGCAACGCGCCATGCCTCACGTTCGTGCCAGCACGCTCCCCGGCGGGCACGATACCGTCTATGTTACGGCAGTCGATGCCGATGGCAACGCGGTCTCGTTCATCAACAGCCTCTACATGGGCTTCGGCTCAGGGGTGGTGGCGGGAGATACCGGCATCTGTCTGCAGAATCGCGGCGCCGGGTTTGTGCTCGATCCGCAGCATCCCAACTGTGTCGCTCCCGGCAAACGACCGTACCATACGATCATTCCGTGCATGGTGACGCGCGGCGACCGGCTGTGGGCGAGTTTTGGCGTGATGGGCGGTTTCATGCAACCCCAGGGGCATGTGCAGATGCTGGTGAATATGATCGACTTCGGGATGAATCCGCAGGAGGCGCTCGATGCGCCGCGCTTTGAGTTGATCGACCCCTATCTCGATCAGGATGCCGTCGCGTTGGAGCACGACCAGGACGTGGCGGCAGCACTCAGGGAGCGTGGTCATCGTGTTGTGGATCGCCAGGGCATGTTCGGCTTTGGCGGCGGGCAGATTATTGTTGTCGATGAAGCGGGTGTGCGCCATGCCGGTTCTGATCCGCGCAAAGACGGATGTGCGGTTGCCTGCTGAACTCCGCCTGCCGGTTGTACCGTTCTACCACAGCGTTAACTGTTCGGCAATCGGTGACTGGCGCGCATAGTATCGCAGGCGATCACGTTCAGTGCGCCCGAAAAAGCGTCCATCGAGCGTAATGAAGTCGCGCGCGCGCGCGAGTGCTCCACCCAGCGCGGCAAGATGATCCGGATCGCGGAAACGCCCTTCACGACGCAGGCGGAGAATGCGCGCCACGCTTACCGGACCCAACCCCGGCACGCGCAGAAGTTCGTCCCGGTCGGCACGGTTCAGTTCGACCGGGAAGCGTTCCGGGTGCGCCAGCGCCCACGCCAGTTTCGGGTCGAGGTGCAACGGCAGGTTGCCATCAGGATCATACGGGAGTTCCTGCTGCTCGAAACCGTAGCACCGCAGCAGCCAGTCTGCTTCACGGAGACGCTGCTCGCGCACAAAAGGCGTCGGCGCACGACACCCAAGCGGTGTGCCGGTCACCGGTCGGAACGCGCCAAAATAGACCCGACGCAGCGCCAGGTCGCGGTAGAGCCAGGTGGTCGTCACCAGCAGGTCGCGGTCGCTCTCTCCGGCTGCACCCACGACGAACTGCGTCGCAAGCCCCGCACTGATTGCACCGGTTCGACTCCAGTCACGCGCCAGCGCCAGCGGTGCGATCAGGTCGCGCAACCAGTCGCGTTCGGGTGAAATACGCGCCAGATACGCCGCAGTTGGCGCTTCCAGGTTGAGACTGATACGATCGGCGAGGCGCGCAGCGCGCTCGATTTCAGCAACTGGCGCGCCGGGCAGCAGTTTCAGATGAACATACCCGCTGTAGCCGTAGCGCGTGCGGAGCATCTCGACTGCATCGAGCATCCGACCGGTCGCAATCGCTGGATTGCCATCAACGCCGGTGGAGAGGAGCAATCCCTGCACTGCGCCACGTTCGACGCGGGGAAGAAAGACGCGCGGCAGTTCATCGGGCGTCAGCGACGCGCGTGGCATGTCATTTCCGGAGCGCAGCGGACAGTAGGCGCAGTTCCATTCGCAGCGATTGCTCAGCAACAGGCGGAAGACCGGCAGCGCACGCCCCTCGCTATCGGCGTCGGCAGCAACTGCATGATCGTCCCACAGTGCCGTGCGCGGCGTGGCGCGTCGCTTCCCCAGGAAGCGATCACACGCATCAAAGCGCGCCGCTGGCGCCAGAATGGCAAGTTTGTCGTCAAGGTCCACGCAGTTCTCACCTGCGCTGATGCTCGCCTGGAATTGTGTCCATTATACAACGAGACCTGGACGCCTATACTGAGCGAGCCGTGGGGCTGATGAAGATTGGTTTCAGCCCCCGGCGCCTTCCCGTGCCATCCCCTCATACGCAGCCACAACGATCAACCGTCGTGCGTTCGTCTGGCGTTCTGGAATCCAGTCACCGCTACAGGTGATGAGCGTGGCGATCGTCTTATCGCTGGGCGCCATCACCAGAACATCGTCCGGGGTCGTTTCGTAGATCGTCTGGACCCGGTAGCGATGCGTGGCGGTCTCAGTTTGCACCAGAATATCATCGCCTGGTTGAACCTGGTGGAGGCGCGCCAACGTCGCGTATGGTCCGCCGACGTGCCCGGTCAGCACCATATTGCCGGGCATACCGGGGAAAGCGCTGCCGAATATCCATCCGACGCCACGGAACTTCGGCAGGTGATCAACATCCGCCGGTGTGATGGGCCAGTCGACATCGATGCGTGGAATGATCAGGCGCTCTGGCGGCAACACTTCCGGCGTGGCGGATGGTTCCGGCGTACTCTCCGGGCCGGTTGCGGCAACAGGAATGGCTTGCGTAGTTGGAACCGGCGTGGGATCTGGTTGCGCCAGAGGAATGCGTTGACCGTCGCCGACTTCCAGCAGGCGTTCGGTGGAGGGGTTGAGCCGTTCCTGGTCGCGCAGCATATTCAACCATACCATGTACGCTGCACCGATTCCGAGCAGAATCAGCGCGATTGCAAAGCCAACCATAACAAACGGGTGATACCACCACATCGAAATTTTCCCGCCCTTCATGGCTGCTGTGCTCCTTCCAGATTGGGCGATCCCGCCGTATTCGGCAGTTCAGTAATGACACGCGCGCCGCGACCGGCATTGGTCACCACCAGCACCGGCGAACTGCCCATCGTCGGCGCTTTGAACTCTCCCTCGACCGCCAGCGGCACGCCAGCGATCATGATCAACCCATCCCACCCCGGCATCAGGGTCATGCGACGCGCAGGCAGTTGATCGAGCGTGAACCCGGGGTAATTGAACTGCGTCAACTCGACCGTCACGCTGCCATCGACTGACCAGCGCTCGAGGGCTTCGCCATCGACCTCTTTGAACTCACCGTCGAGCATGCCGCGAAATCTCCAGGATACCCTGCCGCTGCCGTCGGTTGCACGGCGAATGACATAGACCCCGGTCATACGATGACCCAACCCTTCGACATCTGCCAGCACTGTCAATGGTTCAGTTGAAGGCGGCGCGGTTGTCGGGCGTTCTTCCGCCAGCGCGCTGCTGAAAAGCAGGCAGAGTGTCAGAAACAGCCCAACCCGCACCGCTGAGATGCGTTTCATGGTTCCCTCCGCAACAGATTCATCCAGCGCGCGCCGCCGCGCTGCCGACGGTTCACCTGCACCGCAACCGTTGCGCTGACCGGACGGCGATCCCCTGAATGTTCACGATAGAGCGCGGCGGCGCGCTCGAGACAGTATTGTGCGCTCTCGTCGTCACCAAGATCCGCCAGCACCCGACTGAGCGCCTCCAGGCTTTGCGCCGTCGCCAGATGGGTGCGCCCAAGCCGATCCTCGCGGATCGCCAGCGCCTGCGCCAGGCATACCCGCGCACTCCGCAGATCACCGAGCGCCGCCAGCGTAACGCCGAGGTTATGCAGACTCTGGGCGACTGCCGGATCGCGCGGTCCCAGGGTCGCTTCGCGGATCGCCAGCGCTTCCTGGAAGTGAAACCGCGCCGTGGTATAGCGTTGCTGCTCGAACCAGAGCGCGCCGAGACGGGTGTGCGTCTGCGCGGTTGCAGGATGAACGCTGTGTGTCTCGGACTGGCGCCGCAACGCTCGTTGCAGGCACATCAGCGCCGCAACATATTTGCGCTCAGTGCGCAGCACATCACCCAGACCGCTGAGTGCGCGGGCGATGACGTCACTATCGCCAAGCACGTTGGGACGGTGCGCTGCCAGCACGATTTCGTACTGCTGCCGCGCCTGTTCCGGGCATCGCTCCGCCAGCAACAGATCACCCAACCGGCAGCGCAGTGCGCCTGTCGCCGGGTGGGTTTCGCCCAGCGTTCCGGCGCACACATCCGTCACCTGCACCAGGAATTCGATAGCAGCATCCGGGTCGGCTGACAGTTGAACGGCATCAACCGCGTGGACACACTGTTGCGCCACTTCTGCCGCCGCTGCTGGCGACGCGGCAGCCAGCGCCAGCAGCGATTTCACCGACAGCGACCCACCCTGGAGCAGACATTCGCTGCGCATCAGATGGACGCCAGCATTATCCGGCGCGGGCATATTGCTCGTCGTATCGCTCATCATCGTCCACCCTCAATCAGTGGTTGCAACGGACGCACCAGCACGGGATGGGGCGCGTTTTCAGCGACAGGTATCGGCGGGGCAGGCAACGGCGGGCGGTACTCCGGAACGATATGGCGCAGCATGCGTCGTGCAGCGGCATCATCGTTCGTGCGCGCAACCTGTTCGAGCAGCGCTACATTCGCGCGCAGGTCGGGCGGAATATTGTTACTGGCGCCGGCGGCGATGAAGATTTTGCTGTGCGCTGTTGGCTGATATTCTTCGCCCTGGGCGAACAATTCTTCAAACAATTTCTCCCCTGGACGTATACCGGTGAAGCAGATATCAATATCGCGCCCGACCTCCAATCCCGACAGACGGATCATGTCGCGCGCCAGATCGACCACTTTCACCGGTTCCCCCATGTCCAGCATGAAAATCTCGCCGGCGCGCCCCAGTACCGACGCCTGAAGCACCAGTTGCACCGCTTCGGGAATGGTCATGAAGTAGCGACGCATCTCCGGATGCGTGACCGTTACCGGTCCACCGGCAGCTATCTGCCGTTTGAAGGTCAGCACGACACTGCCACGACTGCCCAACACATTCCCGAAACGCACCGCCACGTAAGGTCGTCCGCTGATCCGTGCAGCGTTGAGCACCAGCATCTCGGCAATGCGCTTGGTTGCACCCATCACGCTCGTCGGGTTGACCGCCTTATCCGATGAGATCATCACAAACCGTTCGACGCCGGTTTCGAGCGATACATCGAGCAGGTTGCGCGTGCCGATGACATTGTTGCTGATGGCTTCGACCGGATGTTCCTCCATCAGTGGAACATGTTTGTGTGCGGCTGCGTGAAAAACGAGTTCCGGCGCGTGCATTTCAAACACTGCGCGCAAACGTTCCAGATCGCGAATATCGGCGATCACCGGCACAATGTGCGGCGATTGACCGGCGTGCGCTTCTGCCAGACGCTGAAGTTCGTTGCAGATCTCGAACACACTGTTTTCGCCGTGACCAAGCACGATCAGGTGCGATGGACCGCAGCGGAGCAACTGGCGGCATAGTTCGCTGCCGATAGAGCCGCCGCCGCCGGTTACCAGGACCCGTCGGTTGGCGATCAGCGCACGCACCGCAGCGGTATCGGTTTGCACCGGCGCACGGCGCAGCAGGTCTTCGATCTGGATGTTGCGCAGTTTGCTGACACTGATCGTTCCGTCGATCAGTTCGTGAACCCCGGGCATGATGCGCACTGCCACACCAACAGATTCGCAAATATGCATAATCTCGCGTACCGCCTTACCAGGCGCGCCTGGCATCGCAATAATCACCTGACGCACCTTGTGGCGCGCTACCAGCGCCGGAATAGCGTGGCGGTCACCCATCACCTCGATGCCATGCAACCGCAGCCCACGCTTCGCCGGATCGTCGTCCAGCAGTCCGACAACCTCCATGCCGAGTTTTGGATTGCGCTGGATCTCACGCACAATAATCGACGCAGCATCGCCAGCGCCCATGATCAACACCGGCGCCGGTCGGTCGGTTGCGCGACGCCGACGCTCGTGCGCTGCACCGATGCGCACCAGCAACCGTGGCACACTGACGAGCGTGGCTGCAATGGGCGGGACGATAAAAGGGATGGAACGCGGCATCGCTGCTACCACCGGTAAGAGCGCGTCGATCAGTGTGAACACAAGTGTGGCAAGCGCCAGTGCAATCGATGTTGCGCTGCAGAGCAGCAGCAGCTCTTCAAACGAGGCATAGCGCCAGTAGCGACGGTAGATCCCCAGCGCGCGAAACACCAGCGGGGTGATCACGACCGCCGTCAGGCAGAACTGCATGCACGCCTGCCAGTAACTGCGGAGATCGAACATTTCCAGCCGCAGGACGAAACTCAGATAGATTGCAAGCGGCACGAGCAGAATATCGAAAAGGAGAAAATGCCGGTTTTGAAGTCGCTGCATCATCATGACGCTCCTCTGGTTATTGGCAGTGCAATGCTGCGCTCGATAGCATCACGCAGCGTCTCACACACCTCATCGACCTGTGTTTCGGTCATCACTCCCGAGAATGGCAGCGCGAGCGACACTGCACCCAGATGCTCGGTGACCGGAAACTCACCGCCGCGATAGCCAAACCGCTCGCGGTAGAACGGTTGCAGGTGAATGGGAGTGAAATACGGGCGGCTGGGAATGCCGCGCTCCGCAAGCAGATGCACCACCGTATCGCGTCGGGCAGGCGGCAAAATGCGCACCACGTAGACAAACCACGACATATGGGTGGTCGTCGGCGCAATCCGCGGCGTCTTGATCAACTCCAGACCCGCCAGTCGTTCGTTGTACCAGGCGGCGACGCGCGCACGTTTCGCCAGTAATTGTTCCAGGCGACTCACCTGCACCAGACCAAGGGCGGCGCTCAGTTCATCCAGGCGATAGTTGTACCCCAGGCGCGTATGGTTGAGCCAGCCATCGAAGACATCACGCCCCTGATTGCGCAGGCTGCGCAACAGGTACGCCCATGGTTCGCGGTTGGTCACGACCATGCCCCCCTCGCCAGTAGTGACCTGCTTGTTCGGATAAAAGGCAAAGACGGCTGCATCGCCGAGTGATCCGGCGGGTCGCTCTTTGTATGCAGCGCCAATCGCCTCACAGGCATCTTCAATCACCACCAGATCGGCATTGCGGGCAGTGTCGAGCAGTGGGTCCATATCGGCGGGCTGACCAAAGGCATGCACCGGCAGCAACGCGCGCAACCGTCCGGCGGGTCGGCGGATGCCGCGCAGGGCGGGCGGCAACCAGCGATCGGCGCTCACGCCGCCGCGTGTCAGATCGGCAGCAGCGGATGCAACCAGGTGCGGGTCGATATTCCCCGTCGCCGGGTCAACGTCCACGAACACCGGCACACCACGCTCGTACAGGATGCAGTTCGCCGAGGCGATGAACGAGAACGGCGTGGTAATGACCATATCGCCATCACCAACCCCCGCAGTGATGATGCACAGGTGCAGCCCGCTCGTGCCGGAATTGACGCCAATGCCCCACTTGACGCCGGCGACAGCAGCGGCGGCGCGTTCAAACGCCTCGAGGCGCGGACCGATGCTCAACGTTGGGGTGCGCAGCGTCTCAACGACAGCCTGCACTTCTGCATCGCCGATATCGGGGGAAGACATCGGAACACGGATCGCCATACTATGCTCCTCCTTTTGGCGGCGCTTTTCGCCGCTGCTGCTGCGAGTGTAGCGCGACGCACAGCCGTGTGCGTCTGCCTGTCGGCTATGCCGGGATACGCCGCATGGCGGATTTCGGAGTGTGGGGTGAACGTTGAAGGTTGAAGGTTGAAGGTTGAAGGTCGAAGGTTGAAGGTTGCGCACGTGGTGCAAGGGAACATCGGGTATACTGAAGGGACCCTCGCATTAAGGAGCGGTGTCGTTACAGCAGCGTCTCAGACACGCATGGCAAGATTGTAACTGGCGTCACTAATATAAGCAGGACTGCCTGTTCATTTCAAGGAGGAAAGTAGTGGACACACCGTATCGTGTCGAACTTCTTGGTCCGACCAGGCCGGAATGGTCAGAGATCCTCACAGTTGAAGCGCTCGATTTTGTCGCCTCACTGGCGCGTCAGTTCGAGCATCGCCGGCGCGCGCTGCTTGCTGCACGTGATCGGCGTTGGGCGGATATCAAGTCCGGCGCGCTGCCCGATTTCCTGCCTGAGACGGTTGACATTCGCGGCGGTGATTGGAAGGTGGCATCCATCCCATCTGACTTTTCCAATCGGCGGGTTGAGATCACCGGTCCTGCCGATCGGCGTATGGTGATCAATGCGCTCAACTCCGGTGCACAGGTCTTTATGGCCGATTTCGAGGATGCCAATGCCCCGTCATGGGAGAACATGGTTCAGGGGCAACTCAATCTGCGCGATGCTGTTCGCCGGGAGATCACCTTCGTCAGTCCAGAGGGGCGTGAATATCGCCTGAATGACACAACCGCCACTCTGGCAGTGCGACCGCGCGGCTGGCACCTTGTCGAGAAGCATGTGCACGTCGATGATGAGCCGGTAGCCGGCGCTTTCTTCGATTTCGGGTTGTACTTCTTCCACAATGCGCACGAGTTGATCCGACGCGGCAGCGGTCCGTATTTCTATCTGCCGAAAATGCAGAGCCACCTGGAAGCGCGGCTCTGGAATGACGTGTTCAACTTTGCGCAGGATCGGCTTGGCGTCCCACACGGCACGATTCGCGCCACCGTGCTGATCGAGCACATCCTGGCCGCGTTCGAGATGGAGGAGATCCTGTACGAGTTGCGCGAACACAGCAGCGGCTTGAACCTGGGACGCTGGGATTATATCTACAGTTTCATCAAGACATTCAGCCATCGCGACGACTGGATCTTCCCCGATCGCGCACAGGTGACGATGACGACCCACTTCCTGCGTTCGGCGGCGGAACTCGTGGTCTACGCATGTCACAAGCACGGCGCCCACGCGCTTGGTGGCATGTCGGCGTTCATTCCGAACCGCCGCGAACCGGAGATTACTGAACGCGCCCTGGCACAGGTGCGCGCCGATAAAGAGCGCGAGGCGAAGCAAGGGTTCGATGGCGCCTGGGTGGCGCATCCCGACCTGGTGCCGACGGTGCTCGAAGTCTTCAACACGGCGTTTTCAGGTGATCATCAGATCCACTATGTGCCCGAAGTGCACGTTACTGCCGCCGATCTGCTGACGATCCCGCAGGGAACGATCACCGAAGCCGGGTTGCGCAACAATATCAATGTGGCATTGCAATACATCGAAGCGTGGCTTGGCGGTCGCGGCGCGGTTGCGATCTTCAACCTGATGGAAGATGTGGCGACTGCCGAGATTGCGCGTTCGCAGATCTGGCAGTGGGTGCGCTACAATGCGAAACTGAACGATGGTCGCACGATCGATGAGACCATGTACAAGACGATCCGTGACGAAGAACTGCACGCGCTCGTCACTGCCCGCACCGGCGACCACCACTTCGCACAGGCTGCCGAACTGCTCGATGAACTGACCCTGTCGCACGACTTCGTCGAGTTCCTGACCATCCCCGGCTACCGTCGTCTGGATTGAAACCACAAGGGAGTGTGTTATGTCCGCCTTAAATCGTGACCAGGAGATCGCTGAACTGGAACGGCGCTGGGCGACCGACCCGCGCTGGCTGGGTATTCGACGCGACTACAGCGCTGCTGATGTGGTGCGGTTGCGCGGCACCCTCAAGATCGAGTACACGCTGGCGAATGTGGGCGCCCGGCGGTTGTGGGATCTGTTGCAGACCGAACCGTATGTGGCGACGTTTGGCGCACTGACCGGCGCGCAGGCAACGCAAATGGTGCGCGCCGGGATCAAGGCGATCTACATGAGCGGCTGGCAGGTGGCTGCCGACGCGAACCTGGCGGGACAGACCTACCCCGACCAGAGCCTCTATCCGTCGAACAGCGTCCCGGCGCTGGTGCGTCGGATCAATAACGCGCTCATGCGCGCCGACCAGATCCACGCATCGGAAGGGCATAACGATATGTACTGGTATGCGCCGATTGTCGCCGACGCCGAGGCAGGGTTTGGCAGTCCGCTGCATGCGTTCGAGTTGACCAGGGCGATGATCGAGGCTGGCGCATCGGGAGTGCACTTCGAGGATCAGCTGGCGTCGGAGAAGAAGTGCGGACACCTGGGCGGGAAGGTGCTGGTGCCGACGTCACAGTTTATCCGCACGCTGACGGCGGCGCGCCTGGCGGCTGATGTGCTGGACGTGCCGACGGTGCTGGTCGCGCGCACCGACGCGCAGGCAGCGACGCTGCTCCTGTCTGATGCTGATGAGTACGACCGCCCCTTTATCACCGGTGAACGCACACCAGAGGGCTTCTACCGGGTGAAGAGCGGGCTGGATGCGGCAATTGCCCGTGGTCTGGCATATGCACCCTACGCTGACCTGATCTGGTGTGAGACGGCGCATCCCGATCTGGACGAGGCACGGCGGTTCGCCGAGGGCATCCACGCAAAATTCCCCGGCAAGATGCTGGCGTATAACTGTTCGCCGTCGTTCAACTGGAAACGCAACCTGGATGATGCGACTATCGCAAAGTTCCAGCGCGAACTTGCGGCGATGGGGTACAAGTTCCAGTTCATCACGCTGGCTGGCTGGCATATGATTAACTACTATGCCTTCGAACTTGCAAAAGCGTATGCCGCCGAAGGAATGACCGCGTATGTGAGGTTGCAGCAGGCGGAGTTTGCCGCCGAGCAGCATGGGTATACCGCAACGCGCCATCAGCGCGAGGTGGGAACCGGCTATTTCGATGAGGTGTCCACCATCATTTCTGGCGGTTTCTCCTCAACGACGGCGCTCGCCGGTTCGACTGAAGAAGAGCAGTTTCATTGATGCACTGGCTTTCGGTTGAGGCAACGGGGCAGGTGAAGGCAATACCTTCACCTGCCCCGAATGTTGTCGTGGAGATGTTGCGCTGCGACATCGCTGCCGCTGCGAACCTGCTTGCTGCCGACTACAACCCTACCGTGCCTCGCCCCACCGCACGTCAAGGCGCGGTCGCCCTGCGATATTCCAGTCGCCGGTGTCGGAAGAGACGAAGTATTTCCCACTGTGATAGTCCGAATCGGCGGAGTAGAGAATGAGACGCAACGGCTCACCCCGCGCATATGCCTGCGCCACGGCATACGACACATCCCAGGTACGCGGAGTGCCAGGCCAGCCGGTCAGGGTGGTGGGATTGACCCAACTTCCGCCCACATTCTCATAGGCAATCGGTGCGTTGTTCCAGGTAATGGTATCCTCGCTCCAGTCTCCCGCAGCCGTCAGCACCTGAATCCACGAAGGTTTCGCAACATCCATCCCGCCAGAGTTCCCGAACTGATGGAGCGTCAGCGTGGCTGAAACGATCACCTTGCCGGGCGGTATGCTGTCGAGGGGGAAGGTGACGTAGTACTTCGCAAAACAGGGCCAGTCGGCGATATCCGACTGGTTCTGGATGTTGAAATCGGAGGCGCTCCCATAATTGCGATTACCCCACTCATTCCAGATATGGTTCTCGTCGCCGGGGCACTGATTGGCGATTGCCGCACCCACGTCGGCATCCGGGACGAGGGGGCTGCCCTCGGTGGGACGCCGGATGATCGCCGATCCGGTCGGCGTTACACTGCTCTGGTACGCGGGTAACCCGAAGTTCAACGCGCCCCAGCAACCGGGCGAGTCGAGCGAACCCTGCGGGGGCCAGAATTGATCCTCGATCGGTGGACCCGCGCGCGTGTCGCGGTCATGAACAATGACCGCCATACGCCAGGACGTTCCATCAGGCGGGGCGGATGAAAGCCCCAGACTGCTGAACGGAATGGTGAAACCCATCGCCCATCCCCGATCAGAGTCGCTGTTGTCGTTCAATGCACTGCCGCGCCAGCCGGGGACTGCACTGAAGGAGATGCTGGTCGCCTGCCAGCCCGTTGCGCTGCCACGATAGACGGCGCGACGTTGTGGACTCGGATCGCCGTACAACTGCGCCACGATCTTCCAGGAAGCAGGTGAAAGCGCAGTGCCGCCAGAGGTGTCCAGCAGCAGCGTCACCGCATCCCACTGGGTCAGGGTCTGTGGTGTGGGGTTATCGTCATACCAGAGGTGGCGATCAAAAATTGCCAAATACACATAGAGTTCGTTCGCGTTGTACCCCACCCGGATGTCGGTGTAGTTCTGGGTTGGTGAAACTTTGCCAAACCAGGCGATAGCGGTTTGCGCGAAAGGAATGGCGCCGCTGAATCGAGGTGCGTTGATGCGCGCGAGATCCGCCGAACAACTCGCCCTGGTCACCAGCGGAAGGTAGATCGTTGTACCTGCGCTGATGTCGCTCTGTTCGGCATATCCTGACAACGGGGAGAGACCAGCAGTTGTGACTGCCGCCAGGATGACAATTCCGATCAGTCTGGCAACCCGACTGATGATGCCAGTCGTTTGGGTGCGTGGTTGGTTGGACATGCACGCCTCCTTCCAATGTCTGGTTTTCTTTATTCATCGTAGCACCGGCGTGGGATATGCGATCTTACACGTTGATCACAACCTGCACGGCGCCATAGCATGCCTTTTGCGGGATAACGCAACTGGTGGGAAGCCCCGGCGTGCCATCTCCCGTTTCAGGCATCAGGACGCCCAGCATCCCCCTTCTCCCCGTGTGGGAGAAGGGAGTTGGGGGGATGAAGGGGCGCACGCGCACGGGAATTCCCGCGCATCTCTCCCGGGAACGCTCCCCTTAAGAGGTGCGCGCGCCTCCGGCGCGCACGCGGGCGGGACGCCCGCGCACCCGGCGCAAACCTCAGGTGCGCGCCCTCGCAGGGGCAGGTTTTTGGGGAAGCCCCGGCGTGCCATCTTTCGTTTCAGGCATCAGGACGCCCAAACTCCCCCTTCTCCCCGTGTGGGAGAAGGGGGCAGGGAGGATGAGGGGCAAAAACGCAAAGGAGATAGCGGGATGCTGGCAAACTGGTCGTCGGGATACCCCGCGCGCAGTCACCGACGCGGTGCGCCATCCGGCGGCAAATGCTTGCAGATGCCAGCTTTGATCGTCTGACCCGGCACCATGCGCCCCAGCATCCCTTCGAGCATACGCGCAACGTCGAGCAGCGCCGGCAGGCGAATACCGGTCGAAATACCCATCTCGTGGAGCATGTGCACCAGGTCTTCGGTGCAGATATTGCCGGGGGCGCCCGGTGCAAATGGGCATCCGCCGATCCCGCCGACACTGGCATCGAACCGGTCTACTCCAAGCGACAGGGCCATAAGCACATTCGCCAGCCCTGCACCGCGAGCACTATGGAGATGCAGACGCGGGCGCGCCTGCGGGAAGCGTTCATAGAACGTCAGAACCAGATCGCGCACCAGAGCCGGATGCCCCATGCCGGTCGTATCGCCAAACGTAATCTGTTCGGCGCCCAGATCAAACAGGCGCGCTGTCAGATCCATGACGCGATCCAGCGGCACATCCCCCTCGAATGGGCACCCGAACGCAACCGACACCACTGCCTCGAAACACACGCCTGCTTCACGGGCGAGCGCCGCGATGTCGGCAGCCTGCGTCAGCGATTGTGCGATCGACATATTCACATTGCTGCGATTATGGCTTTCACTGGCGCTGAGAAAGACCTGGAGCGCATCCGCCCGCGCTGCAATAGCCCGTCGCGCACCGATGGCATTGGGCACGATAGCGCTGTAAACAACGCCGGGACGACGGGAGATCGCCGCGAAAACGTCCGCTGTATCCGCCATTTGCGGCACATTGGCGGGGCGAACAAAAGCGCCGACTTCGATCAGGCTCAACCCCGTGTCGGCGAGGCGGTCGATCAACTGAACTTTCTGAGCGGTGGTGAGGATGACATCCTCATTTTGCAGACCGTCGCGCGGACCGACTTCACGGATGGATACGTGTTCGGGAAAGCGGGGAAGAGCATTCATCGTCACCTCCTTGTGTCCGCGCATGTCGGCGCTTGCCTTTCCCCAATTCATCAGGGAACTGGCGCATCTTCCGTTTGCAGCATGTACCCCATGCTGCGAATGCTGATCAGGGCAATGCCCGGCGTTTTGGTTGCATCGAGTTTCTGCCGGAGCCGCGCAATATGCGGGCGGAGCAGCGAACGCGCCTCTTCTTCCGCCTGTGCGCGTCCATACACCGCCTCGGAGAGGGTCGTATAACTGAGCGCCGTATCGGGATTCTGCGCCAGCGCCGTCAGCAATGCAAACTCCGTGCGGGTGAGCGTGAGCGTATGTTCGCCAAGATACGCAGCGTGACGCCGCAAGTCGAGCACCAGCGGACCCACGGTCAGATAATCGTTCGAAGTGGTCGGTGCAGGAACCGGATTACCGCCGTTCTCGATCAAACCGAGTGCGCGGGCGCTCTCACTGATGCGCTGGAGCAGTTCTGTGCGCTGGAGATTGACCCGACGATGGTGCAGCGCGCGTTCAACCCGTTCACGGATCTCAGTCACCTGTGCTGGCTTGAGCAGATAATCAAAAGCGCCATAGCGTAATGCCGCTATCGCGCTATTGATCGATCCATGCGCTGTCAGAAGGATAACCTCGGTTGCTGGCGACCGTTCCTTCACCTCGCGCAGGATCTCGATACCATCCATATCGCCCAGTTGCAGATCGAGCAACAGCAGATCGAACTCTTCTCCGCCAAGACGCATACGTGCGGCAGCGCCATTCTCCGCCGTCTCAACCCGATATCCATGGGCGCGGAGCGCCGTTTCGAGCATGATACGGACCGAACGCTCATCATCAACGACCAGGATTTTCGCCGGTTGCTTCATGGCGGCTCTCCTTATGCCTGATCGGTAACACAATCTCGAAGGTTGTTCCCTCGCCAGGAATGCTCTGCGCGCTGATACTCCCCAGATGACGTTCCACAATCGCCTTACTGGTATACAACCCCAATCCCATACCACGCTCTTTCGTGGTATGCAACCCATCGAAAATGCGGGTCAACTGCTCTGGCGGAATACCAACGCCGGTATCGGTGATCGCAATGGCGATTGCCTCCTGTCCCGACGCCAGATGGGCAGGGAGCGTCTGCACGTGCAACACGCCGCCGTTGGGCATGGCTTCTGCGGCGTTCAGCACCAGATTGAGCAGCACCTGCTTCAGTTGATCGGCGACACCCTGGATGGCGGGGAGGTTGGGGGTCAGTTCGCGCAACACCCGAATGCGCGAACGCTCAAGTTGCTTACCGGTCAGCAACAGAACACTCTCGATCAACTCATTGACATCGACGTTCGTGAGGACATCAGCACGCGGGCGATAAAGGTCACGCAACCGTTCCAGCACCCGCACGATCCGTTCGATCTCTTCTTCTGCAAGGCGCAGGAAGTGCTGATTGGGCGTTTCGGGAGCGCACTGCTCCAGGAAGAGCGCCAGAAATCCCTGAATAGCCTGGAGCGGATTGCCGACCTCGTGGGCAATACTGGCGGCAAGATGACCGATCGCCGCCAGTTTTTCGGCGCGCACGAGTTGGGTTTGCAAGGCTACCCGCTCGGTGATGTCTTCCCACACTTCGACCACCTGATACACAGCGCCAGAAGCATCGAAGAGCGGGAAACTCGCAATCTCGATCAGCGCATCACTACCATCGGATCGTTGAAGGGTGCGGCGCAGGCGTTGCGGCTGGCGTTCAACAAATGTGCGTGATGCCGCCGACTCACTCCATGCTCCGAGCACATCATCGTAGAACCTGCCGACCAGCATCGCTGGCTCAAGCCCAAAACGCCCTGCGAGCGCACGGTTTGCTGCCAGCACATACCCGGTTGGATCGATCAGCACCAGCCCCATCGGCACGCTGTCGATAACCCCGCGGATCAGGTTGCGGCTCAACTGAATCTCGCGCAGGCGGGTGCGCTCGGCGATCTGTTCCGCCTGATCGTGCAGCATGGCGAGTTGCCATGATGCATCGATCGCCTGCGCTGCCAGGCGCGCCGCGGCGACCATCGTATCTGATACCAGCGGCGGCTCGCCATCGAACAGGAGAATGGCGACGCCGACGTCACGCCCGCCGGAAGAAAGCGACAGCGCCATTGCTGACGTCGTACAATCCGGCATGATCATCGTCCCGCCATACCCGATCTGCCGCAGGATTTGGGCGCCGCCGATGTCGTTCCAATCGGGAGGATCGCTGTGCACACCGGCAGCGCCGATGAACCGCGGATAGGCGCCGGGTCGTTCGCGCAACGTCAGGTAGCATACGTTTGCACCGGTCGCTGCGCACAGGTTCAGTGCAATGTCACGAATGCTTGCGTTCAAGTTATTCTGGATCGCCAGTTGTACAGAAGCGCCCATAAATGACTGCGCCTGCGCTGAAGAGCAAACAACCCAACCCGAAAGTGCCGAAAGGACACGTGCACATTTTGGCGTAACCCGCCATATATCACACTATTCTTACATCGAGGGGGAGGGTTGTCAAGCGCGACTCTGCGCAGTTCTGTCGTGCTGGACGCTTTTTGCACGCTCCCGGTGGTAGGTGCGCCACGCTGTCCATGCCAGCAACGGCAGAACCAGGGGCCACCAGAAGCGCACCTCACGCAGATTGTACCAGAAAAGGCGCACGAGCAGGAACGGCAGACCTCCGATGGTCAGGAGGCGCTCAAAGGTTGGTGATGGCGGAGGGGGTGGCGGGGTCAGACGTTTTATCCGCTCGGTGCGACCACGCAGGGCTTCTTCGGCGACGCCAGCAGAACCGCGGATGCGCCCGATGGCGCCACGGGGAACAGCGGGTGGACGTGAACCTTGTGCCGGCATGGTCATTACCCGGAAAGATGATGGTGCGATCCGGCAGCGCCCTCTGCCCTCGGACGCCGCGCGCGCGCAAATTCAACCGCAATCGGCAGAACAGAAATCAGAATAATGGCAATCGTCACAAAAGAGAAGTTCTCCCTGATGAACGGAATGTTGCCAAACAAAAAGCCGCCGAATACAAAGATGGCAACCCATCCAACACCACCAATGATATTGTAGGTGATGAACTTTGCATAGTTCATTGCGCCAAGTCCAGCGACGAATGGCGCAAATGTTCGCACAATCGGCACAAAACGGGCAATGATGATCGTTTTGCCGCCATGTTTTTCATAAAACTGATGGGTGCGATCCAGGTGCTCACGCCTGACAAACGGCAGGCGCAACTCGAAGATCCGTTCACCGACAAATTTGCCGACGAAATAGTTTACCGTATCGCCAATAACCGCCGCTGCCGCCAGCAATACGAACAGTGCGATAACATTGAGTGTGACGCCCCCCTCTGCTGCTGCCAGCGCACCGGCGGCAAATAGCAATGAATCACCCGGCAGGAAGGGCGTGAACACCAACCCGGTTTCACAGAAAATAACCACAAAAAGAATGGCGTAGGTTCCAAAACCATACGCACGAATAACATCCACCAGGTGGTCATCGATATGGAGAAAAAAATCGATGAAATCGCGCAGTAGATCCATAAAAAAGGCTCCTCGCCTGATTGGACGCCTCGACGCTCTCGACCGCAATCCTACCCCTTCGACACCGGATGTCGCCGATGGTGATTGTACCTGTCCGATAGCAGCCTGTCAATCGCGGCTGCCAGAGAGATCGAAGAGCGCCCGGTTCTGTGCAATGTTGCCGTTTGCTTCGCCATTGCGTGTTGCACGACCCTGATCCCGGCGGGTGATCTCACGCAGAATTGTTTGCAAGTCAGCGGCGGTTCGCAGCGACGACAGGTTCATCCCCAGTCCGACAATCGTCTGCGCCACTTCAGGGCGAATGCCGATCAACACCATCTCGGCGCCCAGCAACCGACACATGGCGTTGATCGCAAGCAATCCCTGTGCGACCTGACTATCGACCACCGGTACGCCGGTGATATCGACGAGTAGATAGCGTGCCCGCGAGCGCTGCAACGTATGCAACGCCCGATCCTGAATATCCGCCAGCCGCTCCGTATCAATAGCGCCCACCAGCGGCATCACCAGCGCCTGATCGGTCACCGGCAGCACCGGGACGCTCAATTCCCGAATCACCTGGCGCTGCTGCGCAATTTCTTCGAGCAACCGCGCCTGCTCCTGCGCCTGCGCCTCAACCCTGTCAAGCGCCGTTTGCAGATCGGCGGTTCGCTCTGCAACCCGCTGTTCCAGCGTCTCCAGGTTCTGTTCGAGTTGCATCGTCATGGTATCGAACGCATGCGCAAGTATCTCGACCTCGCGCGGACCGCGCACAGCAACCCGCAGATCGCGCTCCCCGGAAGCGATGCGTTCCGCCAGGCGGGTCAGACGGTGCAACGGCGCCGACAACCAGCGCGCCAGGTAGACGCCAATACCGCCGGACACGACCACCGCGCCCAGGAGAATAAGCGCTGAGACGCCAATATCGTTCACAATGTCACGATAGGCGACCGTGCGGGGCACTTCGACCACCACCGCCCACGCTGGCTCTCTGAGGGCTTCGTAACTGCCGACAACCTCGATGCCGGTGAGACCGGTATAGTGCAGAGTCTGGAGCGATCCGGAGCGGTCACGGGCAAATGCCTGCACCACCGGTATATCGACAGCGGTACTGCCGCTCAACACGCGCGCAGTATCCGTGCATGCCAGCAGATCGCCATCCCGGTTGACAATGTATGCGATCCCTTCACGGAAGGGCAACTGCCGTTTCAGTACGTCCCACAGAAATCTGGCGTTGACTGTCGCTATCAACGCACCCCGACTGTTTTCAAATGAATCGACCAGTGGCAATGCCAGAATGACACCTGGTTCACCCGTCGCGCCATCGATCCGCAGCGAACTGACATAGCGATTCCGCAGTGTTGCCTGGTGCATGATCTCTTCGACCAGCGCGGTATCGACGAAGTTGGGCGTCCTCCAGCGATTCTGACTGACCGCCGCAACAACGAAGCGCTTCTCGTCCAGGATCGTCACCTGTTCAAACGACGGATCGAGGGCGAGCAGGCGTTGCAGCGCCTCGACACGGTGCGCCACCGGCGCAGTCGCCAGATCGGACATCCTGATCGCCGTGTTCAGCATATTCCAGCGCGCATCGAGGAAAGTTTGCACCTCGACGGCAACCCCGTGAGCGAGCGACTGCTGCTGGGCGATAAGCCCGTTCCAGTGCACCTGCCAGTTCGAGACGATTTGCAAGGCATTGCTGATCGAGAGCGACAGGATATTCAGGCTGATCAGGACAAGGGCGAGCAACAGGGAGAGGCTGCGCGATGAGTGTCTGGACGTCAAAGGAGTATTCATACGCAAACATATGCTCCGCTGCATGATCTGCCGGATACGCAGCATGGCGCCGGCAAAGATGATCTTACTCTTCACTATACCATGCTGGTTGATCGCCAAAGACAACAATTCAGGATCGGGATCGATACAGTTCAGTAACGGTTAACCCGAACTTAACACAATGACCCTTTGCACTTAACTTTGCGCGGGTATACTCTGTATTGCCTATGTACAGAGGTTTTCAGCGCATGTCGATTGTCCGCCAGACTGCGAACAATCCATGCCTGGGAACTTCGGAAAAGAAGCAGTAGATTGTCAGGAGGGAGAAAACGCATGCACATGATCAGGAAACGGTTTTTCGCGTCGCTGCTGATGCTGGCGCTGATCGCGCCGATCATCGCAGCCTGTGGCGGTCAAACTTCGCAACCGACCGCAGCGCCTGCGCAACCGACCACAGCGCCCGCGCAACCCACCGCAGCGCCTGCGCAACCCACCGCAGCGCCTGCGCAACCCACCGCAGCGCCTGCGCAACCCACCGCAGCGCCTGCGCAACCGACTGCCGAACCGGCGGCGGAGATCGATTATGACGGTCTCCCCGACGTCGATCCGGCAGCAGTGACGGGGAATATCGTCACCGCCGGGTCATCGACGGTCTTCCCGCTGACCCAGCGGATGGCGGAGCGCTTCAAGGATGAGGGTTATGCGGGTAACATCACGATCGACTCGATCGGCACCGGCGCCG
>Ga0209162_1000604_pt1 | contig 38914 bp, 40 predicted proteins | sample YNPNPMetaG_FD_187121 | JGI IMG/M metagenome (GOLD analysis project Ga0209162, IMG submission 187121) | Anoxygenic and chlorotrophic microbial mat microbial communities from Yellowstone National Park, USA - YNP NP MetaG (SPAdes) (version 2) ...
CAAGTCGCAGCAACAAGTACGGGCGAATAATGATTCGCCCCGACGCGCCTGCCTCCGCAGGCTGCATTCTAGCCGCCGAAGAGCGGCTTCGGGTATGTGTCGCAAGCGTTCACGCATAAGGCTTGACACTCCTCAAAACCGCAAAAGGCGTGAACGCTTGCGATTGCCGCGGTTTCAACCGCCCGTGCCCGACTTTGCACAAGCCCTGGAGCGCGATGAATTTGTTTTGACAACACAAGGTATTGGCGTATAATTTTCGGAAATGAAAATCTGGAAAGGGGTTTGCGTATGGTCAACGTGAATTTGAAAAGAGGGACAATCGGCATTCTGACCGGCGGAGGTGATGTGCCAGGACTCAATCCTGCGATTCGAGCCGTCACCATCCGCGCCTTGCGTGAAGGATATCGCGTGATTGGGATTCGACGGGGTTGGGCTGGCGCCATCGGCATCATCCGCGATGAACAAGCGGACAACAGTGCGAACTATCAAATTCTCACAGAGGAGATTGTCAATCGAGCGGGACGCACAGGCGGAACGTTTTTACACACCTCGCGTACCAATCCCACCAATGTAAAAAAAGGCGATGTGCCAGAACACCTGCAAGACAAGTACAATGCCGAGACGAATGACCTGACCGAAGAGGTCATCAAGAATCTCGATTGGTTAGGGATTGATTATCTGATTCCCATCGGCGGCGACGATACACTGTCGTTTGCAGTGCGACTTTACCAGGCGGGTCTCAAAATTGTTGCGATTCCCAAGACGATGGACAATGACGTACCCGGCACCGATTACTGCATCGGTTTTAGCACGTGCGTCAGTCGCACTATCGAGTTAGCCAATCGTCTGCGCACGACGGCGGGTTCGCATGAACGCTTCTTGGTCCTCGAAGTGTTTGGGCGTTATGCCGGGTTCACCGCGTTGTTACCCACAATGGCTGGCGCGGCGAATCGTTGTGTAATCCCCGAGTACAAATTCAATATGGAACGGTTAACCGAGTTACTCGTGGAAGATCGCAATCGCAACCCCAGCAAGTACTCCATCGTCATCGTCTCTGAAGGCGCGATGTTCGAGGGCGGTGAAATGGTCTTCGAAGATCGAACGACCGATGCGTTTGGACATGCCAAACTGGGAGGCATCGGCGATCTGGTTTCGGCGCGCTTGCGCGAATTATCGCCCAAGTACAACAAGGGCAAAACAATCAACGTGGTCAATCAACGCCTGGGCTATCTCGTGCGTGGCGGTGAACCAGACGCGCTCGACTCGATTGTGCCAATGGCGTACGGCAACCTGGCACTCGACTTGATTCTGCAACGCATTCACGGACGTCTGGTGGTGCTGAAAAATGGTCGCTATGACAACGTGCCACTGGATGTCGTCGTCAGTACCAAGAAATTTGTCAACGTGAACAAGTACTACAATACCGACCGTCTGCGTCCGAATTACGCGAGTTTTGAAATGTGCCCCCTGTTCATTATGACAGGAGACTGAAAAGCATCCCCGCCCCAGAGGCGGGGATTTCTTTTGCGCCTCTTGCATTCCCCTCGTTTTATGGTATAATCCTTGTGTAACCCAAACTCCCAAGGAGGTCCTCGATGAAGACTGGCTTGCCAACCATTCAACGTGTTCTGGGCATTGTATTTGTTGTCGTGCTCTTCATCACGCTTCTGCCGATCGCTGGTGCCGAACCGGCTCAGCAAGGTTCAAGCATCGTCTATTACGTTCGCTATGGCGATACCCTGTTTTCGATTGCCATGCGCTATGGCACAACTGTCCCGGCGATTATGCAAGCCAATGGCTTGACCTCCGAATACATCTACGCCGGGCAACGCCTCATCATTCCCTTGAATCCCGTTCCCCCGGCGCCGACGCTCACCCCCTTCCCCACACCATCGAACTTTGATTGCACCTACACTGTGCAATATCGCGACACGGTGTACTCGATTGGTTATCGGTATGGTGTTCCCGCGTACCTGCTGATGCAAGCGAATTATATGTACACCCCCTACTTGCGCGTGGGGCAAACATTGCGCGTGCCATGTCTTGCACAAACCCCCACACCTTTCCCAACGCACATCGTCGAGTCGGGTCAAAATCTCTTCCGCATCGCCATTCAGTATCAAACCTCCATCTACGCTATCGCTTGGACGAATGGCATCTGGAATCCGCATTGGATTTACCCGGGGCAAAATCTCATCATCCCCTATCCAGGCTCTAAGAGATGGCCCGAAGTACCTACAGTCACACCCGTCGGTACGCCCAGTCCCACCAACACCCCCGGCGGAGCCACACCGACTCGCACACTCACGCGCACACCCACGCGGACTGCCACTGCTGGACCTTCACCCACCCGTACGGCGACAACGACCGGACCTTCGCCCACAGCCACCACGACCTTCACGGGAACACCTGCCGCAGTGATCATCATGCAAAACATTACCTTTGTCCCCAACACCGTGACCATTTCGCGCGGTGGAACAGTCATGTGGCAAAACACCGATAGTATTCCCCACTCCGTTCGCAGTGGTGCACCGGGCGCGCCGACCCCACTGTTCAACTCAGGTTCGATTGCGCCCGGCAACAAGTTTTATTTCACTTTCACTGAGGCTGGAACCTTTCCCTTCTACAGCGACCTAGATCAAAATATGACGGGCACCGTGATTGTCCAGTAACGCGTATCGGATTGTGTTGACCCCATAGAGAAACCCGTTCTTGTGCGAACGGGCTTCTTCTGTTTGTATGATCAAGCGTCCTCCAAATTACTGGCGCAATCTTGTTCTGTTTACGCTTTGCGTCGTTACCCTCGCGATGGGAGGAACGACGCTGTGGCTTGCCTATTCGCGCGCGATGCTGCTAGTGCATCCTGCGCGGAATCTGGCTGAACGCACGCCAAGCGCGGTAGGCATCGCCCAGTGGGAAGAAGTCGAGTTCCGCGCGTCCGATGGTGTACATCTGCGCGGCTGGTTCATTCCGCCACAATCCCACTATCGCGCGGTGATCATTTTTGTTCACGGCCTGGCAACGAATCGCGCGCATCTGCTGGATGAAGCCGCCCTCCTGACGCGACACGGCTACGGCGCGTTGTTGTTCGATCTGCGCAATCATGGCACGAGTGAAGGCAGTCTCACCACGTTCGGTTATCTGGAAATCGAAGATGTGCGTGGCGCGGTCGAATATCTCCGCGCGCGCACTGATGTGGATGCACAGCGCATCGCGTTGATGGGGCATTCGCTGGGGGCGGGCACGGTATTGCGCGCGGGCGCGCGTATCGAGCAGGTGCGTGCCGTGATTGCCGTGAGTGCCTATGCCAGCCTCGAAGAAAATATTGTGGAAGGTGTGGAAGCACTGACCGGCTTGCCGGCATTTCCTTTTGCGCCACTGGTCATCTGGTTCGGCGAACGCGAGACCGGCTTGAACCTCCGCGAGGTGCGACCGATTGATGACATTCCCCATATCTCTCCGCGCGCGGTGATGCTGATTCACGGACAAGAGGATTCGCTCATTCCCGTACGCAATGCGTATCACCTGTATCAGGCGGCGCGCGAACCCAGAGAGTTGTACGTCATTCCGCACGCCGGGCACGTCGGCTTGCTGTCTGCCGCGCCGCGCGAGTACGAAGAGCGCGTTACCGCTTTTCTGAGGCGCGCCCTTTCCACAGAACCCACACGCCCCGCGCGATGAATCCCGACGGATTCATCGCCTCCGCTGAATACAAGCGCATCGAGCATCTTGCCGAATTGCGCAGAATCGAGTACAATCGCAGCATCTTGAATTCCCTTGCGAGTGAATCCCCGTGTCGCTTTTCATCACGTTTGAAGGTCCCGACGGTAGCGGCAAAACCACGCAGGCGCGTCTCCTTGCCGAGTACTTGCGCGCGCGCGGCTATGCCGTCGTTTTGACGCGTGAGCCAGGGGGGACCACCATCGGCGAACAAGTGCGTGAGGTGATTCTCTCCACGCGCAATCGCACGATGCGTAACGAGACCGAAGTGCTCTTGTTCTCGGCGGCGCGCGCTCAGATCGTCGCCGAGGTGATTCGTCCTGCGCTGGCGGAGGGCAAGATTGTCCTGTGCGATCGTTACGCCGATTCCACTCTGGCATATCAGGGCTATGGTCTGGGGCTTGATCTCGATGCCCTGCGCGCCATCACCCGATTTGCCACTGGCGGGCTAATGCCTGACCTCACGTTTTTCGTGGACGTTCCAGTCGAAGTCGGTCTGGCGCGACGCCAACACGGCGAGACGAATCGCCTGGATCAAAAAGACGTGGACTATCACACGCGCGTGCGCAATGGCTATCTGGAACTGGTACGCGCGGAACCCCATCGTTTTGTGGTGATTGATGGCACGCGCGCGATTGACGTGATTCAGCAAGACATCCGCACGCATCTCGAACGTGTCTTGCGCGCGCGACCGATTGACACCGCGTTCAGGTCATCATATAATCTGGACAGGGAAGAGGGGAGGTGAAAAATGAAACTGGTGTTTGCTATCGTGCATAACGACGACGCCGGAAAACTGACCGACGTGTTGCGCGAAAAGGGACATCACTTTACGCTGATTAGCACGACCGGCGGCTTTTTACGCGAAGGCAACTCGACCATCTTGATTGGCGTCGAATCGGAAAAACTCGAAGAGGTGCTGGCACTCGTCAAAGCCAAGTGCATCACGCGCACCCGCTTTGTCAATCCGATGCCGCCGGTGATGGAGCCAGGGGAATTGTATCTGGCACAACCGATCGAAGTTCAAGTCGGTGGGGCTACGGTTTTTGTGATGGATGTAGAACGCTTTGAAAAATTCTAATCGCAAGGACACCGTGTATGTGGACACGTCTTGTCATCGTTTTGATCACTCTGGTGACCCTCACGACCTCTCCCGTCCACGCGCAAACCCCTACGCTTGACGATCAGGTGAATCGCATCGCCAAGACGCTGTATTGCCCCGTGTGTCCCAACACTCCGCTCGATGTGTGCAACACGCAGGCGTGCGCTGACTGGCGCAATGACATCAAGCGGATGTTGCTGGAGGGCAAAAGCGAGCAGGAGATTCGCGATTATTTCGTCGCGCGCTATGGGTTTCAAGTTCTGGGAGCACCACCAGCGGAAGGTTTCAACTGGCTGGCGTATCTCTTGCCGGTGTTGGGACTCATCCTCGGCGTTGTGGTCGCGTGGTTCTCGGTGCGCGCGTGGCTCACGCATCGCGCCAGCCCGACGCCTGTGGACGCGGCGACCTTGCCGCGTGAGTACGTGGAGCGCCTCGAAAAAGAATTGAAGGAGTGGTAAGATGCCGCGCTGGATTCAGGTCGTCATCTTTGTACTGATTATCGGTTTGATTGCGCTGTTTGCCTTTGGCTTGCGCGCGCGCGGCGAACCGCAAATCGCCAGTGGTCCCGCTCCCGACTTTACGCTGACCTCGTTCGAGGGACAAAAAATCCGCCTGTCCGAACTACGTGGCAAGGTCGTGGTCATCAACTTCTGGGCGTCCTGGTGCGAACCGTGTCGCGACGAAGCCGCTTTTCTCGAACAGGCATGGCGGCAGTACAAAGATCGTGGCGTGGTGTTTATCGGTGTGAATTACGTGGATAGCGAAACATCGGCGCGGGCATACCTGAAGGAATTTGGCATCACCTATTTCAATGGACCCGACATCGGCAGCGAAATCTATCAACGCTTTCGCGCTAAAGGAGTGCCGGAAACGTACTTTATCGGCAAGGATGGGAATGTGTACGGCAACGCGATTGGACCGATTACACGCACGAGTACCTCAATGACCGAGCGCGCGTTCCTTCAAAAGCTGGAAGAGTTGCTGGCAAGATAGCAGTAACCAACCGCACAACATCACCACCGTGATTCCGAACACTCCCAAACCGATTTTGAACGAGAGCGGATCGTACAACAAGCGCACACGTTGCGTGCCTTCAGTGAGTGGCACGGCGCGGAACAAATAATTGGCGCGCAAAATTTCGACCTCCCGCTCATTCACCCACGCCCGCCACCCCGGATAAAACACCTCACTCAACACGAGCATATCCCCGCGCGCTGCCTCCACTTGCATCACGATTTCATTCGGACCATAACCCAGAAATTCGACCGGCGACCGGTGACCGGTGACGGAGGCACTGTCTCCTGGTGTCGGTCGCCGGTCACCGGTCTCGACAATCACCGTTCGCGCTGGATCGAACTCGGCGCGTACCATCTCCAGCGCTGTCGCGTGATTCGACGCCACGCGCACATCGGAGACGACGAACGCACGCGGCAGAACGCGCGTGTTTTCGTAGATGTTGAACGCGCCCGCGTCGAACGCGAGCGTAAACTTGTCCCGCTCCATCGGCGCACTCTTGCGCACGAGCACGTATTTCGTGTTGAGCAGGTCGTACGCGCGCGCCGAACGACTCCCCAGCGTTTCCCAGTAGCGCTCAAAATCCGCGAGCACCAGCGGATTGTCCCCGTTCACATCGAACAAGCCATAGAGGATGGCAGTGTCGGCAGTCCAGACGCTATCCACGCCCGTCCCGCGCGAATCCACGCGAAACAATCCGCCTTCACTCTGCAAAAACGCCACCGCGCTCGGATGCTCGAACACGCGCGTCGGGTCGTCCGTACTCGCATCCACGTACGCGCCGAGCGAAAACAAATCGAAAAAGATGAGCGCGAGCGCGCCCAGTGCCCACGCGCGCGGGTGAAAGAATCGCGTCGCGCGCGCGATGATAAGCGCGGTCGAGAGTGCCAGGAGCAAGACAAAGAACGCGAGCGCGTTCGTCGCGCGGGCGATGCGCGCGAACAACACCGGGTCTTGCCCCTGCCCCAGAATCAAAATCGCGCCGGCAAGCGCCAGCGTGGGCAATGCCACCAGCAAGAACACGAACGGCGCGGCGCGCGCGATGCGCTTGAACGCGAGTGCGCTCGCGCGCGGGAGCGCGTGCAACAACGCATCAAACCCAAACGCTGCCAGCGTCGCCAGCGCAAAATCCATCACCACGATAAAACGCGCCGGCGCGCGCAACTGTCCAAACCCCGGCACAAACTGATACAACCAGCCGTGCACAATCGCGTAACCGCCCAGCGCGAGAGCCAGCCCCAGCAGCACCAGCGCGCCGAAAAAACGCGTCGGCGCGTCGCGCCGCAACACGAGCGCGAGGAATGCCAGAACCAGCGGCAACACGCCCAGGTATCCCACCTCAACGCGATCCCAGGGACCCCACGCGTTCTGCGGTCCACGTCCGAAAAAGCCGGGCACGAACAATCCAATCAACTCTGCTGGTGGTAGCGAATAGCGCGCGGCTTGCTCGTACGTAAACGTCGCGCGCACCGTGTGCTGCGTAAATTCGATACTTGGCAAGAGCGTGGGCGCTGCCAGCCCGAACGCGACCAGCAAAACCAGAGACCAGAGACCCAAGACCCAGGCACGCCTCTGTCTTTCCTCCCACGCGTGCCACAGCGCGAACACGACCAGCACCAGCACGATGAACAAAAACGATTGAATATGCCCGGCATGAAACGCGAGCGCGAGGACGATTCCCGCGACCACTGCCAACGCCACGCGCCGATCTGTCACCGCGCGGCGATAGAACAAAAGCACGAGGGGCATCCACGCCATCACGGCAATCAAATTCAAATTGCCAAAGTGCGTGATGAAGAGATCGGAAAACTCGAACGCCAGCGCGCCTGCCAGTGCCGCGAGACGTGAGAGATCGGCGATGGGCGATGGACGATGGGAATCGTCAATCACGAATCGCCATCTGCCAAAACGCAGGAACGCATACATCGCCGCGCCGGCGATGAAAAAATGCAGCACCGAAAGGTATTCAAGGTCGCGCAAGGTGAGCGGCGCGGCGAGGAAAAAGGTGAGCAGGTTGAGCGGATAAAAAATGCCGGACTGGGGATCGCCCACAAAGGGCGCGCCGGCAAAGAGATGTGGATTCCACAGCGGCATCACCCCGCGACGCCACCACGTCGCGGCAAAGACATACGTGGGATACAAAAAATGAGCGAGGTCACCACCGCCCGCTGGCATCCACACATCGCCGCTGAGCAAACGCCAAAAAAAGCCGGCGGTCGCCGCGCCCAGACCGCCGATTGCCAGCACCTCGCGCCACGCGTCGTTCTGGCGACGACGCGTGAGCGCGAGGAGAAACACGCCCAGCCAGATCATCGCGGCGAAAAGCAGAATCATTTTTCCAACTTGAACGCGCGCGTTTGATTACCCGCTTTCCAGAGCAACTGCAAATCCCAATCGTTCACCGCAATCTGGAAAATCAATTCGGCTTCCACTGACTTGCCGGGCGCGATGTTGAGTTCCGTCAACAGGTTGGGAATCGTCACGTTTTTGGGATTGGCGTCGTACGTCAATCCTCCACCGCCTCGCACCTTGAAATCGGCAGCGGTCGTTTTGAGCGCGGCACCGCTCTTGTTCGTGTTGGTGATTTGCACCGTGACCAGAATGAACTGCTGATCGGGCGGCAGATTGACGTTCCCTTCCACCTTGAGAGGACGCTGCACGTTAAGGACAGTCAACTCTAACTTGTTGTCCATCAAGCCCGGTTTGCGCAGTGGCACCGGGGCGTTCTTGTCCAGCGTCGGCGTCGCTGTCGGTTGCACGCCGGGCAAATTCGCGGCGAGATTGCCCAAGCCACCACCGAATTGCAAACCCAACACCAGTCCCACGCAGTTGCAACACACGATAAGCAACAGCGCCAGACAACCTACGACGAGCACCGGCGGAACGCCACGCCGTTCGCGTGCAAAATCGCCGGTGGCGAAAATGTTACGGTACTGTGATTCTCTCGAAAACGACACGGTTACTCTCCATTGGCGCGCCGCTGGCATCGAACACCGGCAGACGCGCGCCGGTTTGTAGATGGTAAACTCCGATTTCGATGTGATATTCACCGCGCGGCAAACCTGCCACGCGCAAACGATACTCGTCCACGATGATTTCCCCCGGCTGCCAGCGCGACGTGGGATACGAACCGCGCGCCGGGCGCGTATCATCCTGCGCCCACACCGGCGATTGCGTCAGCGGATTCAAGTCACCGACCAGATGCACAAACACTGTGTAATCGGTGTGCATCATCGCGAGTGCGCGCCAGTACACTGTCAGGACGATGCTCTCTCCGTCGCGCGCAGAATCGTACCCCACCAGTTCGATAACGTCGCCGAGACGCGCGTTCACCTGGTTTTGCGTTACCAGACGTGGCACCCCTTCGACGCGCAGCAGCGTCGCGTACGGCGTGCCGGTAAAATCGTCTATCGTCTCGAGGACGCGAGCATCGGCGTACCATTGTTGCAGCCGCGCGAGCGTGCGCGTATCGTCGCGCGTGATGATGCCGTACGTCGCGGCAACGCCGGGCGGGGGCAGCACCAGCGCGACGCGCCCATCGAAACTGCGCGCGGCGCGTCGCGCCAGACCAAATTGAATCGTGTAGTGGTGCGCGTCTACCGGCGAAAGATACAGCGCTTCGGGACGCTCACGCAATTTGCGCGCCAGCGTCAGATACCCCACGTCAAACGAATCGAACGCGCCGGTGCGCGCACCCCAGATGGAAAAATAATCGCGCGCGGTGCTGAACGCGCTAAACGCCAGTCCCAGCAGCAACACGCCATACGCCACACGATAACGCTCGCGCGCGAGTCGTGAGTCAACGAGCGAGGCAAAACCATACGCCACGCAGAGCGCAAGCGCAGGTGTGACCGCCAGCGTGCGTCCAAAGTGCGGCGCAAAATCGGTGACGATGCTGGGCGCGCTCATCACCCCAAGCCATAGCAAAACGAGGCGCGCCGCGCGCTGACGCACGCGCCACAGGCACATTCCCACGCCCACGATGAATCCCAGCGTCAGAAACGGATCGAGCGCGGGACGCCCCGGCAAATTGCTGCGCGGATTTTCATCGCCGCGCCAGAAGAACATTCCCGCGACTTTGAGCGCGTGCTCCAGCATCGTCGGCGCGTCGAACGCCGCCACGCTACGGGGACGTTCAAAAAATTGTTCCGGATGTGTCGCCAAGTATATCCCAAGCGGCGCAAAAAACAAAATGGCGACCAGCGTCAGCAACACCAGTCCGCGCGCGTGCACGCGCAAAAACGCGCGCTGCGCCAAGCTCTCACTCCCGATAAACAGCACCAGCAAAATCGGCGCAAAGAGTGCGGCTTTGTAGGTGTAGAGCGTCGCAGCGAGGAAAAAACCAGCGAGAAGAAAATTGAGGTATGATGTCTGACTCAGTTGGCAGGAGGCAGTTGGCAGGAGGCAGTCAAGCCGGTGACTGCCACCCGCCTCCTGCCTCCGGCTCACTGGCACTAGGGCGCGGACGAGAAACAAAAGCGTGAGCGTCAACATCAACGGAGTGAAAATCGGCTCCATCCCCAGACGACTAAAGTTGATGTGCCAGTACAAAATCGCGAGGACGAAGGCGGCGAACGCGGCGATGCCGCGCGAGTGAAACAACGCGCGCGCCAGCGCGTACAGCGCAGCCACCGTGAGAATGCCCGCCCACGCCGAGACCAGACGAATCGTCCACGACGTTTCACCAAAAAGCGCAAGGGCGAGCGCGGTGACGTAAATCGCCAGCGGCTCTTCGGTCATATCCTCGGTGAAAAAGATGGGACGCTCGATGCCGGTCATCACGCGATACGCCATCGTCGCGTTAAAGGCTTCGTCGTAATGCAAGCCCGGCGGCAATTCGGCAAGCCGATAGACGCGCAACAACGTCGCCAGCCAGATGATTGCACCGACCAGAAGGAGAGCACGCGCGCGCTTCATCGTGCGCTCACCCGCAACGTTCCCAGAATCACTCGATCCTCTTCCACGCGCTTGTTCTCGATGAACACAGGCAGGCGCGCGAGTGTCGTGGCGTCGTACATTCCGATTTCGAGAATGTACTCGCCGGGCGGAATCGAGTCGGGCAACCACAATCCTCGCCGATCTTCAATCACCTCGCCGACGCGCCAGTCTGTCGTCGGACGCGCGCCGCCTGCCGGTTCGCTATCCATCTGCGCCCACACCGGCGTCCGCGTCGCCGGATTGACTCCACCGATGACGTGCGCGAAAACGGTATAGCGCGCGCGAAGTGGCGCCGTCGTTCGCCAGTGCAGGGTGAGCAACACGATTTGCCCGGGCGTCGCCTCGACGCGATCGAGCGTGTAGCCGCGCAACTCGATGTGTTCACCCAGCGTTGCATCAAGTTCACGCTGAATTGCCGGCGCAGTACGCGGTATCACGTACAGCGAGAGCGCTGCATCCACAAAACCGCGCGCAAAGGTTTTGAACGCGTGCGTACCCAACCAGCGTTCCAGATAGCCCGTTGGATCGTACTCGGCGGGATTGCCAAACATCACCAGCCACACGCGCGTCGAGCGACGCGCAACGTCTTCCAGCTGAGCGCGCATCGCCGGGTCTTCCATCGCCGCGCCGCCATCGGGCAAAAAGTACGCGGGCACATCGCGCGGCGCATAGTACTGGTAGAGCGGCTTTTGCAGCGGATTGTTCAGCACCAGCACATCGCCGGGTTGTGCGTGCGCGGCAACGTACGCCATCATCTTGCCATACATCCCTTTGGCATACGCTTCGTTGTAAAAGTACTCTGTCAGCGCGAACGTGTTGAGCAGGACAAGAATGCCAGCAATGCCCAGACCAAAACGCGTGTTGCGCTGCATCACATCGTCCAGCCCGAATGCCACGAGGAACAGAAAACCGGGCAATGCCACCAGAACATAGCGCTCGAAGAAGAATGGCATTATCGGATTGACGATGTACGCGATGACAATCGGCACGACAAAACAGAGAGGGACGAGCATTGCCGCATAGCGACGCGCGCGCGCGATCGCGATCACACCCCACAGCGCGACAACCAGAAAAAGCGCGGCAGCAAATTGTGCCAGCGGTGCTTGAACCGTCAAGCCGATGCTAAACGCCAGAAACGTTTTGCCAAAGATGAGTTCAATGCCACTCCAGCCCCACTCGTCAAAGCGCGCACTGGCTTTGCCGCGCAAAAACGCGCTTTGCACCAGAATCCAGGGGACGTACGTGAGAACCAGCAGAATCTGGAGAACCAGCCAGCGCCACAGGGCTTGACGTTGACGTCGCAGCATCACGAGCGCGAAAAGATTTTGCGCGGCGACCACAAAAAACGCGGAATAGTGCGTGTAGATTGCCAGCACGGTGGCAAGCACGTACGCGCCGTCCCATTGCACACGTCGCACTTGAACAAAGCGCGCGGCGAAATACGTAGAGGCGAGTGCCAGAATCGCCACCAACTCGTACATTCGCGTTTCCTGACTGTAATAAACGAGCAGGGGCGAAATCGTGGCAAAAAGTACGGCAAACCACGCCACACGTCGCGGCGCGGTCACGCGCTTTGCCAGCACAAACATCAACGGCACGACGAGCGTGCCAATCAAAGCCGAAAGCGCGCGCGTGGCAAACGCGTGCGTACCGACCAGCTTGAGCCACAGGAACAGGAGAAACGGATAGAACGGTGGATGCGTATCGGAGGCGCCGGCGATGACGACGTTCAGCGGTTGCTGGCTGAGAAAGATGCTGAACGCTTCATCGCCCCAGATGTCCTGCGCTTCCAGACGATACAGACGCAGGGCGAGCGCGCTGAGGAGCATCACCCCCAGTATGAATTTCTCCCAGCGATTCTTCATCGGGCGGATTATAGCACAAGTTGGGCATATCCACGAATGGCGAAGACCAACGGCAAAAGAATACGCAGATGCTTCTCTCTCACCGACTTGTGGTATAATGCTGGTGATGAAACACTTTATCTTTTTACATCACCCCAAATTACCTCACTCACTCACACTGGCACAACAGTGGGCACGTGAGTTGGAACAGCTGGGCGCGCGCACAACGCTGGTGTCCGCGTGGAATCCAGACGAGATTCAGTGCTGTGCGGCTGATGCCACGCTCGCCATCACGCTCGGTGGCGATGGTACGATCTTGCGCGCGGCGCGCGCGTGCGCGCGTTTTGCCTTACCTATCCTTGCTATCAATCTGGGGCGCGTGGGCTTTTTATCCGAATGGTCGCCTGAACAATTCGATGTCCGCGCGGTGATGGATGGCGCGTACTGGCTGGAAGAACGCGCTATGCTCCATGCCATCTGGTTGCGCGAGGGCAAAATGTTTGGCGAATCGGAAGCGCTGAACGATGTGGTAGTCGGGCGCGGCAAACTCGCGCGCGTCATCCGTCTTGCCACCTACATTGACGATGACTATTTGAAAACCTTCATTGCCGATGGTGCCATCGTTGCTACTGCCACCGGTTCCACCGCGTATGTCTTTGCCACCGGGGGACCGATTCTGGCGCCCGAAGTCAAAACCCTCGTCCTCGTTCCGATTGCGCCTTACCTGAGTCAGTTGAAATCGCTCGTCTTGCCCGAGGGTTCACGCGTGCTGTTCCGTCTGGAGACCGACCACGACGCCATTTTGACGATTGATGGACAAATTGACGTTGAACTGCAAAATGGCGATGAGGTTCTTGTGCAAGCCAGCCAGCATACGGCACGCTTTGCGCGCTTTCAACCACGCACATACTTTTACAGTACACTCGTCGAGCGTTTGCGCGAACGCGCAGTCTAACGATGTAAGAAAAAGATAAAAAATCTTAAAAACCTGTTGACAGGAGCGAAGCACGTATGGAGAATAGTGTTGCGTGATGCGTGAAACGTGATACGCGAAGTGCTGTGAAAAGTTTACAGCCATCACGCTACGGAACTTGTACGTCTATGTCGTGCAACCCGCGACTGGAATAGTGAGGTATGGCTTGCGATTCTACTCCTATCGCCCTGTTGAACCTCCTCCCTCTCTCACCGAGGAAAAACCACCGCCGCGCCTTGTGAGATGGCGCGCGCGCGTCAAACAATTCTACGACCGTGCGCATACCGTGCTCCTCGTCCTGTTCAGTGCTCTGCTCGCGTTTGCGTTGATGCTGGCGTACAATGCGACGCAGCCTCCGCCACAACGATTGACGCAACGCGACATCAATGCCGCTGTCGCGCGCGCGCTGGCTTCAGCCACTCCGCCCCCTTCCATTCCCTCACAGGTGTACGCCATCATCGCCCCCTCGCTTGTCCGCATCGAAGGCAACATCCCTGCCGCTCAAGATAAAACCACCATCGGCACCGGCACCGTGATTGACGATCAGGGTCACATTCTCTCCAGTCTGCATATCGTCGAAAAATCTACCGTGATTCGAGTCACCTTTTTCGATGGCACTGAATCGGAAGCGTTCATCGTTGCCAGAGACCCGGCTCAGGATTTGGTCGTGTTGCGTCCACGACTCTTACCCGATAATCTTGTTCCCGCGACGCTGGGTAGTTCAGGCGCGCTGCGCGTGGGCGACGAGGCAATTGTCGTGGGCAATCCCTTTGGCATCACCAACTCACTTTCGGCAGGCGTGATTTCGGGCTTGCGGCGCAACTTTAAATCGCCGCGCACAGGCGCCACGCTGACCAATCTCATTCAATTCGACGCGGCGGTTAACCCCGGCAATTCGGGCGGTCCACTCTTGAATCGCTATGGCGAGGTCGTGGGAGTCGTGACAGGTTTGTTGAATCCCACCGACCAGGAAGTGTTCATCGGCATTGGCTTTGCCGTGCCTATCGAAACTGCTGCGGGCGCGCTGGGATCGCCTGAGTACTGATGAGACGTGAAACGCAAAACGTGAAGCTTGAAACTCAACCGCTGGAGGATAAATGACAGACGAAACAAAAATCACCGCTGCCGATAACGCACCCCTGATGGAACAAGTGTTGTACGAAGTCAAAAAGGTGATTGTGGGACAGGATCACCTGCTCGAACGCGTTCTGGTGGCACTCCTCTCGCAAGGACATTTGTTGGTTGAAGGTGTGCCGGGGCTTGCCAAAACCCTGACGATTAAAACGCTGGCGGAAGCCGTAGATTGTTCGTTCAAACGCATTCAATTCACTCCCGATCTTGTGCCCGCCGATTTGATCGGCACGCGCATTTACAATCAAAAGACCGGCGAGTTTTCCACATCGCTGGGACCTGTGTTCACCAACTTGCTCCTCGCCGACGAAATCAATCGCGCGCCTGCCAAAGTGCAAAGCGCGCTCCTCGAAGTGATGCAGGAACGTCAGGTCACGATCGGCGGCGAAACGTATCGCGTTCCCGAACCGTTCTTGGTGATGGCAACGCAAAACCCGATTGAGACGGAAGGCACGTATCCGCTGCCCGAAGCGCAGGTGGATCGTTTTATGATGAAAGTGCTGGTGGACTATCCCAGCGAGCAAGAAGAGTTTGTCATCGTCGAGCGCGTGGCAGGCGGCTTTGCGCCGGTCAAGCCCGTGGTGACGGCACAGCAGTTAATCGAATTGCGTCGTGAAGTCGAAAAGGTGTACGTGGACCCGGCATTGATTGAATACGCGGTGCGTTTAGCCAATGCTACGCGCGATCCAAAAAAGTTCGGCATTCCTGAAATGGCGCGGTTCATTATGTATGGCGCCAGCCCGCGCGCATCCATCAATCTCATCATCACCGCGCGCGCACTCGCCTTCATTCGCGGACGCGAGTACGTCGTGCCGCAAGATGTGGTGGATATAGCGCTCGATGTGATGCGCCATCGCCTCGTGCTTTCGTTCGAGGCAATGTCGGAGGGGGTATCGAGCGATACCGTTCTGAAGAACATCCTGGAGCGAATTCCGCTCCCCGCGCAACCCTTGCAGACGCATTTGCCGCTGGCAACGGTTAGTTGAGGAGCACGTGACTATGCGTGCAATGTCCGCGCCACGCCCATCGCCGGAAAAAATCTTGCAGCGACTCGACTGGACGGTAATTCGTCGCCTTGACGGTTTTCTGCAAGGCGACTATCGCACCCTGTTCCTGGGCTTTGGACTCGACCTGTCTGACTTGCGCGAGTATCAATTGAGCGATGATGTGCGCTACATTGATTGGAATGTGACGGCGCGAATGGTCACGCCGTACGTGCGCCAGTACGTTGAAGATCGAGACATTACCGCGTGGTTTTTGCTCGACCTCAGTCCCTCGATAGATTTTGGGACGACGCGCGCACACAAGCGCGATCTGCTGATGGATTTCACCATCGTCCTCGCGCGCTTGTTGACACGGCGGGGCAATCGCGTCGGCGCGATTTTTTACAGCGGCAAAATCGAGCGCGTGATTCCAGCGCACGGTGGGCGCATTCAGGTGTTGCGCCTCATCAACGATCTGGTGAATCAGCCGCGCTTGCAACGCGCGCCGCCCACCAACCTGACCACGCTGCTCGAAGCCGCGCTGCGGACAATCAAACGTCGTTCGCTCCTCTTCATCGTCTCCGATTTCATCAGTGCGCCGGGCTGGGACAAGCCGCTCGCGCTCCTGGCGCAGCGGCACGAAGTCCTTGCGGTTCGCCTCTTTGACCCGCGCGAAATCGAACTGCCGGATGTGGGTATGGTGATTTTCGAGGATGCCGAAACGGGCGAACAATTGTTTGTGGACACCCACGACCGAAAATTTCGCGAACGTTTTGCCCAAGCGGCACGCCGACGCGAGTACGAAATCAACGTCACCTTGCATCGTCTTGGCATAGACGTTCTTCATCTTTCCACCGATGACGATTTGGTACGCGCCATCGTGCGGTTCGCGCTGGCGCGCAAACAACGCACCCGACGCCCCGTCAAGTGACACTGACCCACTGAACACTGAATACTGACCACTGAATACTGACTATTGCGTATTGCGTATGGTGAGGATGATATGGAATTCCAGTGGATTGAAATGCTGTGGCTGTTGCTGCTTGTTCCCGCACTCATCGCCGCGTACTGGCTTGCGCAACGGCGACGGCAAAAATATGCTTTGCGTTATGCGAGCGTCTCGCTCGTCAAAGAAGCGGTAGGGCGCGGTCCTGGCTGGCGGCGCCACATTCCGCCGCTGCTGTTTCTACTCGGCTTGAGTGTAATGATTATTGCGCTGGCACGTCCCAGCGCGCGCGTGGTGTTGCCGACGCAACAGGGTACCGTCATTCTCACCTTCGATGTCTCAGGCAGTATGCGCGCGAACGATATGCCCCCCAATCGTCTGGAAGCCGCCAAGGTTGCCGCGCGCGCGTTCATCGAGAAACAACCGCCGAATGTGCGCATCGGTGTCGTCGCGTTCAGCGATAACGCCGCTATCGTTCAGGCTCCCACGACGGATCGGCAAGCTGTGCTGGACGCGATTGGTCGTCTGCAACCACAACGCGGCACCGCGATTGGTCGCGGTATCCTCACCTCGCTCGACGCGCTGGTGGATACGCCGGTGCAGCTTGCGCCCCCCCTACCATTTCCCGGCGGACGCTGGGAATCGTTGAGTTTACCCACGCCCACGCCGACGCCGACACCGCTCCCGCGCGGCGAGTACGCGCCTGCCGTCGTCATCCTCTTGAGCGACGGCGAAAGCAACGTGGGACCGCCTCCTCTCGAAGTCGCGCAGTACGCGGAAGATCGCGGCGTACGCGTGTTCACCGTTGGAGTGGGTAGTCCCGAAGGAGTTGTGCTCAACGCGGGCGGGCGCAATGTGCGCGTGCGTCTGGACGAACAAACCCTCAAGAGCATCGCTGCGCGAACGAACGGACGCTATTTCAAAGCCGATACCGCCGAAGACCTGAAAAGCGTGTACGAAAATCTGAGTACGCGCCTCGTCTTCAAAACCGAACGCACAGAACTGACTGCCCTGTTCACTGGAGCGGCGATGCTTTTGCTACTGCTGGCTGGCACGCTATCGCTATGGTGGTTCAATCGGCTACCGTGAGCGGACGAAACCTTTGGGCGCGCGCGTGCATCTAAACGCGTGATGCCGTACACTATCACGGAAACGTGTCGAGAACTCATCGCACAACTCTCCGATTTTCTGGAGGGTGAACTGGATGACGCCCTGTGCGCTAAAATCGAACAACATCTCGCCGAATGTCCCTACTGCCATACCGTTGCCGATACCGTTCAAACAATGCTGGCTTTGTATCGTCGCGCGCAAACCGATGTGCCACCTGAAGTCCACGCCCATCTCCTGCAGGTGTTGAAACAAGTTCGATATACTCCAAACGGTTGAGATTTTTACTTTTGACCCACAGCCCGAAGCATGGCGATTTACGGGCGTTGTCTGCAAAAGATCATTCCCTGGCCGTGCTGTCCGTCGCAAAATCGCCCCACCCCCCCTCCCCCTCCCGTTGGGGCGAAGAATTTTTCGCCCCAACGGGAGGGGGAGTCAAAGGCATATGCGTCAACTTAAGGCTGGCACTCGCTTCACTAACCCCCTCTCCCGAATTTGGAAGAAAGGAAGGAGAGATAGATGGCTGTAATGCGGTATCCCCCAGGGCATGTGCAAGTCGCTTGACAAGCCGCTGGGCGACTCAAGTCGCAGCAACAAGTACCCCAAGCCTGCCTCCGCAGGCTGCATTCTAGCCGCCGAGGGGCGGCTTCGGGTATGTGTTGCTGCGGTTTCAACCGCCCGTGCCCGAAGCCCTAGCATCCCCTGCTTAAGTTGACGCATATGGGGAGTCAAAGGACAGGGTGGTGGTGGGCGGCGAAGCCGCCCACCACCACCCTCCCATCTCCCCCTGCTCTCTCCGCTACGCGGGGAGAGCAGGGGGCAGGGGATGAGTAGGGGTCAAGCCTGAAGTGAAAGTTTGTGACCGTCGAAAGTATAATCAAATCAAAAAGAGGCGCGTGTTGTGCGCGCCTCCTGGTTTCGTCCAATGTCTGACCCGAACGACCTGACTCATCTTGAACGTGAACTCGAGCAGTTGAAACAGCAACTGCCACGTCATTCGGTCCCCGTGTCACTCCTCTTGCGCATCGAAGAGCTGGAGGAAGAAATTGCCGCGCGCAAAAAGCGCGCGGACGATCAAGCGCGGCTTGATTCCCCAAAGCCGTAAAGGCGATTAGAAACTCCCCACAGCGTCCACACTGTTCTCGAACACCTGGAAGAGAGCCAAAAGTCCTGCGAGATCGAACGCCTTTTTTACCTTGGTGGACATCCCCGCCAGACGCAAATCGCCGCGATTAAAGCGACGCACTTGTTTGAGCGCGGCGAGCAACACGCGCACCCCCGCACTACTCACAAAATCGGTCTCCGACAAATCTACGACGATGCGATACCGCCCACCGTCAATGATTTTCTGCAGTGCTTTTTCCAGTTGTGGTGCCGTGCTGGAATCCACACGTCCACTCACCGACACCAAATCAACACGTTTGTACTCCTTGGTGGAAATCTTGATTGGCATACATCCTCCCTCAGTATGAATTGGCTGCATTATAACACATCCATCCTTTGGCGACAAGGTATTCGGCAAGAGTCTCAGGGTGCGAAGTCGCTTGACATACCGTCGGGCGACTGAAGTCGCAGCAACAAGTACGGGCGAATAATGATTCGCCCCGACGCGCCTGCCTCCGCAGGCTGAATTCTAGCCGCCGAAGGACGGCTTCGGGTGGGTGTTGCAGCGGTTTCAACCGCCCGCACCCGGACCTTGCACATGCCCGGCAAGAGTCTTGCAAATTTTTGACCAAAATCGAATAACGTGGTAAACTGTGAACAGGTGAATCTCCGAGTGCACGCACCTAAAGCCTCATGGCTATGGGGTGTGCGCCAGACCCAGGGCGATACCCTGGGGACACGTATGCGCGTGTCGTGGGTGCGCGTGGAAACGCGCGTGCCTCCCGTGTTTGGAAAGGAGACTGCACCCGAGGACACTCTCCTCGGTTTCTATGCGTTTGCCAGTCTGCTTTCCGCGACTGGCTTTTTTGTTTGACCATTCCTCCAATGATCATTCTCCTCACCGGCGAATCGGGGTGCGGCAAGACGACTCTGTGCGCGCGGGTCGCCACCGCCTTGCAAGCACGCGGCGTAGATGTTGCTGGCGTGTTGACCTTGCCGCGTTTTGTCAACGCTGAAAAAGTTGGAATGGATGTTGTTGACATACGTACCGGCACGCGCACCGCACTCGCCGAACGCGCGCCTCGCGGCGCTGGCACCGCCGATTTGCGATGGAAATTCGATGAGGCGGCACTCGCGCACGGCGCGCGTATCTTGCGCGCAGCAACACCGTGCGATCTGCTCATCGTGGATGAGCTGGGACCGTTAGAGCTGGTTCACAACCAGGGCTGGATCGTCGCGTTGGACATTTTGCAAGCCAAAACGTATCGCCACGCGCTCGTCGTTGTGCGTCCCCACCTCGTCCAGAGTTTTTGCGCGCGCGTGAACTCGGAGATACACATTGAGACACTCACCGTTGCCAATCGCGATGAAATGTTCCATCGCATCGTGACCTCCCTCACCACCCAATCACCTAATCACCTAATCACCCAATTCTTCAAGGAGGACTAACCATGCTTACCCTCAAACATTCATTCACGCTCACCGTGCTTGTGCTGACAATCGGCGCGCTGGTTGCCTGCGCGGCACCTGCAACGCCAGCGCCAACTACCGCGCCGACGGCACCCACGGCTGCGCCGATGCCAACCACCGCGCCAGCGGCAGGTCCCATCGTCATCACCGACGCCCTGGGACGCACAGTTAAACTCGACAAGGTGCCGCAACGCATCGCGCTCACAGGACGCGCGTTTTTTATGGTGCTGGACGCGCTCTACTTTTTCCCCGATGCGACGCGTCGCGTGGTCGGCATACCAGACATCACCCAGAGCAAGAATGACTTTTACCCGCTCGTGGATACCTACCTGAGCCAGAAAAAATTTTTTCAAGGCAACGAGGCAGGACCAGAACAGATTGCTCCAGTGCAACCGGATGTGGTGCTAATGAAATCCACGAACACCAAAATCGGTCAGGCGCTGGAGCAGGTAAAAATTCCGGTCGTTTACGTTGATCTGGAAACGCCGGAGCAATACACGCGCGATCTGGCAATCCTGGGACAGGTAATGGGCAATCCTGAACGCGCCAAAATGATTGACGCCTACTACAAAGCCCAGGTGGAACGCGTGAGCGCGCAGATCAAAAATCTCAAGGATGCCGATAAACCGCGCGTGCTGTTGTTGCAATATTCAGAAAAAGGCGGCACGACAGCATTTAGCATTCCGCCAAAGGCGTGGATGCAAACACTCCTCGTCGAGATGGCGGGGGGGCGCGCGGTGTGGAAAGACAATCCCAATCAAAGTGGTTGGACCACCGTGAATCTCGAACAAATCGCAGCGTGGAATCCGGAAATGGTCTTTGTCGTTTTCTACGGCGGCAATTCCAGAGACGTTGTCGCCAAAATCAAAGCCGACTCCAAATGGCAAGCCCTGCAAGCTGTCCAAGCCAACAAGGTCTATGCGTTCCCCGGCGATTTCTACACCTGGGATCAACCCGATACGCGCTGGGGTCTGGGACTCGTCTGGCTGGCGACGAAGATTCATCCGACGCTCTTCCGTGACGTGGACATCCGTCAAGAAATCGAAAAATTCTACGCGCTGTACGGATTCGATGCAACTGCCGTACAATCCAGAGTGACGCCTGTTTTGACTGGAGACCTGCCGTGAAGGTATGGCGGCATCATCTCCTCGCGTTTTTGCTCGCGCTGGGATTGCTCGCGCTGATTCTCTCTGTGTTTGTGGGGCGATTCCCGCAACCGTACTGGATGCCGCCGACCCTGTTACAAGAAAATGAGTTGGCGCGGCAGTTGGTGTTCAACCTCCGCCTGCCGCGCCTCCTCACCGCATTCTTGCTGGGAATGACACTCGGCGGTGCGGGCGCCGTGATGCAGATGCTCTTTCGCAATCCGCTCGTCGAGCCGGGGTTTTTGGGTGTATCGCAAGGCGCGGGGTTTGGTGCCGCGCTTGCCATCATCAAAATCAGCAACGCGCCTCTCGTGGTAGCGACATCCGCCGCGTGCTTTGCGTTTCTGGGGCTGATGTTCTCGTACGCGCTCGCGCGCAACCTGCGCTACGGCGGCTGGGTCTTGCGTCTGGTGCTCGCGGGAATCGCCGTGTCCGCGCTCTTTTCGTCAGGCATCGGCATTCTCAAGTATGCCGCCGATCCACTCAAACAACTGCCCGAAATCACTTTTTGGTTGCTCGGCGGCTTGTGGGGCATCACCTGGCGCGACGTGTTGTACATCGCGCCGATTGTCTTGCCCGCGCTCTTTCTGCTCTGGTTGATGCGCTGGCGTTTGAACTTGCTTTCGCTGAGCGACGACACGGCGTTTTCACTGGGCGTGGCAGTGGGACGTGAACGCGCGCTGCTGCTCACCGTTTCGGTCGCGGCAACCGCTGCCGTCGTCTCGGTGAGTGGCATTGTCGGGTGGATCGGTTTGATCGTCCCTCACATCGCGCGACGTCTGGTGGGCACGGATGCACAACACGCGTTGCCTGTCGCGATGCTGCTGGGGGGAATTTTCGCGCTCGTGTGCGACGATCTCGCGCGCACGCTGTTCGTCGCGGAGATTCCGCTGGGGATTTTCACATCGCTCTTTGGCGCGATGTTGTTTGCCGGCTTGATGATGAGCAATGTCGCGAGGTCGCGCGAATGAAGTCACCGATTCTCTCGCTCACCGATTTGTGTTTTGGGTACGAGCCGCACGCGCAAGTGTTGCGCGGTGTGTCGCTCGATATTTTGCCGGGCACCATCACGGCGATTCTGGGACCCAACGGGGCAGGCAAGACGACGTTACTGCGGCTTATCCTGGGTTTGCTCAAACCCCAGCACGGCACAATTTACCTGGAGGGTAGACCGCAGAAAACTTTTTCGCGCCGCGAGATGAGTCGTCTGATGGGGCTTGTGCCGCAAAGCGAATACATCCCCTTTGATTTTTCGGTGCTGGAGTTTGTGCTGCTAGGACGCGCACCCTACCTGGGTCCCCTCGATATGCCGCGCGAACAAGACCGCGCCATCGCGCTGGAAGCACTGCGCGCCATCGGTCTGGAGCATTTGCGCGATCGCGCCACACCCTCCTTGAGCGGTGGCGAACGTCAACTCGCGATGATGGCGCGCGCGCTCGCCCAGCAACCCCGCCTGTTGTTGCTGGACGAACCGACCTCTCATCTCGACTTGAGCAATCGCGATCGCGTCTTGAACGTGCTGCGCGCCCAGGCGCGTGAAGGTGTCACGGTGATTTTCACGACGCACGACCCCAATCTGGCAGCGACGATTGCGGATTACGTGATTCTGATGCGACGCGGTGCGTTACTTGCCGCTGGCACACTGGAGACAACACTCACCGCTGAGAACCTCAGCGCGACGTACGGAATTCCTGTGCGCGTGACGCGTGTGGATGGACAATTGTTTGTGGTCGCGTGAGCACGCTATGGGTTGACCGTTGATGGCTCGCGCGAACGACGTGAAGATTCGGCGCGCCGCGCGTGGTATTCGCGCGTCACCTCGCGGTACACCCTTTCGATTTCATCTGCCACGCGTGTCCAGGCGTACTCGCGCGCGACCTCCACACCGCGCTTGCCCAGACGCGCGCGCAACTCGGGGTCGTGCAAGAGGCGACTCAAACACTCTGCCATCGCGCGCGCGTCTCCTTCGGGAACGAGAAAGCCGGTCTCGCCGTCACGCACGATGAACGACAAACCGCCCACATCGGATGCGACGACCGGCGTACCACACGCCATCGCCTCCAGCGCGACCATCCCAAACGACTCGTAACGCGATGGCATCACAACCACATCCGCCGAAGCGTAATAGTACGGCAACGCCTCTTGTGACCGTTTCCCCAGAAAGGTGACGATATCGGCAATCCCCAGTTCGTTTTTCAACGCTTGCAGACGCGCCAGCTCGTCATCCGGTTCCTCCTCGTCCACATCGCCACCGATGAGACAGACACACACGCGTCCACGCAACGCGGGGTCTTGCTCGACCACCAACTTCATCGCACGAAACCACGTGTCAATTCCCTTGATTGGATCAATCCGTCCAACGAAGAGAACTGTGTGCTCGTCTTTGAAATACTGTTTTCGATCAGCAATCTCCAGCGGATGAAACAAGTCAAGGTCAACGCCGGGAGGGATAATCGAAATTTTATGCGGCGATGCCTCATACCAGTCAACCATATGTTGACAATCGCGCAGCGTCGCCGCAATGATGCGATCGGCAACCTGCATCATCTCGCGTTCGACCGCAATTCGCCGTTCGGTCTCGCGGTCACTGGCGCGCGTGGCGACTTGATTTTTTAGTGCCCCCAGGGTGTGAAACATTTGCACAATCGGAGCGGGGTGAATACGTTGCAGTTCGCGCGCCACCCAACCCGAAAGCCAATAGTGCGCGTGATACACATCGTAACGCATCCCTGCGCGTTCCATTTCGGTTTGCACCCCTTGCACAAATTCAGGCAGGTAATCGAACAGACGATTTTTGTTGTACGGCACTTCGGGACCTGCGGGGACGTGAAACACGCGCGCGCCAATCTCCAAGCCCGGCACTTCATGGGGCACTGTTGGGTCTTGCGAGCGCGTGAAAATGTCCACGTGATGACCACGTGCAGCGAGTTGCCGCGACAATTCGCGCACGTACACATTCATCCCGCCGGTCTCCTTGCCGCCCAGCGCAGCCAGCGGACAGGTATGCACACTCAACATAGCAATCTTCATCGCCACACAATCCTCTTCAGAAAATCGTATCTACTCAGCACCCTGTCATTGCGAGCCAAAGCCGCGAGCGAAGCGTGGCGGGCTGCGAAGCGATCCCCAAATTTGCAGCGTGAAGATTGCTTCGTCGGCACAAAACGCCTTCTCGCAATGACCCAGGGTGAGTAGTCACAGAAAATCAACGTGCAAACATCATCATTTTATACCGAGCATCGCATTGATGCAAATGCACATTTTTCGTAACTGGTATACCGTGACGGACTACTCAGCCCTGATGCGCTTTCACAAAGATCAGACTCAGTACATCACAAAATCTTTAAGGAGGCTCGTTTTGAGCTATGGTCCTTCCCCACTCATCCCCCTGCCCCTGCTCCCCGCTTCGCGGGGAGAGCAGGGGAGTGAGGGAGTTGGTGGCGGGGGCTTCGCCGTCCGCCACCAACCCTCCTTTGCCTCCCCGTTGCGTTGGGGCAAAAAATCTTTCGCCCCAACGGGGTGGGGCTGTTTCGCGATTGATGACACGGTGGAGCAATTACCATTTTCCATTTTTCGCGCTCACGTGGTATAATACGTTCGAACAAGGCAGTTCAATTGTAGTGGAGGAACTATGTCGGGACATTCCAAGTGGGCACAGATTAAACGCAAAAAAGGTGTAGCCGACGTCAAAAAGGGTCAGTTGTTCACACGACTCGGACGCGAAATCACGATTGCCGCGCGCGAGGGGGGCGGTGACCCCAACGCCAACTTTGCGCTGCGCCTGGCGATTGAAAAAGCGCGCGCAGCCAATATGCCCAAAGAAAACATCGAGCGCGCCATCAAACGCGGCACCGGCGAATTGCAAGAAGGGGGTCAACTGGAAGAAGTGATGTACGAAGGGTATGGCGCGGGGGGCGTGGCACTCCTCGTCCAGGTGCTGACCGACAATCGCAATCGGACCGCCGCCGAGATTCGCCATCTGTTCACACGAGGCGGAGGCAACCTCGCCGCCACGAACGCGGTCGCGTGGATGTTCGAGAAAAAGGGGGTTATTACTATCGAAAATGCCAAGAACCCTGATGATCTCGCTCTGGAGTTGGTGGACGCTGGGGCGGAAGACTACAAAGTGGATGGCTCGATTCTCGAATTGTACTGCGCGCCGGAAAATCTGAAATCGCTGCGCGAGGCACTAGAAAAGCGCAAAATTCCTTTCACCAACGCCGAACTCGCCTGGATTGCTAAAAATCCGGTGCAGGTCAGCGATGAGCAAGCCCTCTCCACACTCAAACTGATGGAGTCGCTGGAAGAACACGACGACGTGCAAAAGGTGTACACCAATCTCGACATCAGCGATGCCGTGATGGCCAAGTTCGCCAAATGAGCCGAGTCCGCCCGCCACATATGCCAAATGTGCCAAAAAGATTTGGCACGTTTGGCATCTTTGGCACGTTTGATTCAAAATGATTATTCTGGGTATTGACCCCGGCACGGCGATTACCGGCTATGGCATCGTCCGCAGTGATGGCGAGGCGCTGCAAAGCATTACGTTTGGTGTCATCACCACCGCATCGGATTGGGAACTGGCGCGCCGCCTGCAACACATCTACGCCGAATTGACCGCGCTCATCGCGCGCTATCACCCAACGGACGCGGTCATCGAAAAATTATTTTTCAACAAAAATGTTCGCACCGCGTTGTCTGTGGGTCAGGCGCGCGGTGTGGCTTTACTTGCCGCCGCGCACGCCGGGGTCACGATTCACGAGTACACGCCACTGCAAATCAAACAAGCCGTTGTCGGCTATGGGCGCGCGGACAAGCCACAAATTCAGCAGATGGTCAAGTTGCTGTTGCACCTCGACGCGCCGCCGCAACCGGACGATGCGGCAGATGCGCTTGCCATTGCGATCTGTCACGCGCAGTGCGCGCGGTTTGAAGAGGTAGTGCAGCGCGTGAGAGACAAGTGAGGAATCTGAAATGACGACCTTACTGGCAAAAGCCATCAAGAGACTCGAAGCATTACCCCAGGAAATGCAAGATGAAATCGCGGCACAAATTCTAGAGGACATTGAAAATGAACTCAGGTGGCAAAAGACGCTTGCCAGGTCACAAGCCCAACTCGACAAACTAGCGGCAAAAGCTCTCCAAGAGTCAATCGCAGGCAAAACAAAGAGAAAATGGGATTATGACGAATAGTTAGGTTCTGGGGCAGTTCATCTAGCGAATATGACAAGCCTAAATTCGCACTCGTGATTTGGAGAAACTCCTCTCTCCCCCCTGTCTCTTTCTCTCCTCGCGTGGCAGGAGAGAAGGGGATAAGAGGGTGGTGGCGGGCGGCGAAGCCGCCCGCCACCACCCTATCCTTCGACTCCCCTCCCCGTTGCGCTTGGCGCAACGGGGAGGGGGCAGGGGGTGGGGCTATGCATTTGTAGGGTGTGAAATGTAAAGTGCAACAAGCACAGTTACACAAAGCAAAATGATTGCAACACTACACGGCAAGATTCAAGCCCGTACGGATGATGCGCTCATCGTGAACGTGAGTGGGGTGGGATTTCGCGTGCGCGTACCCAGCAGCACCCTCGCGAATCTTGGCGCGATTGGCAGCGAGGTGCTGTTGTTCACGCACCTGCACGTGCGCGAGGACGAATTGTCGTTGTACGGCTTTGCCACCGAAGATGAACTGCATCTGTTTGAAACGTTGCTGACGGTGAGCGGCATCGGTCCCAAAGTGGGGCTGAGTATTCTCTCCGCTGCGCCAGTGGAGACGTTGCGCGTCGCCATCGCGCAAGGCAACCTCGATGTGCTGACCGCGATTCCGGGCATTGGCAAAAAGACAGCACAACGTTTGATTCTGGAACTCAAAGGCAAGATAGATGTGAGTGGTATGGGAGAGGTTGGTGAGTTGACGCCACTGGACAGGGATGTGATAGATGCACTCATCAACCTGGGCTATAGCGCGGCAGAAGCCACGCGCGCGGCGCGCGCCGTACCAACCGAGGTCAAGACAATTGAAGAGCGCGTCCGCGTGGCGTTGCAGTACCTGGGGGCAAGATAAAAAGACCCGTTTTCTCGATGAAAACGGGTCTTATTGTTTCACCACCTTGGTCCCCACCAGATAGCGCGCCACCCAGGGCTCGTAGCGACTGAAGAATCGTTCCCGTTTAACGACCTGACCATTCACGATGATCTTGCGCCACACGGTCACATCCGCACCATCGTGCGCAAAATCCACTTGCTTGACCACACCTTTCTTCAGCGTGGGGTCTTCGGTGTAAATTGGAGGACCGTGTGGAATGACCCGCTCGACAATCGGCTCTTCCATCTCGACGGTGCGATTCGGTTTCGTCCCGTAAAAATTAAACGTGAGTGTGCTGGTACGCAAATCCACTCTGGGCTGAATCAGCAAGTACGCATCTGTATCGTTCCGAAATTTGAAATCCACGCTGGGAGTGAACACCGTCGCATCCAGACCGATGGGCGGTTCGTAATAACTCACGCGATACGCGTGCGCCCATCGTTCGATAATCGGAAAGCCGCCAAAGAACGCCGCGCGAAACACCGTCGTCGAAACCTGACACACCCCGCCACCCGGTCCGAGCACCGTTCGATCGGCGAAGATGATGTACGCGTCATCGTACCCATTCGCTTCGACGACTTCACCCAGATAGTGGTTGAACGAAAAGACGCCCCCAGGTGGAATCACTATCCCTTCAAACTGCGCCGTCGCGGTGCGAATGTTCTGGATGCGTCCCGCCGACGAACCTTTAAAGTTGCTCACGCCTTGCGCCACCAGTTCCTTGATGCCGAATTTCGCCGCGTCCTCCATCGCGATAGTCGGCTTGGTCACTGTCACTGGTAAGGCGATGGTGCGCAGGGTTGGCGATGATTCCGCGCGCGCACTACTGGCAAGAATTTGTTGAGCGATTTCCTTTGCCGCCACTTCGGGATCGAGAAATTGTCCATACTGACTGGTAACGATGGGAGTGAGCGTACGCGTGCTCGGGTCGAAGGTAAAGCGCGCGTCGCGCGCGGCTTGATTGATTTCGCGCGCGAGCGTTTTGAGATACGCGGTCAAACGGGCGTGGTCGAGTGCAACAGTCAAGGTCATCTTGCCATTCGCATCGCGCTGCGGTTGAATCGTCAGCAGAGATGCGAGCATGGCTTGATCCAGTGCCCAGCGGCGCTCGCCGAACGTCAACAAGGTGGGTGTGGCGAGAATTGCCTCTGCCTGTGCTTTCGCCGACGCGATAGCCGCATCGTCCATCAGTGGCGCAATCTCGCGAAACGCGAGGACGATTTCGCCGTCTTCCCCGCTAAGCAGACGATGCTTGATCCGTTCGAGCATCTGCGCGCCATCGAGGACGCGTCCGCTTTGCGCGGGTGTGGCCACAACACGCACACCGTCGAGGCGAAGCGAAGCATCGCGCGCGGGACGTTCGACCTGCGGCGCGAGCCATGCCAGATACGCGCGCGCGGCGGCAGCATCGAATTGCGCATCGCTACCTAAATCACAACCCAACCACAGACAGCGCGCTTGCTCGACGATAGCTTGAATCCAGTTGCCGCGATGTCCCAGCAGGATGGCACTCTCGGCGACCGGCGCAAAATCGGTGCGTAGTCCCAGTTCCCAGGGATAGGCGCGCCACACGCGCGCGCCATCGCGCAGCACAATCGGTTCGCCATAGCGCGCCAGAATCGCCTCGGGTTCGCCGAATTGATTTTGCAGAAACGTTTTGACCTCGGCACGCGTCAAGCCGTGAATCGGTTGCCCCAGAACGGTCACGCCCAGAATCACGCGGTCGCGATAGAAGAATTGATAGCCTGTCAGGAGAAGCGTGAAGACAATACAAAGCGTCGTGAGGACAGGAAGGATGAAGAACCAACGGGGCAAACGCCGACGGTGAAGCGAGCGCGGTTGGCTCGCGCGCGGTTGTGAATCGTTCATCGGTGCAAGACATTGTACGCGGAACGTTCCACGCCGTCAAAAACCAGACCCGACAGGTTTTACCCTGTCGGGTCTGGCTCATTTCACGAGTGTAGCATTCACTTTGATTTCGACACTGGCAAGAGCTTTGGAGACGGGACACCCTTTCTTGGAAACATCCACCAGTTCCAGAAATTTGGCCTGGTCCACATTCGGCACTGTCGCGATCGTGTCAAGTTCGATTAACGTGATGGTGGGTCCATCGCCCAGATGCACGCGCGCGGTAGTTTGAATTTGAGTGGGTGGGAAGCCGGCTTTGGTGAGTTGCGCGGCAAGAAACATCGAAAAGCAACCAGCGTGTGCCGCGCCCAAAAGTTCTTCGGGATTGGTGCCCTTGCCCGTTTCAAATCGCGAAGCGTATGTGAAGGGTCCCTCGAACAGACCACTGCCGAGTTTCAGCGTTCCCGATCCCTCGCGCAGGGTTCCGTTCCAGACAGCGTGAGCGTTGCGGATAGGCATAGTTTCTCCTTTCGTGAGTTTGCTTCATCATAAGAATCTATGCCCACCTTGTCAAGAGGTAGCACAATTTTCTATCGAATTCTTAGCACATATACTCAGCACGAGCACAGACTTTCATTTTGAAGTGGCGTGCCTTTGAAAAACACAAGTGAACACGCTGCCAGAGATATTGCCCCACCCCCTGCCCCCTCCCCGTTGGGGCGAAAATTTTTCGCCCCAACGGGGAGGGGAGTCAAAGGATGGGGGTGGTGGCGGGCGGCGAAGCCGCCCGACCACTCCCCTCCTTCATACCCCCTGCTCTCCCCGCGTGGCGGGGAGAGCAGGGGGCAGGGGGATGAGTGGGGTCGAGCCCTGGCGTGTAAACCCACTTGTTTCAGAACGTCTATTCTGCTATCGAGTCGGTTGGGTAGAAAACGACACAACCCCACTGGAAAATGAAAATTTGTGAGTTGAAGGTATAATAAAAAAACGGGGCAACCAGAGTGTTGCCCCACCAGAATGATTACGTTCCGAGCGTGTTGGGATCGAGAATGAACACCGTTCGATCGTCGAGTCGTCCAACGGCGCTCACGTGCGCCACGTCCCCGGGACGCGGTTCGATGTATGCCAGTGGCAAGTTCAACACCTCGGACACGGCGTCTACAATCAACGCCATCACGCGACTGTTGGTGCGCGTAATCAAAAGTAGCGTGCCGGGTTCACACGCTTTTGCCGGCAGTCCCCATTGCTTACGCAGGTCAACGACGGGAATGCTCTTGCCACGCAGATTGAACATTCCCTCGACAAAATCGGGCGCCTGCAATTGCGTACGTGACACGACGCGGACGATCTGGACAACGTTCTCCAGGCTTAGTGCACATTCCCGATCGCCCATCTTGAACGCGAGCAGTTGCGCCGCGTCACCCTTTTCACCAATCGCGCCTCTCGAACCAACGGACATAATACCTCCCCAGGTATTCCTGTCCGAATTATACAACGATGTGGCGCGAAACAAAATAGGACAATAAGGCTATCGACTGTGACCCCAGGGCTTAGCGTGTGGCGCGCACGCCACCCTTGCGCGCAGCGCGCTTCACTTCTGCCAGCACTAACTTTTCTTCGATCATCGTTGTATCGCCTGGCGTTTCCTGAACGAGGATGCCATGCGCCGCGCCCCATTCGACAGCAGTCTGCAAGTCTTTGCCTTTGAGCAAGGCGGCTAGCACGCCGGACGCGAACGAATCGCCGCCGCCGGTGCGATCCGCTATCGGAATGTCCTCGCGAAGCGGCGCGTGATACATTTTGTCCTCGAGTGTGTCGTACAACACCGCGCCCCAACTCACCACATCGGCATTGGTTGCGCCGCGCCACTGCGTCCCGATGAGACTCAGGTTAGGAAAATCGCGCGCCACTTGCTTCACGGTCTCCTGATACGCGGCAATCCACTCGTGGTAGGGCGCGTCCGCATCCACGCGAGTTTCGTAGCCGAGCGCGTCGTACAAGTCACTATCGTTGCCAACGAGAAAACCCAGGTGCGGCGCAATCTGGCGATTGATTTCGCGCGCGCGATTTTTGTTCGGCTCGACTTTGGAGCGATAGTTCAAATCGGCAGCCACAAAGGTACCGTACTGATTCGCTTTTTGCACGGCCTGAATCGCCAGTCCCGCCGAGGTGGGCGAGATGAGCGTGTAAATGCCACCCGTGTTGAAGACGCGCACACCTTCCTTGCCAAAGAGCGTGTCCCAGTCCACATCACCTTCGCGCAGTTCGCGCATCGGTGTATGCGCGCGATAGTACAACGTATCAGAGGGAATCACGCCCTTGCCCACGAAGGTAAAGTTGATGCCGTTCCTCAACGTTCCCTTTTGATCGGTCGAAAAACGCGAACCATCATTCTTGGTGTTGAACCAGATGATTTTGCTGGTATCCACTCCCAGTTCGCGCAGTTGATTGCGAATGTTCTTGCCAATGTCATCATCCACCAGCGCGGTGATGACTGCTGCACGCAGACCAAACGTGTATGCCAGACCACACGCGACATTCGTTTCACCACCGCCTTGAAACACGCGCATCAAACGCGCGCGCGCGGTCGGCACATCGAACGGATCGAGTCGTAGCATCACTTCGCCGAGTGATACACCATCGTACTTGCACACATCGGCGGGTTTGATTTGTTTGTAGGTGACGACAGTTGCCATTGCTACCTCCAGTGTTCGGTGTTCAGTATTCAGTGTTCCCGACTACTGACCGCCTATTTGCTCGCGCACCTCGCGAATCCACGCCAACACTTCTTTCGTCTTGGCAGTGATGGCAGCGTAATCGCCGGCGTTGACCCACTCTTTGCGAATGAGATGCGAACCGATTCCCACAGCCGCTACGCCGGCTTTGAACCACGCGGTAATGCTTTCCTTCGTTGTTTCCACACCGCCCGTTGGCATAATTCGCGTCCAGGGCATTGGCGCGAGAATCGCTTTGACAAAGTCGGGACCGCCCACCGAATCGCCGGGAAAAATCTTGACGATTTCCACACCCAGTTCTTCGGCTTGCGAAATTTCGGAAGCGGAGCCGCAGCCCGGCGAGTACGCGATCTTGCGCCGATTGCACAGCCGCGCCACTTCGGGATTGAGAATCGGTCCCACCACAAAGTTCGCGCCGCTCGCGATGTACAGCGCGGCAGTCGGCGCGTCCACCACCGAACCCACACCCAGGATGATGTGGGGTTGTGCTTTAGCGAGATACGCGGAGAGTTCCTTGAAAACCCAGGGTGCGAAATCGCCGCGATTGGTAAATTCGAGGACGCGCGCGCCACCCGCCGCGCACGCCTCGGCAATCTTTTTCGCGGTCTCCACATCGGGATTGTAAAACACCGGTACCAAGCCGATGTCAACAATGGCGTTCAGTACTTCCAGTCGTGTAAAGCGTGCCATAGTCTCCTCCAATCTCTATCGCGCCAGCCATCCGCCATCCACCGGCACAATCGCACCGTGCATATAGTTCGATGCGGCAGACGCAAGAAAGACGACGATGCCTTGCAAATCTTCAGGCGTGCCCCACCGCCCCACAGGGATGCGATCCAGAATGGCTTGATTGCGCACAGGGTCGGCGCGCAGGGGTGCCGTGTTTGCTGTCGCGATATAGCCGGGGGCAATCGCGTTGACGTTGATGTTGTACTTTGCCCACTCGTTGGCAAGCGCGCGCGTCAACCCGGCAATCGCACTCTTGGATGATGTGTATGACGGCACGAGGATGCCCCCTTGAAACGATAGCATCGAGGCGATGTTGATGATTTTGCCACCGCCTTGCTTCATCATCACACGCGCGGCAGCCTGTGACAGAAAGAACACCGCCTTCAAGTTGATTTGCAACACATCGTCCCAATCCTTCTCGCTGAATTCAATGGCGGGCGCGCGACGAATGATGCCAGCGTTATTCACCAGAATATCCAGTCGTCCCAGTTGCGTGACGATCTCGTTAACAATTTCGTTGAGATCGCTCACCGATGCATTGCGCAAATCACACTGAACGGAATAGAAACGACGCCCTAGCGCCGTGATGGCTTTGCCTGTGTCTGTGACATCGCTGAGGTCCAGGGCAACAATGTCCGCACCAGCTTCGGCAAGCGCGATGGCATATCCCTGCCCCAGCCCTTGTGCCGCACCAGTGACGAGCGCGACGCGACCAGTTAAACGGAATTGATCTAGAATCATTTGTCTCTCCCCAATTCGACGTGATGCGTGATGTGTGAAACACAAGTTCACGCATCACGTTTCATGCTAGTGTCCCAATGCTCGCAACATTGGCACTGTGCGCGAGACCCACGCATACGTTGGGTCATCCACAACTGCTTGAACACGATGATTGCCGGCGAGAAACCACAAGTAGTACGTGGTGTACCCCGGCGCGCTGACAACGGTGTGGTAGCCCCTGGGCGCCATCAGAATCGTGTTGTCACGCACGATGAAACCGGTGTCCACCTCGTCATTGTAATAGCGCGTCAAACCAAATCCATCGGCGGGGCTGACCTTGAAGAAATACATTTCTTCGTGGTATGCCTCGCGCGGCAAATCGTCTTTCTCGTGACGATGAGGTGGAAAGGTACTCCAGTTACCCGATGGTGTGTAGGTTTCGCCCACGATGAGGCGTTGCGCCGGCAAATCGGGCTGGCTCGCGAGCGTGAGGATTTGGTGATAGTTGCGCGTGAAATTTGCCGCGCCCCACACGCCGGTTGCAACGCGCTCAGGCGGAATCACGTACGCCTCGGTCTGGAGTTCACTCGGCGCGCTGCACAGCGCGATTTCAACCGCGCCGCGCGCGGTAATCGCAAATCGCGCTTGCGCCGGAATGTACACCGAGTGCGGCTTGCCGGCAAAAACGTTTGGACGCGCGCCAACGTTCTCAAACTTTTTGCCGTTGACGACAAATGTTGCCTTGCCACCCAGCACCACCGCGCAAATCTCGCGATTGCCGCTGGTGCCTTCGTACGCTTTGCCATCGTCGAGCACGAGCAAATTGAAATCGAGCAACTTGCACGGGTTCGATAGAAGCGTGTTCAAACCTGGCTGATGTGAAATGGATTCAAAGTATGCCACTGAAAACCTCCTTTGTGACTGCCGACGGATTCAGACGCCGCGTCGCATTCCCGTTTTCCTGCAACGCTGCGCTGCCGCCGACCGCCGTGTATTTTTCGTTTTTTTTACCCAACACGTAACTACTCTGGTCATTGCGAGAAGGCGTTTTGTGCCGACGAACCCATCTCCACACAGCGAATTTGGGGGATTGCTTCGCCGCTGCGCGGCTACTAAGAAACTTCCCCCTGTCATTGCGAGGCGTAGTGTGCCGAAGCAATCCCCAACGTCGCATTGGGGATTGCTTCGTCGCAAAACCCGCTCCTCGCAATGACAATGACAGCGCGCGTTTCTGTCCTTTGACATGCCCGCCGACGGGCATGAGATTCTCGCAACGACAGACGGGCTGAGTAGTTACCCCAACACACTCATTCAGACACAACAGAGTTGACCAGTTCGCCGATCTTTTCGATGTGTACACGCACCTCGTCACCGGGTTTCATGAAAACTGGTGGCTGGCGCGACGCGCCGGTGCCACTCGGCGTACCGGTCGAAATGACATCGCCCGGTTCAAGCGTGATGGCTTGGGTGATGTACTCGATCAAAAATGGAATCGAAAAAATGAGCTGGCGTGTGTTCGCGTGTTGCATCTCTTGCCCATTCAACGTTAATGACAAATCGAGAACACCCGGATCGGGAATTTCGTCTTTCGTCACCAGCGCAGGTCCCATCGGACCGAACGTATCGAACGATTTGCCGAGTGTCCACTGGGACGCGCGACTCTGGAAATCGCGCGCAGTGACATCGTTGAAGATCGTGTACCCCGCGATGACATCGAACGCGCGCGCTTGCTCGACGTATCGCGCGCGCTTGCCAATCACAACAGCAAGTTCTCCCTCATAGTCCACTTTTGCGCTGGCGCGTGGAATGACGATGGGCTGCCCCGGCGCGATAACAACGTTATTGAACTTGGCAAAAATATCTGGGAACGCGGGCACAGTGGCTCCCGTGTGCCCGTAGTAGTTGTGTCCGATGCAAATGATTTTACCGGGGCGCGGCACAGGCGCGAGTAAAGTGACCTCCGTCAGTGGAATCAACGCGCGTTCATCCACCTCATCCAGCGCGCGCTGTACAGCAGCGAGCGCAGTATCGCCCGCTTGCAGGAACGCTATCATCTCCGCTGGCAAATCAGGTTGCGCGTCGCTCAAATCGAGAACGTACGCGTGCGCACCGCGCGTGAGCAACACACCGAGACGCGTTTTGTTGTGATGAAGCATCGTCACGAGTTTCATAATGTTTCCTCGCCAACAAAATCGTGTATAATGCAATCAAAATTTTCGCAGGAGTTGTTATGTCCGACGAAATTCGTATCCCCCACGCAAAACTGATTGCTGTCATCGCAGAAACACTTGCCAGTGTTGGTGTGCCCTCACCAATTCGCGACGTTGAAGCCGAGTTGATGGCAGAAGCCGATTTGCTCGGCGTGCCATCGCACGGCGTCCGAATGTTGCCGCTCGTCGTGCGCGGGATTCGCGAGGGCAGAGCGAATCCGAATCCGCGCATCACCATCGTGCGCGAACGCGCGGCGACCTGCTTGCTCGATGGCGATCACGGACTCGGTCGTTTCGTTTCGGTGCAAGCAATGAATCACGCCATCGCGCGCGCCAGACAATTCGGTGTGGGCGCGTGCGTGGCAACGCGCGTGACGCACTGGGGACGCGCGCACGCGTACGCCTACCGCGCCGCACTCGCCGGCTGCATCGGCATCTGCACGACAAACGCGATTCCGAACATGCTCGCGTTCGGCTCGACGCGTCCACTCCTCGGCAACAATCCGCTGGCAATCGGTGTGCCGCGTGGCACGCGCGATCCCATCGTTCTCGATATGGCGATGAGTCAAGCCGCCGTCGGTAAAATCGGCACGTACGCGCGCGAAGGCAAAGCCGTGCCAACAAACTGGGGCTTGGACGCCGAGGGCAAACCGACGAGTGATCCTGCCGCGATTCTGGCAAGCGGCAAAATTCTACCCTTTGGCGATCACAAGGGCGCGGGACTGGCGTTGATGATGGAACTGCTCACCGGCGCGCTCGCTGGTAGTTTGTTCTCTTTCGAAGTTGCCCAGCGCGATGCAAGCGGATTGGATCCCGATTCCTCCAAACTTTTCATCGCGCTCGATGTGAGCGCGTTCGTCGAACCCGAACGATTCGCGCAACGCATTGACGACTTGATTGCGTGGATGCGCGCGACCGAACCCGGCGTGACGATCACCTGCCCCGGCGAACGCGGCTGGCGCACGCGCGAGCAGAATATGCGCGACGGCATCCCGATTCATCGCGAGATTGTAGAGCAGTTGCGCGCGATTGGTGTGACGTTGACGTGAGTATTTTGTGCCGCCACAACTACCTCCAGCGATTTGCGCGCTTCGTCAATCGTGCAGGCAATCGGTCGGTCTTCCGCGACAGCTTGCAAAAATTCGCGATCCTCGGCGATGAACATATCATCGCGCTCGGTTGCCATCTCTTCGACTTGCCACGCGTCGCGCCCCGCTTGAAACGTGGACACGGTGCAATGCTCCCAGCGCGCAAACTCGACGATGATGACACCTGCCGTGCCGATGAGTTCGATTTGCCGGCGGCGCGGGCGCTGGAAGAAATCGAGATGCACACTCGCCACGCACCGATCCTCAAAACCCATCAGAATTTCGACAACATCCGGCGCGGTGATGCCGATGTCGCTGTACGTTCCAGCGATGGCGCGCACCACGCGCACGCGTTGTCCGGCGTACCAAATCGCCAGGTCAATATCGTGCATCAAATCGAACGCGCCGCCGCGCTGCGCCGAAAACAGATGACGATAATCGGGACGCACGTCCGGCAAATGCTCGCCCATCAACGCGCGCACCGACACGAGTCGTCCAATGCGTCCTTCGTCGAGATACTCTTTGGCGCGGCATAGCCCCGCGTGATAGCGAAAACACAAGCCGACCATCACGCGTTTGTTGTGCGCGTCTGCCAGCGCGCCGAGCTCCTCGATTCCATCGAGCGTGTCCGACAAGGGCTTTTCGCAAAAGACATCGGCGCCCGCTCGAATCGCTTGCATTGCCATCGGCACGTGCAATTCGGGTGGCGTGCAAATCCACACGGTGTTCGGCGCATCGCGCAGCGCGGCATCGAACGAATCGTACAACGTGACCGAGGGCACCTGCGCGCGCAAGGCGTCGCGTTGTTCGCGCACCGGGTCGCATGCGCGCAAATCGGTGATGCCAAGACGCGCGAGGACGCGCGCGTGTCGTTTGCCGATGCTCCCGCAACCGACAATCAGCACCGAAAGTTTTTGCCACGCGCTCACCACGCCGTCATTCCTCCGTCAATCGGCAAGTTGATGCCGGTGATGTACGCCGATGCTTCGGAGGCGAGAAACACCGCCGCGCCTTTGATGTCCTTGCCGTCTTGTCCCATTCGCTGCATCGGCACGCGATCGTTGTATTGCCGCGTAAACGTTTCGCTGTGTCCGCGCCAGAATCCGCCGGGGCTGATGCAGTTGACGCGAATGTTGTACTGCGCGAGCCAGCAAGCCATCTCGCGTGTCATCGCGATTACGCCGCCCTTTGCCGCCGCGTAATCCACCGTCACGCCGCCCATCGTTGTTCCCGCGTAAACGCGATGATCCTTGCCGACCATTCCCGCGACCGAACCCAGGTTGATAATCACGCCGCGACGCGCGGGCTTCATCGCTCTGGCGACAACGTGCTTGGAACACAAGAACGCGCCTTTCAAGTTCACGTCTATCGTGAAATCCCATTCCTCGACGGGGCGTTGTTCCAGCGGTTTGTTTTCCGGCGTGCTGACGACGTTGCCGGCGTTGTTGACCAAAATATCAATCTTGCCAAATTCAGCCAGCACCGCGTCCACCATTTGCGCGACCTGATCCTCAAAGCGCACGTCACAAGCAAAGCCGACAATCTTGCGACCCGTGTCTGCAGCGATGCGTTGCGCCGCTGTGCGCGCGTCGTCGAGGTTGCGACTGGTGATTGCCACATCGGCGCCGGCTTCGGCAAGCGCGGTGGCAATATCGAATCCCAGGTTACGCGCGCCGCCGGTCACCAGCGCAACGCGTCCGCTCAAATCGAACAACTCGTGAATCGTTGGTGATGCCATACGATTTATGCCCCAAGACGAAGGACGAAAGACACAAGTCTTTCGTCATCTTACAAGTTTGGCAAAATCGAAGAAGACGTTATACTGTAGGACAAATTTTGTATCTACTCAGCCACGGTGTCATTGCGAGAACCTCATGCCCGTCGGCAGGCATGTCAAAGGACAGAAACGTGCGCTGTCATTGTCATTGCGAGGAGCGGGTTTTGCGACGAAGCAATCCCCAATGCGGCGTTGGGGATTGCTTCGGCACACTACGCCTCGCAATGACAGGGGGAAGTTTCTGAGTAGCGTTTTTT
>Ga0209162_1000605_pt1 | contig 38911 bp, 30 predicted proteins | sample YNPNPMetaG_FD_187121 | JGI IMG/M metagenome (GOLD analysis project Ga0209162, IMG submission 187121) | Anoxygenic and chlorotrophic microbial mat microbial communities from Yellowstone National Park, USA - YNP NP MetaG (SPAdes) (version 2) ...
GCTTTTGCAAGGCTTCCCGTTCTTCCTCACTCAGCCGAACAATGTAGCGCTTTTTCATTTGAACACCTCCAGGGAAAGAGCACTCTCCCCAAGAGGTATAACACATAAGTTCAAATTTGACAAGCCACTACGGCCATCACCCACATCCCGGGAAAGAGCCAGAAGCCGGCCCGCCCGGTGAGCACGGATAGGTCGGACGCTATCACCGGATGTATGGCCAGTTTAAGTATCCAACTGAGAAGCAGCAATGTGGTCAGCCATATATAGTTACGCTGAAAACGCCGCCCCAATGCCTCCAGGCGGCTGATGGGGAATGATGGCTGCACCAGGCTCTGCGCCAGGTGGTCGGCCCAGTCCGAAGAAGTGCTGCGCGGTGAGGCAAGTATGGCGGCGAAGAAATCGGTCTCCATGAAACGTGCCCGATAGGACCAGAGAGCGTAATACTGGTAGCGGCGCGCTTCTATATACAGGAAGATAAGCACCAACAACAGCACCAACAGGAGCACGAAGTGAGGGTTCTGGGGAGCGCCGAACGCAAAGGTAAGTCCTGCTGCCACAGTAACCACTGCCCAGTTAGTGGTGGTGTCCAGCCGTGTACGCCAGGTATTGCACCGGCTGACCTCCGCCCGATAGAAATGAGCCATCGCGGTGATGAACTGGGCCATATCCAGGCGCTGACCCCGGAAAGTCCATGTAAGACCCTCTGTAAACCCATTCCGATCAGAGTTCATTGGTTTTCCCCACCACAGCGCGGGAGGCTATTTTTCCTCCCTGGAGGGCCGATTGAAATCGCCCTCTTCAGGCGCCTCGCGCCAGGTGTTGGCCTGCGGTCCAAAGCGGGCGACTTCAGTCGGCGTGGGTAATTACCCCTCCCTCACCTCTGCTGCGAAACGCGCGACCGCCTGGCGTATGAAATCTTCGTCCAGCCTGCCGAGCGGGGAGGGGGTCTCCAGGATACGGCGTGGTACGCGCAGCGCCGCCGGGTCGAATCCCTCGCGCAGCTTGAAGGCGTATTTACGTCGCAGGGTATCCTGTCCCAGGCTGTTCAGCTCATCCGCCGTCAACTCAAAACCCGCCGCTGCCAGCGAGTGAAGTGCTGCCTCCGGTGTATACACGCCTCTGGCGAAGAAACAGACGCTCAGGCTGCCCAGTACCTGCCGCCAGCGTTCCTCTGCAAGAAGTGCCTGTGCCACTCCTTCGGGCGTGGGAGTGATTCCTTCAACAGCCATTTTCTGATCAAGGGCGTAGCCGGCGCTGTCGAGATGGCTGTGCAGGGCTCCGGTAAGATAGGTCAGATGGGCTCCGGGGCCGGTGTGATAGCCGGGCATCTCGTTGCCCCCAAAGGCAAGCGCAAAGTCGGCGCCGCCGTAGAGCGAAGCGGCGTACTCCACTCCCCGCGCCAGGGAGCGATAAAAGTCACCCGGCTGGGAGACGATGCGCCGCACCGCTTCAATGTAGGAAGGGTAGTCACCCCAGCGGAGTGTGAGTCCTCCGGTCTCCGACTGGGAGAGCAGCCCCTTTTCCTGCGCCTCTGTGGCCCACGCCAGCACGACGCCGGTGCTCATGGCATCCAGTCCAAGTATTTCTGCCTCATCCAGCAACATGAACATGCCCGATACATCAGAGCCGCCCAGCATACTGCCCAGCGCGTAGATCGGTTCATGGTCGTAGCTCAACATTGAGGTCTTATAGAAGTATGGCTCCCTGGGATGGGGAATGCGCAGGGCAGCCAGGTGGATGCACGCTACCGGACAGTGGGCACAGGCAAGGCGTCGCCCCAGATATTCCCTCGCCAGACGTTCCCCGGAGATGGCTTCTGCCCCCTCGAAACGGGCCAGTTGCAGGTTACGTGTGGGCAGGGCCCCGATCTCGTTCAGCGGGAGCACGTTCAATGCCGTCCCCAGCTCGTGGTATTTCTGCATCAGGGGTGAGCCGGTGGCTGCCTTGAATATGGCGTCATAGGCTTCCCGGTAGGCCTTCCGGTCTTTGACCGGCAGGGAGCGTCGGCCGGAGATGACCAGTGCTTTCAGCCGCTTGCTGCCGAAGACGGCTCCCAACCCAAGCCTGCCAAAGTGGCGGTATGTTTCTGCAATGACGCAGGCGTAGGTGACACATCGTTCCCCGGCCCGACCGATGCGCATAATTGTGCGGAGGCCCGAAGCTGCGGTATGGTCGCGCAGGACGCTACCCACAGTGTAACTCGAGCGCACTCCCCATAATGCTGCTCCATCACGGAACTGGACGGTCTCCCCATCAATGACCAGGTAGACCGGCGAGGGGCTGAGCCCTCTGATAACGATCGCTCCATACCCGGCCAGGCGCAGAGATACGGCACTCCGCCCTCCACAGTGGCTCTCGCCCAGGTTACCCGTGTGCGGGGATTTGAACATCGCCACCGTCTTGGATGCCATAGGGAAAAGACCGGCCAGAGGTCCAACTGCAAGGATAATCGGGTTCTCCGGCCCCAACGGGTCGGCCCCGGTCGGGCACTCCTCTTCCAGCAGGCGGACCGCCACGCCCGTTCCGCCCAGGCATTCCTCGAAAAGCTCTCGTCGCTCCTCAACCCAGAATCTACGGCGCGAGAGGTCCACGTACAGCACTCTGGCAAGCGGGTCATCTTTGAGCATCGGCTACCTCCTGCGCGATTTCTTCAAGGGCCAGCACGTCATACGGGCAGTAGGCAGCACAGTAACCACAGTAGACACAAATTTGTGGCTTGCTCTGCGCTCTGTCCCAAAAGACCGCGCCGAAAGGGCAGGCTGCGGCGCAATTGCCGCAGCCGATGCACAGCTCGTGGCGCAGGCGCACACCACCTCCGCTGCGCGGCGTCAGCGCATCGGTGGGGCAGACACGCGCACAGGGGGGATCGGAGCAGGCGCGACAGACGATGACAACGAATCCCCTGCGCATCCCGCCCTGCGAGCGGACTCCGATGCAGGACGCAGCAAGTCCACCTTCTCCCAATCTGCGGGCACAGGCAAACATACAGGACTGGCAACCCACACAGCGATCCACATCAATCACGGAAAGTCGCTTCGACATTGTGTCCTCCTCAATCCCTCCGATCGTGGGCAGGTGCCGGCGCGCGATGAGATAACTCGACTTGAAATCGCCCTCTGGGGGCGCTTAGAGCCTACCCGAAAGGTACAGGCGACATCCCTATCGCCGTACGCGTTGGAAATCGGCCTTTCTTGGCGCCCGCGCCGACGCGGAAACAGCGGTCAGCGCAGGCCGATCGCTGGCCTGCGGCCCAAAGCGGGCGACTTCAGTCGGCGTAGGCAGGCGGTTACTTCTTCAGATCATTTCCCAGCCGGCGGTGTACCAGTCCCCCCAATATTGCGGCCTGTACCAGCAATCCTCCGGCAGCCGAGATCGCCAGTCCATTATAGCCTGATACAGGGATAAGAGCAAGGTTGCCGACCAGGCGCAGGAAAGTCTGCACACAGTTGACGGCCAGCACGGTCCACATGCTGCGTTGAGCGTAGACCACCCGCCACAGGGGCTGGCACAGGGCGTCGGCCAGCACGGCCAGGGCATACCAGGGCAGTACACGGCTGACCGCGGTGGTGGCCGCTGCGTCAAAAGCGCCATGCTCGAGGAGTATCTGCACGAGGGGAACGCGCAGGAGGATCAGACCAAGCGTTGCCGGCAATCCCACGGCCATCGTGAACCGGAGCGCCCCGGCCAGGCCTGCCCGGGCACCGGGCAGATCACCGGCAGCGACCTGCTCCGCCAGGCGCGGAAACAGCGCGGTCGAGACGGCCAGTCCGCTCAACTGGCCCACGGCGAGCGCCAGGTGATAGGCATAGTTCAGAGCCGCGGCGCTGCCCGCCCCCAGCGTTGTGGCCATGGCGCGGTCTATGAACAGGATCAGGTGGTGTACGGCATAGCCGGCTCCCAACGGCATAAGCAGACGCGCGACATCCCTCACCCCGGGAGGGTGTCGGGCAGACACGCCGGCAGTGTGCATTGCAGAGACCGGAAGGGAGCGCCGCCGCAGGAGGGCCAGTTGGAACACGAGCGCCGCCGCCGCCCCCAGCGTCACGCCCCATCCTGCGCGGCCCAGCGGAGCAGCGAGAGGCGCAAGCAGCAATGTGCCGATGAAGACGAGATTGTACACAGCGGTCGCCAGCGCCGGGCGCACAAAGCGGCGGTAGACCTGGAGGACGGCTCCTGTCAGCGTGGATAGCCCCATCAGCCCGATGGCCGGCAGCATCAACCGCGTCGTCCAGACCGCCTGGGCGCGTTCGGCGGGCGCAAAGCCCGGCGCGAGCCAGCGCAGGTAGAGCGGCGCCCCCACACCGGCCGCCAGGGTGAACGCGAGCAAGGCCGCCAGCAGCGCGCCTGCCACCCGCAGGGCGAAACGCCGGGCCGCTGCTTCGCCGTGCTGCTGCCGGCATTCGGCAAAGAACGGGATAAAGGCCGGCGGGAGGATGATAGGGAGCGCGATGGACACGAACTCGGGCACGGCAAAGGCGACCAGGTAAATGTCGGTGACGCGGCCGGCGCCCAACCGATACGCGATGGCTGCCTGACGCAGGAACCCGGTGATGGTCGCCGCCGCCAGACCCGCCATCACGATGAACGTCGCCCGGTAATCCTCTTGCTGCACCTCAGTCCTCTCCGGCACCAGGCTGCGTCTCGTACACGCCTGCGGCGGCCCGCGTCCTGTCGTCCGACCAGGCAAACACAACGTATTTCCCCCGCCGGGTCACGAAGGAGGACGGGACGACCAGGCGCGCGATTCCTCTCTCGTCGGTGGTCGTCGTCAGGACGAGCGTTTCGCCCACGCTGCCGGTGAGATCGCCATAAGCCAGGTAGGACGGTTTGGGCGCAAAGTTGGCCCGCAGCAGGCCATAATGAGCCTCCATTGCCTGGTTCGCTGCCGAGCCATCCTGGTAGTAATCGCGCAGGCTCCACCAAAAGACGCGCTGCACCTGGGGGAAGGCGGCGCAGGTTTCATAGACCAGACGCACGGCCTGCGCCTGCGTCTCCTCATCCACGTAGGGCGAGGGGAGAGGGTCCTCACCCCCATCCCCTCTCCCGAAGTCGGGAGAGGGGGAAAGGGAGCCGTACCCGGTCTCGGTGATCCAGAGCGTCTTGTCGGCGTCCCCGAACCGCTCCATAACCCGGGCGATGGCTTCCAGCCGCTCCCGATACCAGGCCGCATCCGGGGCGCCGGGCGGATAGATGTGCACGTTGAGCGTATCAAAGAAGGGCCGTGCGCCGTCAGCGGCGTTGCCGTCTCCGTTGGGGTCGTACAGACGCTCCAACGCGGTCACGATGTCTCCTTTGCCGACCGCCCAAAAGACATCGGCCAGGCCGCCGTTCAGGACGTTGCAGTTCGGATCGGCGGCATGGGCCCCTTCGTAGCCGGCGCGCAGCAACTGGATGTACTCCTCCAGGCTGCCGATCCAGAACTGGCCGGGCTGTGGCGCTTCCCCGGCAGCGCTTACGCTCGGCTCGTTCCAGATGATCCAGTCGGTGATCCCATACCCGTCCGCGGTGAGCCGCGATTGTCCGCAGGGTTTATAGCGATTGACGACGGCGTAGACAAAGTCGCGGTAATCATGGTAACTGATCGGCGGCGCGCGGTGGTAATCGAGGGGGGCAAAGGACGCGCTCGAAGCCCAGCGCGGCGTGTAGAGCAACATGGGCACCAGGCGCAGGCCATGGCGTCGGGCCAGCGCCACAATTTCATCCGTCTCTTCCCAGACGTAGCGCCCCTTTTCCGGCTCGATGCGCCGCCAGTCGAAATCCAGGCCGATGAAACGCGCCCCGCAGGCAGCCGCCAGCGCAATCTCTGTGCTCCTGTCCTCCGCCGGTAGCCACGAGAGTTGTACGCCCGAAAGCCCGAAGAACTCAGGAGGCAGGCCGGTTACCTGGGGCTGACCTGTGCCCGGCGCCAGCACGGTGAGCGTGAGTTGCGCGGCAACGCGCGGCGGGGTGGTGTGGAGTATCAACTCTACCTCCTTGCCGGGTTGCCACGGGGGGCTTTCGATGCCGAGGGGAAGCGGGGCGGCCGGCGTGCGGCCGGCACAGCCCACCAGCGCACCGAGCGCCGCGCCGGTCAGAAGCATCGCCACCAGCAACGGGAGCCAGGAATGGGGAAAGCGGAAGAGGGAGTTCCGCATCGGCATCGGGTCCTCAAGGCCAGATGGGCCGCTCCAGGCGCGGTGTGCCCCAGCCGGCCCAGTCGTAGCGGCTGTCGCCGGCCGGCCCCGGGCCGGTGACCAGAATGACGCGCACGAGTTTGCCGCCGAACGGTGAGAGGTCCACCCGCATGGGCAGCCAGTAGCGGTCCGCCTGGTGGTGCTTGGGGTCCACGTAGCGGCTGTAGAGCAGGTGGATACCGGCCTCGTCCTCGACGTAGACGGAAAACGTGACGCCGTCCCCTTCCGCCGTCCAGGCCTCCGGCGCCACGGCGAGATCGGCCCGTAACGCAGCATGCGGCGCGAGCCTGACCGGGTAGACCAGCGCGATGCTGCCGGAGGGAGCGGGATGGACGAACAATACCTCCTGCTCCTGGCCCAGGATTTCCCAGCGCTCGACCTTGAGCAGCGCCGGGTCCACCAGCCGTCTGGTGACCTCCAGGTTGGCGATAAAGTCATAATCGGTGCGCTGGGGCAATCTGGCGGGGCGCAGCATCCACACCGAGAGCCAGAGGTAGAGGGTCAGCCCGGCCACCAGGCCCGCCAGGCTGAGCAGGTGCAGATAGCGATGGGAGCGCACACTGTGCCAGGCACGTGTGAGCGCCAGTCCCCACAGTGTGAACACAATAGTCGTCACGAACGCGAAAAGGAGAAGCGTGCGCCCTTCACCTCCCGCCAGCCAGGCCACCAGCGCCAGAGACAGGGCAACAGCAAAGACAATCGAGGGCTTATGCCTCACCATGAGTAAGCGGTACAGCCGGCCAGCAAGAGCAGAGCGGCTGTGAGAGGGACAAGTCTGTTCAAGAGTTGGGGCGCGGCGTTGGACACTCAAGCGACCCAGGCAGCCAGTGCTTCATCCCACAGGAAACTCCGCCCATCCTGCAGTACGACCACCCTGTGCTGGCGGGCCTCATCCTCCGCGCCGAGGGTGATCCGTTCGCCGGCCACCGCCGGCACCGCACAATAGCCGGCCTGTCGGAGCAGTTCCGCCCGCCGCCGCGCCCGCGTCACATCCTCTTCGTCTACCACCGACGAGACCTCAACGGCCAGCCACACCTCCGGCGCCTGCGTCAGGTGACGGGGCTGTCCGCTCACCAGCAGGTCCAGCAATAGCACATCCTTAAAGCCTTCCGGTGAAAGGCGGGCCTCCAGCACGTCTTCCAGAGTATGTGGCGACACCACTCGCAACCGGCGCAGCAGCGGCCCAAAGTAGGCGCCGGCTTTACCGCGGTAGGTTAGTTCCAGCACACGTCCTTTCAGGCCGCCCAGATCGTCCACGATCTTTTGCTGAGACGCGACCAACTGACGCACCTGCTCGGCCAGGGTAAGGAGACTGGTCTCTAACTTATTCAGGCGCTCTTCCACACCGCTCAGGCGCTCTTCCACGCTGCTCAGGCGCTCTTCCAGCCGGCTCAGGCGCTCCTCGCTGCGCCGCTGCGCCTCGGCCAGCGCTGCCACCGTCTCTTCCAGCCGGCTTAGACGCTCCTCGCTGCGCCGCTGCGCCTCGGCCAGCGCTGCCACCGTCTCTTCCAGCCGGCTCAGACGCTCCTCGCTGCGCCGCTGCGCCTCGGCCAGCGCTGCCACCGTCTCTTCCAGCCGGCTCAGACGCTCCTCGCTGCGCCGCTGCGCCTCGGCCAGCGCTGCCACCGTCTCTTCCAGCCGGCTCAGACGCTCCTCGCTGCGCCGCTGCGCCTCGGCCAGTTCGGCGACCCGCTGCTCGGTGCGCCGCTGTGCCTCGGCCAGCGCTGCCACCGTCTCTTCCAGCCGGCTCAGACGCTCCTCGCTGCGCCGCTGCGCCTCGGCCAGTTCGGCGACCCGCTGCTCGGTGCGCCGCTGCGCTTCGGCCAGTTCGGCGACGATTTGCTTCAATTCGCTGAAATCCTCGCGCGTCACACCGGCCGCGTGCACCTGCGCCACCACTTTGTCCAGCACGCTCAGCAGCGTCTTGACGGTACGCGCGTCAAAGACCTCCTGCAACTCCGCCTGTAACGCCTGCCGGTCAATCAATACCAACTTGCTTTGCATCTGCGCCTCCCGTTCCCGGCAATTTCCTCCGGGCCTGCCCTGAGGGCACACTTTTGCTCCCCACCACCCGGCGCTCCGAGAGAGGATATACAGGGGGAGCCATTTCAATTCTACCACACTTCGGTGCTCCGTCAAAGCAGGCGTGGTCAAGGGTGTTCGAAGCAGAAAAAGCCGTCCGCATCAACCCCCGCCCCGGATCATAGAGCTTAAAAAATCCGTTGTGGTACAACAGGGGTATCTCAACCTGCAGGAGGTGCCCTATGTCCGCTGTTCGTCAAGAAACGAGCGGCCTCGGAGGAGAACCTCCAGAGGCCACCAGGTTCATCAAGGCGCAGGCTGGTTGTATCGAGAGTCTCAACCAGCTTATGGCGCGCCACGACGGGCTGGTCCAGGCCGTCGTGCGTCAACAAGTCCTGGGTGGGCTACCTTTCGAAGAAGCCCTCCAGGCCGGTCGTATTGGTCTGTGGCGTGCGAGCGCGGGTCACAACTGTGCTGCGCGGGTCACAACCCGCGCCCCCGGCCGCCCCCGGGGACGAGCGACAAAGTGTCCCCCGGGTGTCGTCACAGGGCCAACCATTTGACCGTTAGCACACTTGTGTGCACCACATTCTGTGGTATAATCTGCGTACCCCTCAGGCATTTCCACCCCTAAATGTAGGGGTTTTTGTTTCCCACACCCCTAAATATGGCATATACCAGAAGGGATGCGAACCTATGCGTTGTCCTTACTGTGGCAGCGAATCAACAAAGGTGATTGATACCGGCCGCACTGCGCAGGGCACACGCCGAAGACGTGAGTGTCAGACCTGTGGAGAGCGCTTCAGCACTATGGAACGGCCCATTTTGACCACGCCACTGCTGGTGAAGCGAGATGGTCGCCGTGAGGAGTTTAACCGGGATAAACTTCTGGCCGGTCTTCGGATCGCCTGCGCCAGACGCCCTGTTTCGGCAGACGATCTTGAGCGGCTGGTGGACCGGGTGGAAAATTACATCTGCCAGCTCGGTAAGGCCGAGATCTCCAGCCGGGTAGTTGGAGATAAGGCAATCGAGGAGCTGAAGGCACTCGATCCGGTCTCCTACATCCGTTACGCGATCGTCTACCTGGGATTAGAGGATTTGGACGCCGTCCGGGCGGAAATAGACCGCCTGTTGGCAGAACAGGCGGAGGGCAGGCGCTTATGAACGTGTGTCTGGTTGGAGGGCGGGTAGCAGACTTATACAAATCTCTGATGGAGGTATTATGAGTGTCACCGGTCAAAGTGCAACAGGAGTGGCCAGTCGGCCGCGCAAACATGCCAGCATCCAGTTAAGCGAAAATGCCATTACTGTGTTGGAACGTCGCTATCTACGCAAGGGGCCTGATGGCAGGCCGGTTGAAACCATCGAAGAGATGTTCCATCGTGTGGCCTCTTATGTAGCCGCCGTCGAGGCAACGTGGGGCGGCGACGTGTTGGCAGTGGAAGAGGCTTTTTATGACTTGTTGACCAGTCTGCGTTTTATGCCCAACTCACCAACTTTCACCGGCGCCGGTACCCCGCTGGGGCAGCTTGCGGCATGCTTCGTCCTTCCTATCTCAGACGATATGGGGCGCGATCAGGACGGCATCTTCCAGACGCTGCGCAACATGGCGCTTATACATCAGACCGGTGGTGGCACCGGTTTTTCTTTCTCCCGGCTGCGTCCTAAGGGAGCGCTTGTCCGCTCCAGTGGTGGCAAGGCCACCGGACCGGTGGGTTTTATGCGCGTCTACGATGTCGCCTGCGAAATCGTCAGCCAGGGTGGCACCCGCAGAGGTGCCAACATGGCCGTTTTACGAGTTGACCATCCGGATATAGAGGAGTTCATCACCTGCAAAAGCGATGAGCACGCGGTGACAAACTTCAACATCTCCGTAGGCGTGACCGACGCCTTTATGCGCGCAGTGGAGGAAGATGGCACAATAGACCTGATCAACCCCCAGGACAACACAGTGTGGCGGACGGTAAAGGCGCGCGAAATCTTCGACAAGATCGTTGCCGGAGCACACCGTAACGGAGAGCCGGGCATCCTCTTCCTGGATACGATGAATCGCTCCAATCCGTGTCCCCACCTGGGAGATTATGAGGCGACCAATCCCTGTGGCGAACAACCCCTGCTTCCCTACGAGAATTGTTGCCTCGGTTCGATCAATCTTGCCAGGCTCGTACGTACCGGCATGAATGGCAAAGTGGCAGTGGACTGGGAAGCGCTGCAGGAGACGGTAGAATGGTCGGTGCGTTTCCTCGATGACGTTGTGGAGGCCAACGCATATGTGCCGGCCATTCCCCAGCTCAAGGAGGCCGCTCACAGAACGCGGCGTATCGGCCTGGGCATTATGGGCCTGGGAGACCTCCTATACATGTTGGGTATCCGTTATGGCAGTGAGGAGTCTGAGGAACTGGCAGCTCAGGTGATGGAATTCATCCGCTACCATGCCATGCGCACCAGCATTGCGCTGGCACGGGAACGGGGACCTTTCCCGGCGATCAAAGGCAGTGTCTACGATCCGGAGGCTTTGCGTTGGACGCCGCCACGCCCTCTCAACCCGTACACACGCCTCAAGAAGTGGGGGCGGCCGCCACTGGACTGGGAGAGCATCGTGGAGGGCATCAGGAAACATGGTATACGCAACGCTGCGCAGTTAACGATCGCTCCCACCGGCACCATAGCCACCGTCGCTGGCTGTGAGGCCTATGGCTGCGAGCCTGTCTTCGCGCTCGCCTACGTGCGCCACATGAACGATAACGGCCAGGACAGAGAACTTCGCTACGTCAGCCCGCTCTTCCTGCGGGCGCTGGAGCAGGCCGGCCTCGACGACGCCACACGCGAACGCATCCTTCAACAGGTGGCGGTGACGGGAAGTTGTCAGGCCGTCGAGGAGGTGCCCAGGGAAATACGCGACACTTTCGTCGTGGCAGGCGACATTTCGATTGAAGAGCACGTGCGCATGCAGGCGACGCTCCAGGCGTTCGTGGATGCCTCCATCTCCAAAACCATCAACTGCCCCTCCACCGCCACCCCCGATGATGTGGCGCGCGCTTTTATGCTGGCATGGAAACTGGGCTGCAAGGGGCTGACCGTCTACGTAACCGGCTCGCGAGAGAAAGTCGTGCTGGAGACACAGGCCACACGCCAGGCCAGGCAGGAGACACCCCCCTCACAGCCACAGCCGACACCGAAGATGACGATGATTGTGCGACCGCGCCCCCATTGCCTGAAAGGGGAGACCTACCGGCTGGCCACGCCGCTGGGTACAGCCTACATCACCGTCAACGTCAACGGTGAGAACGAGCCGTTCGAGGTCTTCCTCAACGTGGGCAAGGCCGGATCCGACACCGCTGCAGTGGCCGAGGCGATTGGCCGGCTGATCTCGCTGATCCTGCGCATCCCCTCCCCTCTTTCGGCCACACGGCGCCTCCATCAGGTGGTACGGCAGTTGAAAGGCATCGGAGGAGGACGACCGCTTGGATTTGGGCGCGAGCGAGTCCAAAGCCTGCCTGATGGCGTGGCGCAGGTGCTTGCTGAACATCTGGGAATGGTGGAGCCTCCAGAGCAGGGTGCTGTCGAGCAACTTGCCCTTTTCCCGGCAGGCGATCTCTGCCCGGAGTGTGGTCACGCTGCCTTTGTGAACACGGAAGGCTGCCGACGTTGTTATTCCTGTGGCTATAGTGAATGTTAGACTTTGTGTGTTGACTGCGGAGGTGGTGACAATGAAGTATCGAAGGTTTGGAAAACTGGACTGGCAGGTCTCTGCGTTGGGATTCGGGTGCATGCGCCTCCCCGTTATCGGTGGCGACCATGCCAACATTGACGAGCAGGAAGCGACACGTATGCTCCACTACGCCATTGACCATGGGGTCAACTATGTGGACACTGCTTACCCCTATCATGGAGGCAATAGCGAGTATTTTTTGGGCCGGGCGTTGCAGGGAGGGTACCGCGACAGGATCAGGCTGGCGACTAAACTGCCCTGCTGGCTGGTCGAGAGCGCGGATGATTTCGATAAGTTTCTGAACGAGCAACTCAAGAGGCTGCAGACCGATCACATAGACTTCTATCTCCTGCATGGGCTGGGCAGGGAAAGATGGCATAAGATGCGCGACCTGGGCATCCTTGAGCGTGCGGAGAAGGCTAAGGCTGATGGCCGTATCGGTCATATCTGCTTCTCCTTCCACGACAGTTACGATGTCTTCAAGGAAATCGTGGATGGTTACGACGGCTGGACGGCCTGTCAGATTCAGTACAACTACATGGATATTGAGAACCAGGCCGGGACCAAAGGGCTCCAATATGCTGCTTCCAAAGGACTGGCCGTGGTGATCATGGAGCCGCTCCTGGGCGGTCGGCTCGTCAATCCCCCTCAGCCGATTCAGGAGCTGTGGGATAGTGCGCCCCAAAAGCGCACCCCTGCCGCCTGGGCACTTCAGTGGTTGTGGAATCAGCCTGAGGTATCCGTTGTACTGAGTGGCATGAGCACGATGGAACAGGTGCAGGAAAACGTCGCCAGTGCCGCTGCCTCTGAGGTCGGTTCGTTGAGTGAGGAGGAACTGGCGCTGATCGCGCGGGTACGTGCCAGGTACCGCGAGCTGTGCCCCATCCCCTGCACCAGGTGTGGATACTGCATGCCCTGTCCCAACGGCGTTAACATACCGCGCAACTTTGAAATCTACAACGAGGGCGCGATGTATGACAAGCCGGAGCACGCTCGCGATGCATATACCCGCTGGTTCCCTGAGCCTGAGCGAGCGAACCAGTGTATCGGCTGCCGCGAGTGCGAGGACAAATGCCCGCAGCAAATCCCTATCAGCGAGTGGATGCCGCTGGTTCACCAGGTGCTTGGCGAGGGGAGGCCGTACAGCGAGTGTCGGCTCACCTGATACCGCTGCCCTCCCGCAGGTTGGAGCGCAACTGAGCTGCGGGAGGGCAGGGCAAAGGAGTCAAAAATGGCGCAATTGATCACCACACTGGGCCCTAAAAGCCCTTCGGAGATGGGCATCATCCTTCCCCACGAGCACGTCTTTGTGGACCTGCGCACCTGGGATCAGCCCGGTTATGCCCAGGCCGACCCTGCCGATGTCATCAGACTGATGGGACCCGAACTGGCGCGGGCCAGGGAGTTCGGTATCACACTCATCGTCGAGTGCAGCACGGTTGGCGTGGGCCGCCGTGCTGACATCCTCCGCGCCGTCTCTGTGGCTACCGGGTTCCCGCTTCTGGCTCCTACCGGAGTTTATCGCGAGCCGTGGATTCCAGACTGGGTGCATGAAGCTTCCGAGGAAGAGCTGCGCGATTGGATGATCGGCGAGTTGACGGGCGAGATCACCGGGAGCGGAGTGCAGGCCGGCTGGATCAAATTGAGCGCTGGCGACGATGGGCTTACACCGTGCGAAAAGCGCGTGCTGCGCGCCGCAGTCGCTGCCAGCATGGCCACAAACGCCGTTATCGGAAGCCATACCATCCGCGGCAGTGTCGTGCGGGAACAACTGGACATCATAGAGAGCCTGGGCCACACCCCGCAACGCTTCGTCTGGATCCACGCCCAGGCCGAGCCGGAGTTCGCACTCAACCTTGAGATGGCACGCCGTGGCGCGTGGATTGAGTACGATGGCATCGGAGGTGAGGGAAGCGATGACGATTTTTACGTCGAGCGCATCCTGCGTATGCTGGATGCGGGCCTGGGAGACCGGGTGCTGCTCAGCCACGACCGCGGCTGGTATGACCCTGCCCTGCCCGGCGGCGGCACACCCAGGCCATTCACTTACCTGTGCGAGCAGTTTCTGCCACGGCTCCGGGCAGGCGGAGTGGACGAGGAGACCATACATCGGCTGACCCATACCAATCCCTGCAATGCTTTCGCGCGCTGAGGCCGTCGGGCAGCCTGCCTGCTGGCGCAGCCTGCATTCCGGCCGGATGAATCAGATGAGCCGGTAACCAGCGGGTGATGCCCATACCTGCGAGTGCCCCCCAGGTTGAATAAAGTGCTGAAGTAGAAGTTTCAGCCGGGCTTTTCGCCTGAAGGCTCGATTCCCGGGTGTTATTTGAATGTTCAGGAGGAGGCTGTGGATACCCAAAACCTGCGTTGGTGGCAGCGCGGCGTGGTTTACCAGATATACCCGCGCAGTTTCAAAGATACGACCGGTAACGGCGTCGGTGATCTTCAGGGCGTGATCGAAAAACTCTCTTATCTTAACAACGGCACGCCCGACTCGCTGGGCGTGGACGCAATCTGGCTGAGTCCATTTTACCCCTCGCCTATGGCCGACTTCGGCTACGACGTGTCCGACTACTGCAACGTTGACCCCCTCTTCGGCGATCTGGCGACTTTCGACAGGCTGGTAGCGGAGGCACACCGACGGGGCATCAAAGTAATCATTGACTGGGTGCCCAACCATACCTCGGATCAGCATCCCTGGTTCATCGAATCCCGCAGCAGCCGCGATAACCCAAAACGTGACTGGTACATCTGGCGCGATCCCAGGCCTGACGGCTCACCGCCCAATAACTGGGGTAGCTTTTTCGGCGGCCCGGCCTGGACATTCGACGAGCGCACAGGGCAGTACTACCTTCACCAGTTTGTCAGAGAACAGCCGGAGTTGAACTGGCGCAACCCGATGGTGCGCGCAGCAATGATGGATGTGCTTCGCTTCTGGCTGGACCGGGGGGTGGACGGGTTCCGCATGGATGTGATCGGGTTGCTTATCAAAGACGCCGAATTGCGGGACAATCCCCCTGACCCGAATGCGCCGCCGGATTTGCCGCCCAACGATCTCTTCAACCGACAGTTGCACATCTACAACTGGGATCAGGATGAGGTGCATGAAGTGATACGCGAGATCCGCCGGGTGTTGGACGAGTACGACGATCGCTGCGGCATCGGCGAAGTGTGGGGTGAGCTGCCGCGCTGGATTAAGTACTACGGCGAAAACGGTGACGAGCTGCACCTGCCGTTCAACTTCCGCCTGATCCCATTGCCCTGGCAGGCCCGGGCAATGCGCCGCTCGGTAGATGAACTGGAGGCTGCGCTTCCTGACTTTGCCTGGCCCAACTATGTGCTGGGAAACCACGATCAGCCGCGCCTGGCGTCGCGTTTCGGCGGCGAGGCCCAGGCACGCACCGCTGCCATGATGCTGCTCACCCTGCGCGGCACCCCCACGCTCTACTACGGGGACGAGCTGGGTATGGAAAATGGTGTGATCCCGCCGGAGAAGGTCCAGGATCCCCAGGGCATTAACCTGGGAGTGGAGCGAACCCGCGATGTGGCCCGCACCCCGATGCAGTGGGATGCCGGTCCCAATGCCGGCTTTTGCCCGGCCGGCGTCGAACCGTGGCTTCCCATCTCGGCCGATTACGCGACACGGAATGTGGCCGTTCAGTCGCAGCAGCCCACCTCGATCCTGAACCTTTACCGAAAACTGCTGTGGTACCGACGGAACACTCCGGCTCTCTACGGGGGCAGCTATCGCTCGCTGGACGTGGATAACGAGGACTGTTTTGTCTACCTGCGTGTGGCCGGAGAGGAGAGACGCCTGATCGCGCTTAACTTTGGCAGTGCTCCGCGCCGTATCGCCATTCCAGGCGAAGACCGGGGTAAGGTCGCCATCTCAACCCACCTGGACCGGGAAGGAGTGGAGAGCCTCGCCAGGCTGGAGCTGCGTCCACATGAGGGGATAATTGTCGAGTTTTGATATGGCTGCTACCGCACTAAGTCGCTACCCGCACAACCCTATCCTCACTGCTGCCGTGTGGCCCTATCCTGTCAACACCGTTTTCAACCCCGGTGCGACATTGCTGCCCGACGGGAGCACGCTCCTCCTCTGTCGCGTAGAGGACCATACGGGTCGCTCTCATCTGTGCGCGGCACGCTCGGCGAACGGATTGGATGGCTGGGAAGTAGACCTGTGTCCCACCTTCCCACCCGATCCCGTCAACTGCCCCGAGGAGATATGGGGCGTCGAGGACCCACGCATTACCTTTGTGCCGGAGCTTGACCGGTACGTGATCGCCTATACGGCCTACTCCTGCGCCGGACCGGGCGTCTCGCTGGCGCTCACCGGCGACTTCAAGCGATTTGAGCGGTTGGGCCTGGTGATGTTGCCTGATGATAAGGATGCTGCCCTTTTTCCACGGCGCATTGGCGGGTACTGGGTGCTGTTGCATCGCCCTCAGACTCCCGGAGGCGCCCATATATGGCTCTCCTGCTCCCCTGATCTGATTCACTGGGGGAAGCACCGCGTGGTGCTGCAGGCAAGGCGCGGGAGCTGGTGGGATGCAAACAAAATCGGCCTTTCCACACCTCCGATAGAAACACCCCTGGGATGGCTGATCATTTATCACGGCGTGCGACAAACTGCTTCAGGGTCAATTTACCGCCTGGGATTGGCCCTGCTCGATCTGGAATCGCCTGAGCGTTGTCTGCGGCGTGGTGATGCCTGGATATTCGGCCCGGAGGCACCGTATGAGCGGGAGGGCGATGTTAACAATGTGGTGTTTCCATGTGGCTACACGCTCCTGTCCGACGGGGACACGCTCCATCTCTACTATGGAGGGGCGGACTCCTGTATAGCGCTGGCCACCGGCAGCGTTAAAGCGCTGTTGGATTGGCTAGAGGAGCACGGGCGGCCGGAAGGGGTTGATTAGTAACCGCAGATGCCCAAGGTGACTGTCACCTCTGGCCCTTCAAAACGGGGAAGTGCGGTTGTAGTATTGGCCACTGCCCGCAGGTATGGCACGGGGCACGGCCTCCTGCTGGACTGCGGTCCGGTGGCTTTGCGGCGCGGCAGTCGGTGCGGGTTGTGCACTGGAGTGCCGGAGCCGGCAGAGCGGGGCAACCGGTGAAACGCAGGTGATCACCAGGCGGGGACATCACAGATGAAAGCCTGCATAAACGGCTGCTCCAGGCCATGAGCTTCCAGCAACGAGGCGTCGGAGAGCAGCTTGTGCGTCGGACCATCAGCGACCACCCGGCCCTCGTCCAGGATCACCATGCGGGGGAAAACCTCCGCCACCAGCGGCATGTCGTGCGTGGCGCAGAGAATCGTCTGAGGCAGTTGACGCAGAAATTCGATCAGGCGGCGCCTGGCGCGTGGATCAAGCCCACCGGTTGGCTCATCCAGCGCCAGGATGGCCGGCTCCATCGAGAGCACACAGGCAATTGCGGCTCGCTTCTTCTCCCCCAGGCTCAGGTGATGTGAGATACGCTCTGCGTAATCTTCCATTCCAACCTGTGCCAGTGCCCGAGCTACTCTGTCACGCACTTCGTGCTCCGGCAGCCCGGCGTAGAGTGGGCCGAATGCCACATCATCAAATACGGTGGGGGAGAATAATTGATCGTCCGGGTCCTGGAAAACCAGCCCCACCCGGGCGCGAATACGGGGCAGATTAGAGCCGCAAACTTCCTCTCCCATAATACGTACGGTGCCATTACCACGCAGGATACCATTCAGGTGCAGGAGCAGGGTGGATTTTCCGGCACCGTTAGGCCCCACCAGAGCCACTTTCTCACCCGCCATCACGCTCAGGTTGACCCCGCGTAGTGCGTAGCGGCCGTCGTGGTATGCATAGTATAAATCGTTTATCTCGATCGCCTTCATACGCTGGTGCTTTTCCGGCTGAACCATCCACGCCAGAGGCAGAGAGAGCGCTTCAGTGTGCTACCATCTGACCCGCGCCAGCAATTGGATCAGCGCCAGCACCAGGCCACCGGGCAAGATCAGCGCCCACTCGCCAAGTCGTATGGGCTGTGTGGTGAGCGTGCGCACCTTACCGTCATAGCCCCGTGCCAGCATCGCCTCATACACCCGCTCGCTCCGCTCGACGCTGCGCAGGAACAGACTGGCAGCCATGCCTCCTGTCACCCGTGCCCGCCACAGGAGACTGCCTCCGCCCCTGCCATTGGGAGCACCGCTGCGTGCTGCCCGTCCGCGTATGAGACGCAATGCCTCGTCACCGATAACGAAGACATACCGGTATGTGAAGCCGATAATGGCTATCAACACCCCTGGTATGCGCAACACGCTCATCGCCTGGAGCAGCGCAGGAAAGGGGGTGCACGCGGTAAGAAGCACCGTCATCTGGATCGAGAGCCAGGACTTGAGCAGGATGGAAATAAAGCGTTCCACCCCGCGATCGGTGACGGTGAATTTCCATATCGCCCATACGGGGTGTCCCGGGGTGGTGAATATCACCGTTAACGCCGCCAGAGTAAACGGTATCACCACCGCCGTCCTCCGTTGCACGAACCCCATCCCTACCCGAGATAAGATGATCGCGCTCCATATCAGCGCGGTCAGCAAAATGCAGGCATGCCAGGCACCGTCGGGCGTCAAAACGGTGGAGATAATGAACAAAAGTGCCAGAACCAGCTTCACCCTGGCATCCAGCCGATGTATCGGGCTGGTTCTGGCTCGATACCCGTTCAGCGCGTGGATATGTTCACCGATCAAGTAGCCTGCCTCAGGAAATGACCTTGCGGCGCGCCGTAGCAATACCGAAGGCAACGCCTGCCACGATCAGTGTTCCCACAATGCCCGCGACAATAGTCGCCAGAGCTTCATTAGAAATGCCCGGGAACACATAGTCGGGTATGATCTCGTAAGGGGCCTCCCTGGCTGCTTCAATGAATCCGTGATCCTCTGCGACGCGCTCAAGCCCATCCGGATATGGCGATGCAAGCGGTGCCAGGAGCACAACGGCCAGAGCGATGGCAAGCCCGGCCAGGGCCCAGCGTATGCCCCCTGTAGCCGGCCCGGTCACCTCCAACAGGTCACGCCGCACGGCTGCCACAAAAGCCAGCGCGCCTGCCGTGATCAGCCCCTCCCCGATGCCGATCAGAGCATGTATACCGGCCATCGCCGGGAGTGCCACACTCAAGGGAGAAGTGCCCGAGAACCCCAATTCAATGGCGCAGGCAATGGCAGATAACTCCACAGAGGCCCATGCTGCTATGAAACCACCCGCCAGCAGCCCCCATTTCCTCCCTCCGAGCAGTTCCAGAACCCCCCGGTACACACCGTAAGCCACAAGTGTGGAGACAATCCCCATATTGAGGACATTCGCGCCCATCACCAGCAGCCCACCGTCCTGGAAGAGCAATGCCTGGATGACCACCACTGTGGTCATGGTCATGATGCCGGCCCAGGGGCCCAGCAGGATCACCGCCAATGCCCCGCCGACGAAATGGCCGGAGGTGCCCCCGGCAACGGTGAAATTGAGCATCTGGGCGGCGAAAATGAATGCGGCCAGCACGCCCATCAGAGGGACCTGTCGCTCGCCCAGTGCCCTGCCACTGCGGCGGATGGCGACCCCAATACCGACAATAGCCAGCACCCAGCAGACGAGCGAGACCCACCAATTAAGAAAGCCGTCCGGTATGTGCATGGGTTCGGTGGCAGAAGAAATCGAACTGAACAGCATCGCAAAACCTCCTCACTCAGACTTAGCTTTGGACTGACAATCAGCACACGCGCCGGGTATCGCGAAGTGGTGCAGCTCGGCAACGAAGCCATAGCGTTTCTGCAATTCCTCCTCTATGGGGATAAACAGGGCATAATCTGCATCAATCACACGCCCACAGTGACAGCAGACAAGATGGCAGTGTGGTCCGTGACGGACGGAGGCATAACATACCCTGCCGTCGCCCAGGTCTGTGCAGCTCACCAGCCCCAGCTCTACCAGCAACTCGAGCGTGCGGTAGACGGTGGCGATATTGACTGCGCCGGTGCGGCTGCGTACTTGCTCGAAAATCTCTTCGGCGGTGACGTGCCCCCCGGCGTGGGCGATTGCCTCCACAATGAGCTCGCGCTGAGGAGTGAGACGGTAACCGCTCTGGCGCAAAGCCTCGATCAAAGTGTGACAATGAGGCATAGGGTTCCCTTCATTTGCGAATAGTTGCAGGTGCAATTATTATACACACAAAGGCCGATATGTCAAGAGGCTGCGCGCTCAGCCTGACAGGCCCCCTTTCTGCCAGTAATGGCCCGATTTGGTCTCCAGACCGCACCTGTGGCGGTGTCGGCCCGCGCCGACACCTGGCGCGAAGTGCCTGAAGGGGGCAAATTCAATCGGCATCGCGTCCGGAGATGTCTGCGCTCAGGTACAGGGGTTACGCGGTTGACCCGGTGGGCTTACCACAAAGTCACCAGGACATGGCGGGCTGGAAAGCCTGCCCCACGTCACTTTTGCCCTCATGCAGAAAATCTTTGCGTTCCTGGCGGTGAATTCAATCTAACCGCACAGGTCACAAATGTGGGGGTGCAGCGCGCCGCGCTCCTGCTGTGTCCATACCGCGGCCAACGGTCGGCACAGGCCGACGCCTGCGGCGCGCAGCGACTGAAGAGGCCGAACTTCAATCAGCATTAATAGTTACCGGCCAGGTGTATCTGCGCAGCGTGAGTTGCCCAACTGGATAAATTGGTCTCGACCGGTGGGCCGGTCAGGCCGGCAGTGACACCTCTCATTTTTCGGCGATCACGAGGGTTTCTTTGATCTGATGAAAGAGAGGGGGAACTGCTCCCCCATCAATCGCGCGCACGCGTAGCAACAGCAGCCGATAGTCAGGCCCCAACGTGACCAATGCTTCAGCCTGGCCTCCCTCCTTTCCTGGCCAATGCTCCCTGAAGCGAAAGGCTATCTGGCCGCTCCATTCTATCTCCTCCACGTCCAGCACGCGCGGCGGCTGCTCAGGAGGATGGGTAGCCTCAAGCATCATGATGGCATTATGTAACTGCAGCGGCTCGGCGGGACCGGGTGCCCACCACAGGCCGAGCTCTCCATTTCCATAACGCCACACCCGTGCGCCGGCCCACCGGTCACCCTGCGCGCTCACCTCTGCAAAGTCGGTCGGCACACGCAGCTCCACCCCTTTCGGCAAGACCTGCGTCAGGTCACGAAACGAGAGGGGGCGGAGGTAAAATGCACGTGCCCGTTCACCCATAACAGGAAGGGGCGCCCGTGCGTCAATCACCAGCCACCAGGTTCCTGCAGGGCTTTCCAGAGGTGGCTGAAAAGGCTCTTCTGCCACATAGCGGTGGCCTTCGCGGGCCTTCAGCTCGAATCTCCAACTGTTTCCGCTGAGCGTATCGTCCTCAGGCCGGCCGGGCAGCCAGGGCTTAGGCGATGGAGCAAACAATGTGGCCTGCACCGTAGCCGAGACTTCCATCCCTGGAGGAGGCAACAGTTCGACCTCTACAGGAACCGGGTGCAGGGCAGAGACCTCCGCCGGCCAGAAGATACGCAACTGCAACCTGGGTATCGGAGTGGCGGTCGGGACAGGCGAGGGAGTTGGCGAGGGAGCAGGCCTGGGCGCAGGCGAGGGAGAAGGTGTATATGTGGGCAGCGCAGTTGGGGTTGCAGGAAGGCAAGAAGTTACGAGTATCAGAGCGGCCAATAATATCAGGTGGCTGGATGCCCTCATCGTGCCATCACAACAGCGTTGGTGGATCGTATCCTCAGGTATTGGCCGGGCAGCGCGCCGGGTCATTTGCGCCAGATCGTTACCTCCTGACCGAGTACCTCAACCCAGTCGCCGGTCCTGATGATGGATATGTCTATCTGGTCCACCATAGGGATACCGGCGATGATGGCGCCGACCGCCACCACAGGATCGGCCACGACATTGATCAGCGCCGCCGGGGCCACGCCGTTACGGGCCAAACGGTATAGCGTATAGGAGCCAACAGTACTGCCCTTGCCGGTCGGGAAGACCAGCACGCTTCCGGCCACAGACATCCCTTCCAGTGGATGGTCACGTTCGATGACCAGACCGGTTTCCGGGTCCACTCCGCCCAGGAAACCGATCGGCTCGGACGAGACGAGCGCCTCGCCTGCGCCGCAGCCCGCCTTAATGATCCGGCCGGAAAGGCGCATTGGGGAATGGGAAGAGTGCATCAACGCTTCAGGTCAAAAGCTTCGATGTTCCAAAACTCAAGGTACTGACCAGGGTTCAGGATCACACCGCTCACGCCCGGGCGCACGGCAACCACATCCGGCGCGAAATAGAGCGGCAGTACAGGCAGATCGTAAGAGAAGATGCGCTGTGCCTCAAGATGAAAGCGGGGGTAATCCTCCATCCCGGGCAGGGCATATAATGCGGAGCGACAGGCCGCATCATAATCAGCGCTGGAGTAACCCGGGTCATTACTTGAGGACCACCAGTTCTCAGGCCTGGGAATCTCGCTTGAGAGATAAAGTTCGCATGGCGGGGCAAGGCTGTTCAGCCATGAGAATAGCGCCAGGTCGAACTTGCGGCCGAAGACCGGACCGTCGGGACCATCGGCGAAAAAGTCGGGGAGGGGGAGGTATTTTACACTTACCCCAATGCCGCAGGAGGCCAGATTGCCGGCGATGGTATTGGCGGTCAGGACGCGGGCTGGCTGATCGGCAGTGGTAAGCAAGGTAACGGTGAATGGAGTGCGATCTGCCACACCGGCGACGCCGTGCGCCTCTCGCACGCCGTCCCCATCCTCATCCCACCAGCCCGCTTCCTCAAGCATGGCCTGGGCCGCAACGGGGTCGTAGCTCCAGAAGGAGAGCTGGCCGGAAGCGTAAAGCGGATGTTCGGATGAGACGTAGCTGTGGGCCACGGTAGCCGCAGCATACGGGAATGCCTCGCGGGCGATCCGTTCCCGGTCAATACACCTGGCAACAGCCTGGCGCACTCTGACATCGCGAAAGAAAGGGGGCCGTTTTTGGGGATCGGCCTGCTCTATCCCGAAGTCCAGGTGCTCCCACTCGTTGCCCGGTGCGGAAACGATCTCCACCTTGCCCGTAACAGTCGCCTCCCACAGAGCCTGAGGATCGCCGTTCCTGATCAGGTCCTGGGCGATCAGATCACACCCGCCGACCGAGAGCATATCGAGTGCCTGTCGCAAATCGGGGACGAAGCGGATCAGGATACGGTCCAGATAAGGCAACCCTTCGGCAGCACGGAAGTAATGGGGGTTGCGCACCAGCGTGATGTGGTCGCCTGCCACCCATTCCTCCACAACGAACGCGCCCCATCCCAGCGGCTTGCGGTGAGCCATCTCTGCTTCAAGCAACTGTTTGCCTGTGGCGACGCCCCATATGTGACGGGGCAAAGGATGGTAGAAGTTCAGAAAATACAGGGGGTCGCGATAGCCGGGCAGGCCGCTCCACACCACCGTGCGTTCATCTACCATCTCATAGCTTGATGTGCGCTCCACGAGCATGCGGATGGGCGGGTAATCGAATTCGCCCGCCAGCTTGAAAGAATAAAGAGAGTCAGCGGCGGTGAGCGGTTGACCGTCTGACCAGGAAATGCCCGCCCGCAAGGTAAAAGTGACGACCAGTTGGGCCATTGTAGCCACGCCTCCATCAAAGGTGACCTTTGTGTCAGAGGCATCGAAAATGGTCACGCCGGGGCGCAACTCCACCACCCGGCCGTCGGCGTTCACCACGCGGCTGCCCTCCTGGACCTGGACGGTTCGGGAGCTGGCATCTCCATCCGCCAGGCCTGGTATTTTCTCCAGAATAACGGGCTGGAAGCGGTAACTGAGGCTATCAATCGGGCCGTCGTAGACAGCCTGAAGCACGTTGCGGGCGGCACGTGACGGCCCTCCGTAGATGAACAACGTGTTCGGCTCCTCCATCTGGCATATGATAAGCTCCTTTACGGGCAGCAGAGGCGGGGGAGTGGGGGCCGGGGTGGCAGTCGCGGACACCGGGGAGGGAGAAGGTGACGGCCCGGGAGTCGGGGTGGTCACAGGGGCCTGGCAGGCGACCACCACGAACAACAAAGACAGCATCGCCAGGGACGGGCGTAGTTTCATCACCTCCTCCGTCAGTACGCCCGTGCGAAGATGGCCCGTTCCTGTGCCTCTCGCCCGCAGTAAATGCACCTTCCCCGGCCCGCTTCCTGCTCCAGAGGAATGCAGCGAATAGTGGCCTTAGTCTCTTCTTTGATCTGCGCCTCACACTCTGCGCTCCCGCACCACCACGAGAAGGCAAAGCCGTTCTGAACGGCCTCTTTGAACTCGTGGTAATCGGCGGGGTCATATGTATGTGCCTGGCGGAATTCGAGGGCGCGTCGGTAAAGATTGGCCTGAATCGCGCGCAGGGTCTCAGTTACCTCCCCCACCAGCGTGCTCATTGGGACGGTGCGCTTACCCTCGCGGCCGGGGAGGTCTCGGCGAGCCAGTGTGACCCGCTCGCGCTCCACATCCTTGGGACCGATCTCGATGCGCAACGGCACCCCGCGCATCTCCCATTCGTTGAACTTCCAGCCAGGCGAGTATTCCTCACGGGCATCCACCTTCACACGCACCTGGTCACGCAACACCCCCTCCACCTGGCAGACCGTTTCCAGCACCCTGGAGCGTTGTGCGTCTTCCATCCAGATTGGGACAACGACCACCTGGATCGGGGCCAGCCTTGGTGGCAGCACCAGTCCCTGATCGTCCCCGTGCACCATCACTATGCCGCCGACCATACGTGTGCTGAGGCCCCAACTGGTCGTCCAGGCGTACTGGAGTTCGTTGTTCTCATCCAGGAACTTGATGTCGAATGCCCGGGCGAAGTTCTGGCCGAGGAAATGGCTGGTGCCGGATTGCAGGGCGCGGAAATCCCCCATCATAGCCTCGATGGTGTAGCTGGTGACGGCGCCGGCGAACTTCTCACTTTCGCTTTTGCGGCCCGGGATGACAGGGATGGCCGCGTCCTCGACGGCGAACTCGGTGTAAACGTTGAGCATACGCAATGTCTCTTCCTGGGCCTCCCCGGCTGTGGCATGGGCGGTGTGCCCTTCCTGCCAGAGGAACTCTGTGGTGCGCAGGAAGAGGCGGGTGCGCATCTCCCAGCGCACGACGTTGGCCCATTGATTGATCAACAGGGGCAGGTCACGGTAGGAGCGGATCCAGCGAGAGTACATATAGCCGATGATGGTCTCGGAGGTAGGGCGCACGACCAGCGGCTCCTCCAGCTCCTTCCCGCCCCCGATGGTCACGATAGCCAGCTCCGGTGAAAAGCCGGCCACGTGCTCAGCTTCTTTTTGGATAAAGCTGAGGGGGATGAAGAGGGGAAAGTAGGCGTTGACATGGCCGGTGGCTTTGAAGCGCCGATCCAGCCCTTCCTTGATGTTTTCCCACAGGGCGTAGCCATATGGTCTGATCACCATACAGCCTTTGACGGGGGCATAGTCGGCCAGCTCCGCCATCTGAATCACATCTGTGTACCAGCGAGAGTAATCTTCGCTCCGAGGTGTGACTTTAGCTGTCATATTCTCTCCGCAGATATGTGATGCTTTAAGAGCCTGTCAAAAAAAACCGTACAGGCGGCATTCCTATGCCGTTTATACCGACGCATAGGGATGCGTCGTTACGTTTTTCGGATAGGCACTGATGAGGATGATTCGTAATTGGCTGACACTGGCGTCATTTGCAAGATGGTGGAACTAAAGTTCCAGTTCCAGCAGCCGATAAGGATAGACGTTGATAACCTCGGTCTCGCCGAAGCGTGTCCGCCAGGTATCCAGGCCGTAGATGTGCTTGTGGCCGTGTAGCAGGTAACGAGGGCGGAAGCGCTGCATCAACTTAAGGAAGACGCTGAAACCCTGATGGGGCAGGTCAGCGTCATCGTGGATGCCAAAAGGTGGCGCATGTGTGATCAGCACATCCAGATAGCGGCCGAAGCGCAGACGATTTACCATCATAGAGAGAGCCATACGCCACACTTTAAGTGTCATTTCCCGCTCTGTGTACTGGAAAGGTGCGTACGGCCTGTAGCGCTGCGAACCTTCCAGCCCTCCTATCAGAACAGTACCCCCTTTTGTGGAACTGCATACAATGCGACCATCCAGGTTCACCCATCCCCCTGGCTCGAGCACCAGGCGACCGTCCGCACTGTACTCGGCCACATCGTGATTGCCGTGCACGAAGAAGCAGGGTACATTAAGCATCGAAGAGATATATTCCAGGTAGAAGCAGGGGAGATCGCCACAGGAAAAGACCATATCCACATCGCCGAATCGCTGACGGATGCGCGAGCTGTAGACGATCTCAACCACCTGGTCGCTTACAGCGAGGACCTTCATCCCCGGCCTTTCTCCACGTTCCACTTCCGGTGGTAGTTCAACTCCAGTTTGTCAAGGATAGCCTGCTCCAGGTCAATGCCGGTCAGGTAAGCAAGCTGCAACAGGTAGAGTGCCACATCGGCCAGTTCGCCGGCCAGTGCCTGGCGATCGGCCTCCTCGCACCACTGGAAGTGCTCAAGGACCTCACCCGCCTCCAGCACGAGCGAAATGGCGATATTGCGTGGAGTCTGGGCATATGGCGAATCCTCTCTGTACCAGCCCATCGCCTCCACGAAGCGATTCATTTCGTCGGTGAGTTCCTGAACGGTCTTCATCGTTTACAAAAAGGCCAGCCTTTGCATAACTGGGAAGGCTGGCCGGCCACCTCAGGTTACAATCGCCTGAGAGTATACAACGAATGGGCCAGGATGTCAAAGCATCATGTTTGTAGGACAACTGCTCGCAGTTGTCCTACTGTAGCCCGGACCGGAGGGACGCGGAAATACGACGCCCCCCTGTCTTCTGGGCTGACAATCACCTGGGCCCGCTATCCTGCCGATAGAAGATGCCGGTCTTCTCCTCACTCCGATCGGTAGCCGGGGGTGGCTCGATGGAGAGCGCCGAGATCTCGGCCCGCCACTCCGGCGTCATCTCCAGTTCCAGGGCAGCCAGTGAACTCTCCAGTTGCTCGACATTGCGCGCACCGATGATGGGCGCGGTGATGGCCGGATGCCCCATAACCCAGGCCACAGCCAGTGTGGCCGGGTGGATGCCCCGCTCCTGAGCGTACGCCGTGAAGCGTTCTGCAATCTCGTAGTAAACCGGCTCCCCGTAACGTTTCATGTACAACTGGTTTTCCACCAGACGTCCGCTCTGTGGCCTGCGCGTCAGGCCGTACTTCCCGCTCAGCAGCCCTCCTCCCAGTGGACTGTATGAGATAACACCGAGCTGCTCAGCCTGGGCAAGCGGCAAGATTTCCACCTCGGCCTGGCGTTTGACCAGGTTGTACATCGGCTGGATACACGCGAAGCGAGCCAGTCCCTCCCGTTCGGACACTCCCAACGCCCTGGCGATTTGCCAGGCTGCCCAGTTGCTCACGCCTGTATAGACGACTTTGCCCTGCCTGACCAGGTCATCCAACGCCCGCAATGGTTCCTCGATGGGGGTATCGGGATCGAAGCGATGGAGAAAGTAGATGTCCAGACGGTCGGTGTTCAGCCGCTTCAGGCTCCCTTCCACTGCGCGTATGATGTGGCGCCGGGATAGCCCCTGAGCGTTAACATCCTGGCCCACAGGAAACCCGACCTTGGAGGTGATGATCACCTCGTCCCGGCAGTCCGCGATCAGCCGGCCCAGGATTTCCTCAGAGCGCCCCCCGGCATAGGTGTTGGCACAGTCGAAGAAGTTGATGCCCGCTTCTCGACAGCGGTGAAACATTGCGGCCGATGTTGCTTCGTCGGCGGTGTCGCCGAAAGACATCGTGCCGAAACAAAGACGCGAGACTTTGACCCCTGTCCGCCCGAGGACCCGGTATTCCATAAGCGCTACCTCCCACCATCTCTGTTGATTTGTGCTATTCAGATTAACCCCAGCTCCCTGGCCACTCTCTCGAAAATCTCCAGTCCCAGGTCGAGGTCTTCGCGTGAGTGAGCAGCGGTGTTCATCACGCGCACGCGCGCCTCTCCCCGCGGCACGGTGGGGAATCCCAGCGCCATAGCAAACACACCGTATTCGAATAATCTGGCGCTGAACTCCTGAGCCAGCCTGACGTCGCCCAGGATCACCGGCACGATGGGGGTTTGTGTACGGCCGGTATTCAATCCCAATTTTTGTATGCCCGCCTTGAAATACTCAGCATTTTCCCACAGCTTCGCCACCAGCTCGGGGTGGTTCTCGACATAGTCTATGGCAGCCATGCAGGCGGCAGTATCGGCCGGGGTCAGGGCACTGGAAAACAGGTTGGGACGTGCTTTTTGCCGCAGGTACTCGACTACCAGGCTGCTGCCGGCGATGACCCCTCCCATCACACCAAAAGCTTTGGAGAGCGTGCCGATCTCGACATCGAACTTGCCTTCAAGGCCAAAATGGGAGACAATGCCACGTCCCTGGCCGAGCACTCCTTCCCCGTGCGCGTCGTCAACCATAGTCAGCACACCGTATCTGGAGGCCACTTCGTAGAGCTTATCCAGTGGTGCAATGTCACCGTCCATCGAGAAAACCCCATCGGTGACCAGTAATCCGCGCCTGTGGCGAGGGAGATACTCTTTGATCTTGGCCTCCAGGTCGGCCGGGTTGCAGTGTTCATAGACCACGATCCTGGCACCGCTCAGCCGGGCCCCGTCAATGATCGAGGCGTGGTTGAGCCGGTCGGAGAAGATGACATCCTGTTCGCCGGTCTCTTTGTCCAGCCCTACCAGCGGCGGTATGGCGGCCTGGTTGGCACAGAAGCCACTCTGCACCAGCATGGCCGCCTCGACGCGTTTGAACCTGGCGATACGTTTTTCGCACTCGGTGTGTAGCCGCTGAGTGCCGGCGATGGTACGCACGGCGGCAGGTCCCACTCCCCAATCCTCTATCGCCTTTCTGGCTGCTTCTTTCAGGACGGGGTGGTTTGCCAGCCCGAGATAGTTGTTGGTACAGAAGTTGAGCACCTTTCGGCCATCCACCACCATCCATCCGTCGGGCGGCGAATCCATTGTGCGTATGTTGATGTAGCGTTTCTCGGCCTTAGCCTGCTCCAGCTCTCTACGTATGAATGCAAGTTTATCTTCCATAGCGCCACCTCACCTCAGATTATCTTGTCCTGCTTTCCAGGCCATCAGGCACATAGAGTGTGTCCCAATTTTGCGACCTGTGCAATTACCTGCCTCTTCTGAATTGCGTCCGCGCGGCTGGATTGATTTCACTGCAAATTGACGTGGGGCAGGCTTTCCAGCCTGCCGTGCGCCCTTTGGTTTTCCAACTGCACAGGTGGTAATTTTGTCGGACCCGGCCGCTTTGCAGGACAACTGCGCGCAGTTGTGCTACAACTTTTCCGGGCTGCCCTCCCACGGGTTTGCCAGTCCACGGGAGGGCAGGGGGCAGCACAGGCCCAAAATGGTGTACGGGCAAGGCATTCCTCGCCCCCGCAGTCAACGCCTGAAGGTACTAAAAAACAGGGGTTCACCGTGGTGAACCCCTGCTCCAGACCTCAGCTACCTGACCAGTTCCGCACCACGAGCGGCAGGTAGATGTCGTAGTGGGCGCCATATCCCATCACGCCAAAGCGCGAAAGATGGCAGAGCGGCAGCGCCAGCCAGTTCTGGTCCGGGCGCCGTACGTAATCCGCCGGACAGGTTGTTGCTGCATCTACCCATGCTCCCCCGCCTGTGTGCCGTTGCCAGTAGTAGAGGGCCAGCGTGGACTCGTCCAGCCCGGCCACATCCACGTCCGAGTAATGGATGGTGATTGTTACCGGGCGCACGAAGACAAAGCCGGGCACCAGCACGCCGCCCCGGTACGCGTCCAGGTCGAAGGCGTGGCTGGCAAAGCGCAACCCGCCTGTGATCGGCTCCGTAGGCGAGGGCACCGGCGTGAAGCGGATCTCCGTCACGTCGGTCACCGCGCCGGCCGGCACTTCCACCGTGGTCGGCAGGCCCTGCGGGTCGGTGTAGACCAGCGTGATGCCCTGCGTGGGGCTGACGATGCCGGAGACGCCCTCCAGGGCCGCGATGGTGACGGTGTAAGTCCGCCTGGCCGACCCGCCGCAGTTTTCGGCCAGGACGGTGATCGTTTTGACGCCCGACGTCGCCCAGTTGAACTGAGCCGTCGCGGGGCCCGGCAGCAGCAGCGTGGTCGGCGGCTCCGCGCTCCACGTGTACGTGACCGGCGGCGTGGCGTTGGCCGGCTGTGGGGTGGCCTGGTAGGTGTAGTTCGTGTTCACGTAGCCGTAGGCCGGGCCGCTGATGGTCACGCCCGTCAGCGGGTTGGGGCACGGGTCCACGATGCGGATGGTGTGTGTGGCGGTGAAGACGCCGCCGCAGTTCTCCACCCGCAGGGTGATGGTCTGCGTGCCGGATACAGGCCACGTGTAGCTGGCGCTGGCCGTCCCCTGCCCGGCGGCCGGCGCCGGCGACCAGGTGTAGGTGATCGGCCGCGAGGCGTCGGTCGGCGTGATGACGGCGTTGAAGGTGTAGCTGCGGTTGATCAGGCCGCTGGCCGGCCCGCTGATGGCCACATCTGTCAGCGGGATGCACGTGATGACGATGACGTGTGTATCGCTGACCACGCCCGCGGGATTTTCCGCCCAGACGGTGATAGTGTATGTGCCCGGCGCCGTCCAGCGATAGCGGGCAGACGGGGTGCCCTGCCCGCTGACCAGCCCCGTGCTCGACCAGGTGTAGGCCGGGCGCGTGGCCGTCGGCGGCGTGACCGAGGCGGTGAAGTCGTAGAAGTTGCCCACCGTGCCGGTCGTTGGGCCGCTGATCGTCACGCCGGTCAGCGGCACAAGTTGCGCCACCCGCGTCGTGCGCCGCGCGACGTTGTTATCCGGGTTGAAGTCCGGCCCGGCGCCCGCGATCGTCACGGTGTTGGTCAGCCGGTCACACACCTGCAGTGTATCCGTCACCCGCACGGTCAGGTAGATGTACCCGTATTGGCCGGGCTGCAGCGTGCCCAGCGCCCATGTCACCTGCCCGCCCGCCACGGTCGGCGTGATCGCCGCGTCCAGGTCCACGGACGGGTTCGACAGCCACCCCCACCAATCCACGTACTCCGTGCCATCAGGCAGGTCGTCCGTGACGATGACGTTCGTCGCCGGCATATTGCCGTCGTTGCGGAGGTAGAGCTGGTACGTCATCTCGCCGCCGGGCACGGCCGGGCCGCTGCTCAGGTACTTATAAACGTAGGGATCGGTCCACGGCAGCGTCACCCGGGCGTATTCGTGATCGGAGTAGCCTGCTCCACCTTCCGCCGTGATCTCGGCCACGTTCTTCAGCACCTGGCGGACGGCGGCCATCTCATCCACCCGGACGGTGACCTTTAGATACCCCCAGCCATCGGCGGCCAGGTCGCCCAGGCGCCAGACCACCCGGCCACCGTCCACGGTCGGAGTGACCGCCAGGGTGCGGCAATTCGACCATCCCGTCGCCTCCCGCCAGCACATGTAGCCATCCCAGGACGCCAGGCTCACACTGAGCGGCAGCGTGTCGGTGAGGATGACGTTCGTCGCCGTATAGTTGCCGTCGTTGCCGATGTAAATCCAATAGCGCATCAGGCCGCCGGCCGCGCCGGGCGGTGAGTCGAGGTACTTATATAGAAACAGTGCCCGGGTGAGGTTGCCGACGGTGTAGGAATTCGTGCTCACGTTGTCTGTATAATCGGTTTCCGCGTCGGCGGTCGCGATTTTGGCTCTGTTGAGCAGCGGGCTGCCCACACGCGCCGTATTGGCCAGGCGCACAACGATCCAGATGTAACCCCACGCGGAGCGCGGCAGCGTCCCCAGGCGCCACACGACCTGGCCCGCGCTGTAATCGGGTGAGATCGTCTGTCCCAGGTTCACGTAATTGGGGGCGTACATGTAGCCGAACCACGATTCGAACGTCACGCCGGGCGGGAGCGTATCGGTGATCACGACGTCGGTGGCGGGTGCGTTGCCCTGGTTGCCGAAGTAGAGACGGTACCGCATCTGTTCGCCCGGCATGCCGGCGACTTCCAGGGACTTGCTGATGTAGAGATCGCGTTCGGGTGCGACGATTGTCGTGGTGTGCCGGGAGACGTTGTTGGCCGTGTCGCTTTCGACCTCGGCTGCCGAGACCGTGGCCTGGTTGACCAGAATTTCCCCTACATTGACGGTGGGCGCGATGCGCACACGCAGGTAGATCCTGCCGTAAGCGCCCGGTTGGAGCGCGCCCAGTTCCCAGCGCGCCTGCCGGCCGGCCACATCCAGCACGACATCCTCGTCGCACAGGTCAATCTGGTGCGGGTTGTAGAGATAACCGGACCACGAGAGATAGGTCACGCTGACCGGCCAGACATCGGTCACGACGACGTTGGAGACGGTCGAGTTGCCCTCGTTGCTGACGTAGATCACATACTCGAACTCGCTGCCGGGGAGCGGCGGGGTGTTGTCGGCCAGACTCTTGGAGACGGCGACATCCCACGTACGGGTGATGGTCTCTGTGTGGATGAAGACGTTGGATCCTCCGCCGGTCTCGGCGCTGCTGGTTGAGATCTGCACCACGTTGGTCAGCCGGTCGCCGGGCCGTGCCGCCCCGGCGACGCGCACGACGAGCACGATGTAGCCCGATTGACCCGCCAGCAGCTCGCCGATGGGCCACACGATCTGTCCGGCGCCGACCGTCGGGGAGATCAGGTGCTCCAGCACATCGTAGTAGGTATCGTCAATGCGCCCGGACCAGGAGACGTAGGTGAGCGTCGGCGGGAGCGTCTCGGTGATGACGACGTCCCGGGCGCGGGCGTTGCCGATGTTCCGGAAATCAATCCGATACCTCAGCAGCCCGCCGGGGGCGCCCGGCATCCCGCTGCGCTCCTTGCTGACGACTACATCGCGCATTGGCGCGGCGACAGTGAGCGAGTGTTGGGTCTCGTTGTCTGCCGGGTCAATGTCCGGTTCGTCACACGTGCCCCGCACCCGGTTCTCCAGTATTTCGCCGGGGCTGGCGTTCTCCGCAACCCGCACGGTGATGTAGAAGTAGCCGTACTGGCCGGCCTCCATCTTGCCCAGCCGCCAGATCACCTGATTGCCCACCATGACAGGCGCCGGGACAGGACGGTTGGGATTATAGATGTACCCGCTCCAGGAGATGTAGCTCACCTTTCCGGGCAGGGTGTCGGTCAGGATCACGTTTGTGGCCGTCATGTTGCCCTGGTTTGCCAGGTAGATCCCGTATGTAAGCTCCTCGCCTGGGACTGCCGCGCCGCTGGACCGCCATTTCCACAGGTATATGTCCCGTGTCGGCGGAGCAACGGCCACGCCGAACACGGCTGAGTTATCGCGCCGGTCAACGTCAGGACTGCTCGTCCAGACTTCGACCGTATTCGTCAGCCACGTGCCCACCTCAACCGCGTCCGCGATCCGCACCGTGAGATAGATGTACCGGCTCGAGCCGCCGGGCAGTTCGCCCAGGTTCCACACCAGTTTGCCGTCCACCTCGGCGACGGTGTTGGGACCACCAGACCAGGAGACGAGCGTCACGCCGGCCGGCAGCGTGTCGGTCAGGATAACGTCCGCCGCAGGGGAATTGCCAGGGTTGTAGACCTCGATGCGGTATTGCATCCGTCCGCCGGGGGCGCCGGGCTGGCCGTTCAGGCTCTTGGCGACGGCCAGGTCCACCAGCGGCGCATGGACGGTGCCCGTGTGCGTGTAGACGTTGTTGGTGAGAGTGGTCTCGGGGTCACTGGTCGCGATGCGCGCCAGGTTACAGAGCACCGCCCGCACGGGGACCGTGTCGGTGATGCGTACGGTGACGTTGATATGGCCGTACCCGCCGGGCTGGAGCGCGCCGAGCGGCCAGATCAGTTGGCCGTCCACCTGCTGCAGCGCGATGGTGGCGTCGAGGTCAATGTAGCCGGGATTGTAGCCGTCCCCATCCCAGGAGACATACGTCACACCCTCCGGCAGCGTATCGGTGATGACCACATCGTGGGCTGTTGAGTTGCCATCATTTCTGAAGTACAACCGGTATCGCAGCCATCCACCGGGCACCGGCGCACTGCTGTCCAATGACTTGGTGACGCGCACATCCCATGTTGGTGCGACGACCGCCGTGGTGAGGAGAGCCGTGTTGTTGGCAGGGTTGCTGTCCGGACTGCTTGTGGTGATCACGGCCGTGTTGGTCAGGACGCTGCCCACGGGGACCGTGTCGGTGACGCGCGCGGTGAGGTAGATATAGCCGTACCCGCCAGGCTGGAGCGCGCCGAGCGGCCAGATCAGTTGGCCGTCCACCTGCTGCAGCGCGATGGTGGCGTCGAGGTCAATGTAGCCGGGATTGTAGCCGTCCCCATCCCAGGAGACATACGTCACACCCTCCGGCAGCGTATCGGTGATGACCACATCGTGGGCTGTTGAGTTGCCATCATTTCTGAAGTACAACCGGTATCGCAGCCATCCACCGGGCACCGGCGCACTGCTGTCCAATGACTTGGTGACGCGCACATCCCATGTTGGTGCGACGACCGCCGTGGTGAGGAGAGCCGTGTTGTTGGCAGGGTTGCTGTCCGGACTGCTTGTGGTGATCACGGCCGTGTTGGTCAGGACGCTGCCCACAGTGGCCGTCTCGGCGATGCGCGCGGTCAGAAAGATGTTGCCGCTGCCCCACACGTCGCCCAGCGGCCAGACGACCTGGTGGGTGGAGATGATGGCTGTGATCTCCCGGCCGAAGAGGAAATGGCTCTCTGACCAGGAGTTGCTCGACCAGGAAACGAAGGTGATCGTCGGCGGGAGCGTGTCGGTCAGCACCACATCGCGCGCTGCCGCGCTGCCGCCGTTCCAGACTTCAATCTGATACACGATCGTATTGCCCGGCGTCGGCACGCCACTGTACAGCCATTTTCGAACTCCGACATCCCATGTCCCGGCCTGGATCGTGCGGATGTCGCTTGCCGTGTTGTCGGCCGTATCTGCTTCTGTATCCGTCGTCGCGATGGTCAGCGTGTTGGTCAACGTTTTGCCCACGATGGCCGGATCGTCATCCACACGCACGGTCAGATAGATGAAACCTGGCGACCATGACGGGACTTCGCCCAGCGGCCACACGATCCGGTTGCCGGCCACGCTCTCGGTGATCACCCGCCCGAGGAGGTTATGGTTCGGTGCAGAAGCGTTGCTCGACCAGTAGAGGTAGGTCACGCTGACAGGCAATGTATCGGTGAGGAAGACGTTGCGCGCCGGAACGCCACTCTCGTTCACAAAATGGAGCTGGTAGACGATTATGCTGCCCGGAGCCGGGGCGCCGCTGTTCCAATACAGCAACTTATCAACCTTCAGATTGGGGAGCTGGATGGTGGCGGTGTTGGTGAAAACGTCGTTGGTGGGGTTCACATCCTGGTCGCTCGTCGAGACACGCGCGACGTTGACCAGGCTGGCGCCAGCCAGGGCTGTCTCGTCTACGCGCACGCGCAGGACATGCGCGCCGCTTTCGCCCGGATTCATAAAGGGGCGTGTCCAGACGACCTGGCCGCCGGTGGTGATGACTGTGGTAAAGCCTTTGCCGGGTACATCGGAGACGTAGGTGACGCTGAGCGGCAGTGTGTCGGTAATGCGCACATCGCGGGCGGTGGCATTGCCCTGATTCCGGTACTCGATGCGGTATTCGATTTCGTAGCCGGGCCTAGGAACGCCACTGTTGACCCGCCAGTTGATGGATTTGCTCACGCTCATATCAGCCTCGGCGGTGCAGTCGGCAGCGGGCGCGAGTATGGCGCCTGGCGCAAGCGGAGCAGGCGGCCATTCCTCCTGTGCGCCCTGAGGCTCCTCGACCGGCGGGTTATCCGGGTCGAACGGCGGGACGGGCACATAGCGTGGATCGGCCGGCGGTTCAGGAATGGTTGGTGTAACAGGCAGTGTGGGCAGGGGAGCGAATGGACCTGCCAAAGCCACAGGGATGTTGAGGCCCTGTTCACCAGGGGAAGTGGTGCTTTCCGGAGGTGGTTCAGATACCTGAAAAGAGGGATATAACATGTAAGGCATAGTGAACAGTGCAGCGGGGTTCTGCGCTCCGGTTGCCTTTGGGTATAATGCGGGGCGAGGAGGTGGTGTTTGTGAGGCTCCGACAAGTGGGGCAGAGGTCACCACAAGCATGATCAGCACAACCAGGCAGCCCGAAAGTTTCCACAGCCAGAGTTTACCGTTCATTTCAGCAATCCTTTCACGAGAGCATACTAAGAGCCTATCCGAAAAACTGTACAGGCGGCATCCCTATACCGCTTATACCGACGCACAGGGATGCGTCGGTTGCGTCTTTCGGATAGGCACTGACTGCTGCGTTGTCAGGAGTAGAGGGCTGATAAAGAGCTAACCATGGCCATTCTGCTGCGGTTGTGTCGGTGTCAGGATGGAGCCAGTGGAGTAGCTACAGTCAGTATATTCATCCGGGCAAATTTGTCAAACGGCCTGCCGGGATGGTTCATTTTCTCCTCGAAATTGGTTTACACTTTGGGCTGCCTCGAAAATCGGACGCCTGCAACGCTGACTGTAGGGGCGAGATGCATCTTGCCCGTACAGCCTGTAGGGCCGCAGGCCTTTGGTCGGCCTGCGCCGACCGGCACGTCGGCGTAGGCCGACGTGCGGCGCGAAGCGCCCCAAGAGGCCGATTTCAATCGGGCGGCGACTGAAAGTCAGCCTGTAGGGCCACAGGCCTTTGGTCGGCCTGCGCCGACCGGCACGTCGGCGTAGGCCGGCGCGCGGCGCGAAGCGCCCCAAGAGGCCGATTTCAATCGGGCGGCGACTGAAAGTCAGCCTGTAGGGCCACAGGCCTTTGGTCGGCCTGCGCCGACCGGCACGTCGGCGTAGGCCGACGTGCGGCGCGAAGCGCCCCAAGAGGCCGATTTCAATCGGGCGGCATCCGGCGTAACGCAAAGTGTCAACCAATGATGAACCATCCCCAAGGTGCTACATGGATGTGCGCGCGTTTCCCACTTGACAGCCTTTGAGTATAATTGTATAATGCAACTGTTACATAATGCAACTATTTATGAGGATAGCATGCCGCTTCCAGACCAGATGTATCTCCAGATCAACCAGGCGCTGTTCAGCCTGGCGCACGCTTACGAATCGCGCATGGCCAGAGAGGAGATGCGCAACACGCTGGGGCTGAGGCTCTCGGATTGCTCGGTGCTGATGGTGTTGAGCCAGTTCGCACCACTCAACTCCCGCCAACTGTCGAGGCTGATGGACGTCAACCCCGGCGCCATTTCGCTGTATGTGCAGCGGCTGGTCGAGATGGGGCTGGTGCGCAAAGAGCAGGACCCATCGGATCGGCGCAACTGGCGGCTGACGCTGACCGAGGCGGGCCAGAGGGCAGCGCAAGGCGTCATCGCCGGGGCGGTGGAGTACACGCGCGATTTTCTCGCGCCGTTGAGCGAGAGCGAACAGCGGACGTTGCACCGGCTGCTACTGAAAGCCTCGCACGGCCTGGGGTTCGACTGGCAATAAGGAGTGGCGATGAGACGCAAATTGGTGCTGATCAATCCGGTCAACCCGGCGCGGACGGGGCTGACGGTCAACAAGAGTTCGCGCTTCCCGCCGCTGGGCCTGGGCATCGTCGCCGCGCTGACGCCGGAGCAGTGGGACGTGGCGTTGGTGGACGAGAACTGGGAGCCCTTTGTCTATCAGGATGCTGATCTGGTGGGGATCACCGCGTTCACCGCCTCGGCCAACCGGGCCTACGAAATCGCTGCTGCCTATCGGCGACGGGGTGTACCGGTGGTGATGGGCGGCATCCACGCCTCGATGTGCCCCGACGAGGCGCTGCGCTTCGTGGACGCGGTCGTCGTCGGTGAGGCGGAGACGGCCTGGCCGCAGGTGGTGGCCGACGTGGAGGCCGGGCGGCTGCAGCGGGTCTATCGCGGCGAGTGGGCGGATATGGCCGGGCTGCCGCGCCCGCGCCGTGACCTGTTCCACCCCGGCTACATATTCGCCTCCGTGCAGACCTCGCGCGGCTGCCCGATGGATTGCGAGTTCTGCTCGGTCACCGCTTTCAACGGGCGGCGCTACCGCCGTCGTCCACCGGAGGAGGTGCTGGACGAGTTGGAGACGATCCCGCACAAGATGCTGTTCTTCGTGGACGACAACATCATCGGCTATGGCGAGGAATCGCGGGAACAGGCGCTGGCGCTCTTCCGGGGGATGGTCGAGCGTGGGATGGACAAGTGGTGGTTCTGTCAGGCGTCGCTCAACTTTGCCGATGACGAGGAGGTGCTGCGCTGGGCGGGGCGCGCGGGGTGCAAGATGGTCTTTCTGGGATTGGAGGCGGAGGAGGTGGACGCGCTGGCGGAGGTCAACAAGCGGCTCAACCTGCGGCGGGGGGTGGAGAGTTACGCAGAAGCGTTTCGCCGCATCCATCGCGCCGGCATTGCCGTCCTGGGGGCGTTCATCTTTGGGATGGACGGCGACACGCCGGAGCGGTTACGCCGTCGCGCCGCGTACATGGTGCGCAGCGGGGTGGATGTGATGCAGACCACTTTTCTGACGCCGCTGCCGGGGACGCGGCTGTTCGAACGCCTGCGGGATGAGGGCCGGTTGCTCTATAGCGACTTTCCCCGCGACTGGGAGCGCTACGATATGACCGAGGTGACCCACCGGCCACAGGGCATGACGCCGGAGAGGCTTGCGCAGGCGTTGACCGACGCCAACCGGCGGATGTACGCCTGGCCGGTGTTGCTGTGGAAGACAGCACGCACGCTGTGGGAAACGCGCAACCCGATGGCGGCCATGTTCGCCTGGCAGTCGAACGTCAATTATCGGAACGTTGCCAGAGGCCGGTAGGGCCTGGACTGTGGATTGCCTGGCATTCGACTTTTACCAGATTCCATACTATTTTATTGATCTTCGCTTTTTCAAAGTAACAATCACCACTCCAATCCGGTATATCGGAAGCAAGAAAGCAATAAGGCAGTCTCCGTTTCCATTCGTTCCAGAGAAGCGCTGACAGCTTCCCGGAGATGGTCTATCCCTTCCGGTAAGAAATTGGCCAGG
>Ga0209162_1000606_pt1 | contig 38872 bp, 39 predicted proteins | sample YNPNPMetaG_FD_187121 | JGI IMG/M metagenome (GOLD analysis project Ga0209162, IMG submission 187121) | Anoxygenic and chlorotrophic microbial mat microbial communities from Yellowstone National Park, USA - YNP NP MetaG (SPAdes) (version 2) ...
CATCGGCGTGATCGGCGACCGCGAGAAGGTTATGCAGATCCCCTTCGAGGCCTACCCCAGCGTGGAGGCAGTGGTTCCCATCATGAAGCCCTACAAGCTGGTGAGCCGGGAGTTCGCTCCGGAACCCAAGATCATCAGGGTGGGAGAGGCGACGGTGGGTCCGGGCACCTTCACGGTCATCGCCGGCCCCTGCTCGGTGGAGAGCGAGGGGCAGGTGCTGGAAGCGGCCCGGGCGGCCAGGGAAGCGGGCGCCTCTCTCTTCCGAGGGGGCGCTTACAAGCCGCGCACCTCTCCCTATTCCTTCCAGGGATTAGGACCGGAAGGATTGAGGATGCTGGCCCGGGCCCGTGAGGAGACCGGGCTCCCAGTGGTGACCGAGGTGATGGACCCCCGGGATGTGGAACAGGTGGCCGAATATGCCGACGTGCTCCAGATCGGCACCCGGAACATGCAAAACTTCCTTCTACTGAAAGAGGTGGGCTCAGCCCACAAACCGGTGCTGCTGAAGCGGGGCATGAGCTCCACCATCGAGGAATGGATGATGGCAGCGGAGTATGTGGCTAAGGAAGGCAACCGATCGGTGATCCTCTGCGAGAGGGGCATCAGGACCTTCGAGACGGCCACCCGCAATACCCTGGACCTTTCCGCTGTCCCGGTGGTGAAACAACTTTCCCACCTTCCGGTGGTGGTGGACCCCAGTCATGCCACCGGGAGGCGCGACCTGGTGGTCCCGCTGGTCAGGGCGGCCCTGGCGGTGGGGGCGGACGGGGTCATGGTGGAGATCCACCCGAGCCCGGCGGAAGCCCTTTGCGATGGTCCCCAGTCCCTCACTTTGGAGGAGTTCCGGGAGATGATGGAGGAGTTGCGCCGCCTCTGCGGAGATTTCGGGAGGACACTGGGAAGCGGCAGCTGAAGGATCGGGGGACGCCAACGGTCGGGCGGAGAACTCTCGCGGAGGAGCCTTTGAAGATAGAGTCAACAGGGATAATCGGCACCGGGCTCATCGGTGGTTCCCTGGCCCTGGCCATGAGGAAATACGGGTGGCCCGGAGAGATAGCAGGGTTCGATGAGGATGCTGAAAACCTCGAGGAGGCCTTGCGGAGCGGGGCCCTGGACCGGACGGCTCCCTCCGCTGCGGAGCTGGCCCAGCAGGTCGATTTCTTGGTGCTGGCGGTGCCGGTGCGCTCTATAGACCCGCTGCTCGAGAGCATCTCCCCCCACCTGAGGGAGGGCGCCCTGGTCATCGACGTCGGCTCCACCAAATCCGGGATCATGAGGGCGGCGGAGAAGACGATGCCGCCGCATGCCACCTTCGTAGGCGGTCATCCCATGGCCGGTTCGGAAAGGAGGGGGTTCGCCCACGCCGACCCCGATCTATTCCGCGGGGCCGCCTTCATCTTCACCCCTCCACGGGAATGCGCACCAAAGATCTACTCCTTCCTCACTCAGGCCTTCACCGGGCTGGGAGCCCGGGTTTTGTTCATGGACGCGGAGACCCACGACCGGGCGGTGGCGGTGGTGAGCCACTTGCCCCATGTCCTCGCCTTCGCCCTGGTCAACCTGGTGCTGGAGGAGAGCGGGGACGTTCAGGCCATGACCGGCATCGTTTCGGGCGGATTCAGGGATATGACCCGCATAGCCGCCTCCGACGCGTCGCTTTGGGCTGACATACTCCTGGAGAACCGGGCCGAGGTGGACAGGGCCCTGGCCGGTTACCTGTCCTTGTTGGAGGAGATACGTGACCTGGTCCGGTCGGAGGATGCCGCAGCCCTGGTGGATCAGATAAACAGAGCCCGGACCGGGCGGCTGGGCATGGCTCCGGCCCTGGGCGAGAGCATGGAGGACCTCTACGCCGTGATAGTACCGGTGGAGAACCGGCCGGGGGTGATATCCAGCATCACCAGGGCGCTGGGGGAACTGGGGGTGAACCTGGAGGACCTGGAGATAACCCATCCCCTGGAGGGAGGAAGCGGCCTGTTGAGGCTTTACGTCAGGGGAGCGGAAGTAGCTGCCAAGTCAAAAAAGGTCTTGGCGGAAAGGGGCTACGACGCGACCGCTGAGAGGGTGATGGCCACTTGAGCGAGATGCGCCTGGAAAAGGCGTCACGCTTACGGGGAGAGTTGAGGGTTCCGGGGGACAAGTCAATCTCGCACCGCATCGCTCTGCTGGGCGCGCTGGCCGATGGGACCAGCCAGGCCTCCGGTTTCCTGGATTCCCTGGACACCCGGAGCACCCTCGAGGCCCTCACCGCCCTTGGAGTGTCCTGGTCGCTCCAAGGCGACGTCCTGGAGGTGGAGGGGAAGGGCTACCAGGGCCTCCGGGAGCCCGGGGATGTCATCGATGTGGGGAACTCGGGCACGACCATCCGCCTGCTCAGCGGCATCCTGGCCGCCTGTCCCTTCTTCTGCGTGCTGACCGGGGACGGTTCCATCAGGCGGCGTCCCATGCTCCGCATCGTCGAGCCCTTGAGAAAGATGGGGGCGGTGGTGGAGGGAAGGAAAGGGGGAGAACTGGCTCCACTGGCCATACGAGGTGGAGGGCTGAGGGGCATCGACTTCACCATGCCGGTGCCCAGCGCCCAGGTGAAATCGGCCCTGATCCTGGCGGCCCTGGCGGCGGAGGGAACCACCGCGATAAGGGGAGACCGCGGTTCACGCGATCACACCGAGCGCATGGCCAGGCGGATGGGAGCGGACCTGGAGGTAAGCGAAGGTTTGATCCTGGTGCGCCCCTCGACCCTCAAGGCGGTTAAGACGGAAGTGCCCGGCGATTTCTCCAGCGCCTCCTTCTTCATGGCGGCGGCGGTGCTGGTCCCCTCCTCGGAGGTCTACCTTAGGGATGTTGGGCTCAACCCCACCCGGGCTGGCTTCCTCGGGGTCATCAACTCCATGGGGGCCATGGTGATGGAGGAGGGATACCGTTCCGAGGACCTGGAGCCGCGGGGGAATCTCATGGCCCGGGGGGCGAGCCTGCGCGGCGTGGAAGTGGAAGGATGGAGGGTCCCCAGCCTCATCGACGAGCTCCCGCTCCTGGCCGTAGTGGCCACCCAGGCCCAGGGCGAGACCAGGGTCAGGGGCGCGGCGGAACTGCGCCACAAGGAGAGTGACCGCATCCGGGCGGTGGTGGAGGAGCTGCGAAAGATGGGCGCGGATATCGCCGAGGAATCAGACGGTTTCACCGTCAGGGGAAAGACCCGTCTGCGGGGAGCACGGGTGTATTCCCACGGTGACCACCGCATCGCCATGAGCCTGGCGGTGGCCGCCCTCTGCGCAGAAGGGGAGACGATCATCGAGGGCTGGGAGTGCGTGGACATCTCCTATCCCGGGTTCGCTGAGGACCTCGCGGCGCTGCTGGGATGAAGTGAGAGAAAGCGAAAGAGCAGGCCGGAGGGATGTCGGATATGGGATCGGTCATAGCCGTTGACGGCCCCGCCGGCTCCGGCAAGAGCACGGTGGCCCGCCTGCTCTCGCGACGTTTGGGTTATACCTACATCGACACCGGGGCCATGTACCGCGCCCTGACGTGGATGGCCATGCGCGGGGGCATCGGCGTTGACGATGAGGAAGCCCTGGCCGCCATGGCTCGCCGCTTATCCTTCGAGTTCACTCAAGCGGAAGGGGAGGATCCACCCTTCAGGGTCATTGTGAACGGGAACGACCTCACCCGGGAGGTCAGGGAACGCGAAGTCACCGCCAGGGTGAGCCAGGTCTCCGCCCATCCCGCCGTCCGCCGGGAGATGGTGAGAAAACAGAGGGAACTGGCCGAGGGACAGGACGTGGTGATGGAGGGACGGGATATTGGGACGGTGGTCTTCCCCCGGGCCCGGGCCAAGTTCTTCATAACCGCCACCGCGGAAGAAAGGGCCCGTCGCAGGAGGGGAGACCTGCTGCGGGATGGCCACCGCGTCTCCGAGGAGGCGGTGCGGCGCGACCTCCTGCGACGCGATCTCCTCGACGCCGGAAGGAAGGTTTCGCCGCTGGCGAAGGCGGCGGATGCCGTGGTCATCGACACCACCGGGATGGGCGTGGAAGAAGTGGTGGAAGTGATGATGCGGCACCTGAAGGGCGGCACCGGGAATGAGGGTTAAAAGCCACAGGAAGACCGGCGCCCTGATAGTCGAAGTGGATGAGAACTCCCCTCTGCGGGGAGAAGTGGAGCCGGGGGACCGCCTTATCTCCATCAACCGGCGCAGGCCCAAAGACCTCATCGACGTCTTCTGGCTGCAGGATGAGGAAAAGCTGCTGGTGAGGACGGTGGGGAAGGGAGGGAAGAAAGTGATCCGCCTGCGCAAGGAGCCCGGCCGTCCCCTGGGGTTGACTTTCCACGAGCCGGTTTTTGATGGCCAGCGGCTCTGCGGAAATTCCTGCCTGTTCTGCTTCATAGACCAACTTCCGCCCGGCCTTAGAGAAACCCTTTACCTCAAGGATGACGATTATCGGCTATCAGTGCTACAGGGTAACTTCATCACCCTCAACAACCTGGGCGAGAAGGACCTCCGGCGAATCCTCAGCCTGAACCTGCAACCGCTCTACGTATCTCTGCATACCACCGACATACGTCTTCGCGACCGGATGATGGGAACGGACGCCTCAAAGAGAGCCCTCTCCACCCTCAAGCGCCTCATCGACCACGGCTTGGAAGTGCACCTGCAGGTGGTGGTCTGCCCGGGGTTGAACGACGGGAGGCGACTGGAAGAGACCCTGGGGGACTGCTTGGAGAGATATCCCGCCCGCTCCCTGGCGGTAGTGCCAGTGAGCCTGCTGGGCGGATACGGGAGGGAATGGGGTCTCAGGCCGCTGAACCCGGAGGATGCGGCGGAGGTCATCGATACGGTGGGGAGGTTCCAGCAGTCGTCCCTGCGCCTCTTGGAGAGACGTTTCTGTTACGCCTCGGACGAGATGTTCTGCCTGGCGGAAACGCCCTTTCCCCCCGCGGAGTATTATGAGGACTGGCCCCAGTTGGAGAACGGCGTGGGGATGGCCAGGTCCTTCATCGAAGAGGCCAGGGAGGCGCTGGAAGGACGCCCCCTGGAAGGTCGCCTGGAGGATATCGTGGTGGTAACGGGAAAATTAGGGCGTCGGGTGCTGCGGGAGGCTATGACGGAAGGGGCGGTAGAAATCCCGGTGAAGGTACTTTCGCCGGAGAACCGCGTCTTCGGCCCGGAGGTTACGGTGAGCGGGCTCCTGGGCGGGAGGGAGGTCATCGAGGCTTTGGCTGGATGTGAGGGTTGCCGCATGGCCTTGATCCCCGCCAATGCCCTTAGCGATGGACGGTTCATCGATGGGACGGGCTTGGAGGAGTTAACGGCCGCCCTCCGGCTGCGGGTGAAGCCGGTGGTTGCGGAGGGGAGGCCCCTGGTGGAAGAGCTGCGCTGCGCGGAGGAAAGGAGGTACGGGTGATGACCCCGCTGGTGGCGGTGGTGGGGCGGCCCAACGTGGGTAAATCCACCCTGGTGAACCGGATCACCGCCAGCCGACAGGCCATCACCGAAAGCGAACCAGGGGTGACTCGCGACCGCGTTTACTACAGGGCGGAATGGCGGGGCAGCACCTTCGGCTTGGTGGATACCGGAGGGTTGGACCCGGGAACGGATGACGGCCTTGCCTACAAGATGGGCAGGCAGGCCCTAATGGCGGTGGAGGAATCAGACGCGGTGCTCTTCCTGGTGGATGCGCAGGATGGCCTCACCGTCCAGGACGAGGAAATCGCCGGGCTGCTGCGACAGACGGGAAAACTGGTCCTTTTAGTGGTCAACAAAGCGGACAATCCCGCAAGGGAAGGGGAGTATGCAGCGGATTTCCACGCACTGGGATTCCCCCGGGTCGTAGCGGTGAGCGCGCTGCACGGCCTGGGCGTGGGAGAGCTGCTGGACGCGCTGCTGCAGGAACTCCCTCCCTCATGCGACAAGGAGAAGGGAGAGGAGGGGAAGGAGCGACCGGTGACCGTGGCCATCCTGGGGCGGCCCAACGTGGGAAAATCCTCGCTGTTCAACCGCATCATCGGCGGCGACCGATCGATCATCCACGACCAACCGGGAACCACCCGAGACACTGTGGACACCCGTGTTGAGCTGGAAGGCCGGCAGTTCCTTTTCCTGGACACAGCGGGGTGGAGGAGGAGGGCGCGTATCCGCGACAGCGTGGAGTACTTCTCCGTGGTCCGTCTGTGGAAGGCCCTGGACCGGGCCCACGTGGCCATCCTGGTCATAGACGCGACGGAGGGAGTGACCGACCAAGACCAGAGGATAGCCGCGCGCATCCGGGAGGACGGGGTGGCCTCAGTGGTGGTCCTGAACAAGTGGGACCTGGTGAGGGAGCAGGGGAGATCCTCCGAACTGCTGGAGGATGCGCGAGAAGCCCTGCATTTCCTGGATTACTCCCCCATGCTCAAGGTCAGCGCCCTCACCGGCTTTGGGATGAAGGGAATAGTGCCTGCCCTGTTGAGGTCCTATGAGAGTTGGAACCGCCGCATCCAGACCGCCCACCTCAACCGGCTGAAAGAGGACATTATCCTGCATACCCCGCCGCCCACGCGGCGGGGACGGCACCTTCAGGTCCATTACCTCACCCAGGCGGGGACCGCCCCCCCGCAGTTCGTCTTCTTCGTGAATAACCCCTCTCTGGTGAGACCGGATTTCCAGCGCTACCTGGAGAGGAGGCTGCGCGAGACTTTCGATTTCACCGGCTCCCCCATCAGGGTGATCTTCCGGGGCAAGGGGGGGCGGGGTTGAGCCGCTCTTCTGTTCCGCTTCCGTGAGAGGTCCGCCGACCGGAGGCGGGACCGGTTGGTATAATTTACCCAGCGTTTCCCGGCCGGCCTGAAACCCTCGTCCGCGGTCGGTGTTCAGCTTGATGAGAAGGGAGTGCGTCTGAATATGGATTCCTGGTGGTGGTTACCCCTTTCTTACCTCGTGGGCTCGGTGCCCACCGGCCTCATCGTCTCTAGGGCTATCTACCATTCCGACCTGCGCAAGATGGGAAGCGGCAACATCGGGGCCACCAACGTGCTGCGCTCCTTCGGGATGCAGCCCTTCCTGGGCGTCCTCGCCCTGGACATGGGTAAGGGCGTCATCGCGGTGAAAGTGGCCCAGTCCCTGGGGATGGGCAGGCCCTGGGTGCTGCTGGCCGGACTGCTGGCCATCGTGGGGCACAACTGGTGTATCTGGTTGAAGTTCTCCGGCGGCAAAGGCATCGCCACCAGCGGGGGCGTGATCATCGCCGCCTTTCCCTGGACGGTGATAACGGCGGTTTTGGCGGTCTTTCTGGTGGCGGTGCTGTCAACGCGGATCATGTCGGTGGGGTCGCTATCCGCTGCAGCGTCTTTTCCTCTGGCCACTCTGGCAGCGTATCACGGAGAATACGGCAAAGAATGGCCCTCCTTGGCCTTCAGCCTGCTGGCCTGCCTCTTTGCTTTCTACCGTCACCGCCAGAATATCTCCAGGCTGATCAAGGGAGAGGAGCCCCGCCTCACCCTCCGCAGGAGGAGGCCGGCGGCATGAGGGCAGCGGTTGTCGGAGCGGGATCGTGGGGGACCGCATTCGCCGCCCACCTGGCCAAACGGGGTCTGGAGGTCTGCCTGTGGGCACGGGAACCGGAGGTGGTGGAGGGGGTCAACCACGAGGGAAGGAATCCCCTCTTCCTCAGCGAGCATAAGCTGCCTGAAGGCATTGTGGCCTCTCTGGATCTGGCGGAGGCGGTGCAGGGGAGGGAACTGGTGGTCATGGCGGTGCCCTCGCGCTGGGCCGCAGAGGTGGCCTCGCGCCTCCGAGGGAAACTGGACGAACGCGCCTGCCTGCTCAACCTGGCCAAAGGCTTCCATCCCCAGACCCGGGAGCGGCTCTCGGTGGTCATCGCCCGGGAGACCGGGGTGGGCGAGGGGAGGGTCGCGGTACTCTCCGGTCCCAACCATGCTGAGGAGGTCATCGAGGAGGTACCCAGCGCCACAGTGATCGCCTGCGTGGATCCGGAAAGATCCCGCGAACTCCAGGAGACGGTGAACTCCGACTATTTCCGGGTATACACCAATCGCGACGTATGCGGGGTGGAGCTGGGGGCGGCCTGTAAGAATGTGCTGGCCATAGCGGCCGGCGTAGTTGACGGAATGGGCCTGGGCGATAACACCAAGGCCAGCCTGGTGACCCGGGGACTGAGCGAGATCGTGCGTTTCGGCACGGCCCTGGGAGCCAGGGCCTCAACCTTCTCCGGACTTTCCGGCATCGGGGATATCCTGGTGACCTGCTACAGCCGCCACTCCCGCAATCGGGGATTGGGAGAGAAGCTGGGGAAGGGCATGAGCCTGGAGGAGGCCGTGCGGGGTTCGCGCATGGTGGTGGAGGGCGTCTATTCCACCGGCATCATGGTGTCCCTTGCGGCCGAGAAGGGGGTGGAGGTGCCGGTGGCGGAGGCGGTGCAAGAGCTCCTGGACGGGCGGACGACTCCCTGGGAAGCCCTGCGCAGCCTGATGGGGCGCCGACTGAAAGAAGAGCTGGAGGAGGAAAGGGTCATCTTCCCGGGTGAACAGTGACCAGGACATCACGGGAACACCTGGTTGAATACCAAGAGGGGGACTGTCCGTGACGGAGGATGATCTCTTTTCCTCTTGCCAGATGTGAAAGCAGCGACCCGGGCGGGCCGCTGCTTCCAAGGGTGGGGCGTTGGATTCGGATCTCCAACTGATGGGCTTATCTTAATCCTTCGGAAGAGCGTAAAGGTATTATTCGCTGGTATGGTTTTTATTAATCAGGTTGGATTGCTTTTGCCCGGTTCCAAATACCGGCTGTGTTTATACCTCGATGTTTGATGGCCGGAAGGTCAAAGGATCGGTCATGATGGAGCCCGATGTGCATGCATCCTTGAAGCGCAACCGGTAGATCCTTGGGGCATGAGAGGGGAAGGGATTGATTTGGTAACTGATCTAAGGGTATGAGACCAGCATACTCAACATAATATAGATTATAGGCGCTTTATGTGATCGTGTCTTACCGGCGTAGGACTTCGTTGGTCAGCTTCTCCAGCCAGGCAATCTCCCTTTGATAGCATTCTGATAGATGTTCGAGCATCATCCTATGCGGCACGCTGTTGAGCTCGCCGGTCGCCTGCAGAAGCATGCGGATCCCCTCCGACCTTCTCTTGAGGAAAGCCAGGCGTCCTTCCAAAGCAAGGCTGGCTTCTTCAACCGATATCCTGTCCAAGAACTCCAGCGGCAGGAAATAATCATGATAAAGAGGCTCTTCGCTGGAAAGATGACGGTAAACTAAATCGGACAGATGCTCGTTGCCCCTCGGGGTGATCCTGTAAGTGCGCCGTCCTGGCAGCCCGCCTATCTCTCCCTGCAGAGGCTCGATCATGCCCCTGTTCTGAAGCCGATCCAGGGCCTTATAAACGGAAACCTCGCTGATGCGCGACCACTGCGAGTACCCGCGTTCCTTGAACTCCCGGATGACGTCGTATCCATGCCGGGGAGATTCGGATATCAACCCGAGCACCAGCAGCTCCACCATGCTCATCTCGCCCGACTCCCTTATTTATAAAATATAATATTATAAATTATAACTTCACTTCTCGTTGTCCATTCATTGCGCTTGTCGATGACGCTAACTAAAGGGATAGCCTGCCATCGGCCACCGCTATTATCCTGCTGGCCATCTCCCCGGAAAGCATCTTGAGCTCGAAAGCATTGAGATAGTGGGTGGAAGATGCGTCAAAGAGGATATTGCAGGCGGCGGGGAATTCCTCATCCTGCTTCCACAGGATGATCAGCAGGGGTATGCGGGGAAAAGTCCGGAGCATCACTCCCGCATCCCCCTGTTCCACCGGTTCCCCACCCAGGGCCACCGCTGCGTCTAACAGGCTCTCTGGCTCTGCGGCAAAGCGCGTTCTCATCCGTTCCTCCACCGTTTCGCTGAAGTTCTTGGAGTAGAAAAGGCCGTCTGAGAGCTCCCGGTACGGAACCCAGTGGCTGGCCAGGGGAGTGCCGTCCGCACGATCAAGGTAAAGGAGGGTGAGCAGTTTCAGGGTATAGGTGCAGAGGAAATCGGGCATCCAGAAATCCAGGGAGGGATGCTCCAAGACTATCTCCCATGCGAGGAAAGGTAAAATCAGACGGCCCTCCGAGTAATGAGCCCCCGAACTCTCCGCCAATTCACCGGGATTTCGGCTGCGCAAGCGGCGGCTGGGTTCCTCGAAGGGGTCGGGCTTATCCCTCACGGCACCCTCTCCCGCGCCCCCGGTGGCGCCTGGGCTCTCAGGCCCCTCAGGGTCACCGGGATGAGCTCGCCCAGAGCTGCCGCCCATTCCCTGAGCAAGTCCTCCCCGTACGGCTGGAGGTCGCTGTAAGCGGGATCGAGGACATCGTGCGGGCGGAACTGCTGCAAGGTCAACCCAGCCCTTCCCTGCAACATCGAGGCCAGCTCCAGCAGGTCTTCCATCTCCACGAGGCCCGGGACCACCGTGCACCTGAGCTCGAGCTCGAGAGGCGACCCCAGCAAAAGCTCCAGGCTTTCACCCACTTTGTCGAAGGGGGTGCCGTTGCCGGTGGCCAACCCATATTTCCCTGGGGAGGATTTCATATCTAAGGATACCGAATCCAGGAGGCCTTCCCTCAAGAGGGACCTCAGTACCCCGGGTTGGGTCCCGTTGGTATCCAGCTTGGTCGAAAACCCCATCTCCCGCAAGGAACGCAACAAACCCGGCAGGGCCTCCCATAGCGTGGGCTCCCCTCCGGTGACACAAACCCCGTCCAGCCACCCCTTTTTCCGTTCCAGCTTATCCCGCAACTCTTCCCAGGGTATTTCAGTAAGTCCGGATGCCCTTCTGACCAGCTGGTGATTGTGGCAGAAGGGGCAGCGGAGATTGCAGTCCCCGATGAAGATCACCGCCGCCAGCCGTCCCGGCCAGTCCAGCATGCTGGAGGGCAGGTACCCCCGTATCCCTCCGCTCAAGCCCCACTCACCCGCTCAGTTGAGCGCCGAGGTTATCTCACGCGGCGAAGGGACCTCGCATCTCCAGCCGCGGACCTCGCGTCCCTGTTCGTCCACGACCAGGAGTGATGGGGTGCAGAGGACATTGTAGAAAGCCGCTTCGGCCAAACCCATGGCCTCGTCGATGTCGTAGACCTCCACCCTCTCCCCCACCGAATAGACTGCTTCCCTGGCCGCCGGGCAGCGAGGGCAGTCCTTGCTGACGAAGAGCTTAAGATACAAGTTGCAACCCCCCTTCTTTCATCTCTTTGAGGTCGGTCCTCACCCTGTCCTTCAACTCGCCGAGCTTGCCCCGGTTCCAGGTGGATATACGGGAGAAATAACCGACTATGCGGGTTATCCCGTAGACGTCCTCGGATCCGCAGAGGGTGCATGCCGCATGGAGGCCTCTGATGGTCCTGCGGCAGCTGTTGCATACGGTGAACTCGGGGCTGAAAGCGATCTGAGAGGCATTGGTCTGCCGGAAGGTCTTCACCACGAAGTTCCTGATGGAGCGGGGATCGGGCTCGTTCTCCCCCAGCCAGATGTGGATGATGGCACCCGCCTCGATGAGAGGATGGAAGCGGCTCTGCAGCATGACCCGTTCGATGTAGTCTATGTCTTCCTCAACGTTGAGATGGACGCTGTTGGTGTAGTAGAACTCTCCTCTCTCAAGATCTCCCTTGATCACCTTGGCCGTCTGCTCGGGGAAGTACTTGGCGTCCAGCTTGGCTAGTCGGTATCCGCTGGACTCGGCGGGCGACTCCTCCAGGACCAATCGGATGCCGTATTCCTCGGAGAGCCTCTTGCAGGTTAGGTTCATGTGGGCGATGACCATCAGGCCGAACTTGAAGGCCTCCTCTGACTCGTGGAGCTGCTGTCCCTTGTGGTACTGGACCAGCTCGTTGAGGCCGAGGATGCCCGCAAGATAGGTGAGCCTCTCCAGGCGCAAATAATCCTGCCCGTCCCGGGCCGGCCCCAGCATGGAAAGGGGGCCGGTTATCCCCAAGTCCAGAAGGCGCTTGATGAACGCCCGCTTCTGCAGGTGGGCCTTGGCCACCAGTTCCAGCATCTTGTCCAGCTCAGAGAAGAGGAGCTCGTCGGAGCCGTTGGCCCGGTAGGCGATGCGGGGCAGGTTGATAGTGATGTTCTGCAGGGCGGAGAAGCGCATCCTCTCGGGAGTCTTGGTCTCCTCCAGATCCCTCTCGTCCAGGCGCAGCTTCAGGCGGCAGCACTGAGAGACGGTGATCTCGTCGTTGCGGTCGAACACGAAATAGGTGATGCCCTGTCGCGCGGCCACCAGACAGGCGAGCTCCAGGAACTCCTCGTGACCCTCGGTCTTGAAGAAATCCTCGCTGATGTGCAGGAGGGGCTTGGGGAAGACGAAGGTCTTGCCGGTGGCGTCTCCCTCAAGATAGACCTCGAAGAGGGCCTTCAGGAAGAGCTGCATCTCCCGCTGGTATTCGCCGTAGGTCTTCCCGGTGTATTCGCCCCCTGGGCCGATGGCGGGGGTGTCCCGGAAGTGGCGCGGCACATGCCAGTACAGGTTGAAGTCGGTGAAGACCACCTGGGAGCCGCGGGCCCCCGCCAGCTGGTTGAACTCGTAGATGAGCATCTGGGCCAGCTGTTTTATCCGGCGGTAGGGCAATCCCACCAGGTAGGGGGCGAAGAACATGTTCACCGCTTCCCATCCGATGGCCCCGGCGTAATAGGATTGAAGGGTGGAGGCCATCTTGACCATATGGCCGATGAGCACCTCGGGGTGTTTGGCCGGTTTGGAGGTGCTGGTGATATTGGGCAGGGACAGGCCGTACTTCTTGATGTATTCCAGGCTGTGACCGCCGCAGTAGGGGCGGATGATGAAGCCGAGGTCGTGCAGGTGGAGGTCGCCCATCATGTGGGCGCGGGCCACATCCTCGGAGAAGACCTTCCTCAGGGCGTATTCCTTGAGGATGGCTTCGGCCAGGGTCAGGTTTATGGACTCGGGGTTATGGGTGGTGTTGCTGTTCTCCTTGTTGGCATTGAGGATTATCTGCTCCACATCATACATGGGCAGGCCCAGGTGCGAATGCTTCTTATGTAGGGTGCCCTGCCCTCTCTTCAACAATTCCAGGTCCACCAGCTCGCGGATTATGGAGGTGGTCACCGTGTTCATGCCGCTGGAAACGATGGTGCTCTCCACCCGGTCGGCGATCTCCCTGGCCAGCTCCCGTCCCATGCCGGTTTCCAGGACCAGCGAATCAACGATCTTCTCTTTTTCCCAAAGGTTTATCTCCTCTTTGGAGGAAGTGCTCACCAACAGGGCGATATCGGTGGTGTCACAGGCCTCTTCGCGTCTTTTCAGCACCCTTATGCTGCCGTTTCCGCTCATTACCTATCCTCCCCTATCCTCCCAGGCTTCTCTTCCTTCTTCATCAGCTCCCCCAGCTCCTCCTGGAACTGAGTGATGTCTTGGAAATCCTTATAGACCGAGGCGAACCTCAGGTAGGCCACCTCGTCCAGCTCCTTCAACTTCCTCAGGACGATCATACCGATGGCCGATGACTTTATTTCTCTTGCGCCCAACGCCCTGAGCTCGCCTTCTATTTGTTCCACCAGTTCTTGAACTTTTTGTTTCTCAATGGGCCGTTTTTCCAGGGCCTTGCGGATCCCTGTGGCCAACTTCTCCCGGTCGTAGGGTTCCTTCTCCCCACTCCTTTTGATCACTACGGCAGGGATGTTTTCGTACCTTTCGAAGGTGGTGAACCTGTTCCCGCAGGACTTGCACTCTCTCCTGCGCCTTATGGATGCTCCCCCCTCGCTTTCCCGCGAATCGACAACCTTGCTGTCCCCTTTTCCGCAGAAAGGACATCTCAAAACGATCACCTTCTTGAGCTCATTTCCAGACAGCCACCACATATTGAGCTTCAAAGGTAATGATAAATACAACATGTTGTATTGTCAAGGTATCAGGACATCTTTTTGAGGGATTTTTCCCGGAATTTTCTTAAACCTTCGATATATAGTGCATTCTTTTCTAAATCATGGGTTTAATCTTTATCTATAAATCAAGCGTTAAAAGACAGTATAAAGAAGTGCTTGACCCCAAAGCGATCAACAAATGCAGCGATATTATGGAGGGTTAGCTATTGTCTGAACTACGGGTATAATTTTCGTAAAAATAAGGGCGATTCATCTATCAAGTATACATTGAAGGTATAACTACTTGGTCCTGAGAGAAGATTTATAAGCAAGATTAAACGATAAGTTCAGCTTGATTAAATTCGGTTCAGGCGGGGTGCTGCAAATAGGAGGTGACACTTGATTTTTTCTCCTCTTGAAGCGTAAACAAGCATAGATGTGAGGCATCTTTTAACTGAAAAAAGATGTCAAGTAAAAGAATTGATTTGGTGCCATCGAGAAAGATATCCATCAATCCCTATTAATTATCTCTGGGATGGATGGCAGTGAGATCGCAACCCGAGATGTTAACCTTGCTGCTGCTTACCGGCGCCAGAAACTACAGCATTGAGGTCATCGATCAAACTGTCAACGTCGATACCGTGGGCGAGCGCCCCCTGCTCGATGTTCTCGTATCTGGCCACGGAGCAGCCGATACAGTGCAATCCGTGCTCGAGAAATACCCTTATGGTTTCGGGATTGTTCTGCACGACCTCCTGTATGGTCATGTCTTTGGTGATCAACTCGCTACCTCCTCCAAGTTCACCTACGCCAATCTCCTTTTTCTTGAGGATAATCATCGCTCGCCTTCCCGTCAATGATCCCCCCTTCCAGGAAATCGGCCTCGATGCCGTATTTTTGCAGCAGTCCCTGGAAGTCGCGGCGGTAGAAGATCTTGCACCTTATCTCCGGGTAGAGCTCCCGCAGCCTTCTTATCTTCCGGTTCTTCTTAGTGACCAGTTTCTGGTTCATGGTGGTTATCTCTATATAGAGATCGTAATCGGGAAGGTAGAAATCGGGGGTGAACTTCTGGACGGGGTTTCCCGCCTTGTCCCAGGCGATGTCGAAAGAGCGGGGCTCGTACAGCCACTTGATGCGGTAGAAATCCAGTATGCGAGCGAACTCCTGTTCGCTTCGGTGAGCGAACCTCACCTGGTCCCAGCGTCGGAATCCGGTGTTATCGCCCGACATGGCGGTCCGGCCGGCGGTCCACCGGCCGCCCAGTCCCCCCTCTCATTTCCTGCCCCTGGACATCTCCTCCAGCTTGGAAAGCTGGTCCACCGTGCCGATGGCTATGAGGGAATCCCCGGCGTCCAAGCGCAGATCCTTCGGCGGCTTGGTGTTGAACCCTCCGCCCTTCTTCTTCACCGCTAAGATAAGGGCACCAGAAACCGAATAGATCTTGGCCTCCTCGATGGTCTTGGCGTCCAGGTGGGAATTGGGATATATCTCCACCTCATCCAGCCTCCACTCCAGGTCTTCCACATTGAACTCGATGTAGTCTCCCCGGGTGACCAGGTCCAGGTAGTCCCACACCAGCGGCTTCAGCAGCATCGCCGCCATCCTCCTGCCCCCTATGCTGTGGGGGGAGATGACCCGGTCCGCCCCCGCCCTCCTCAGCTTGGGCTCGGATTCCTCGTTGTTGCAGCGGGAAACGATGAAGAGGTGGGGGCAGAGCTCGCGTGCGGTCAGGGTCACGTAGAGGTTCTCGGCATCACTGGAGAGGGCGGTGACCAGGCCCTTGGCCCTGTCTATCCCTGCCGCCTTCAGGGCTTCGTCGTCGGTGGCATCGCTCTTGATCACCGTGTAGCCCATCTCCAAAGCCTGGTCGGCGGTCTGGGAGTCCTTCTCGATTATGACGAACTTGGCGCGGGCGCTGGCCAGATCCAGAGCAATGTACTGGCCCACCCTGCCGAAGCCGCAGAGGATATAGTGACCGAGCATGCTATCAATCTCTTTGCGCATCTTCCTCCTCCCCATGAGTCCGGAGATCCTCCCCGCCACCATGAACTCCACGGCGCTCACCAGGGCGTAACCCACCGTCCCTACTCCGCCCAGCACCAGGAAGATGGTGAAGACGCGGCCGCCGGTACCCAGGACGAAAGTTTCCCCGTAGCCGATGGTGGTCAGGGTGATGATGGTCATGTAGAAGGCGTCGAGCGGGTCCTGGTGCTCGATGAGCATGTAACCGACAGTGCCCACCAGCACTATCAGGCAGAAGAGCACCAGGGCATTGCGTAGGGAGCGTAGGGACTGCATCCAGGGCTAGGCCTCGAAGTCCTCTGGCTTCACGTTGTTGAGGAAATCGCGAAAGCGTTCGATCTCCTCCTCCTCGTCCGTTTGGATGAGCACGCTGGCCTCAGCCAGAACCTCCTCGCTGGCGTAGATGGTCACCCCCATGCGAACGGCGAGGGCGATGGCATCGCTGGGACGGGCGCTGATCTCGTAGAGCTTCCCCCCCTGCTCGAAGGTCACGTCCGCGTAGAAGGTCCCCTCCTTGAGCTCGGAGATGACCACCTTGCGCATCCTCACCGAGAGCATGTCCAGGATGTTCTTCATGAGGTCGTGGGTCATGGGGCGGGCTGTTTCGATGCCCTGCAGGGCGAAGGCGATGGCGGTGGCCTCGAACGCCCCTATCCAGATCGGCAGGAACCTGTCCCCCATCTTCTCCTTCAGCAGGACGATGGGCTGATTGGCGGGGAGTTCCACTCTCACTCCCACTAGGGTGAGCTCGACCACGTCCATCAGGCCTGCACTCTCCTCTTCTCTGTCCGTTTCTCCATGATACAACAACGCCAGTCAAATATTCTCCATGACCCGGCGGGTCACCTGTTTCCCATTATAGAGTATCGACCGGGCAGGCCGCATCGGATAGTCGCCGCCAGTCCCGGGACCAAACAATCCATAAGCTGAGGCGGTAAAGGGAGTCGGGCTGGGATAAAGTCAAGAAGGCCATGGAAGTTTCGCGGGCATCCCTTGGCGCTCGGTGTTGGAGCATGGGCCCTCAAGGGAGCCGGTAGATGTCCGGGAGGTTGCGGTAGAGGTGGTCGCGGTCCAGGCCGTAGCCGACCAGGAATTCCTCCCCCACCTCGAAACCCACGAAGCTGATGGGGATATCTGCGATGCGCCTCCTCTTCCGGTCTAGCAGCGCGCAAACCTCCAGAGAACGGGGCCGCCGCTCCATGAGGATGCCGATGATGTAGGAAAGGGTCAACCCGGTATCCACGATGTCCTCGACCAGGAGAACGTCCCGTTGGTGGATGTCCAGGGAAACATCCTTGGTAAAACGCACCGAGCCTCCCCGCTCCCCTGCCGGCGTGTCCCCGTATCCGGATATGCCCAGGAAATCGAGGAGAAGGGGGTGGTGGATGCTCCTAACCAGGTCGGCCAGGAAGATGAAACTCCCCTTGAGCACGGCGATGAGGCAGAGTTCGCCGTCCCCTCCTTGACGCCGGTAGTGGTCGCCGATCTCCTCTCCCAGCTGGTTCACGCGTCGCTTTAATTGGTCGCGGGTTATGACCACTTCGGCCTCGGGGGGAGCTAGGTCACCACGGGTCATTTCCACGCCCCGCTACCGCCGCTGCTAGGAAGCCGAAGGTTAACAAGGCCGAGAGGAAGGACCACATACGCTTCAGGCCGCTCGGTGAGGGAACGCTCTCACCCGACACCAGGCCCACCCGGGCCCGGTACTGGCCAGCTGCCGCGGAGATCTCCCCCACCTCCTGCCCTTTCCCCAGGGGATAATCCACCCACCTCCGGCAGCGCAGGGTTCCTGCCAGAGCCTCCTTGAGCAGGTCCTTGCGCACGGTGAGCTGCAGGTCTTCGGCGGCCACCGCCTCTGTTTCCGACTGAGGCAGGCGGCCGACCTTCATCCGGAAGAACCCATCTCCCTGGCGTGCGTAAACTACCCTGACGAATTCCTCGAAACCGTATTCGAGGAGACGGGCGCTGTCCTGGAAATATCCTTCGCCCCCATTGAGGATGACCGAGATGAGCCTGCGACCGTCCTTCTCTGCCGACCCCACCAGGCATTTTCCAGCGGGGACGGTATATCCGGTCTTGATCCCGTCGGCATAGGGGTAGATATCGAGCAGCTTGTTGTGGTTATCGCTGATCCTCTCCCACTGGTTTCCCGGGGAGGGAGGCAGGGCGTAGCTGTCGGTGGCGACGATCCTGCGGAAATCCTCGTTGCGCATGCAGTAAGCACCGATGAGGGCGAGGTCATGGGCGGTGGTGTGGTGGCCCGGTGCATCCAGACCGTTGGGGTTGACGAAATGCGTGCCGGTGGCCCCGATCTCTGCCGCCTTACGGTTCATGAGGTCGGCGAAGGCCTCCACCGACCCGGAGACGTGCTCGGCCAGGGCCACCGCGGCATCATTGGCGGAGCGCAACATGAGGGCGTAGAGGAGATCCTCCACGGTGAGGGTTTCGCCTTCCTTCAGCCAGATGGACTGTTCCGGGGTGGTGGCGGCCCGCCGGCTGATGGTCACCTGGTCCTGGAGGGAGCAGTTCTCCAGGGTGAGGATTCCCGTAAGCATCTTGGTCGTTGACGCGTTGGGCAGCTGGCGGTCCGCTTCCTTCTCGTAGAGGAACTGGCCGGTGTCGGGGTCGTATAATGCCGCGGACAGGGCGGCGATCTCCGGCGGTACCGGCGCCTGGTGGCTCGCGGTTTCATCCAGGTAGGGCTGGAGTTGGTCCAGATTGGCAGGGGTCACCGAGTTCTCGTGCCAGGAGGAGTCGCCTTTGAAAGTCGCCGCCCTGACCGTTGCGGTGAGGGTGGAAACCAGCAGGTAGAAGGCGAGGAGGATCATGATCAATCGGAACAAGGCCTGGAGGGGGCCAGTGATGGTGGATCTTTTCTGCCTGCGCTCCTGCCTGCGGGAACGACGTTTCTCCTCCCGCAGGCGGCGGATGCGCTCCTCAGCCGACTCCCGCCGGTACGAGGTGGGCCCTTGACCCGGCCGTCTCAGATATTCCCTCTCCATGCACTTCCTGTCCCAGTGGCAATGACGGCTCCCCGATCGCTCCTCGGCGATCGTCTGTAGCCGTTTCAAGCGCTCTATCTATTGTAATGGAGCAGACGACAGCATCTCCACGGTTTCCCAGAAGACCGCAGGGCTTTTGCAACTAGATAAAGGTTAGGCGAAGAACCGCGCATGAGGCAGTCCACGGTTTTCCAGAAGACTGCAGGGCTTTTGCAACGCTGCATATCTCCAACAAGCAAGGGTAGCTTCCTGCTATTTATTGGGCAGGGCAGAGGGCCCTTGTTGCATGCGAGGCAGAGCAGGGTTATCTCTCCGCCCATCTTCTCCGCGCCGCTGTTGGCCCCTGCTTCAGCGGTGGCAAGGGGAGCGAAATATTCAGAAGAGAGGTTTATAGTCGGCTTGCTTGAGGAGCGGCTTGATGCGGTTTTTCAGCAGCAGGTCCTTGAGTTCGCGGCTCAACCCGGTGAGCTGGATGAGGTTCTCCACCCCCGCCCGCCGCGCTTCGGGATCCTTCTGCCTCAGCAGCGGGGTGATGATGCCCTGGAAGAACTCCTCCTCCCGGTCGGCAAGGTTCTTGTACATCCTCAGGTGGCGAGGCTCGATGCCATAGTTCTTGAACTCCCTGGCCAGGCGGATTATCTTGATATCCTCCTTCTCGTAGTAGGGACCATCTTCCCCCGCATGGGAGCAGATCAGCTTGTGCTCCTCCAGCTCCTCGGCAAAAGCGACCTCCAATCCCAGCGCTTCTTGTAGTTTGCTCTTGAGCACCACGGCATCGCCGGTCAGTTCCGCTTCCCGGTCCAGCTCCCCTTCCTCCATCATCCCGGGTGAGAGGTCGGAGGCTTTGATCCTGCCGCTCTCGATATCCTTGAGCTTCTCCCTTATGACCTTGAGGGGGAGATAACGTTCCTTCTGCAGGCGGAGGATGAAGCGGAGCCTCTGCTCGTCCGCCCTGCTGTATTTACGATATCCGCTGGGGGTCCTTTCCGGGCTGAGCAGGCCTTCCGATTCCAGGAACCTGATCTTGCTGATGGTCAGCTCGGGGAACTCGCCGCTCAGTCGCTTTAACAATTCGCCGATTCCGATGAGCTCCTTGCCTTCCCCCTCCATGCCCTCTGATTACCTCCCCTGGAAAAAAAGCATGCGGAACTTGCCCACCTGTATCTCGTCGCCATTGCCGAGCCCGAAACTCTCTATCCTCTCCCGGTTAACGTAAGTCCCGTTGAGCGAACCCATGTCCACTATCACGAACCCCTCCCCCGCCTTCCTGATCTCGGCATGCCGCCGGGATACGGTAATATCGTCGAGGAAGATGTCGCTCTCTGGATGCCTGCCCAGGGTAGTGCAGTCTTTCTCCAGGATGAATCGGGCGCCGGTATCCGGCCCCTTCTTGATTATCAATACCGCCTTTCCCTCGGGTACTCCCTCGGGGGGGTGGATTATCTCGATCTCCTCCCCGCCCTCAGTCTCCACCACCGTCAGGGCTGAGGTGGGCTCATGCATCTGCGCGCGCTTCTGAACCTCCGCGCCGCAGGCAGGGCAGTTTCTTTCGGCAGGGTCAAGAGGCTTGCCGCAATTCTCACACTTCATTCTCATCCACCCGTCCGTCTATCCTGCCAGCGAGAATGGCGCTCAACCTCTCGATGTCCTCGTCGGTGAAGAGGGTGCCACCCTCCTCCAGGCGCCTCTTTTTCCTCCTGACCAATTCGGCTCGTAGCATATCTATCTTTCCGTGTAGTATCCTTCGTCGATAGGAGATCTCTCTCTCCTCTTTAAGCAGAGAGTTGAGTATCTCCTTGAGCCTCTGATCGTCCAGCTCCTTGAAATCTATGAAGATCCCGCCCGGGTCCCTCTCGTCTTCCATGGCCATCCTCCCCTCTCTATCCGCGCCTCATTTTATCATAACGGGAGAAAGCGGGTAAGCTTACCGGCGCTCCAATCCTTCAGAGCACGCACCCGCACCACTCCTCCGATGAGTATACTTCAAGTAGATATTCAGAGCGTTCCTTCTCTTCCTCGGTCAGGCTGTCAGGGATCAGTCGCACGTTGAACGCGCCGCTGAATCCCGAGACCATGGCCTCCTCGATCTCTCCCCAAGCCACTTCGCTGCCGAGTTCCTCCAGCCCTATGCAGGATTCCTCAAATTCTGCCCTAACCTCTTCCTCGGGTTTACCTTCAGGCACGAGGAGGTCGAGGAGTAGGTCGGTGTCCCTGCGCCTGAGGATGGTACCGTGCTGGAGAAGGGCTCCCCCTGCCCTGGTCTGGGCGCTTCCGCATATCTTCTTACCGCCTACGGTGAGGTCAGCGGAGGCGGGGACGGTAAAGCAGGCTCGGATGTCCCGGCCGGGGGTGCGGGGCCGGGTGGCCATCCCCGCCTTTATGCCCAGCTCGCGCAGGGCCTTGACGATCCCTCGGCAGATAAGGGTGTACGATTCCTCCACCGAGGCCGGGAGGAGTTCCAGCGGCAGGGCGACCATGTAGGTGAAGTCTTCTCGGTGGAGAAGCGCCCTCCCCCCCGTCGGCCTTCTGACCAGATCGATCCCGAGGCTGAGGCAGGCCTCGCGGTTTACATGAGAAAGCGGCTGGAAACGGCCGATGCTCAGGCAGGGAGGGCGGAAACCGTAAAAACGGATGGTGGGAGGCGAAGCTCCTCTACCCACCGCCTCCATCACCGACTGATCCACGGCCATTTGCTGATAGCCCCTTCCGAAAAAGGGGGCAAGCAGTCTCCAGGAGTCAGCCTTCACTTCACCAGCTCAGCGCCCAGGACCTCTTCCAGCTGCCGGAAGATGAACTCGTCGGTTTCCTGCGAGAGGGAGGCGACCCCGTTCTTGAAAACGTGCACCCCGTAGCCGCGCATGGCGGCGTCCAGGGCAGTGGCGTAAACGCAGATATTGGTGAGCACGCCTCCTAGGTAGACCTCCGCTACCTCCAGCTCCCGCAGCAGGAGGTCCAGGTCGGTACCGAAGAAGGCGGAAAAACGCCGCTTGCGCACGAGATACTCGCCGGGAAGGGGGGCCAGCTCATCCACCACTTCCCCTCCCCAGGTATCCGCTATGGCGTGAGCGGGCCAGCGCTGGAACTCCCGGTCTCCCTCCAGGTGTGAATCCGCCACGAAGATCACGGGGATCCCCGCGGAACGTGCTCGCTGCAGCGCCTCCTGTAGGAAGGGAAGGATGCGTTCCGCCCCCGGGACCACCAGGGCACCCCCTTCCTTGATGAAGTCATTGAGCATGTCGATGATAAGCAGCGCGCTCCTCTGGCAATAATCCCAGTCCATGTTCACTCGACCTCCTCGTGCGAACCGGCGACTCGATCAAGAGGCCCCCGGTGCCATCTCCTCGAAGGGCGGCTCTTCAGCTTCCCGCCTCCGCTGCCTCCTTCACCAACTGCAGGTACTCCTCGGCGAGCTCCTCGCCCCGCGTATCATCCGCTGCATCAACGATTATATGCACCAGCGGCTCCTCGGCATCGGGAAGGATCAGCACCCAGTTTCGGTCGTCCACGAACACCTTCAGCCCATCGGTGAAATCACAGCGAAGGCCGGCGGAGCGTTCCTGCATGACCCGCATTATCTGGCCGAGGCTCCCCCAGGAGGTGTGGAGGTCGCGGGTGAAATAATGCACATCGGGTAGACCGCGCAATAATTCGCTGATACTGCATCCCAGGGAAGCGAGCATCTCCATCAGCTTCACCATGCTCATCATGCCGTCGTAGGCGGGCAGGAAAGCCGGGAAGATGTAGCCGCCGCCTCCCGCCCCGGCGAAGACCACTCCTTCCTTCAAGGACGCGTACATCAGGGCGTGCCTGCTCTCTTTGGTGCGGATGACCTTGACCCCGTGCTCGCCGGCCATCTCCTCTACCCGAGAGGTCGCCGAGACCGGGACGGCGATGGAGGAACCGGGGTTGAGCCGAGTGACCATCTTCACCATCAGCAGGAGGGCCTCGGTGAGTCCGACGCTCCTTCCTCCATCGTCAACCAGGAAGACCCTCTCTCCCGCGCCGTCGAAGACGATGCCGAAGTCGGCGCGGGAACTCCTTACCATCCGGGAGAGCTGTTCCAAGTGGCCGGAGATGGCCTCCAGGCCCAAAAAGGCTTGACTCTCGTCCACCCCGACATTGATGGTGTAGGATTCGCATCCCAGGTTCCCGAGGATGCCCGGGAGCAGGAAGGACGCACCTCCAAAGGCGCTATCCACCACCATCCGGAAGCCGCGGACGCGGATCGCCTCCAGGTCCATCGTTTCCAGGAGGGCATCCACGTAGGTGTCTATGGACCGGTGAGGAAAACTGATGGCCCCGATCTCGTGGGAGAAGGCGCGGCGGAAGTTGGCCTGGGAATAGACCTTTTCCACGTTGCGTTGCAGAGACTCGGGGATATCGGTGCCCTCGGAGCCGAAGAACTGTATCTCCACGCTCTGAGGGTCATGGGGGGAGGTGCGCACGTCGATGCCCCCTGCCGCCCCACGGGCCCTGATATAGAAGCGGTTGACCGGCAGGGGGGCTATCTCCAGGTCGATGACGTTGATGCCGGTGGCGTTCAATCCGGAGATCACCGCCCTCTTGATGGTACGGGCCTGGCGGGAAGCATCGCGGCTGGTAACCACGTAGGACCCGCGGGGAAGCACCGATCCGTAGGCCATGGCGATCCGCAGGGCCTGTTCCGGGGTCACGTCGACATTGGTGATGCCGGTGATGGCCCCGTTCCCGAAGAGCGTGCGCATGCCCTTGGATTCCCAGATTATGCTGGTGTTGACCACAGCCCCCGGCTCAACCGTCTTGAAGGGGTAAATCTTCACATCGTGGTTGATGAGGGCGTTCTCTCCTATCAGGCAGTCGCCCCCAATAACCACTCCCTCCTCCACCCTGACGTTGGATTTGATGTCGCAGTTCTTCCCGATCACACAACCGCGGAGATGGGAAGAGGAGCCGATGTAGGAATTGTCATAGATGATGGAGCGGTGCAGGAAGGAGCCTTCCTTCACCACCACGTTGCTGCCGATGACGGTGTATTCGCGCATCACCGTACCCCGCTCGATGCGGGTATGGGCCCCGAGGACCAGCGGACCCCTGAGGACGGCCCCTTCCTCCACCACCACGTCCTCCTCCATCCATACCCCTGGCTCGATCTGGAAACCCGCGGGGCGGATGGCCGTCTTTCCCTCCAGGACGTCTTTATGGGCTCGCAGGTACTGGGCGAAATTGCCCACGTCGCACCAGTAACCGTCGGCGATGTACCCGTATAGAGGCCTTCCTTTGCTCAAGAGGAGAGGGAAGAGGTCCTGGCTGAAGTCAAAAGACGAATCCTCTGGGATGTAGGAGAAGATCTCGGGCTCCAGGACGTAGATGCCCGTGTTGATGGTGTCACTGAAGACCTGGCTCCAATTCGGCTTCTCCAGGAACCTCTCGATGCGCCCCTCCCCGTCGGTGACCACGATGCCGAACTCCAGGGGGTTGTCCACCCTTACCAGGACCAAGGTTGCCACTGCTCCCCTCTCGCGGTGGAAATTCACCGCCCGGTTCAGATCGATATCGGTCAAAGCGTCCCCGCTGATGACCAGGAAGGTGTCATCGAGATGGCGGCGGCAGTTCATGACGCTACCGGCGGTGCCCAAGGGGGTTCTTTCCAGCGAGTACTGGATGCGTACCCCCCAGGAGGAGCCGTCGCCGAAATAGTTGGTGATGCTGGTGGGCAGGAACTGAAGGGTGGCGTGGAGATCATTGAAGCCTTGAGAGGCCAGCAGTTCGACGATGTGCTCCATGATGGGTTTGTTGACCACCGGGAGCATGGGCTTGGGCATATTGGAGGTCAAAGGCCTCAGGCGGGTGCCTTGCCCTCCGGCCATGATCACCGCCTGCATGTCCATCGCCTTACCTCAGGATAGATACCCCAACACGATCACGCGGGTGTCCTCCGGCAAAACTTCCCTGCTCAAGAAGATGGTCTCCCTGCCGGCATCGACCACCTCCCCGAAGCGCGAGGCGAAAGGTTTGACGTCCTTTATGGGGAAGGAGAGCAGGTCGGTGCGGTAATGCATGGGGATGGCCATCCGGGGCCGAAGCTGCTCGACCAAACGCCAGGCCTCATCGTCGTCGATGGTGAAGGTTCCCCCCACCGGGACCAGGATCACGTCAAGGTCCTGGAGGCGCTCGGACTGCGAGGTCGTGAGGGGATGACCGAGGTCTCCCAGGTGTGCCACCTTCAAACCTCCCATCTCCCAGCGGTAGATGACGTTGGATCCACGCTCGCTGCCCCCGGAGTGGTCGTGGAAGGTGGGGATCCCCTCGAAGAGCAGGCCCGACGCCTCCTTTCTCCCCTCCCCTCTCAGCACCACGGGGTTCCCGCCCACGGCCGACGCGTTGTTGTGGTCGTAGTGGTCGTGGCTCACCAGGACCACATCCGCCTCGATCCGGGGGAAGGGATAGCCAATGGAGGGGTCATAGGGATCGGTCACCACCCTCCTCCCCTGATCGTCCTGCAGCAGGAACATGGCGTGCCCATACCATCCGATGGAGATAAAAGGCGGTTTCACCCTCTCCTGGGGGTACGGGTTCATGTCTTCTCACCTCCCCTTTTCTCTCCCCTGGCCTCCCCTGTCGCTAAGGCAGGGGATGAATTCAGCAGGTCCGTTCCCAGAAGGCGCCGTTCCCCGCGGCGAACTCACGCCTCGATTCTGACGCCTTCCCTGAGGATCTTTATACCCCTGGTGACGTAGATGCATGCACTAAGGTAGGAGAAGGCGGTGCCCGCCGCGAAGAAGGCAAAACCCACCGGATTTACATCCAGGCTGGCGGAGACGTGCCCGGGGGCGTTCCAGGTGATGATGATGCATATGGCCACGAAAAGCAAGGCGGTTGCCAGTTTCCCCGTCCAGTGCACCGCCAGGCGGTCCCTCACCTCCTGGCGGTTTATCCCCACCAGGGGCGCTCCCACCAGCATGAGGACGTCGCGGGAAACGATGATCAGCCCCATCCACCAGGGCATGAAAGACCGCGCCATCAAAGCCACCAGCACCGAGATGACCAGCAAGCGGTCGGCCAGGGGATCCACGACCTTGCCGAACTCGGTGATGGTGTCGGTCCGGCGGGCTATCTGCCCGTCCAAGAAATCGGTGAATGCGGCGGCCAAGAAGGTGAAGAGGGCCGCATAATGCCAGCCGTCCAATCTTTCTGCCGATGCCCGGGCGATGAAATATACCACTGCTGGGACCAGCAGCAGGCGGATCACGGTGATGATGTTCGCCAGGTTCCGAGCCAGGAACCCCCTGTTCTCCGCTCGTGCCCCTTCCCCTTCCAAGACCTGCCTCTTTCTCCCGCCTTTTACTCGATGGGACTCGTTTCCAGCTGACCGACTGATGCATAAGGAGAAACGTGAAGAAGGCCAACGGGTGGCCCTCCTCTCTGGTCGGGACGAGAGGATTTGAACCTCCGACCTCTGGACCCCCAGTCCAGCGCGCTAACCAAACTGCGCTACGTCCCGTACGGCTCGGCGCATGGCGCCGAAAAGATTATAGCACGAGCGGCGTTGCCGCTCCATAAAGCCCTCGCCCTTCCCAGGACGGTTCGGCTGGGGCGTGGCGGCCGGCGGTTCCCCGTTCGCCAGGGGCTCAGCAGCCGCCCTCAACCGACATCAGGCCTGCCTCATCCTCGCCGTACACGCATACCCGGTCCCTACCCAAACGCTTGGCTCGGTAAAGGGCCTGGTCCGAGTGCTCTATTAGCTCCTCCCCTCCGTCAGCGTCCTCCGGGAAGCAGGCCACCCCCAGGCTGATGGTCAGGTCACCCTCGGGCTGCTCCTCCTCGAAGGGGAAGCGATGGCTCTTGACCACCCTGCGCAGCCGGTCGGCCATGAAGGCGACATCTCTCTTGTCCAGCTCGGGAGCCAGCACGGAAAACTCCTCTCCCCCGTAGCGGAAGACGGTGTCCACGTCGCGGACGTTCTCGCGCAGCAGGCGGGCCAGGCGTCGCAGCAACTCATCACCCATGGGGTGACCGTGGCGGTCGTTGTAGTACTTGAAGTGGTCGATGTCGATCATGACGAAGGAAAGAGGATGACCGTAGCGGCGGGATCTTCTGACCTCCTCATCGAGGATGTCCGCTAAGTAGCGGCGGTTGTACAACCCGGTGAGGGCATCGGTGATAGCTAGGCGGTTGATCTCCTCGAAGAGGCGAGCTCTCTCCACTGCCATCCCCACCTGCTCACCAATGGCGTTGGCCAGAGTGATGTCGTTCTGGTTGAAGGCGTTCGGGAACCGGCTGGCAATATGGAGTATCCCGTAGATGACGTTGCCGCTGCGCACGGGGACGCATAGGACCGACCGCACCCCCTTCTCTACCCTTAGGTTGGGACAGCGGAGGTCCGTGCTCACGTCGTCGGAGAGGAAGGCGCGGTCGTTGGTGAGCACGTAGCAGGATTCGATCCTCTCGAAGGGGCGGCTGATGTTGCGCTCCTGATAACGGCGGCTGAAGCCGAAATGGCGCACTGGCTCCAGCAAGCCGGTCTCGTGGTTGATGATGTTGAGAAGGGCCATATCCGCGGCGAAAAGGCCGCGTACCACGTCGAGGGCCAGCGTGTAGATATGATCCAGGCTGGAGACGGTGCCGATGGCGTCGGCCACCCGGATGAGGCTGGAGAGCTGGGCTACCTTCTCCTCGCTGGAGCGGTAAAGCATGGCGTTCTCCAGGTATACGGAAGCGTGCGCGGCGACCAGCTCCAACAACCGCAGTTGCCGCCCCCCTCTGCGCCTTTTCCTGCCCGGGATCCTAAGGGCCAAAAGGCCGGTCTTGCGGTCGCGGGCTTTGAGCACGGATATGAGCCAATCCCCGTTCCCTTCGGGCCTTCCTTTTCGCCCCTCCAACGTATCCTTCGCTGTTGGCGGGATTTCCCCAAGGAAAGCTCCAGCTTTCTCCCGGTCCAAGAGGGGGCGCAGGCGGTCCGCTGAACTCTCGAACACCTCCATCTCCTTCTCGTCTACACCATAGGCGGGCCGTTGTAGCTCCAAGGTCTCTCCCTTCTCATCCAATAAATAGACGAGTATCCGGTCCGCTCCAAAGGTGCTGGCAAGGATGCCGGAGATGGACTCTACCACCTTGTTGAGAGCCGGGCTGGAGCTGCCTCCCTGGGAGATGCGGTAGAGGATGGAGAGCTTCTCCCTATCCCTGATGAGCAGGCTGGTTATGTAGGTGTCCAGCAGGGTGGATCCGGCGATATAGGTTATCCGCAACGCCGCCAGGGAAGCGAACCCCTCTGCAGGCCGGGGAGTGATCAGGATGATGACCGAGAAGCCAACCAGTTCCAGAAGGCCGGTAAGAATGGATCCCCCCACCCCGAAATAGGCGCCAAAGATCAGCGGAAGGATCCCGAACAAAAGATAGAAGTTGCTCTTGACCCCCCCGGTCACCGCCACCGACGTGCAGATGGCCAAAAAGTCCACCGCAGCCACCAGGTAGCGGAGCTTGCCCCGGTAAGCGAAGAGCTCCGGGGCGAGCGCATAGGCCACATTGATGAGAGCATAGGCGGCGCATAGGGCATAGAGTAGGGGGAAGTTGACCCGGCCTCCCACATAGGCTTCTCCAGTCTGGGCGAGTGCCAGCGTTCCCAGGATCAGTATCCAACGGAAAACGTGTTCCCGCCGGAATATCTCCCTCCTTGTCGCCTCCATCTTCTCCTCCGCTACCGCAACCCGCACCGGTCGAAGAAGGGCTCATTCCCTTCTGGCTGCCGATGCCAGGGACACGTTCCGGAACAACTCCGACCTCAGCAGGTCGATGCCTTCCCCGGTCAGGGCAGATACCTGCAGGGCTTCTGGGAATCGCCTGACCAGCTCCCTTCTCCTTTCCTCGTCGCAGCGGTCAATCTTGTTCAGGACGTCCAAGCGGGGCAGCCCGGCCGCACCGATCTCCTCGAGCACTCCCAATACTGATTCGACGCGCCTGGTGATGTCCTCGGCAGACGCATCGATGACATGAAGGAGCAAGTCGCCTTCGGCCACTTCCTCCAGAGTGGACTTGAAGGCCTCGACCAGTTGATGGGGGAGGTTTTCGATGAAGCCGACGGTATCGGTGATCACCAGGGCGTCTCCGCCCTCGAGGCGTATCCGCCTGGTGGTGGAATCCAGGGTGGAGAAGAGCCGGTCCTCCACCAGGACGCCGGCGCCGGTGAGGCGGTTGAGGAGGGTTGATTTTCCTGCATTGGTGTATCCCACCAGGGAAACGGAGAACACGTTGCGCCGAGTCCGCAGGCGGCGCCTCAGCCCCCGTATCCTCTCCAGCTTGCGCAGCTCCTTCTGGAGGTGGTCGATGCGCCTGCGGATGACCCGCCGGTCCACCTCCAGGCGGGTTTCGCCAGGGCCTCGCGTCCCTATGCCTCCACCCAAGCGGGAGAGCTGCTTTCCCTTCCCGGTGAGCCGCGGCAGCAGGTAGCGGAGTTGCGCCAGCTCCACCTGGGTCTTCCCCTCGCTGGAATGGGCGTGCTGGGCGAAGATGTCCAGAATCAGCGCGGTACGGTCGATGACCTTGCATCCGCAGAGCTCCTCGAGGTTGCGCTGCTGCGAGGGAGTCAGCCCGCGATCCACCAAGAGCAAGTCCGCTCCTTCCTCGCGGCAGAGGGACGCTATCTCCTCCGCTTTCCCCTTCCCCACCAGGAAGGAGGCATCCGGCTTTTCCCGGTTCTGGATGACCTCCCCCACGACCACCGCCCCTGCCGTATCCGCCAATGCTCGCAATTCCTCCAAGGACTGGCGGGCGCTCTCGGGACTTTCTCCTGCCAGGCAAACGCCCAGAAGGATGGCCTTTTCCTCCACCGCCTCTTCCCTGGTCTCTCCGCGCATCACCCGGACCTCAGGAGAAAGAGCACCTTTCCAGCCTGTCCACCGCTTCCTCCAGCTCACGATCAGGGAGGCTGAGGGAAAGCCGCACGTAGCCCTCGCCCTCCTTCCCGTAGGCCGAACCGGGAACCACCACTATATCCGCCTCTTCCAGGAGGCGCGTGGCGAATGAGGCCGAGTCAAGCCCCGGAGGGACTTTCATCCACACGTAGATGGTGGCCGAAGGAGTCAAGGCCTCCCACCCCTTGCCTCTGATGCATTCGAGAAGGAGGTCCCGCCTCTTCCTGTAGACGGACCGCATCTCTTCAAGGCAGTCCTGCGGTCCGATTAGGGCTTCACGGGCCGCCAGCTGGATGGCGTTGAACACGCCCGAGTCCATGTTGGTCTTCAGCGTACCGAAGTGGCGGATGATCTCCTCCCCTCCCACCGCGAACCCCACTCTCCATCCGGTCATGTTGTAGGTCTTGGAGAGGGAGCAGAACTCGATGCAGATATCGCGACTGCCTTCCACCTGCATGATGGAAGGAGCCACGTACTCATCGAAGGTTATCTCCGAATAGGCGAGGTCGTGGGCCACGATGATGTCGTGCCGGCGGGCTAACTCCACCACTTCCCGGAAATAACCGAGGTCGGCGACGGCGGTGGTGGGGTTGTTGGGATAATTGAGGAAGAGCACCCGGGCCCTCTCCAGGACCTCCTCCGGGACCGACCCGAGGTCCGGGAGGAAGCCCCTTTCCCGGCGCAGGGGAAGGTGATAGCAGGTCGCTCCCGCAAATGAGGAGGCCACGCCGTATACGGGGTACGCCGGGTCGGGCACCAGCACCAGGTCTCCCGGATCGACGAAGGCCAGGGGGAAATGGGATATGCCGTCCTTGGAGCCGATCAGCGCCAGCACCTCGGTGTCGGGATCCGGAGAGAAACCGAAGCGCCTCCCGTACCATTCCGCCGCTGCTTCCCTGAACTCGGGCATGCCCCGGTAAGAGGGATAGCGGTGATTGGCGGGGTCGGCCGCCGCTTGCTGCAGCGCCCGGACTATATGCGGGGGGGTGGGCATGTCCGGGTCACCCACGCCCAGGCTGATGACCCGCTTTCCCTCCTTGCGTTTCTCCTCCACCTTACGGTCTATCTCGGCGAAGAGATAGGGTGGTATGGACTCCAATCTTCTTGCGACCCTCAATCTACCTCCTTTGCTCGAAAGCTTAACTATCCTCTTTTTGCGAGCGATGAGATGATTATACTTCCCGGCGGGTGTCCTTATCCCTTGCGGGGACTGCGGGTTTTGAGCCAGCCCTCGGACAGGGTGGCTCGGTATACCTCGACCACCGGTCCCCGCATGAGGATATGTCCGCCGTCTCCCAGGCGAATATCCAGTTCCCCCCCGGGAAGTTCCACCCACACCCTCTTGCCAGTGCGGTTCTCCGCCAGGGCGGCGGCGAAGGAGGCGCATGCTCCAGTCCCGCAGGCCAAGGTGATCCCCACACCTCTTTCCCATACCCTTACCCGCAGGCGGTCCTCGCCCACGACCTCCACCGCCTCGACGTTGGTGCGCTGGGGGAAAAGAGGATGATGCTCGATGGACGGACCGAGGTTCTCCAGAGGGAACCCCTGGACGTCATCCACGAAGATGACGCAGTGGGGGTTTCCCATGGACAGGCAGGTGACCACGAGGGTTTTGCCGGGGACCTCCAGGGGGACGCCGACGGCCTGATTGCCCTCCCCTTCCATGGGGATGGAGGGCCGGTAGAAGTCAGGGAGGCCCATGTCCACTTCGACCATGCGCCCCGACTCGCCTTTTTCCAGCACCTCGACCACTCGCACGCCCGCTCCGGTCTCGATGTTCATGGGGTTGGCGGAAACGTGGCCTTCTTCCTTGAGAAAAGCTGCCAAGCACCTTATCCCGTTCCCGCACATCTCCGCCTGGCTGCCGTCAGCGTTGTAGATTAACATGCGGGCATCACCTGAGGAGAGTGGGGGTTCCGCCAGGATCACACCATCGGCCCCCACGCCGAACCCGCGCCTGCACAGATCCTCCACCAGCTCCTCCCGGAACGACGGCTCAGGTCCCCGAAAGCGGTCGATGATGATGAAGTCGTTTCCCAATCCATGATACTTCACGAAATGCAAGCGTTCCCTCCCCCTTTCACCTCCAGGGTTTCCTCCAGGATACGGACCACGGCAGCACAGGCCTTCGCGGGATCATCGAGCTCCTCACCCTCGAGGGTGATCCAACGTACCCTCGGGTCACCGCGGAACCAGGTCATCTGGCGCTTGGCATATCGCCTCGTGGCCGTCTTGACCAGCTGGATTGTCTCATCGAGGCCCCTCTTGCTGTCAAGATATTCGAATACCTGGCGGTACCCGAGGGCTTGACTGGCGGTGCGCGAGAGCTCCCCCCCCTCTCGGAGGCGCCTGGCTTCCTCGATCAGCCCTTTTCGGAACATCTCCTCCACCCGACGGTCGATCCTCTCATGGAGCAGGGCCCGATCGGCGGCCAAGCCTATCACCAGGCAGTCGGGATAATGCCTTCCGATCTCCCCGAAACGGCGTCGCGTCAGTGAGGGCGGCACCCCAGTGACCTCTCTCAGCTCCAGTGCACGCACCAGCCTTCGCAGATTATGGGCCCCCAACCTCTCCGCGGTCTCCGGGTCCAGCCGGAGGAGTTCCCGGTAAGCGCTCTCTATTGCCTCCTCCTCCGGCATCGAGTAGTAAGCGTCTCGCAAACGGTGGCAGGGCGGCGGGAAATCCATCTCATCGATCAGGGCTCTGAGGTAAAGTCCCGAGCCCCCGACCAGGAGGGGGAGGCGGCCTCGGGAGATGATATCATCAATCGCTCTCCTTCCAAGGGATTGGTAGAGGGCCACGGAGAAGTCCTCGTAAGGGGAGGCGATATCGATGAGGTGATGGGGGACCAGGGAACGTTCTTGCGGCCCCGGCTTGGCGGTGCCGATATCCATGCCTTGGTAGACCTGCATGGAATCGACGCTGACAATCTCTGCACCGTAGAGGGCAGCCAGGTGGAGTGAAGCCGCGGACTTCCCCACGGCAGTTGGACCGACAATGGCGATGGGGGCGCGGAGCATCTCAGTGGTGGCGCTTGACCTGGAAGCGCAAGATCTCCATCTGCTCCCCCCGGGGGATGCCCGCCTTCTGCCTGGCGATATCCAGCTGCTCTTCCACAGTGTCCACTCCCTCGAGGTCGGGTAGGAGGAGGCCCACTCGCGGCCCGCTGCGGACGATCACGCCGTACTTCTTGGGGTTGAGCTGGCCCAGGCTGGATACGGGCTCCGGCTCCCCCAGCACGTCCACGCTGATATCCAGGCCTTCCAATTCCTCTTCCCGCACCGGGGGAAACCGCGGGTCGCGGGAACAGGAGCTGATGGCGTTCCTGATTATCTCCTCGGCCAGATTGGGACGGGTGGGTTCAATGGTCCCGATGCATCCGCGCAGACGACCATCCTTTTTCAGGCTGACGAACGCGCCGGCTCTCCCGCTGATGCCGGAAGCCGCATCGGGAAACTCCTCCGGGGATATAATCCTGCGTTCCCGCACCCACACCTCGATGGCCCGGCGGGCCAGCCTGACCGGGTCGCTCTCCCGGCCCTCTATACCTGTCAATGTCGCAAGCCCTCCTCCTTAACCCGTAACCTCGTGCAGGGATACGAGGTAACCAACGCCGAAAGGCCCCTCGTAAGAAAGGAGCCTGCTTTGGTAGGAGTATCCCCGCAAGGCCCCGTGCATGGCATAGAAGGAGCGAAGGCCACATTCCCCCGCATCCTCCACCAGGTCTTCGGGAAGGTCGTCCAGCAGCTCGAAAGACCCCTTCTCGGCTATGCTACAGATGGCCCGGTCGAAATCCTTACCCCGGGGGCTGTACCCGGCCGGCGCCCCGGGTATGAGGCGGTGGGAGAGATCGCCGGATGCAACGAACACCGCCTTCCTTCCTAGGTCCTCGCAGCAGGAGCGCACCACTGCCCCCAAACGCCGGTGATCCTCATAGGGGAGGAAGGATATGGATAGGGAGACCAAGGGAGTGTCTATGCGCTCTGACAGGTAGTAGAGCGGGACCATGACGCCGTGGTCGAGCATTGCGGCCGCAACGCGCCTACCGGTCACCCAACCGCCGCGGCCTTCCCCAGTCGCCTCCTCTATGGGTAGGCCTTCCGCTTTGCCTTTATTCAGGATGGCCAGGGAAAGCTCCAGGTCGCAGTCCCTGACGATGGAAACCTCGGGATGACCGAACATGGAGAAATCGCCCTGCAGGGATGAAGACGTCTTGACCGTGAAGGAGCCGGGAAGGACGGGGGTATGAGGGGAAATGAATACCAGGACTTGGGGTCCCATCCGGCCAAGCTCGTCGGCCAGCTCCCGCATGGCCCGGACGGTGCTTTTCACCCGAGCGAGCTCACTGCCGCCGATGGCCGGAACCAGCAGGGGTGGATGGGGGCATATGCAGGCCGCCTTTATCCCGGAATCCATGTCCATCAGTGCCTCCTCCAGGAGATATCCTCCAAAAGATATTCTATCCCACCCGCAACGACGTAAACAGCTCGCCGATTATCTTGATGCAAGGACCGGCAAGGGGACCCTTCCTCAGTTTTTCGGATAGACCATGATGGGACTTTCCTCGAGGTGCGATCCCGCGTTCTGCCTCGACCCTCATCTCTTAACGCGGTTGGTCACGTGTCACCGCCTTCGAATACCTGGTCAGCGTATAGGGACCAGGGACCGGCGCGGGCGATGTGCGCCTTTACCACCTCCCCCACCAGCTCCCGCTTGCCGCGCAGGTTCACCACCCGGTTGGTTCGGGTGCGGCCCCTCAGGTTGTAGGGGGTCTTTCGGGAGCGGGGCGACTCCCCCTCCACCAGGACCTCAACGACTTTGCCTACTTCGGCTTTGTTGGATCCGTAGGAGAGCTCCTGGACCAATTCGGCCAGGCGCACGAGCCGTCTCCTCTTCACATCTGCAGGGATCTCTTTCTCTTTCAGCGTGGCAGCCGCGGTCCCCGGACGGGGGTTATAGATGAAAGTGTAGGCGGAATCGAATCGGCAGGCCCTCACCGCCTGGAGGGTCTGCTCAAAGTCCTCCTCTTCCTCCCCCGGGTAGCCCACCATCAGGTCGGTGGAAATGGCGGCGTCGGGGAGGACTCTCCGGGTAAGCTCCACCTTCTCCAAATATTCCTCCAGGGTATAACCCCGCCGCATGGCCCTGAGGATGCGGTCGGAACCCGCCTGCAAGGGGAGGTGGATATAGCGGCAGATGTTCTTATGTTCCCGGATCACCCTCACTAGCTCCTCGCCGAAGTCGCGCGGGTGGGAGGTGAGAAAACGTATCCAGGCCTGGGGCCACCTTTCGGCTACTTCATGCAAAAGGCAAGAAAAGGCGCCCTTCTCTCCCCGGTCACGCCCGTAAGAGTCCACGTTCTGGCCGAGTAGGACCACCTCCCTGGCTCCCTCGGAAACCGCTGCGTCCACCTCCTCTAGGATCTCCTCCCTAGGCCTGCTCGCCTCCCTACCGCGGACGTAGGGGACCACGCAGTAGGAGCAGAAGTTGTCGCATCCGGTTATCACCGGTATCCACGCCCGGAAACTCTCCCTCCTCGCCAGGGGAATGCCTCCGAGGCGCAGTTCGCTCCAATCGATGTCGCAAGCAGGGTTGCTCCCTGCCCTGGCGATAAGTTCGGTCAGTTCGGGGTAGCGGGTGGTGCCGAAGACCAGGTCCACCCAGGGGGCGCGCAAGCAAATCTCGTTGCCGGCCAGCTGGGCATAACATCCCCCCACCGCGAACAAGGTCCCTCTCTTCTCTTTCAGAGGGGCCAGCGAGTTAAGGCGACCCCAGAAGCGCTCCTCTGCGCTCTCCCGCACGCAACAGGTGAGGAAGATGACCAGGTCGGCGTCCGCTGGGTGCCTTACCTCCCTCCAGCCGCCCTGCTGGAGGACGCCCGCGATCCTCTCGGAATCGTGGATGTTCATCTGGCAACCGTAGGTGATCAGATGGAAAGTCTTCACCGGAAGTTTTCCTGGCAGAACTGCAGAGTCTCCCTCAGTCTGGCCAGCACCTCCGCCCGTCCGAAGCGCTCTCCGAGCGAACCGGGAGAGAGCTCCAGGGCCAACCGGTGGGGGTACTTTTCCCTGGCCAGGAGGGAGAGGAAACGGTCGAGGGGCAGCCTTCCCTTCTGCGGGAGCTCGTGGTCATCGAAACCCTTGAGGTAGTTGTTGGATAGGTGGACGTGGCGGACGCGGTCCTTGAGTAACTGCCATGCCCGGAAGATGTCCACTCCGCCCATGGCCAGATGACTGGTGTCCAGTACCACGCTCTCGAACCGGGCCAGCTCCTCGAGGTCATTGAAGAAGGAGAGGTTGATGCGTTTCCCCACGTTTAGGAAGACGGCGTTCTCCACCGCGAGCAAGGGCCCCCCATCGCGATTGAGGCTGTTGAGGTTGTGATAGAGCCAGCGTGCGTAGTCGACCTGCCAGAAATAGGGCAGGTGCAGGACCACCAGTTCCGCACCGATTTCGCGCGCCATATTCAAGCCTCGCCGGATCTTCTCCAGCGGTTTTCCCCACACCTTCCGGTAAGCCAGGAGAAAGGGTGCGTGGATGCTGCATATCCGAAGTCCGTATTCCCGGGAAAGGTCCAGGAGGGCACCGGCATCCTGGGACTGTTGCCTCCGGTCCACCATCACCTCCAGTTGACGGAAACCCGCATCGGCGGCAACGCTGAAGACCTCGCCGAGTTCCCATGAATAGAGGGATACGGTGGACAGGGCGAAACGGTCTATGACCGCTACTCCTTCCCTTTCTTTTTCTTTTTCCCTTTCCTGCGGCGCGACCTGACCAACGCTGAGGTGGTCAGGAAACCAGCGGCCATTCCGCCATAGCGCACGGCCGGGGAGCGCAGGGCGTTGTCGATGGTCTGCATGGAGCCGTCAAGTCGATTGAGCATCTCCTGGACTTCCCCGGTGAGCTCGATGACCTTACCCAGCTCGCCGTTCATGTCCTCCACCGTGCTATTGAGGTTACCTAGGAGCATGTTCAGCTGCGGGCGGGCGTCGTCAAGGGTCCGGTTGAGGTGCTCGATGGAGCGGGCCAACTTCAGGAGGAGACGTATGGCAAAAACGGAGATCAATGGGATGAAGATGATCAGGACGATGAACAGTATGTTCTTGATCACTTCTCCTGTTGATGCGAGCATGTCTCCTCCCGTGGGCTAAGTTGCGGAATGGATCCCCGCCCGTTCAGCGGGACTCCACCGTAAGGCGTATGGCCGTCCTCTCCTCCCCGTCAATCGTTATGTCAGTGAACGCGGGTATGCACACCAAGTCGATGCCGCTGGGCGCCACGAAGCCGCGGGCGATGGCAATGGCCTTGATGGCCTGATTGAGGGCCCCCGCACCGATGACCTGTATCTCCGCCGTCCCTGATTCTCTCAGAACCCCGGCCAGGGCGCCAGCCACCGAATTGGGATTGGATTTCGAGGAGACCTTCAGAACTTCCATTTTCAGCTTCCTCCCATGTCCGGCATCCATTGAACCGACCTCGCCTCTACCCTTTATCGCGCCGCTGTTATCGATACAGGGTTAAATTATAGAACCACCTTATAGGCCAGTCAAAAGCACGGCGCTCAATGTGCATCCAAGGGAACAATTAGTGAGAGTTCGATCCTCATTACATGCGCAACTGCCCGCTGAGAACCACATTGTCCCCTTCCCCACCTCAGACGCTCTCCTCGAAGACCACGGTTATTGAAAGGCCGCTTCCCGTCCGCCGTACCCGGCACTCCGATACCTCCAGGAAATAGCGGCGCCCCACCTCGTTGCATTCACGGGTCACCGCTTTCCCGAGGAAGTCTAGGTCCGCGGAGCCGATGCGTCGCCCCAAAGACCTTTCCCCGCTCGGTCTCCCTGGACCCCCTATTCCACCCGGATATCTATCTAACCCGTCCTCCTCGAATGAGGTGGACAGGGGACGGAGGGGTTCGATGATCCCCTCGATGACCCGGAGGGCGTTGCGCTGCGACACTTCCAAACCGAGCTCTTCCCGGCTGAACTTAGACAACCGGCTGCCGTCTCTCTGGTTGTGGATACCCGTCCAAAGAGGCACACCTCTCCCTTCCTTTGCTGTTGAGCTATGAGCGGCCTCCCGAGAGAGAAGGCACAAGGTGGAGAGGACCTGTGAGGGTGATCCGAGATAGATGCTCAACTCCTGCCCCAGCCCCACTTCCAACAGAGAGCGCATGATGTTCCGGGGACCCTTGACCGTTAGACCCTCCGAGGTCTCGACGACCTCGGGGGCGGTGTACTGGTCGCTCCGCTCCGGCAGCACCTCCAGGTCCACCACCGCTCGGAAGATGGAGCCGCGGCCTTCCTCGGAACGGAAGAGCTCCACGCTCCTCACCACCTGACGGATGGAAAACAGGGCCATGCCGCGACCGTGCACCCCGAAGCGATCCTCCAGCACTCCCTTGGACTTGGAGGTGACCCTCGATTCAAAGATGCGGGGCTGCACGTCAAGGGGAATGCCCACTCCGTCATCGATGACGGTGAAATGCCTCCAGCGACCGCCCAACTTCCTCGTGGCCACCAGGATGTTGGCAGCACCGGCGTCACGGGCGTTGCGGGCCAGCTCCAACACCACGTCCTCGGCGCGGCGGATGTCCTGCATGGCCTGCCGCTTCTCGGCCTCGGTTATCTTCAGGCGGACATATCCGTGACCGAGGTCCTCTTCGATGCTGAGAGTTTCCTCCTCCGCAAAGCCCTTTACGAATTCCAGGAGGGATGCGCCTTCCGCTTTACCCGGTACGGTACCGCCATCAGGGCGACCCGTTCTCAATCCCTCCATCTCCCTTTACATCCGTGAAGTTTCTGTGTTGGCATCCCCGAGGAGGCCTTTGTTGTATGAAAACCCGCCTCCCGGGACTGACAGCCGGCTGCGGGGGCAATGCCATCCATCAGGTTCCTCACAGGGCGACTTATACCCCGCTCGTCACCGATTCTACTTGGCGTATTCGACCGCCCTGGTCTCCCTTATCACCGTTACTTTTATCTGTCCCGGGTAATCGAGCTCTCCTTCTATCTGCCTGGCCAGCTCCTTGGAAAGGGCCACGCACTTGACGTCGTCGATGACGTCGCTCTTGACCATAACCCTTATCTCCCTTCCTGCCTGCAG
>Ga0209162_1000607_pt1 | contig 38863 bp, 43 predicted proteins | sample YNPNPMetaG_FD_187121 | JGI IMG/M metagenome (GOLD analysis project Ga0209162, IMG submission 187121) | Anoxygenic and chlorotrophic microbial mat microbial communities from Yellowstone National Park, USA - YNP NP MetaG (SPAdes) (version 2) ...
GATTGATAGGGGCAGCGTCTACGCAGTCAGGGGAATTGTCTGCGCTTACGAAAACAACAAGCATATCAAGCTTGGGATTTTTTACACTCGGGGCGCTGATGACGCTAATTCTCTTCAGCTGACTCTTAGTGATGCGATTACCATCAGCCGGACATGGAATGAGGCGTGGACTTATGGCCCGATAACTGTGTCGACGGACAGCGGAGAGATTGCGCCGTGTATTGCGTTTGTCGAAGACGGAACATACTACGTATCTTATGTCGGCTGTTGGGTTGAGACCAGCAGAGACCCGTTTGTCATCTTCAGCCGCCCGATATTTATCGGCAATCAAGCAGAATGGTACTTCCGCGCTGACGACCAGAATGTAATTTGGGAGATTCGCAATCTGCTCGATGATAGCGTAAAAGACTCCATTGCACAGTACGGTTTACGGGAAGAAACATTCGATTTCGGCTGGATTACCACAACAGAGCAAGCTAAACAAGCAGCGGCAAGAATTATCAACACTTACGGCAAGCCGCGGGGCGAGGGCTCAGTCACACTGATACCAACTGAGCCGGTCAGAGTATACAGCACTCAAGGCGTCCGCCGAACGTTTGTAATCTCTCGTGGCGGCGGAGAAATCGAAGAGATTGTTGCGGAAGTGGTTAAGTACAGGCCCGCTGGTGACCAGTATCTCGTCGAAGCAACCAAATCGCTGCGGTCTTGGGACCCGATAACACGAATTCTAGAAGCGGTTTCAAAAGAAGTGTCATCGAGACCAGGCGAAGTAACCAGAGTGCCGTCGGGCGGCGATGGTGGCGGCGGCGTCATAGAAGTCACGACTTACCAAGTCGAAAATCAAACCATCGGCCAAGAATTAACCGTTAACTTTAAGAGTGACACCACCAAACCGGGTCTTAGTCTATCCGGAGCAGCCGTAGATGACAAAATCGAGATATATTTCGGCGTCACATACGGCACTTCCGCCGGCACAGTGGCCGAGGGCAACCATTTGCATGATGACCGGTATTCGCAGCTTGGCCATACACATTCGCACGCCGATTTGACCGGCGTCACTGCAGACCAGCATCATGCACAAGTGCATAGTTTTACCGGGAGTGACCATTCCGGCATCAGTGTGTCTTCGCCGTCGGCTGGACAAGTATTGCGGTATAACGGTAGTATTTGGGCCAACGCTCAATTATCACACTCTGATTTGACTGGAGTTACCACCGACCAACATCACGCACAAGTGCACGGTCTCGACAGCGCCGACCACACCGGCACTCTTTCTTGGGGTAAAGTCAACAAGACCGGAAGCAGTCTAACCGACATTGCAACCCGCAACCACAACGACTTACAAAGCATTCAAGGCGGAGCGTCTGGCGAATACTATCACTTAACCCAATCTCAGCTCTCTGGTCTTACCGGCGGCGGCAGCACTTCACTCCACTTGCATGACGACCGATATGGTCAGCTGGCCGCGGCTAACACTTGGACCGCAGTGAATACGTTCCGGGCGGGCAGCTTGTACTTGCAGTCAGAAGCCGCAGGGTGGCCGGGCATACTTGCGGAGCTCTACAACGATACGAGCAGTTACTACCCGTTCATTGGTGTCCACCGAGCGCGCGGCACAATTAGTTCGCCAGCGCCAGTTAGCTCCGGCGATGCCATTGGCAGCGTCAATTACTACGCTCGAACATCCGCGGGGTGGCAGCTTGGCGCATGGCTGTATTCTGAAATAGAGTCAGTCGCCACCGACATACAAGCCAAGCTAACTCTCGGACTGCGCAAATCTGACGGGTCGTCGGTCAACGTTGCAACGTACCAAGTTTCACAAGTCTCGGTTCTGGTGCCAACGCTGCTGATTAACCCAACGTCTGACGTTCCCGTGTTGAGGCTCAATTCCGGGAGTGGCTCGACGTATCAGTGGGCCAATATAGAGTTTGCGCACAGCGGGACCCGGCGGTGGAATTTAACCAAAGTCAACAATTCAACCGTTGATTTGGGGCTCGGAAGATATGACAGCTCTGGCGCATTCCAGGGCTATGCGCTGTACGTCAAAGGCGACTCCGGGATTGTCGGCGTCAACACCAGCTCGCCATCGGCGGGACAGCTGATGATTAGTAACTCAACACTCGGCCGGTGGGGAATCTACATAACGGACTCCGTATCGATTACGTCATCCGGCACAAGCTACGATATTGGGCTCAACGCGGATGCCCGGAAAGCGATATCTTCTGGTGTAACGGATAGTGGGTATATCATTGGCATTGTCGCCGGCGGGTGGGTTGGCACTGCCGGAAGCATTGCGGCGAGCTATGGAGCGAGACTCGACACCGGCACTCTCTCGTCGTCGTCGACGCAGGTAACTAATGCATACGGCGCGAGAATCCGAGTTCTTAACCAAGGCTCGAGCAGCGGCGCAGTTATCTCTTCGGGGTACGGGGTGTACATTGATGACGTGCAGGCATCGACGGGGTTCGGGGTCTATCAAGCGGGGACCGATGACAAAAACTACTTTGCCGGCAGCGTTGGAGTAAAAACATCGTCGCCGAACGTACCGCTCGAAGTGGTCGATACAGTTCGGGTCTCTCGGTCTGGTGCGCCGTCGACTTATCTTGAGATTTTTGGCGGGTCGAGTGCTAGTGACCCATATCTCAACTGGAGCGTCGGTGACTTTACGGTTCGGTACAGCGGCACGGAGTACATAATAGTTAAGTCTGACGGTAAAGTCGGCATCGGGCGAGTGCCCACCATGTATAGGCTAGAACTTAACGGCGATTTGTATTTGACGGGTAACATATTTCTCGATGCCGGCAAGACCGTTGATGGAGTCGACGTAAGCGGTCATGCAAGTAACGCTGACGCGCACCACCCGAGAGTGCACGACTTCACCGGCAGCGACCATACCGGGATATCCGTAAGCTCGCCGTCGGCGGGGCAGGTGCTGCGGTATAATGGGACTGCTTGGGCGAATGCGCAGCTGTCGCACTCTGATTTGAGCGGCATCACTGCAGACCAGCACCATGCACAGGTGCACGCTCTTGATGGTTCGGACCATATGGTTAGCACGGCTACATATCTCAATACCCGGTTATATTGTACCGGGCCGAGCATGTATGCGTTGGTATCTGCAGAGTTTAGCAGCAACTCCGCGTCGCTGATGGCGTATGATAATGCTGCTTATTTCCATTCCACTGCTAGCTCTAATGAAGCACGAATCGGTGCCGGTTCAAGCAGCCCTTTTATTTACTTCAACCGCACTGAAGGCGATGCAGAGATTACTCTTGACAGCTCTAGAAGAATAAATATTGACGCCAGCGGGGTCATAATGCCGCCTTTCCGGTCTGGCGCATACACCAACTATTGGTCTCTCGGTGGCTTTTCCGCAGGAGCAGTTACTCCAACTGGTTATTTTACGGTCACGGTTGACGGGGCAGCATACCGCATTCCGGCAGCGCCGGCATGATTGGAGGTGTAAGATGAACGACGAGAAAATAGAACAAATAGAGAAGAGACTGGAGTCTCTCGAGTTAACTCCACCCGACCCGATGCTGGCTGCTAAAGTAAATGATATTGAGCAGAGAGTTTCGGCTCTCGAAAATATTATTGGCGGTCTGAATGAAATCATTCCGATTGCGAAAATACGTCGGCTTATTGATTTGCGCCAGTCTCTTTTGCGGCTCAAGGCGGAAGAGTCAGAGCTGGCGGCAGAGATTTCGCGGCTAAGCGGAGACCAAAATGAAGCTCGAATCTCTCCAGTCAAAAGTTAAGCAATCTGCGAGGCAGATTGTGCGGATTGCGGAAGAAATCGGGAAAGAAATCGACAGAATGGTCGACATTGCGCCAGACCAAGCTGATACTTTAGTTTGGTGGCTTACGCAGTTTGATGACGCCAGATACTCGGCGTTGACGATTTTGGTCAATGAGCCATTCAGGGAGGGGTTGAATGAAAGTTAGCGGTAAAGTTGCACATTTGATTGTTGCGAAAGCTACTCGGCTCCAAGCTGTTCGGTCTCTACTGCGTCAGCTTGCAGAAGAAGAGGCGAGACTCGTTGAAGAACTCGACAGCATACTCAACGCATCAGTTGGGGATAAAATTGTCAAGTCTATAACCGCAACCGAGATAGAGGTGGAAGCTGATGGTGGAGAGTAACGGGCGGATTGATTTAGCGGTTGAAGACATAAGAGACTTGCGGCGCCGCGTTGATGATATGGAGAGACGACTTTCGGTACTCGAGGGCGCCGTAAAAACGCTTGCATTTGTTGTTCCAGTTGGTTTTACGCTGCTTAACATACTGTTAAGACTGCTCAAGCTGGTCTAGGAGGCGCAAAATGAAGAGAATAATGGCGATATCACTTGCGATAACGGCTGTTGGCATTCTGCTTAATCTGATTGCGTTCGCGAGCTTGAAGTAAGGAGGTGACAAATATGTGGACCCGCGCAGTAAAGAGCGGCGCAAAAACCGCTCTCATCGTTGCAATCGCGTCCGGTCTGGTGACGTTTGTCGACCACGTGGTGGCCAGTTTGCCGAGCGAGATTTACACTCCGCTTGTGGTCGCACTTGCCGGCGTGATTAAGTCATTCGTCAAGAAGTGGGAACTCGAGAATACTGGAGAGAGCCAATGAACAAACACAACATGATTACGCTGCCGTGCCCGATTGCTGGCGTATCTCTCGTTTACACCGGAGACGGCCGCCGGACCGAGCTAAAGCGGGTCTACTGCGACAGAGCATTTAGCACAGCGCTTATTCGGTTTGTCGGTGCGCTGCGGGTGACGACGGGGCTCTCGGTTCTGTACACACAGGGCATTTACAATTACCGCAAGATACGCGGCGGCGAGAGACTAAGTCTGCACGCATACGGCCGGGCGATAGACATTACGGGGTTTCGAGTGCACGGCGGTCTCGAGATTTGGGTTGAGCGAGACTGGCGGAATCCAAAGTTTAGCCGGTTTTGGCAGTTGATGCGGGAGACCATTAAGAAAGTCAGCTCTCCGTTTGAAGTGGAGCTGTTGACCCCGGACTCTGACTCGAGACACCAAGACCATATACATTGGGGGCTAAAACTTTGACGCCGTGATGACGATAATACTAGTGGTAGTCACGGGGCGAAGTGCAAAGCCACAGACTTGCGCAGTCAACCTGCATTCGGCTTTCTCCAGTGCTTCGCAACCTCCTCCAACGGCGCTCATTAAGAGCGCCGTTGTTTTTGCAGTCTAAAGTTTTGCATTAATTTTGGCTATAATAGTTATGCTGGTGGGCACCGCAGTGTCTGTTCGACGGGACCTTCCTCTCTCGCGAGAGACCATCTTCGGCCGAAGATGGTCTCTTTTTGTTTGGAGTTTGCTGATGAACTACCGTCGGGGCAGCGCATTCGAGCGCAAAGTCAAAGAAATGCTAGAACTCGAAGGCTACTATGTCGTTCGGTCCGCGGGTTCGCATGGAGCTGCAGATTTGGTTGCGGTTAAACCGGGTGAAGTGCTGTTTGTGCAGTGCAAGACCAACAAAATCTCGGCGGCCGAGTGCGGCGTTCTGGTGGAGGTATCAGCGCAGTACGGCGCAGTTCCGGTTGTGGCCGTTAGGCGCGGGCGAAAAACGGAGATTTACAGATTGGTCTAAACTTTCATTTGTTTTGCAACTATAATTAATAGTGATAAATCTCGTCAGTGGAGGTTTAAAATGGTTCCAGAGAAAAAAGACGAAGCGCTGGAAGCAATTCTTGAGCTGGTCACCAAGGGTGACTTATCGGAGCTGTCATCGGAGCAGCTGCTCCAGTATTATCTCGCAGTCTGCCGGAGTCTCAAGCTCAACCCATTAACAAGACCATTCGAGTTTTTGCAGCTGCGCGACCGGCAGAGCAACAAGACTAAAATGGTCATGTATGCGACCCGGACGTGCGCCGACCAGCTCCGACGCAACTACAATATCAGCACGGAAGTAGTCTCTGCTGGAGTCGAAGGCGACATATACGTCGTGCGGGTTCGCGGCCGAGCCCCCGATGGCAGAATCGACGAAAACATCGGCGCAGTCCCGATGGCAGCAAGTTACATCGAGAACGGAGTCTACAAGACAAGACCGCTGACGCCATCCGAGAAAGCGAACGCAATCATGACTGCGCACACCAAAGCTCAAAGACGATTGACGCTGTCAATGTGCGGGCTCGGCATAATGTCCGAGGAGGAGGCGCAGTCTCTCGTGTCTGATGGCGTAGCAAACCATGTCGCTCCAATCGAGCCGGCGAACGCAGAAGTAAAAACGGAAGTTAGTTCAAGCGAAAAAACAGAGAATGGCCATACTACGGAGAATGGCACTCCATCAGACAAAGAAGCCAGAATTGCCGAAATCCGCCGGCTTGCTGACAGAGTTTTCGAGGGCGAAACTCCACAGAAGCGGTGGTCGGCATTTTGTGCGTGGGCACAGAGAGCAGTGCCCCGGCTCGGTACTCAGGGAATCGAGAAGCTGACGATAAAAGAGCTTGACTTGCTGGTGGACTTACTGCGCACTAAATTCGAGGAGTCCGCGGGGCAGTAGGAGGCAAAAATGGAGTCTTATGTGCTCTACTCCAAAGAAGCCGGCAGTACCGTTCTAGTTAGCGTGTCAGAGTATGATGTTTGGGTTCGCGGAGTTGACAGCGCTCCGCCGGCTTCCGTGTTAGTTTGGCTGGTTGATGAGTTCGACCCGGTTCGGCGGGTGGCTGTTCGGCACCTGGTCGATTCCTCGCCAGCCAACAAGTATGCGGTCAAAGCATATCGCCGGTCTTCTGGCGCCATCGATTTGGTTGTCTACCAGCTGGTTGATGACCCGGCGGTGGTGCCGTACGCCAAAGTACACATATCAATATACCGCCGGCTGAACCAGTGCGTCTACGTACCCGGCAGCGTACTGCCGCTGATTGCGGAGCGGGTCAAAGAGATTGACCCGCAAATGCATGAGTGGAGAGTTTGCCCGCCGTACGCCGGCATTGACCCGCAGGAGTTCCGGTCTTCTTTCGAGATTCTGAAGCTGATACCAGACTATGAGGAGGTGTTGAACAATGAAAACGATTATGTTGGTTGTGGTGGCGATTCTGACGGTGCTGGCGCCCGCTTATGCGGCAGTTGACTGGCAAACCATTCTGTCTAACACGAGACACCCGGTTGAGCGGTCTTATGCAGTGGCTGCGTACTGGAGCTGGAAAGAATACTGCCGATGGCACGACCGGTTTAACCAGAATGCGTACAAGACAGAACTTAGAGTCGTGCTAGACTGCGCCGTTCGGTTTGACCGTCAGAATAAGCCGCTCATAAATGCAGTGGAAGCAGCATTGAAACAATAACGGAGCGTGTAAAAAGAACTCGGGTTCTACTTTCGCTCCAGCCCGCCGGAAAATCCGGCGGGTTCTTTTTTTGTCCGAAAACTGCTCGAAAACATCTTCAAAATTGCGCGCAAAACTAGTTGACATTTTCTGTGAAGTGTGGTATATAATAATTAGAAACACGAAGCAAGACCGAAGCAGAAGTTGGAGCCGGAGTTGAAATTGCTCGAAAGAAGTTGCAGAAAATCTCGAAAAACTAGTTGACAAGTCTTGCGAAGTGTGGTATATAATAATTAGAAACAACAAAGAGGAGGTTGCAAAATGAAGTACCAAGTTAAAAAGAGCTGCGGGCATATAGAGCAAATAGAGCTCGTTGGCCCGATGAAAGAGAGAGAGCGCAAGATTCAGTGGCTGCAGACGCAGCCGTGCAGAGACTGCAAGACTAACGCAACCGCGAAAGCCGCGAAAGCGGCCGGGCTCCCCGAGCTAACGGGGACCGAAAAACAGGTGAAATGGGCTCTGGATATCAGAGCTAAGTGGTTAGCCGAAAAATCCGCCGAAGCCGCCAAGTTTGGTGAGCAGGCAGAAGCGGTGAAGGAGGCATTGGTTGAAGCGGCGGCAACAAAGACAAGCGCCGCCTGGTGGATTGAGAATCGGTTTTCTCTGAACTCCGGGCTAGCTGAAGCGTATGAGACAGCGCTGAAAGCTAAGCTTGGTCAGTAAAGACTCTACGGGGGGCGAAAGCCCCCCAAAAAACACCGGAGGAGGTAACCAATGAAAGTCAAAGTCTACGTACCAAACAAAACCGCCGGCTATGACGTGTATGAATCGCCGGAAAGCAGCGTAAGCAAGCTCATCAGCGGATACAGACTGATTGACCACAAGATTATCGGGTTCGCGGCTCACCCCGAGCCCGGCGCAGCGGTCGCCGGCAGCGCAAATCCAATGCCAACGGACAAAGCCGTCGTAGCTGTATTCCATCCATCTCTTTGGCGCACCGAGCTGGTGCGCATCGACGGCGAAGCAGCTTCTAAGACCGGCACAATCTTCGGGTCCACAATCGAGGCGAACGTTCCCGGTCGAGCCACGACAGTTGATGCCCGCCGGTTTAAAGCCAGACTGACCCCCGGGCGGCTGTACTTAGTTATAGTGCTCGACCGAGTTGACATTCAAGATGAAAGAACCGGCATTGAGCCGGTGTATGAGTACGGAGATTCACATGGTGGTAAATATGTCGGCATTTGGAGGCCGACGCAAAACGGGTGGAAGCTCAAGTTCGACACGTGGGGGTACAAGCATCGAGATAAAAAACAATATGTGATTCGTGGCAGCGGATTGTCTTGGCTCGACATATCCAGCGAGAATGAGCTGGAGTCGATGCCAACGATATAACCAGTTTGCCGGTGTATGGTGTATGCCGTACACCGGCAAAAACAAAACAATCGGAGGAGGTACAGAAATGCTGAACAGAATTTGGACAGACCTAGAAATCGGAAGAGTGAAAACGTCAATCGAACCCGACCCGAACGACTTACAGCTCTGGTACCGATACATAGTTCGCAGAAGAATATACGACACATATCCCGGCGACTCCGCTGCACTCGAAGATATTGTCGTTTGGGCGCTTGAGTCGGCAATATACATCGCCGACACATGTGACGTCGTCGGCAGAGAGATGCAGACGCTGAACGACAGCGTCGAGACTCTAGAAGCAACAATCAATGAGAACGCCGTCATCGGAGTCTCGGAGTACATTGAGACCAGAACCAAGATTGTTCAGCTCCGAGCGCGCATTAGAGACATGGAGACGGCTTACCGAGACCTCCACTCGTTCATCGCAAAGATTCGGGCCGCACTTGAAGATCATTTTGGCTCGAAGACTCCGTGGTTGAAAGCCGGAGATTTTGTGTTTAAGCTGGCATCCGGCACGATGACAATCCAGCGCGGCTGCCAGTCTGCAACACTGTAAACTGAGGAGGCTTGCGATGACGCACGAAGAAGCCGAGTTTGCGCAATGGGAGCCAACAGTCCGATATTGGGCCGCTCGGTTCCGAGTTACGGACGAAGACATGATTCAAGAAGCCAGAGTCGCACTGCTTCTCGCAATTAGAAACTACGACCCCGCTCGAGGTACGAAATCAACGCATTACCATAATGCGGTTAAATACGCATTCAAAGAGCGGCTCCGGCAGCTTGAACGTCAGAAGAGACTGATAATCTGCCCGCTTACGCGGGATACATCGACGGTACACGACGACGATGAAGACGGTGGCGAAATGGCGCCGTCGGTTCCGCCGAAAGACGAGCAAGTGCTGCTGGCAGACTTAGTCGACCGGCTGCCGGAGCGCGAGAGAAGAATAGTCAAAATGTATGCCAGCGGCAAGACGGAGCGCGAAATCGGAGCTGTTGAAGGAGTATCGAACTCAAGAATCGGACAAATACTAGCGCAAGCACGAGCGAGAATGCGCAGTTGGCTGTAATGTAGTTGTTGGGAGAGCCTCGGCGGAAGCCGGGGCTCTTTTTTTATTGCAACGAGACCGGAATTGCCGGAGAGTGGAAATTTTTTTCCACACAGAGTGGAAATTTTTTTCCACACAGAGTGGAAATTTTTTTCCACACAGAGTGGAAATTTTTTTCCACAGAATCAATATAAAGAAACAATATAAGAGAAGTAGTATAATACATCGTTCAAATAGCTTCGCTATTTGAACGACGATTAGTGCCGAACAATCGTTGATGACTGCTCGGTCTAGCTGCCAGCAAATCGGTTCGCAATCACATTTAGACTCCGTTTCCGCCGGTTTTGCGTCTGTGACCGCAAAAACTCCGTTCTCTAGTCGACTCCGCCGCAAAACCGGCCGCAGAACGGCTTCTAGACGCAATTATGAGCCGATTTGCGGCAGAGTCATGCCAAGAACGGCACCAACGGGCAACACCGGCGGTCTAAACACTGCGCACAATTATCACGGAACCGTTGTTGGAAGAGTGCTGGCCAGACACGACGGAAGAGTGTACGGGCAGTACAAGATACGCTATCGCCAAAGCTGCCGTGACTACTATTTAAGCAAACCCCCGGGGTAGCAAATGAACACTCGAACAGACAGAAGACCCGCATTATCTGCATTATCCGCATTATTTTTACCCCCAAAATTTTACACACACTCTCTCTCGAACCGCTCGAAAATTCTTAGGGTTAAAATAATGCAGATAATGCGGATAATGCGGGTAAATGGTTCGAATTATGTGAAACACGTACTTATGTGAAAGACGAACGGGTGACGTTTCTGCCAGGGCCAATATCCGAAGAAGAGCTTGCCGAACTGTACCGGCAGCATCCGGTTTTGCGCAAGCCGGCTGTTAGTCGAGCCCCGCGCCGGTTGAAAGACCGTTGCGAAATTGCGCCGGTCGCTAAAGAAATCCGGATGTAAAAACGATTATAATGATGGAGGAGAAAATGATTACCGGAGATAGATACATAGTTTTGCCAGTCTCTCTTGTTAAAAGCCAAATCTCCAGCGAAGCATTCCGTCTTTACTGCCTCATTGCGTCTTACTGTTGGGGCCACCGGAATGCATGCTGGCCGAGTCAGCGGAAGCTCGCGCAGGAGCTCGGCAAGACCATCCGACAAGTCTACAATCTTACTCAAGAGTTAGAATCTGCGGGGTGGATTCGCGTCGAGAAAGGCGCCGGAAATAAGAACGTATATCGGCTGGTTCACGGCGCCGTAACGCCCGAGACTCCGGTCGAAACTGTGGATGAAGCTGTGCTCGAAACTTCAGTCGAAACCGCAGTTGAAGAAACATCTGTCAGCCAATCAAGTCCCGCAAGCGCCAAGAACTTGCGAAAGATTGAGCCACCGGAAGAGTCGTACAAGCTGGCAGAAGAACTGAAACAGTCGGTTTTGGCGGTTATGCCGGGTGCAAAAGTTCCAAGAACTCCAGCAGAAACTCGGCGGTGGGCAGTGGAAATCGACCGAATGATTAGACTTGACGGCAGAAGTCCGAGTGAACTGGAAACGATAATCCGCAACCTACCGTGCGAGTCGTTCTGGTCGACAGTGATTCTGTCGCCAATAAGTCTGCGCAAACACTATGACAGAATAAAAGCTGCACTCGCCAGAAAGATATCACTTGAAGCTCTGTCTGCGCGAGAGAGTATATTTAAACGATTGGAGGAGGAAGACGAATGTCTCTTGAACGACTGCCGATAGACCAAATCGCAAATGACCCCCGAATCCGACAAGCGCGAGAAGCTAACTTCAGCCGAATCACTGTGCAGAAGAAAATCTCGCTGCCGGTAGAGTGTCCGTTCGCGGACCAAGTTTGTTGGGAGTGCCGGACCGGAGAGCGCGCAGAAAATTATCTCTCTCCAGAACCGCACAGAGTCATATACGACGTCAGCGAGTGTTATCACGCTCGGCTTACCCGCGCACTGCTGCGGGCGTCCGGTCTGCGCGCCGAAGACTTGGAGCATACATTTGCGCTGGCGGACCGAGACCAGCACAATTCCCGCGTGATTGCATATCTCGAGTCTTATGATGTGCAGTCCGGCGAGGGCGTATATCTATATTCGCCCAAGACCGCCGACAACCCCGGTGGGAACGGAACCGGTAAGACATACTGCCTGCATGCGCTGGCTCTTGCCCAAATCGAAAAACACTATTCGGTTCTATTCTACTCGGGGTGGGAACTAATGACTAAACTCCGCCGGTGTATACAAGACGAAGACCCGTATGCCGAAGAAGCATTTCTGGCTCAATTAGCGGAATGTGACCTGCTGATTTGGGATGACATCGGCAAAGAGCACATTCCGTCAGATTGGGGACCGGAGAAGATATACGCAATAATCGACATGCGTCTTAGCCGGCGCAAGCCGATTGCGTTTAGCTCTAATTTCTCCCCGTCAGAGCTGGAGCACAGACTCGGTCCAATCTACGGGCCGGCATGTGCAAGCCGTATAGCCGGCGGGTGCAGAATATTCAAACTCTCGGGGCCAGACAGGAGGCTGAAAAGATGATGAAAGATTTGCTGACGATGGAGCAGGCCAGTGGATTGCTTGGGATTAGTCGTGTGAAACTGACTAGACTAATCAACGAGGGCAAAATCAAGACTATTAGTCTTGGTAAAACGAGGAGAATAAACCGCAGAGAAATAGAAAACTATATTGCGCAGCTTGACCCGTATGAGCGGGTCAAGTTGGAGTCGCGAAAGACCGATGACGGACTGCTAACGATGGAGCAGGCTGCTGGCGAGCTCGGCGTTTGCCGCCGAACGCTTGATGTACTAGTCTTTTCCGGCACCATGCCGTCAGTAATGATAGGCCGAAGACGGTTCATACGCCGCGAAGATTTACAGAGATACATAGATAGAGAACCAAATGGAACTCAAATCGCTGCGAGCCGCAATACTGCGCGGATGTAAATATCTCTCGCGGACCGGTCACTGCAGTAATGGCTATTATTACTGCATTGCCGGCCGGGAAGACTGCGAATATTATTGTTACGGAGACGCGTGCGAGCTCGACCAGAAATGCAGATACGCAGTGCCGTACTGTCTCCACTGCCCGGAAATCGAACCAGAAGGTCCGAGAGACTGGCTCGAAGATGCATTAAACCGAGACCCGTTGGAGTGGTTTCCGGCCGGCAAAGACCGGTACTTACAATCTTAGTGGAGGTTGCAACATGAAAACCATCGATTTTGCGGCTGTTATTGCCGAGAAGCACAACACTGAAGTATCAGATTGGATGCTCTGGTCTGGTTGGGCTGTTATGCCCGGGTGCAATATCTGCAGGCTCAACGGCCCGTCCGCATCTTGTTGGGGCCGAACTGAATGCCATGGATACGCCAACGGGTGTGGATGCAAAGAGTGCGAGCAAATGCGCTCGCTGTCATATCAAACCGATGAAGATTGGCTGGAGGGTTAAAATGGAGAGAGTACACTGGTTTTATGGATGCCCGGAGTGCCGATTTATCGGTGGTTGGGGCCGCGAGGACGGTCATCTGGAGTGCTTGAAGTGCGGGTCGATATTAATGCTCATCAATGACCGAGAGACAGACCGCGCACTTGTTATCTGCCCCGGGTGCAAAGAAGTGTTGTATCGGCACTCTTGGGAGGATGCATCTTCGCCGTGTCCGGTTTGTGGACACAAAGACATGGAGACATTGGCGGCAACCGCGAGCGAATATGCAACGTACCTTTGTGCCAGAAATCGCTTTGGAGGTGCGCGATAAATGAAGATTATTGAACTTCCGGTCAATGAAATCACCATCAAAGACCGCAAGCGGAAACTCGACCCCGAAAAAGTCAAGGAACTGTCCGAGAGTATAGCCCAATTGGGCATGCTCCATCCAATCGGCATTCGCCCGGACAAGACGCTTGTCTTTGGGTACCACAGACTTGCCGCCGTGAACCGGTTGGGCTGGAAAACGGTTCCGGCAGTGATTGTTGACACGGGGGAACTTGAAGCTGAACTCGCCGAAATCGACGAAAATTTGATTCGAGCAGAACTGACAATTCTCGAGCGGGCGGAGCATTTGGCAAGACGGAAAGAGATTTATGAAGCACTGCATCCGGAGACAAAAGCCGGGGCTGCACGTGCATTGGGTATGCATCGGGCGTTGGGACACAATGTTGGGACAACGGTTGTTCCAACATTCACAGAAGATGTTGCTAGGAAAACCGGACTAAGCCAAAGTACCGTCAAAGGAGACATCCAAATCGCCACCCGCATCTTACCGGAAGTCCGAGATGCTCTGCGCAGCACTGAACTCGCTAACTCCAAGCGTGATTTGCTTCGGATTGCACGGCTTGAACCAGAACTGCAAAAAATTGTTGCCGAGCAAATTACTTCAGGCGAAGAGCATGTCTCAACTGCGATTTTTAGAGCTCGCACCGAATTAGCAGCGCAGAAAGTCCGAGAACTACCGCCAGAAGTAACTTTGATAGAAGGCGATTTCCGCGAAGTCGGAGGCCGGATTCCAGATAACAGCGTCGATTTCGTCTTTACCGACCCACCGTGGGGGTACGTTGAGTTGTATGAAGACTTAGCCAAGCTTGCTGCTCGCGTATTGAAACCCGGAGGAAGTTTGTTGTGCTACTCCGGAACACTTATTCTCCCAGAAGCGCTCAAACTAATGACACAACATTTGCGATACTGGTGGACACTGGCAACATTGTACCCGGGCCAACAGGGTACTGTTATCCGCAAGCGGGTTATCGTTGGCTGGAAGCCGATTTTGTGGTTCGTCAAAGGCGACTTGGAGAGAGATATATGCATTCGTGACGTTCTTTCGGGGCCGAGAGACAAAGACTACCACGAGTGGCAGATGCGTATGAGCGACCCGCTCTACTGCATCGAGCAGTTTACACTGCCCGGCGATACCGTCTTGGACCCAATGGCCGGGACCGGAACAACGCTGTGTGCGGCGTTAAAGCTAAAGCGGAAAGCAATCGGCATCGAAGTCGACCCCAAGAAAATTCCAGTCATCAAGGAGAGATTGAATGACGACGTTTAGAGAACGACTTGCCGTCGGCAAGCTGGCAGAAAGATACGTGCGCAGTTGGTTCGAGCGCCGGGGGTATGAGTGCGCCAGCGCTAGTTACTACGACTTGTATGAATTGAGGCAGTTCTACGATGAAATCGAGTTTATCCCACTTGGAAATTTGCTCCGAAGGCGCACTACTCCGACGGCGCTTTTTGCGCAGCATCTGCCAGATTTCGTAGTCGTTCATCCAAATCGCAGCGATGTTACATTCTTTGTCGAAGTAAAGACTGCGCGCGGTTCAATTATTAATGTCGAGCTCCTCCAGTTAATCGCAAACATTAACCATGCTCTCCTCGGCGTCCTGACACTGTACTGCATTATGCCGCTACCGCCAGATTTTTCTGCGGACTATGTAGACTATTGGGATGAATATATGGAAGACTACCCATTCAGCCCATCCGATCACTGGCCGGGCTTTTTGGCATCTAAATGCCCAACTCCACTGGTTGTGTACATCCCGGGCCAACGAACGGATGACGAAAGAGAGTGGTATATATTCCAGGCGGTTAGAACGTTTCCCTCTACGCCGATAATGGAAATCGCAGAAACAAGCGGTTCTGGAGATGCTTACTGTGTTCTGTCTACAGAAGGTCTGTCCGATTGGCGGTTACTCGTCAAACGATTGTCTGACGGTTTTTGATGCGTATGAGATACTCGGTTCGCATCGGAGAAGGCCGAATTTTAGTCTTATCTGACGTGCACTTGCCATACCACGACCAAAGAGCAATCTGCCTTGCGGCAGAAGTTGCACGAGAGTTTGAACCGACACATTTGATTTTCAACGGCGACCTTTGGGATGCACTGCCGGTCTCTCCATTTCCGGTGCCCTCGAAATACCGGTTCCGCCTCGCCGACCAAATAGAGACCGTTGCAAGAGAGATAGACTCTCTCCTCGAGCTTTTTAACTGCAAAGATAAGCCGGTCTACTACATTGAGGGCAACCACGAAGTCTGGTGGAGTCGATATCTCCAGAAGAAAGCGCAAGAGCTCGAAGGGCTGTCTATCTTAACAATCCCGTCGATTTTGCGTCTGCCGCCGAACGTAACGTATCTCGAGCATCGAATCGGTTATGCACCAATTGAAGACACCGCCACTCCAGAAGTGCTCGCTGGAAGTCTGCACATAATGCACGGCGATACCATACGCGTCGGTGCGCAGCTGGTTAATGTCGCCCGTACAGTTTCAACTAGACTCGGAGTGCCGGTGCTCGTTGGCCACTGGCATGTTTGCCAGGAGTACATAACCACAATGTACGACGGTTCCATTCAAGCTGCTTGGGCTTCTGGTGCACTGGTTCTGCCGAGGGCAGCGTACAACGCAGGCAGAGTGGCCCAGCAGGGCATTGCATTAGTCTATACCGATGGAATCTCGTTTGAGTGCAAAGTCGTCCCATTTTGGCGGGATGGCAAGCGGATGAAGTGCTACTGCTTGGGGCGCAATTTTCGCGCTTAACTGCCGGTTCTGTTGACTTAAAGCCGGCAATGATGGATAATTCTGCCGGTGATGGCGATGAGTGAAAAACTGACCCGAGAAGCTAAATATGCAATTGCGCTGCGGATGCGAGAAGCTGGAAAAAAATACTCGGAAATTGCCGAAGCTCTCGGTGTTAGAGAGCAGGCAGCGTGGGGCTATGTGCAGCGAGCGCTTAAGTGGAATCTCCGAGACTCCGCGGAAATAGTTCGAGCCAGACAGCTTGAAGACATTAATGTCGCCAAAGCCAAACTTTTGGCACTTGAGAAGTGGACCGGGAAAGATGCGCTTGGCTTCGTCGCCATTCTGAAACATGAAGCTGCACTGTTCGGACTTGACTTACCCAATCGGGTCATCGTAGAGCACAAGAACCCGGAGACCGATACGCAGTTTCACCAGCTTCTGTATGGTCTCATGACTTTGCTCGCGGAATACCCGGAACTGCAGGAGAAAATCGATGATTACTTTAGAGGGACTTTCGGGACTCCAACTTGACTTCGATAAGCGTCGATTGCCACGGGCGGCTATGCCGGACCCGTCGTTCGTCTTTCGAATGGTCGCAACGGAAGTTTGGGACTACTACCTCGCTCCACTCGGTATCTGGCTCGACGCTTGGCAGAGGCGGTTGATTTTCTCAATGGCGCCGCGCATTGCACTCTGCTGCTCCCGCCAAGTCGGCAAAAGCACTGCGGGTGCAATTCTGGCGCTTAAAACCGCGGTTGTACTGCCGCGCCAAATAGTTCTTCTCGTTTCGCCATCACTTCGGCAGTCATCAGAGCTGTTCCGCAAAGTAACGATGTTTCTTGAGCACTTGCCGCTCCACAAACCGACCATTGAGCTCAACCGGCTGTCACTCAAAATGCGGAACGGCTCGAGAATCATAAGCCTGCCGTCGTCCGAACAAACAATCCGAGGGTTCTCAGGCGTCAATCTAATAATCGAAGATGAAGCCAGCCGCGTCAACGACGAGCTGTACTACGCAATCCGCCCAATGCTCGCAGCATCAAACGGCCGGCTGGTGGTTATGAGCACTCCCGCAGGTAAACGCGGCCACTTCTGGCAAATTTGGTCAGGCCAAACCGAAGAAAGTTGGGAACGCTATCAAGTTACTGCGCATGACTGCCCAAGAATCTCTAAAGAGTTTCTTGAAAATGAACGCAAGGCACTTGGGGACTTGTGGTTCCGCCAAGAATACGAATGCGAATTCATCGACGCCGAAGGCCAGCTCTTCCGCACCGAAGACCTCGAGGCGCTGTTCGAGGAGCACGAATTTGATAGCGGACAAGACGACCAATTTATCGAAATGGTGTGACTATGAGAGTTGTCGGAGTTGACTTGGGCTGTTTGCAAGATTACACCGGCATTGTGTCAATGACCGCTGCTCAGTCCGATGGTGGAGGCGAGCCATACTGGTATATCGACTATATCTGCCGACCGCCACTCGGTACCAAATACATTGATATCGCCGCTTTGCTCCGAGATTACATCGCTTCCAGTCCGGCAGGTATCATTGCGGTTGACGCAACGGGGGTTGGGACGGCAGTTGTCGAAATCTTGCGGACGGTTAACTTGGGCAGAATTGTCCCGATCACAATCACCGGCGGAACCGAGACCACAACCAAAAATGGCGGATATCATGTCCCAAAACAAGAAATCATTGGAACTCTGCAGGCAATAATCGAGCAGCGGCTGCTTAAAGTCAAAAAGAGCTTGTCACTCGGAAAGACGCTGGTCGACGAAATGCACAACTTCAGAGTTAAGTACCGTCCAACCGCAACGATCGAGCTCTCTGCTTGGCGCGAGCGCGACCATGATGACCTCGTGCTCGCATGCGCTATTGCAGTTTGGGCCGGAGAGCGGTTCCGCCTACGCAGCCAGTCACCAATAATCTTCCATCGAGTTCCAGCACCGCCGCCGAAGTCAATGTCCGCAAGACAATTCGTCAAACTCTTATTGAGGGAGGCGCACAATGGACCAAAATTTTTACATTGATAAGCTTGCGTACGTCATTAAGTCGACGCCTCAATCGAGGCAAATCACCGACCCGTTCGAGAGTCTCTACAGTCTCGGGCGTGTTGTCGAGCCGCCGATTCCACCAGGTGCTCTTTTGCAGCTCTTGGAAGAGAACCCAATCCATGCCGCTTGTGTAGCGGCCAAGGTCGATGATGCCGTCGGCCGAGGGTGGACTGTCGAGGACGGAGACCAAGACGAGTGGAAGAGAAAGCTTGAAGACATTACGCCCGAAGCCACTTGGAGTGAAGTGCTCTATGCTTGCGTCCGAGACTTAATTGCAATCGGATGGGGTGCAATCGAGGTCGTCCGCAGTGGTCTCGACGTCGCCGCAATCTACTACTTGCCGGCACACACTCTGCGAGTCACCACCGACGGCCGGTTTGTACAGCAGCGAGGGCTCCAAACGGTCGAATTTGCGCCGTGGGGCGAAAAAAAAGTTGATAATGAAAGTGAAGTCATCTTCTTCCGCCCGCTCTCTCCGCGGACTCCGTACTACGGCATTCCAAATTGGATTTCGGCAGTCCCCGCTCTCGCAGAGTATACTGCAATCCGGGAGTACAACATTCGGTGGTTTACCAGCGGCGGCACGACGGACCGAATTATTGCAGCCCGCGCAGAGACGCCAGACAGAGCATCAGAGCTTGCACGTACCATTCGGGACCAACTCATCGAGGCGCGCGGTGTTGGCCATACTCAGCTCGTTCTCGGTCTTACGGGCCCGGAAGCGTCCATCGAAGTTTTACCGCTTTCTTCCCAAGAGGGCTCGCGAGAAGGCCAGTTCTTACAGCGGCGGGAAGACCTCATCAAGGAAATTCTGGTCTCGCACGGAGTCCCGCCGTACCGAGTTGGTTGGGCGGAGCTCGGCAGTCTCGGCGGTTCCGCCGCAGAGCAAATGCTCGAGGCGTACCGAGTTGGTGTAATTGAGCCGATCCAAACGGTCGTCGAAGACCGGCTCAACCACACTCTGTTCTCCGGTCGCGATACTGGAGGGCTCGGTCTTGCCGGTCGATTCCGTCTGGTTGACTTGACGCACGAGCAGTTTGAAATGCGGGCGAAAATCATTTCCGAGCTGGTCGAGCATGCGGTCATTACACCAAATGAGGCGAGAGATTTGCTCGGACTTGGGCGCGCCGAAGACCCGAATCTCGACATCTACTACAGGCGAGAAAATCTAGTGCCCGCTGAAGAGTCGACGGATTTGGCCAAAGCAATATCCGATTTGAAGGAAGCATTGGAGGGCGAAGAATTTGGGGCTGATACAACCGGCTGAAGGCTGGTGGGCGAAGACCGTCCGCCGGAAGCTGTTGTGGTATCTTAAATCGTTCGAGTCGGCACGAGTGGTGCACGGCGAAGCCCGTAAAGTCGCCAAATACCAGCGTATTCTTGCCACTATTTTCAATTCTGTGTTGAGCGAAATCGATTGGGACAAAGCGTTTAATCTTTGTACAGTAAGCGCATCCGTCGAAAAGCAAGCGGAACCGCCGGAAGATGCTCTCGGTGCATTTGCTCATCAATCAGTCACTGCGCGGCTTCAAGTTTTGGAACAAGCACTGGCCACAATGTATGAAGATGCAGCGCAGTTCCACACAATGTATCTCCGGGTCCGGTTTGACCGAGACATTATCGACCCAATAATCGGCCGTGCGGGCGCTCGGGCGGCCGAAATCGCCGGCACCAGGGCCGAAGACTTGCGCAGCGTCATGCTCAAAGTTTGGCACGACATTGGCGGCCCGTACGGCAGTCCGCAGAGCTTCGAAACCGCCGTTAAGAAGACTTGGCCCGCACTTGCTAAGAAAAAAGCGGAAATGGTTGCGCATACCGAGTGGCGGTGGGCGGCGGAAACCGCCAAACATGAAGTGTTCCGCCGCCAAAGTAATGCGGCGGTTGCTTGGATTAATATGGGGGATAACCGTGTTTGCCCAATTTGCCGCCAGAACTCAGCCAAGGGGCCGGTTCCGATTCCGCCGGACCAATTTTCACCGGGCGAGTTCTTGAGCACGTGGAAAACGGACTCAATGATACCGCACCCGCCGGCGCACCCAATGTGCCGGTGCAACACGGTTGCAATCCGGTCTCTGCCCGGGCTGCCCGCGGAGCAGCCGCCAGCAGCTCCAGCTCCAGCTCCAGCTCCAGCGCCGCCAAAAGCCCCGCCGGGGTGGACTCCAGAAGAGTGGGAAGCGTTTAATGCCGCGTTTGATGCCGAAGTGGAAAGGTCTGGCACTGACTTCAAGACTCAAAACCAAGCGTCTGGCTTCTACTTCAATGTTGTAAGGGCAGTTGACAAAACGCTTCTTCAAGGCGAATACGCAGAGCTATTTTGGGGCAAACTTACCGACTTTCATCCATCGGGAGTATATATCTATCTGAACGAAATTGCCGGTCCGGACTACGCCGAGGCGCTGTTTAAGATTCCGGGGCTTATACGAGTCGACCCGGAGATATTCAAGTCTTACGCTGATTTATTTTATTCGCGGCTGCCAAAAGGACAGCTAAACAAGCTCTGCCGTATAGTTCATGCATGCTCCCAAAGATTACTCGAGTCCAGAGAGACTAATTTGACATTTTACGCTTTTTCCCGCGGATTGGGCGTTGACAAAGTTGTAATCGGCTACCCGACTCCAGAGCGAGCCGCGGATGCTGCCGCCGGATTCCGCGGATACATTGTCCGGGCTCAAGTTGCGCGGGAACACGTGCATTTTTACGGGCTCAATCCCGCTCAGGAGCGGACGTTTATCGTCATCAAAGACGACAGCGTAACCGCACTGCGCGAGTGGACTAAGCTGCAGCCAGTCTCCGACTTTCTGCCGCCGGCGCCGGAAGTCATGTTTACGGATGCGTTCGCCAGCGCTACCGAAATCAGAATTTGGGATGAGAAGCGGGTAGAAAACATAGACATGGAAAACTTCCTGCGGAAAGCGGTGGAAGCCGACGAAGGCTTACTTAAAGAACTTGAGCCCAATTTCGATGAAGAAATGAAGAAACGAATCATAAGCCCGAGAGACCGGAATGACGCCATAGAAAGAGCGGTTCTGTTCAAGCGGCTGGTTCAGCTTAAAGTCTCGAGAGCTTGGGGGAATTTGGTCGGAGACTTGAAGAGGCACAGAACCGCTCTTCGATATCTCTCTCAATGGGTCAGGGCTAAGTACGACAGCAGAAATCTAGAGCAAACGCTGTTCGACTTGACGAGACAGTTGATACACGAGTGGGCGATAACATCGATGGAAGACCCGAGGGCGAGATTTATTCAACAGTGTTTGGCGGAAGAATTTAACGTTCCAGCATTCTGGCCCAAACAGCCATATTCGGAGCAGGAGATTATTTGGTCGCTCAAGCAGAGCATCGAGCGTGGGGGGCCAACTGAAAAAGACATTGAGTCAATGAAGTTTTTGGTGCGAAAGTTTCTGCGGGCGCAGTGGATTGAGACTCAAAAACTGCTCGATAAAGTAACTGACAAGCCGTACATTCTCTTGACTCGCGGAATGACGCTTCCGAAAGAGCTGGTGGCTGCCGAGCACAACGTCTTGCAGTATCTTGACTACCAGCCGATAAGCAGTTTTTCGCTTAACCCAAGAGTTTGTAAGGAGTTTGCGGGTACAACCATAGTTTCAGCTGGAGTGCACAGGTCTCGAATTTTGTCATGCTTCATGAGTGGATTTGGCTGCACTAACGAAGAAGAGTTTGTGGTTATTGCCCCGCGCACCAAAATGTTGGGTTGGGCTCGGCCCGTTACCGAGGAACAAGTCGACAGCTTAATGATTGTCGATGAAGCGAAAGAAGAGTGGAAGAGATACTACAAACCCGGAATAGACCAGCGCAGAAAGGAAATCAGAGAAGCGCTGGAACGCTGGAGAAAAGGCGAGACGCACCCGACCGACTTGCGGCTGATTCAAGGGCTTGGCGAAGAGATAATCGAGAAAGCGGGTCTGGAAATAGTCGATGAAACAATCCGCATTAAATACACATGCGAAGCGCTGGTCGGTCTTGTTGCAGAGTCCCGCCAAGACACTGAAGAAGCGCAGTATCTCATACAGCAGTTGTACAGTGTAGACCAATCTAAAATGGTGAATGCATGGCGGGAAAAACTTTTCCCGATTTTAAAGGAACACCGCAAGTTTGGGGGAAAGCTACCCGCCAATGTTCGAGCCAGCAGGGAAACGAGAGCAGTGCTAGAAGAAGTGAAAGATTTACTGCCGGCGGATTGGTGGGAGGCCATCGAAAAAGCCGGCGGACTCTATGTTACGCATACTCCGCATTACGGCGGCAGCTACATTCCCATGACGAGAACGATTATCGCTCACCCCGGCTTGGAGTGCATTATTCACGAGCTCGGTCATGCTGTTGAGTTTTCATCCCCCCAAGTTCACACCGCCATCAGCAGTCTCTGGCAGCGCAAAATCTCTCTGCCGACAGCGAAGGCGAGAGAAATTCAAGTCATCCACGAAGGCAAGCCATTAACCGTCAAAGTCATTAACGGCGAGATTTGGCCAAACCCATATTACGGGCGTGACTACGGCACTGGATACACCGAAATCTTGAGCATGGGACTGGAGCAGATTTTGGTTGGGCTAACAGTCGAGCCGTTTGCGGATATCGATTTATTGAGAACGATTATCGGGGTCTTAGGGGGCATATAATGAGACTGCTAGCAGAAATTAGATGGCCGCAGGCCAGTTGGCAAATCGAATACCAAGACGGCAAGATTATCCGCCCCATCAATCCAGTGACGCAAGCAATTGAAGAGTTTCTTGGAGACAAGCCGTCGAGTCTTACCATTCTTGATGCTCTGGGCAGACTTGGAGAAGTTGTTATACTCGACGCAGACGACGAATTTATGGGAGGGCTGTTGTATGACGACGTCAAAGAGCAGTAAGAACTTGCGAGGCGGAGCAGTCTACGGCTCTGTCACTGGCGCCAACGTCGACTGGATTCAAGCGGTAGCATTCGATGCCGCATATCTAACGACGCCGGAAGAGATAGAAGAGGCCAAACGACGCACTGCGGGATTGCCGTCTTCCGTTGGGCTCAAGCGGACACTTGAGGGCAGAGACAAAGAGCCGCTTTCGGAGGAAGACTGGCAGATGCTCGAGGAGATAGTCCGCAATCTCGAGCAGAAGGCGAAAGAAAAGACTTATCTTGACACAGTTTAAAAAAGGCGTACAATTGGAGCAAATGATAGAGAAGACTTCGCCGTCAGAAATTAAATCTAAAGCCGACTTGCGGGCGCTGCCGGATGATGAACTGCTCGAGCTCCACCGCCGGCTGCACCAGTGGTACGCCAACACGAGCGACAAAGCCGAATATGGGTACTACCGGCTGCACTCTTGGGTGGCTGAAGAAATGCGCCGGCGCGGGATGAACCATAACCGCGTCGATGGTCTCGATGCTCGAGTGGCCAACGAGATTGTGCTTTCTGCGGATTTGCGGGATTATGTTCTCGTGCCGGATTATGTATCGATAGTTGGGTCGGCAGCCACCGAAGACGACCCGCAGGACATTGACGTGCTGCTGCGTGACCGGAACGAGTCGGTCGACCAGGGCTGGCGCGAGAGCGTTATGCTGTTGGTCCGCAAGCGGCTTGCCGGCATCAAAATGCCGATACATATACTCTGCAATCCGTCGGGGCCGCATCTTGCACCGGACCAAAAGTACATACCATTGTTCGACTTAGTTCTGCGCCCAAAAAATATCACCAAGTCAGCGTCAGAACTGCCGGAGTGGCAGAGATGGCTGGAAAAAGCTCCGAGCGGCGAATGGATTGACATTGGTCCCGGCCCGGAAGGCTCGCCGCCGGGCTTCCGCAGTCTCGGCCGCCCGTATGACTTAGACAAGACTTGGCCGCTCGAAGACAGCTCCATATCGGTACTGCGGGCAAATCACGTGCTCGAGCATCTTAGAGACCCCGCGCGTGTAGTGAATGAAATCTGGCGCGTTCTCAAGCCCGGCGGCATTGCAGTTATCACAGTGCCCGATGCAAGAAGCCCGGGCGCAGTGGCGCACCCGGAGCATAAGTCATTTTGGGTGCCGGAGTCGTTCTTGTTCTGGACTCGCCCGGATTTGCTCTCCACGGTGGAGCGTCCCACGCCGGAGCCGTTCACTCTGCTGTATCTCGCCCGGCGTGAAGAAAATGGCTTGTCATACGTAGACGCGGTGCTGCAGAAGCCGAACGCCATTGAGAAGCAGGAGCTCAAGCCGATTGCGCACTTCACTCCGCCCAAGCCGGCAATGAAAGACCGAATGCACACCGAGGCGTTCAGGCCGGAAGAAATCGCAGATTGGTTCGAGCGCCACAAAAACGAAGGGATTTACGCCGAGCCGAAGCTCAACGGGTTCCGAGCAATATTTCAGCACTCCGAAGATGATGAAGTTTCTTTGTTCTTTGAAGACTCCCAAAAAGAGCGGTGGAATTCGCTGCGCCGGTTTCTCGATGAGCAGAAGATTCTCGAACTGCCGTCGTTCATTCTAGACTGCGATGTTGGCGTCGTTGAAAGAGGCCGCAGGTGGCCGCGGGTCAAGATAATGGCGCTAACGTCAGACGACCCGGAACTGCCGGCAGGCGCTTCGGTGGCAGTTACTGCGTTTGATGTTCTCTATTGGGACGGCGAAGATGTACACGAAAAACTATTCGCCGACCGGCGTGCACTGCTTGAAAAGATTGCTCCGCAGTTAAAAAATGCCGGAATAGAGATTACGCCAATCACTAAAGTCGAAACTCTCGATGACATCCGCAAGGCATGGGAATCGGCTGAGTTTGGCCGAGCGGATATGAGCGAAGGCGTCGTGCTTAAAGCCGGCGGGTGGGAGTACAACTTCGGCCCGTCAACCGATGGAATGGCAAAAATTAAGCACTGTCTCGAGCTTAAAATGATAGTGCTTGATGTGACCGAGACCAAAAATGGGCAGTGGCACTACAAAGTCGGGCTCCTGCCGGGCAAAGCCGGCGGCGCCACTGAAGAGCTGAATGGAGTCAAGTATGTACCAGCCGGTGATACACTCAACTCGCAGATAAAAGCGAGTAAGGGCGATATCATAACGGTCGAAGTCGAGGAGCTCGTGGTTGACGGCGTTAAGATTGCAGTTCTCGATGGGAAAGTCATTGACATTGACAAAGAGAGAGACGAGCCGTATTACGCTGCGCAGTCAATCGACTTAGCCGAACGCGCGCACGTGCTCAACGTCAAGACTCCGCCTAAAGTGTCGGCCCGCAAGTCTGCGCCGGCTGGCGAAGGAGAGGAGACTCGCAGTGAAGCAGCGGAAGAAAACTGGCACAAAGAATGGCAGGTGGCGATACCGGTCTCCGGCAAACCGCAGCCGTACATAGTACATATGCACTGGCGCGGGCTGACGCAGGATGAAGCCAAGTTAAGTCTCGATGAGCTGCTCAAAACCGATAACTCGGTGCACTATGACTTGCGGCTCGGCACTGACCGGTTTAATGGCTGGTGGGGAATTTCGCTCTTCGCCGGCCGGGCGAAAGATAACCGGCCGAAGCTCAAGCTCGAAAAGATGCTGACCGACCCGGAAGTCATTCTTGAGGGCGCTGTTAAACAGTTTGGCCCGAAAGGGTGGCTAACGTTGGGTCTCGATGGGCCGGTAGTCACCGGTCCGGGCGAAGTTGGCGCAGCGTCAAAGTCTTGGGCTAAGTTCTTCGCAGTCGACCACGGGACTTATCAAGTTGGATTTGCGCGCGAACATGCGGTTGAGCTCTGGTTCGACGGCAAGATTCTCAAGGGCCGGTACATGCTCCAATACGCCCAAGTCGGCGGTAAGCGAATTTGGTTGTTCTCGCGGCCCCAATCGCAGGAGCCGTATGCGCAGTCGCACGATCCAAATGAAGTGCTCGAAGATTTGCGTCAGAAGGGCCAGAAGTATCTGTTCTGGCCAAAAGACCCATCGGACTTGGCCAAAGGGCTCGAGATTCTCGAGGTCAAGGCGAAGGGCATTGAATATCGGGTTCTTAAGACGCTCTATCCCGAGCGAGTGACCATTGGCATCATTTATCCCGCCAATGAAACTGACGCTCACGGCGATTGGGCGTCGAAAGAGACTGTCGAGAAAGCATGCTGGCGGTTCAACCGCAAGTTGAAAGATGGGCTGAACCGCGTCGGACTGTTCCACAGACCCGACTTGGGCGACCAAGGCGAAATAATCGAGAGCGCAATCTACCGCGGGCCGGACTGCTATCTCAACGGCCAGCTGCTTAAAAACGGAGATTGGGTCGGCGCAGTACAATGGCGGCCCGAAGCATTTGAACTAATTGTTAAGGGGGAAGTGACTGGTCTTAGCATTCAGGGCTATGCATTGAAAGAAGGCCAGTAACCACCGCAGTTATCTGCGGGTAGCGCTAAACAAGAGAGGTGATTAATGGTGGCTGAGCTAAAAGAAATCGACGTCGAGCGAATCGACGGTGTTGACGAGCCGGCGACCCGCAAGCGGTTCTTGATTCTCAAAGCCGAGGAGCCGGACGAGCTGCGCGCTGCCGCCGAGGACCTCGTCAACAAAGTTGCCGCGGCATTGAAGCTGCTGGCTGATGCAGACATCGTTCTCGACGAAGCAGCTGCCAAAGCGCTTGATGAAGTTGCAGAGGCGGTCGGTCTCGAGCCAACGTTTGTCGCGACTAAGGTCAAGCCATACGGGTATGGCTACGGCTATGCTCCAACACCGAAGTCAGAAGAAGCTAAGTCCGAGGAAGAAGTCGAGAAGTCGGAGACCACAGAAGAGAGTAATGATTTGTTGGCGCGGATTGCCCAAATCGAGGAGAAAATCAACCAGCTGGTTGAGTCTCTCAAACCCGCATCAGGGACTACAGTTGCCAAGAGTCGGCAGCCGGCCGCGCAGGACACTGATGCGGTGCCGAGGAAACTCGGAGAAGGTCTTTTCGCCGATGTAATTCTCCGGCGATAACCAACCCAAAGGAGGTGCATACAATGAACGTTAACTGGCTGCAAAAAGGCGTATTTTCCACTGCGGACATCGACCCGGCTCAGACTTCGGGTGCCGGTGGTCTTTTGTCACCGCAGCAGGCGACCGAGTTTCTCCGAGTCGCCATCGAAGACACCGTGATTATGAAAGAGGCGAGGGTTGAAACATCAAGCTCGCCGAAGTTCGAAGTACCCCGAATCTCGCTCTCAAGCCGCATTTTGCGGCCCGGCGTGGAGGGTCAAGCTCTCGGCTCTTCTGACATTGCCGAGCCGACTACGGGTTTAGTAACTCTCTCGACGGTTCTGTTCAAGGGCGAAATCCAGATGACGACCGAGCTGCTGGAAGACAACATCGAGGGCCCAGCATTTGCTGACCGGATTGCATCCGACTTGGCTAAAGCAGTTGGTCGTGATATTGAAGAGATTGCCGTTAAGTCAGATACCGACCGAGTTTCCGGCGACAACGAGCCGTGGTTCGACCAGTTGAATGGCATAATCGCACAGTGCCAGGACAATTTGCCGACCGGGCAGAAGGTTGACGCTTCCACTTACACCAGCTACATCAGGCTGTTTGGCGATATGGTTGCTGCTATGCCCTCGCGGTACTTGTCCAACTGGAATCAGCTGCGGATATACGCTCCGTATGCGCACGTGCATCAGTATCTCAACACGCTCATGGCTCGCGGTACGCCGCTCGGTGACACAGTGATAACCGAGGGCTATGGTGCCAAGTTCCGCGGCATCCCGGTTGTTGGCGTTCCGGCATTGTCCGGCCAGGGGTCAATCAATTCAACGGTGGTGTACTACGACCGGTTCTTGATTCTGACGGTGCCGAGCAATATCATTTTCGGGTTCCACCGCCGGATGAAGATTGAGCCGTATTATGACCCGCGGAGCGGCGTTGAATCGAGAATAGTTACTGTTCGGTTCGACGTCAAACTCGCCGACCCGGCTTGCGCAGTCTTGGCTTACGGCGCCAACAGCGCTAACTTCACCGAATAATCTAGGAGGGTAAGTCTATGGCGACTCTAGGTGCAAAAAAAGCGAGACTCGTAGGCGGTGGTGTAGATTTGCGGGTAGTCGCCACTCCATCCGGTCTTGATGTTCAAGCGCCGACACCGGCGGTTGGAAGCAAGCTGAAGGTGTCTTACGCAGATGGAGCGAACGCCAACACCAACATACCCATAACCGGTATCACCACGTCTGATGTTCTGGTCTCCGTTCTAGAGATTCAGCCTCCAACCGCTATCTCTGGCAGCACCATTAAGTCGGACCAAACGGCCAATGCCACTATTTACTCCAACGGCAACATCAGAATCAGCCAGTCGACTGCCGGAAACCAAGTGCTAGTGGTTTGGTGGGACGTTGCTTAGGAGGCGAGCCATGAAAGTAGTCTTGGCCGAGTCGATTACGGTTGGCGGCGTGACTTGGGGACCGGGAGAGTATGAGACTGAAGGGCTTGATGAGCCCTGGAAGTCGATATTGGAATCCCGCGTAAAGAAGGTGGCAAGCAATGCCGTCGCTAGTGAGTCTAAGCGACCTGAAGACGCTGCTGCGAATAGCGGAAAATGATACATCCGAAGATAACGTGCTCAACGCTTGTCTCGACGCGGCGGAAGAGTACGTTCTCTCGGTGACTAAGTATTCAACGACCGCAGAAACGGGTCGTGTCGACTTGTTCTTTGGCGTTCCAGTTGGTCGACGTGCTCGACTCTGGCTGACGCTGCGGCCCGTTTCATCGGTCACGTCAGTCGAGGTGCGGCCGGAAGGTGGAGAGTGGTCGTCGGTTTCTGGCTATGAAGTGCAGGGCGACTCGGTTGTGTTATACGGTGGTTGGGAGACGCCGCCGGTCTTCGAGAGCATTGCACCAGTACGGATATATGACGTCAGAGTAACTTACGACGTCAGCCCGATGACCACTCCCCCCGCCAGACTGAAGCAAGCAGCACTTCGGCTTGCATCATATCTGTACGACATTGCAAAGTCGGGTGCGTCGGTATCCACTGCCGCGGCTGATATTCGGACCGAGCTGTCAAAAGCGGCGGTGCCCGACGATGTGGTAGAAATGCTGTCAAGCTACGCCGGAAGGTGGTCGGCAAGTTGGGTCTAAAGTCATCGTTGAGACAACGAGTGCAGGTGACTCCGGTCTCTCGGTATTATGACGGTGCCGGCGGGTACTTAGACCAGCTTGGTACCCCGTATTACACTTGGGCGTCAATTGCTCCACAGATACGGAGTTCTGAGTCTATGGTTCGAGAGTACCCGTACCGCGGTGCGTTTGCGGGGCAAGTCAAAGTCGGTGACCGGGTTAAGTATGAAAGTCAAAATCTCGTTGTCGCCGAAGTCGCACCCGGCCCGGAGGGAATCTGGATAGCTTGGCTGTCTTGGGAGTACATGGAGTGATTCGGGCAAGCATAGTCGGAAGAGTTGATGTTAGTCTCGAGCGGCTCGCGGCGGAAGCGCGCAAAAGAGTCAGAGACGCCGTGCAGGATACCGCAAACGATATTGTTGCGGACGTTGCAGGCAGAGGCCCGCACGCGGCTCCATATAGGCGCGGCCACTTGCGGTCGTCTTATTACGCCGAAATGCTCTCTGACTATGAAGCTCGGGTCGCCAACAACGTCGAGATAGCGCCGTACGCAATCTACGTCGAACTTGGGACTCGCAAGATGGCGGCAAGGCCGCACTTGAAACCAGCGGCGGAATATGCCCAAGAAACGTTTATTGAGCGCATCAAAGCAGCACTATGAATGCATATCAAATTGAAAAGATGCTGTTCGAGCTAATCGCAGGCAGAACCGGCAAGTTCTCATTCTCGGGAATTCCGCCGGCGTGGGCAGTGCTTCCGGCGTATGTGTATTCGATGGCGTCGGCGAGAGATATCAATGCTCTCGGCGAGCCCGGCCAGATTATGGTCGAGGCAACGTACATCATCAAAGTGATTGCGAAGTCGACCAGCTGGTCTGCGGTTGCGACGTGGGCAGACACGCTTGACAGTGCTCTTGATGGTGCAGTGTATGAACAAGACGGATACCGGCTAGAAGCCCGTCGAGAGCGGCCAATCGCATATATTGAGATTGACAATGGTCAAGAGTACCGCCACTTGGGCGGGTACTATACGGTATACTTAACCAGACTGTAAGGAGGTGTTATTATGGCAGAATCAACAACCACATTTTTGACTGCACTTTGGGCGCCAGAAACGACGCCGGGCACCGTGCCCGCAGATGCTAACTTCAAGGCGCTGCGTGCAGTTTCAGTTGAAGATGTCCGCCCCGTCATTGATGCTGGCATTGAGAGAATGTTGGGGCAAAAGATATCGAGCGTTTCATGGGTCGGTCGAGAGTCGTCAGAGCTATCTATTCGCAGTCAACCCGTATACGGGCAGCTCGCTCACTTGTTCTGCAGCTTGCTTAAGAATGTAACTCCGCAAGCAATAACCGAGGGTGCTACTACGGTTGGGTACAAGTGGGATTTCACTCCGGCACTCGACACTGAAGAGACCCCGAAAACGTTTACAGTGGCTCTGCAGCCGTACATTGATTCGGGCGGAGCAAAGCGGATTAACATACCGTATGTTCTAGTCAATACGCTGACGGTGCGAATACCGGCTCAAGGCCGGCCAGAACTGACCGCTTCCGCAATCGGCCGAGCGATGCAGTTAAACCAATCTGTAATCTCGAGCCCGCCGTCAGTCGAGGCCGTGCCAATGCTGGCCAAGCACGCATCGGTCTATATTGACAGCACGGCATCGGGCATCGGCACGACGAAAATGACTCGCGTTCTTGAGGCGGAATTGACGTTTGAAAACCGGTGGAACCCGCTTTACGTGCTCGACGCATCACAGAGTTCATTTGCGGTCCACATTGAGCAGCCGGTAGTTGCTCGACTTCGGCTGCTGATGGAGGCGGATGCGCAGGGCGTTGCGGGGCTCGACCAGGCGCGCAGCAATACAACCAAGTTTATTCGGCTCGACGTCGTCGGGCCGCTGCTGCCGAGCGCAAGCACAAACACGTACTTGCTCCGGGTTGATATGGCCGGTGCCGTGCAGTCGGTCGGCACTTTTAGAGACCAGGACGGTGTGTTCGCCGTGGAGTACACGTTCGAGGCGATTTACAGCACCGCATTCTCGCCCGCAAAAGCGCTGACAGTGACAGTGCAGAACAACGTGCAGGCATTGTAATGCATTAACACAGTTAGGAGGCCAATCATGAAGCTCGAAGATATTGCTCTCGCTGAAGGCAAAGTCGAGTTTCGAGGGCAGACTCTTAATTTCACAATGAGACTTCCGTCGTTTCGGGAGACCGCCGAATTACTTCAGTCGGCCCCTGAAACCGATACTCTCGAAAACCAGTTGGAGTGGCTCAATCGGGAGAAGACTTGGCTGGCGGAGCATATCGTCGATTGGGACCTCGAGGAGTCCGGGCGTCGACTGGAAGTTAGTGTGGAGGTAATTGAGAGACTTCCGTCGACTTTGGTGCACGCTCTGTTTGGGGCGGCAATGGAGGTGTTGCAGCAAGACCAGGCCCCTTTAACGACATCAAGCCCCTCCGACGGTGGCTAATATCGGAGGGGCGGGTTGGCGCCCCTCCGAGCTGGTATTTGCTCTTAAGAGCGGCTCGGTATTTAAAAGTTCCGCCTTGGGAGTTGGATAGGCGCCGGTACTGGTACTATGCGGGGCTAGCCGCGATGATTGCAGAGCAAGAAGCAGAGCAGTTTCAGCTGGAGAAAGAACGAGACAGCGAGTGACAATGTTGGCGCGCTCAGCGCGTCAACATTATGAGCTAATTAAGAGAGAGTGGTAATGGCGAGCGAGACTGTATCCCAACTTGAAGTCTTAATTAGAGCCGAAATTAATGAGTTTGTCGCGGCCATGCGCCAAGCCACAGAAGCCATGCGCCAATTCTCGGCTGCAAGCGCGTCGGCTCTCAATCAAACGCAGGAAAAAGCTGAAGAAGCCGAGAAGAAAACGAAGTCGGCGTTCCAGCGGATGGCCGATGGCGCTCGTCAAGCTGTAAAAGGGTTCAAAGACCTCGGCGTGGTCGTTGCCGCTGGCGCTGTTCCGCTCGGGCTCGCAGTGCACAGCATGATTGGTTATGAGCGCCAAATGCGCAATGTTAACTCGATTCTCCACTTATCCGAAGATAGATTTAAGGGCTTGTACGACCAAGTGCTGGCAATGGCGCGAGACCCGTCGGTGTACCACCGACCAGTCGAGTTGGCCCAAGCGCTGTATCAAGCCGCATCAGCTGGTTATGATGCGGAGAAAGGTCTCGAGCTAGTTCAGTCCGCCAGTGTTGGTGCAATGGCCGGCACTGCAAATCTCGCAGACACGCTCAAAGTGCTAATCTCTGTTCAGCGGTCTGGCATAAAAGGCGGTGAAGACCTCGGGCACTCTCTCGATGTTCTGTTCAGGACGGTAGAGCTTGGAATCGTTGAATTCTCCGACTTGGCCAACACTTTGGGCTATGTAACTCCAATTGCTGCGACCGCGGGAGTCAGCTTGGAAGAAGTCAGTGCGTATCTAGCTCTTGCAACGCTGCGCGGGCTTGACGCCGAATCAGCGGTTACGGCGCTCAAGAACGTTATTATGCAGGTGCTCAATCCGTCTGCGCAGGCGAAGAAGATATTCAAAGAGTTGGGCATCGAGTTCGGCGCATCGGCGTTTAAGGCCAAGGGCTTAATCGGTGTTCTCTCTGACGTTGCTCAAATTCGCGACCCGGACGTAATCGCAGCTCTGTTTGGCGATATGAGAGCGTTTTTGGGTGCGGTCACACCGCTTGCCGGCGAGGGGATGCAGGAATTCGCAAGGCTGCTTGACAGCATCACCAACAGTGCGGGCGCGGCCCAAAGTGCAGCGGACCAAATGCGCCAGAGTCTCGGCGTTCAGCTCGAGCAGTTGAGGGCGAAAGCAGAGGCGTTGGGGATAAAGTTACTGAATTCTTTAATCCCGCATTTGCGTAGTTTAGTTAATTGGGCGGACAAAGCGGTTAACTCTCTACAAAAGCTGAATGAGCAAACTGGCGGAGGCGCTGCTGCTCTCGGCAAATTTTTGGTTGGGGTCGGGCTAGTCATAACCGCAATCAACGCAATGGCGTTCGCGGTTGGCAAAGCTAAGAGTGCATGGGAAGCGCTAAAAGGCGCCGTGAAATTTGTAGCAGGCATACCCGGCGCTCTCGCTAAAGTTTGGCAGTGGCTGGTTGGCGCCGCAAAGTGGACCGAGCGTGTCGTATTTCTGTCTGGCAGGTGGTATGCCGTTCTCGGGCGAGTTCTCGGTGTTGCTGGTTTGCTCTATGAAGCGTTTGTCCGAGTAAGAAGTGCATTCTTCCTGCGGGAGTGGGAAAAAGATTTGCAGAAAGAATTTCTGCAGAAGGGCTTTCTTGCGCCGGAAGGCGGTTATAGTCTTGGGCTCAAAAAAGCCAATCTACCCAAGGGCATATCCCAAGAAGAAGCCAAGCGTCTTGTGGGTAGAGCTCACGCCGCACTCACGGCTAGAATTGACGAAGAAAAGAAAAAAGGGGTCAAGCCATTAACTTACGTGCTAGAAGTCGAGGCAAAAGCTCGACTTGGCAAGTTAAGCGAGGAGCTTGTTAAGACAAAAGATATTCGTCCGGTTCTTGAGCGCCGTTTACGCCAGACCAATGCGGCTATTGCTGATTTGCAAAAAAAAGAGAAAGAGGCGCTAGAAAAAGGTAACAAAGAAGAAGCCGAATATTACAAGCAGCGAAGAGCTGCTCTCGAAGACTATGGGGGATTCGTTAAGAACTTGTCGAGGAGCATCTCCACTCAGCCCGAAAAAGCTAAGCCGCCAATAACCACAACGCTCGACCAGATAAATACAAAGCTAAAAGAATCGAAGTCATCGAGAGAAAAGCTCAAAGAAGCAGAGCGCGCTCTCGCGCAAGCGTCTAAAGACACTGTACAAGAATGGGTTAACCAGGCGCGCGAAATCTCCAATCTCGACGACCGGCTCCAGTATCTCAAGAGCCGGCTCGTTCAAGTTGGGGCCCTTCGCGGTCTTGATGCAAGAGAGCGGCGTCGAGTCACACAGGAAATCAAAAAAGAGATTCAAGATACCGAGCGTGAAATTTGGCTGCGACAACTCGAGATACAGAACGAGCAATTAGAGGCTGTTAACAAGCGGACGTCAATAAGACTTGAACAAGAGCTCCATGATATAATCGACAAAGGCGGTCCGAGAGCTATTGCGCTGGCTGAGGGTCTCGCGAAGGCGTATCAGAGAACCGCAGAAGTTTTGCCAAGCAACATTGAGGCTTACCAAAAAATGTATGAGTACCAAGAGCTGGCAGAACGACTGCGGAAAGAGGAGTCCGAAGCCGCAGAAAGAATGGCTCGTGAAGAATTTGAGTCGGTTCTTAGACTACTGGAGGGGGCGCGAGCATACGATGCGGTGTTAAGCTTGCTAATGCTTCGGCATGATGAACTAGTCGAGAAAATGCAGAGACTTCGGGACCAAGGGGCTTCGGCGAAAGATGTTGCGGACGCATATTCAGAACTTCTGCAAGTTAATGATGCGATTAGTGATGCGCAAAGCAGAATAATCGAACAGCAAAATGAGGTCAACAGAGCCGCGGCGCAGCAAATTCTAGATTGGGTTGGAAATGCCAAAGAGCTTACAACCGCTTTGGCTGAAGTTGAGGAGTCGATTAGGCGAGAGCTGCTGCCCAAAGAAGAAGCCGAGCACCTCGAGCGGCTCGACCAGATTGCGAACAAACTCTTCCGGGAGACTTATTCACGGCTAGACGAATCTGGTAGAAAACTGGTCAATAAGATTGTTGCCAGTTGGGAAGCCGGGCTTAAAAGAATTGAAGAGGAAAAAGCTCAAAAACGTCTCGGAGAGATAGAAGCAGAAGTCAGGCTTACGGTACGCGAGCGCGAAATAAAGCGAGTAAGAGACCAAGTTGCCCGAGAAGTATTCGAGAAAGCATATTCTGAGCTAACGGCTGAACAAAAAGTCAAGATTGACGCTGTCATTAACACGCAAAAGCTTTATGAGTTCAGAAACCGGTTCCGCAGCTTAGTTGATGAAATATCCCAAGGGGCAAAGAATAGCTTGCGAGAAGCTGCTGAAGCATTCTTCACTGCGCTGCTCTCCGGCGAAAAATCATTCCGCAATGCATTTAAACAGCTAGTGAGCGATATCAAGCGGCTCATTATTGAAGCAGTTGCCAAGATAATTGTTGAAGCGTTAGCCAGGCGACTGCGGGAGATTCTCGGGGGGGGCATCGGGAGAAAAGACAAGACGAAGTCCGCATTTGATGCGATTGCAGAAGCTGGCAAAGAAGTCGGGTTTGCGATACTCGGAGTTGCTGCAGTTTTGCATCAAGGGCGGGTTACTCTCGGCAGCGTAATCAAGACGATTGCATCAATGTACTTAATCGCCCAAGGCCAGAAGACCGGCAAAACTTGGATGCAAGTTCTCGGGGCCGTGCTTGGTACGGTGATTTCGGGATTTTTGCAAACCGGCGGGGTCGCGGAGAAGAACAAAGTCTACGTTGTCGGCGAAAGAGGGCCGGAGCTGTTCATTCCGGGCGTAACTGGTCGAGTCGAGCCGATAATCACCCGCCCGGAGCCAAGACCAGTTAATGTCAGCGTAAATGTGCATATCGGAATGGTGAATCGCCAAGTCGACTTAGACAAAGCTTGGCGCGACCTCGGGTGGGCCGTTCGCGCTGCAATAACTCGCGCATAGGAGTGGCTGGTATGGCATTACAGATACAGTACGGTAATTATGTTTATGCGGCCAACAATGCTTACGTTGAGCCAGACGGATGGGAGGAGTCCATCGTAACCGAAAGCGGACCGATACAGACTCTCCACCCCGAAACCGCGTACCCAACAACGGCGCGGATGCAGGGGCGAGACATAACCGTCAGGGGTACCATTACTTCTCCGACGTGGACTTCACGTAGCCAGCTGCGGTCTGCCGTTGATGCGTTCTTGTGGGCGCACCGCCCGGGGCGGGTTGATAAGTTGTATTTGTATGACGACCGATATCTTTTGGCCCAAGTCATTGACTCGCCGACGATTGTCGATTCCGGGCTAAACTATGTTAAGTTTTCAGTGCGGTTTAGAGCCGCGGACCCATACTGGTATTCTGTTACGCCGCAGTCAGCATATGTATCGCAGTTTCACTTTTACTCTCTCGGTAGTATTAACGGAGAAGATTTTAGCACGGGCTGGAACTTCGGCAACACTCAAGTGGCGTCAGATACAACAACAACGCCAGCCGGAGAAACAATTAGTCACAATAAGTTGGTAGAAGTCTCGACCCAAGCCCCGGTCTCGCACTACATGTATGCCAATGTCTCGGTAAGTGACAGCGTCACTTACTGGTGGCAGGTATTTGCCAAACCAGCGGAACGGTCTTGGGTTTATCTTTACGCTTACACTAAGGCGGGAGCAACCCGGGGCGCGTATTTTAATTTGCAAAATGCAGTTGTTGGCTGGAAAGAATCGGGAGTAATTGATGCCAGATGCTGCAAAATTGGTGATTGGGTTTGGTGCGCGATTGCTGTTAACTCGCAGAGTGGCACTTACATACCGGCAATTGGCGCCGTCATTGCTCTTGATGACCAGAATTCAAACTATGTTGGGGAGAACGGCAAAGGCATTTGGTTATGGGGTTTTTCTGTGGGGGTTTATGGCATTTACTCAGTATCGAACAATGGCATTGATGCACTGCACGACTTCAGCATGTGGTTTGATGCCATTAATTCAGTGCCGGCTGGCAAGCACGTGATTGCGCTTAATATGACCAACGGGAGTTATATTGTGTTATACTATCCGCCAATTGGAAGCAGCCCGTCGATTGCGGCCGGGGACAAAATCGAAGTTCTCGGCAGTCAAGAGCTCATTAAAAAGAATGGCGTAGTCGACTTGACACCTTGGCGGGCCGGCGACTTCATTCGGCTTGACAATGGTTACAACGTAATATCTTGGTATGTCAGCAATATGAGAGCGAACGACTGGAGCCAAAATTGGGTTCCGAGGTGGTTGTAATGTCTGGTTGGCGTTGGGAGTTCTGGAGGCCAACGGGATATACATACTACAGACTTGGAGTGCCGCCATCAACTATTATTGATTGGGACGCCGAAGTTACGGTCGAAGGCGGTCCCGGCCAAGCCATAATCCGTCTTGCGGTGCCGCTCTCGGAGTCGCCAGTTACTCTTGGCGACCGAGTTGACTTATATCTCGATGGCGAAATCGTCTATCAGGGCTGGATACGCGAGGTCGAAGACGAGTCTGGAGAGGCAGTCCGTCTTGTTGCTGATGGTTACACCGACTTGCTCGAAAGAATCGTTCTGCCGACGGATTATGCGGCACCGCTCGGCACTATTAGAGATGCAGCGGCTTGGGCCAAAGATTGGATTGTCGACCGCGCAATGGCCCCCCCGATTTATCTTGCGATATACTATGACATTGGAACTATTTCCACTGTTTTTACGTCGGCGTCTTGCTCACGTAGAAGTGTCAAATCATTTTTACAAGATTTGGCCAAAGTGCACAGCAAGCCAGTTGTTTGGGGCTTATACCCCAAATCCGGCGGCGCAGCGCCGTCGGCGTGGTTTGTGTTCCGTGAGCAGGAGGACGAAGTCGAGTACCAAGTTCCGCTGGCAAACGTAATCAGCATTAGCGAGGGTGCTTCTGCCGACGTCATTAATGCGGTTAGAGTCGTTGGGAGCGGTCTTGGTAATCTCGTCCGCAACCCCGATTTTCGCCAAGTTATCATTCCGACGTCACTTTCCGGTAATCTACTGCAGGACGGCAGTTTTGAGAGACCCGGGCCGGTCAGAAACTACGGGACTTACCCGTCGAGCTGGTGGAGTTACGGCGGCGGAAACAATCCGTCGAGGTGGCGAACGAACAACCAGAGATACTGGTTCTTAAAATCGAGAACTGGTGACTTTTTGCTCGAGCTAGACGCTCAAAATGAGTACGTACAGCAAGATGTACCAGCGAGCCCGGGTAACTATCTCGTTGGTTTTTCTTACGCCGGCGGGGTGCGAGACCAAGCACAAACGGCACCGGTGTTGGAGCTGACCGTTCAAGCGCTGGACTCCGGGGGCAGTGTTATTTCGACTCCGCTGACGCAGCAGGTAACAGTTCAAACTCCGGCATACTCGACCATTAGTTGGAATGTCACGCTTCCATCTGGCACCGCTAAGGCAAGAATCAAGATTAGACAAACGCAAGTTATACATTCACCAAACGTTGCGCTGGTCGATGATGTTATATTTGCCCCCGCAACTGGCTCGGCGCAGGAGGGATGGACCATTTGGCGCGGCAACTCGCCCGCTAATGCTCCGCAATGTACCATCGACTGGTCAAATGGCGAGAAAGACTCGCCGATTGGCGGCGGCGTAGTCAAAATCACAGTTTCCGGCGCAAGCACAGGCAATCCGGTGTACTTGCTGCCGTCCGAAGACGCGTGGATTTCGATTGATAGGGGCAGCGTCTACGCAGTCAGGGGAATTGTCTGCGCTTCCGAAAACAACAAGCATATCAAGCTTGGGATTTTTTACACTCGGGGCGCTGATGACGCTAATTCTCTTCAGCTGACTCTTAGTGATGCGATTACCATCAGCCGGACATGGAATGAGGCGTGGACTTA
>Ga0209162_1000609_pt1 | contig 38819 bp, 23 predicted proteins | sample YNPNPMetaG_FD_187121 | JGI IMG/M metagenome (GOLD analysis project Ga0209162, IMG submission 187121) | Anoxygenic and chlorotrophic microbial mat microbial communities from Yellowstone National Park, USA - YNP NP MetaG (SPAdes) (version 2) ...
ACCCCTTTCTGGCCGCGGGCTGGGCCTTGATTTCCCCGCCGCAAATGGTCACCTTCTTGACCTTGTGGCCCTTGAGTGCGAGCGTCCTGCGTAGTAGGCTTGAGACGTGCATTTCTCCCTCCTGTTTTCTGGTCACGTTTACAGCAACCAGAAAATAGGGGGAGAATGCCTTTATTGCAAGGTTTGCTCGGGTTCAGCTACCCACGAATTCTTGAGAGGACCCATATATATTGCTGGCTATGGCCCCGCCGACCCCGGTAAAGAACCCTGAAATGCAGGTAATAGGGCCGTTTCGGCATCTACCCCCCAGGTGGTATTTTTGTTGACACTAAATATATGGCGTGGCTATGATGTTACGGGATATCGACCGGATTCCCTTAAGGTCCGACCCGCAGACCCGAAGGACAACAGGATGATGAAGGAAGCAACGGAGGAAAAAAAGAGGGCCAGGAAGGGCAAGCAAAAGAAAAACATCTCCGCGCAGCTGGAAGAGAAATGGGTGGGGTCTCGGGACGAGATCCTCAGCCGCATCGTCGCCAAGGAGAACGAGATCCGCGCGAAGACCTCAGAAGAACGCCGCAAGTCCGAGCGCATGATCGAGGACGCCAAGGGCAAGGCCGCATCCATCCGCCGGGAAGCCCTGGAGGAAGAGGTGGGCCAGGAGGAATACAATGCAGTGATGGAGAGAGCCCAGCTCCAGGTGGAGGAGTTCAGGAAGGAGGCCGACCGGGAGATCGAACGCATAAGAAAGTCCGGCCTCGAGAACCTGGATGAGGCCGTCCGGTTCATCGTGTCCAGCGTCTGCCTGCTCGATGGGGCGGATTGACCCGGTTGATGGGAGATGACGGCGCGGTCCTGACCTGCGACCGTCCGGGCAGACAGCGGACGGAGGGGTAAAAAGCTTAATCTGGACAAGGGGAGACTGGAAATGCTGGTAAAGATGGCCAAGGTGGAGATAGTGGGCATCAAGAGCCTCTTCTTCGAGGTCCTGGAGACGCTGCAGGACACCGGCCTGCTCCACCTGGAGGATATCACCAAGAAAAAGGGCCCGCGCTACGCCACCCTCATCCCCATGGAGATGGACCCTGACCTGGAGGAGGAGAGGAACCGCCTGCAGAACCTGATGATGCGCAACAATGCCCTGCTGGCCGAACTGACTCCCCCGGAGGGCGGGATCTCGAGGAGCAAGGTCAAGGAGATCTACGACAGCTACTCCGGCAAGTCCCTCGAATACATAACCTCCCTGGTCGAGGAGGAAGAGGCCGAGCTGAAAAACCTCATCAACCGCAAGCTGGAGCTGGAGATGGAGCTCTCCCGCCTGGCCAAGTATGAGCCCATCATCAAGAAGGTCTATCCCTTGGCCAGCAAGATAACCGCCTCCGAACATTACACCTCGGTGGCCCTGCTGGTGGAGAAGAAATACGCGGGGGTCCTCGACTACATCAAGGACGAGGTGGAAAGGATAACCAACCATCAGTGCGAGGTCCATTCCGCCAGGGTGGACGAGGACACCTTCGCCGCCATCGTCGTCTTCAATAAGAAATACTCCGAGCAGGTCCACAACTTCCTCGCGGCGGAGAACGTCAACCAGGTGCGCTTGCCCGCGGATATGGCCGACAAACCCTATGACGAGGCCCTGCAGGAGCTGGAGCGCAAGTACAAGGAGATACCTCCCATGCTGCGGGAGGTACAGAAGCAGATAGACGAGCTCTCCGACAAGTGGTATATCCAGCTGGTCGCCCTCAAGGACTTCATCGCCGACCGCATCGCCTCCCTGGAGGCCATCCCCAAGTTCGGCCAGAGCGGTCACGTCTTCGTGATCACCGGTTGGATGCCCCACGACAAGATGGATGAGCTGCGCCAGCTGCTGGACCGCAAGTTCGAGGGCAAGGTGGAGGTCACCGAGCAGGTGCCCACCCACGAGGAGTTGGAGCACGCCCCGGTGGCTCTGCGCAACAACCCCATCGTCAAGCCCTTCGAGTTCATCTACGCTTTGATCAAACCGCCGCGCTACGGAGCGGTGGACCCCACCTTCCTGGTGGCCATTTTCTTCCCCATCCTCTTCGGTTTCATGCTGGGGGACATAGGTTACGGATTGGTGCTCATCGGCGTGGTCTACCTGATCAAGCGCATCCTCCGGAAGCGCGGTACGGAAAAGAGCATCATCGGCCTGTTCGCCAACGTGCTGCTGATCTCCTCCATCAGCTCGATGATCTTCGGGATCCTGTACTTCGAGTTCTTCGGCGACCTCCTCTTCCGCTGGATCTGGGGCGGATATCACCTGGTCTGGAAATGGGGGGTCACCAGCAGCGGCAAGGAGTGGGGCTGGCCCATCGAGAGGGTGGCCAGCGAGAACAAGGACATCTTCATGATCCTGCTGCTGGCGGTCTTCTGCATCGGGGTGCTCCAGATGAGCGCGGGGCTGATCATCGGCCTCATCGACGGCATCCGCGAGAAGAACCGGCGGCATACCCTGGAGAAGCTGGGCTACCTCCTGTTCGTCTGGGGGCTGGTCCTGGCCTTCTTCTTCATCTGGGGGGTCAAGTTCCAGGTCGGCACGGCCATCGGGGCGGTGCTGGCGGTCATCGGCATCGGCCTGGCCGGATACGGTGGGGGATTCGGCGGGGGCATGGAGGCCGCGCTGACCTTCGGCAACATCCTCTCTTACGCCCGACTCTACGGTATCGCCCTGGCCTCGGTCATCCTGGCGGAGGTGTCCAACGAGCTGGGGGCCAAGTTCTCCGGCGCCTTCATCCCCATCGGCATCATCGTGGCGGCGGCCCTGCATACCCTGAACATAGCCCTGGGAGTGCTCAGCCCCTCCATCCAGTCACTACGTCTCAACCTGGTGGAGACCATGACCAAGTTCTACCAGGAGGCGGAAGAAGTGTACGAGCCCTTCAAGAAAGCAGGAGGTGAATAGTTTGGAACTGGGACTGATCGCAATCGGAGCGGCTCTTGCGGTCGGCCTCCCCGCCCTCGCCACCGGATGGTCACAGTCCAAGATCGGGGCGGCCATGGCCGGAGCCCTGGCGGAGAAGCCCGAGCTCGCCGGAAACGCCATCATCATGATCGCCATTCCCGAGACCATGGTGGTCCTGGGGTTCGTTATCGCCTTTCTCATCACCGGCCTGGCCGAATGACGCCAGGTTATCCCGGTGCGGGATTCCGGGCAAGCCGGGCCGGATAAACAAGACGGGGAAGTGATCCCATGTCCATCGAGGATATCATCCTGGCGCTGGACGAGCAGTGCAGGAGCGAGTGCCAGGCTATCTTCCAGGAGGCCCACCGCCAGGCGGAGGAGATAGTGCGGCAGGCGGAGGCCGAGGCCGAGGAGATAAGGCGGAGCAAGCGTGAGAAAGTCATCTCCGCAGCGGAGAGCGAGGCGGCCGCCATGCTCTACTCCGCCAGGCTGCGGGCCAAGAACCTGGCCGTAGAGGTGAAGGAGTCGGTGCTGGAGGACGTCTTCAAGAAGGCCAGGGAGGAGGCGGGGAGGATGCGCGATAGCGGTGACTATCCCCGCATCTTCACGGCCCTGCTGGAGGAGGCGCTGGCCTCCATCGGCGAGGGAGGCGTGCTGCACGTGGATCCCCGCGACCGCGCGGTTGCCGAGAGGGCGCTGCAGGCCACCGGCAAGGCGGACAGTATCATCATCGAGGAGGATCTGAACTGCCTGGGCGGCCTGATGGTCTCCGATAAGGAGGGCCGCGTGAACATCGTCAACACCTTCGAAGAGCGGCTGAAGCGCGCCAGGGAGAGGCTTAAGCTGGAAGTCACCCGCATCCTTTTCGGGGGCGGCGAGGAAGCCGCCGCCGCGGGGTGAGAGGCGCCGGCCGGAAGGCCCGGAAGGGAGCGCCCGCGAGATGGTCCAGGTTCCGCTCAAGGATTACGCATATGCCAACGCCAGGGTGCGGGCGATGACCGCCCGCCTCCTTGACGAATCGACTTGGAGCAGGTTGCTCTCCGCGCCGGATTATAACCATTTCCTCAGCGAGCTGGACGAGACCGAGTACGGGCCTTACGTGGAGCAGGCGCTGCTGGAGGGGATACAGGTTACCCAGGTGGACCGGGCCTTCAACCGCGTCCTCACCGACGATTTCAACAAGATAAAGGACTTCTTCGAGGGAAGGCCCCGCGAGCTGGTCTGCGCCGTGCTCTCCCGCTGGGACCTCTACAACCTGAAGACCATCCTGCGGGGCAAGCAGGCCATCGTCCCCAATTCGGAGATCGTGCGGAACCTGGTGCCCATCGGCTACCTGGACAACGTCGCTCTGGAGGAGATAGCCAACCAGCCGGACTTGCGCGCCGCCATCGACTTCATCGCCGCTTTCAGCCGGGGATGGAGGGTGAAATACGGGAACGCCCTGATGTCCCGGTTGCGGGAATACTACCACGACCACGACCTGGCAGTGCTGGAATCGGCCATGGATCAGGAGCATTACCGGGACATGGTGGAGGCAGTGAAGGGCGGCGATTCCTCCTCCCGCAAGGCCCAGAGGATCCTGGGGCTGGAGATAGACGTGATCAATCACGTGACCCTGCTGCGGGTGAGCGGCATGGGCCTGGACCGAGAGCAGCTGGCCCGCTACTACCTCCCCGGGGGCGGCATGGACTTCCGGGAATTCCAGCGGCTGGCCCGCTGCAAGGACGAGGAGGAGCTGGTCGGGGCCCTACCGGGTAGGGACGAGCTGAAGCCCCCGCTGCAGCGGGCCCTGGCCCAGCTGGACGAGAAGGGGTATGCCGCCTTCCAGGACGAACTCGACCGCTACCAACTGCAGCAGGCGCTGCGGCTGGACGACAACCCCCTGGACCTGGGAGTGATCATCCGCTACATGTGGCTGAAATGGGTGGAGGTGACCAACCTGCGCATCGCCATGCGCGGCAAGACCATCGGAATGATCGAGTCCCAGATACGCAAGGAGATGCTCGACATCGCCGGCCGCGGCGAGGCCAGGGCGGGATAGCAAAGAGGCGGAGGGATGTACAAGGTCATCGTGATAACCGACCCGGAAACGGCCGACGGGTTCCGCTTCGCCGGGGTGTCGGTGGTCCCCGTGGACACCAAGGAAGCGGCGAGGGAGCAGGTGAAGATACTGCTCGACGACCCCGATGCCGGGATCCTGGCCGTCAATGAGAGTTTCTACAACGCCTTGGACGAGAAGACCATGGAGAGGATAGACAAGGTCTACCGGCCCATCGTCATCCCCTTGCCGGTCAAGGAGACGGTGGAGATGGCCGGTGAGCGGCGGGCTTACCTGGCCCGGCTCATCCACCGGGCGGTGGGCTTCGACATCACCTTGAGAAGCAGAGAGACCTGACCCTGGGGAAGAGGAGAAGAGGAAATGATCGAGGGAACGGTGATAAAGGTTTCCGGACCGGTGGTCAGCGCCGAGGGCATGTCCGGCAGCAAGATGTACGACGTGACCAAGGTCGGCGAGCTCGGCCTCATCGGCGAGATCGTGCGGCTGGACGGCGATGTGGCCATCATTCAGGTCTACGAGGATACCTCCGGCCTGCGGGTGGGGGAGAAGGCGCAATGCCTGGAGCAGCCCCTCCTGCTGGAGCTGGGCCCCGGCCTCCTCTCCTCCATCTTCGACGGCATCCAGCGGCGCCTCACCGACATCGCCGAGACCCACGGCGACTTCATCATCCGCGGCGTCACCACCGACGCGCTACCCCGCGGTAGGAAGTGGGAGTTCATACCGGCGGTGGACGTGGGAGCGGAGGTGGCGGAGGGCGACATCATCGGCGAGGTGGCCGAGACCCAGCACATCTCCCATAAGATCATGGTGCCCCCAGGCAAAGGGGGCAGGGTGGCGGAGATCAAAGAGGGCGAGTTCGCGGTGGACGAGACGGTGTGCGTGCTTCAGGACGGCACCGAGCTGAAGCTGATGCAGACCTGGCCCGCCCGGGTTCCCCGCCCGGTGAAGCGCAAGGAGAACCCCAATATCCCCTTCATCACCGGCACCCGCATCCTGGACACCTTCTTCCCCATCGCCCAGGGCGGCTACAGCATCATCCCCGGCGGATTCGGCACCGGCAAGACCGTCACCGAGCAGACCCTGGCCAAATGGGCGGACGCTGACATCGTCATCTACGTGGGATGCGGGGAGCGGGGCAACGAGATGACCGAGGTGCTGGCGGAGTTCCCCAGCCTCATCGACCCCAAGACCGGCGTTCCCCTCATGCAGCGGACCATCCTGGTGGCCAACACCTCCAACATGCCGGTGGCGGCGCGGGAGGCCTCCATCTATACGGGCATCACCCTGGCGGAATATTACCGGGACATGGGATACAACGTGGCCATGATGGCCGATTCCACCTCCCGCTGGGGGGAGGCCCTGCGCGAGGTCTCGGGACGGTTGGAGGAGATGCCGGGAGAGGAGGGCTACCCCGCCTACCTGGCCACGCGCCTGGCCGACTTCTACGAGCGCTGCGGGCGTGCGGTCTGCCTGGGCTCGGACGACCGCATCGGGTCCATCACCGCCATCGGGGCGGTTTCCCCGCCCGGCGGCGACTTCTCCGAGCCCATGACCCAGAACTCCCTGCGCATCACCGGGGCCTTCTGGGCCCTGGATACCTCCCTGGCCCACCGCCGTCATTTCCCCGCCATCAGCTGGCTGAAGAGCTACACCCTCTACATGGACCAGATCAAGGAATGGTACGAGAAGAACGTGTCCGAGGACTGGAAGGACCTGCGGGACAAGGCCATGAGCCTGCTGCAGAAAGAGGTGGAACTGCAGGAGATCGTGCAGTTGGTGGGGCCGGACGCCCTGCCCGATTTCGCCAAAGCGGTGCTGGAGACCACCCGCATCCTGCGCGAGGACTTCCTGCAGCAGTTCGCCTTCTCCGACGTTGACGCTTTCTGCTCCCTGCGCAAGCAGTACTTGATGCTCAAGGCCATCCTGACCTATTACCAGGGTCTGGAGGAGGCCCTGGTGGCCGGGGTACCCCTGCGCCAGGCCACCGAGCATCCCATCAAGAACGAGCTCGCCCGGATGAAAGAGATACCTTCCGAGGAGGCGGAGGAGAGGATAGGGGACCTCATCGAGAGGATCCGTTCGGAACTCCGCAGCCTGGGCGAGTGGTGAGGAAGGAGTGACCTGAAGTGGCAATAGACAGGACCTCGCTGACCACCCTGGAGTATCAGACCATCGGGGAGGTCGCCGGCCCCCTGCTCTTCGTGAGCCGGGTCAAGGGCTGCGCCTACGGCGAGATGGTGGAAGTGCACTCGGTGGACGGGAGCATCCGGTACGGGCAGGTCATCGAGATGGCCGGGGAGATGGCGGTGGTGCAGGTGTTCGGGCCCACCGCCGGGCTGGACGTGAAGAGGACCAGGGTCCGTTTCTCCGGCGAGGTGGCCAAGATGCCCTGCAGCATCAACCTGCTGGGGCGCATCCTCAACGGCATGGGACAGCCCCGAGACGGCGGGCCGGAGATCTTCCCGGAGGAGGAGAGGGAGATCATCGGATCCCCCATCAATCCCTGGAGCCGCGACGAGCCCCGCGACTTCATCCAGACCGGCATCAGCGCCATAGACGGGCTCAACACCCTGGTGCGAGGGCAGAAACTTCCCATCTTCTCGGGGGCGGGTCTTCCCGGTAACGAGCTGGCCGCCCTCATCGTCAAGAACGCCAAGATCCTGGGGGGAGAGGAGTTCGCCATCATCTTCGGGGCCATGGGCATCACCCGCCGCGAGGCCTCCTTCTTCCAGGAGAGCTTCGCCCGTTCGGGGGCCTTGGAACGGGTGGTCTTCTTCCTCAATCTGGCCGACGACCCCACGGTGGAGCGGCTGCTCACGCCGCGCTGCGCCTTGACTGTGGCCGAGTATCTGGCCTTCGAGCACGACATGCAGGTGCTGGTGATCCTCACCGACATGACCAATTACTGCGAGGCGCTGCGGGAGATATCCACGGCCCGCGAGGAGGTGCCGGGGCGGCGCGGCTACCCCGGATACATGTACACCGACCTGGCCACCATCTACGAGCGGGCGGGGAGGATCAAGGGCAAGAGGGGCTCGGTTACCCAGATCCCCATCCTCTCCATGCCCGATGACGACATCACCCACCCCATTCCCGACCTCACCGGTTACATCACCGAGGGGCAGATAGTGCTTTCACGGCAGCTGCACCGGCGGGGCATCTTCCCCCCCATAGACGTCCTCCCCTGCCTCTCCCGCCTGATGAACCTGGGCATCGGCGAGGGGCGCACCCGAGCCGACCACCGCGGGGTGGCCGATCAGCTCTACGCCTACTACGCCGAGGGGGTGGATCTGCGGCGCCTGGTGGCCATCGTGGGGGAGGAGGCTCTCACCGACACCGACCGCCTCACGCTGAAATTCGCCGATGCCTTCGAGCAGAACTTCTTGGACCAGAAGCAGGAGAACCGGGAGCTGGAGCAGACCCTGGAGATCGGCTGGAGCCTGATCAGCATGATGCCCAAGGAGACGGTGAAGCGCATCAAGACCGAGTACATCGACAGGTATTACAACCCGGCCAAGGCGGAGGACATCACCACCAGCGGGAGCTGAACCCTGGATGGTGGAGTGGGGATGTCGCCTTGGAAGAGACGCGGGTAGAGGAGTAAGCGAGGGGCAGTCATGGAGCAGGTGAACCCCACCCGGAGCGAGCTGCTCAAGCGCAAGGCCAACCGCGCCCTGGCCGAGCAGGGCATGAACCTGCTCAAGCGCAAGCGAGACGCCTTGCTGCGCGAGTTCATGCCCATAATCGACGAGACCATGCGGCTCTCGCTGCGCTTGGAGAGGGTGACCATGGAGGCCCAGTACGAGCTGGCCATGGCCAAGGCCAGGGAAGGCGGGCCGGTGATCAGGTCGGCATCCTTCGCCTCGGCGGGAGAGGCGCTGGTGGATATCACCGGCACCCACGTGATGGGAGTCCCCATCCCCATCATCCGCAAGGGCTCCAGCTCCATCCGCCCCATCACCAAGAGGGGCTATTCCATCACCGGGGTCTCCAGCCGGGTGGACGGCATCGCCGACAAGTTCGAGGAGATCATCGACGTGATCATCGAGAGCGCCGACATCGAGACCCGCCTCAAGCGCTTGGGGGAGGAGCTCCGCAAGACCAACCGGCGGGTCAACGCTCTGGAGAACGTGGTCATCCCCGACCTGGCCGAGCAGATAAAGTTCATCAACATGAGCCTGGAGGAGCGCGCCCGCGAGGACGTCTTCCGGCTGAAGAAGGTCAAGAAGGCGCTGGAGCGCAAGGAGGAGGAGCGCCTCCGCCGCCTCATCGGCTGACCCCGAAGGTGATCGGCGCGCATCATATGCGGTAAGCACGACGGACTACCGCCTCATCTCCGGAGATGATGGGCGCTGCCGTGCCGGGCCATGGCGGCGGGTGCTTTTGGATGCATCTTTCGCGGGGATGTGGATGCTCTACCGCGGGCGGCGGACCGACCGGATAACGCAGACCGGCCTAACCCGGACCTCCTTCGATTGACAAGGACGGCATACCTGCCCTTTCATTTCCATTAAGGTTTCCCTGCTGTGGCCGGGCGCCGGGTCCGGCTGGACTGGAGGTACGATGAGCGAGGTAATGGTGATCAGGGGCGGTCGCGAGCTGCGCGGGTCGGTGCGGGTGAGCGGCGCCAAGAACTCGGCCCTGAAGCTGATGGCCGCCTCCCTCTTGACCGACGACGAATGCCGGATCTCCAACGTCCCCGACATCGGAGACGTGCGGGTGATGGCGGAGGTGCTGCGTCACCTGGGAGCGGAGATGGGCTTCCATGACGGGGAGATGAGGGTGCGCTGCCCCCGACTCGCCACCGTACGTGCCCCCTACGCGCTGGTGCGCAGGATGCGCGCTTCCATCATCGTCCTGGGGCCGCTGCTGGCCCGCTACGGGCGCGCGGAGGTGGCCCTACCAGGAGGGTGCAACATCGGCTCCCGCAAGATAGACCTCCACCTGCGGGGTCTGACCGAGATGGGGGTGGAGCTGGAGCTCTCCCACGGATACATCGTGGCCAATGCGGAGCGGCTGCGCGGTAACCGCATCATCCTCGCTTTCCCCAGCGTGGGAGCCACGGAGAACCTGATGATGGCAGCGGTGGGAGCGGAGGGCACCACCTGCATAGCCAACGCTGCCCGCGAGCCAGAGATAAAAGACCTGGCGGATTTCCTCACGGGCATGGGAGCGAGGATCCAGGGGGCCGGCACCGACGTCATCGAGGTGGAAGGAGGCCATTCCTTGCACGGCGTCGCCCACCGGGTCATCGGTGACCGCATTGAGGCGGGCACCTTCGCCGTGGCGGCCTGCGCCGCGGGCGGGGAAGTCTCGGTGGAAGGCGTGGACCCCGGGCATCTGCAGGTCTTCATCAGGGCCTTGAAGGATGTCGGTGCGGAGGTGGAGGAAAGCCCGGAAGGGCTGCTGGTTCGGGCGAGGCCGCCCTACCGCAGCTGTGATGTGGCCACGCTGCCCTATCCCGGCTTCCCCACCGACCTCCAGCCGCCCATGATGGTGCTGCTCAGCTTGGCCCAGGGAATCAGCATACTCACCGAGAACGTCTTTGAGAGCCGCTTCCTCTTCGTGGACGAACTGAGGCGCATGGGGTGTGACATCGACATCGAGGGCCACCATGCCATCATCCGGGGAGTGCCTCGGCTCAGCGGGGCCGAGGTCTGCGCTAGCGACCTCAGGGCGGGAGCGGCCCTGGTGGTTGCGGGCCTGGCGGCGGAGGGGGAAACCGTGGTGAGCGACATCCACCACATAGACCGGGGATACGAGGGGCTGGAGGAAAAGTTGAGGTCCCTGGGTGCCGATATCCAGAGAAGAGAGGGCGAGGCGTGCGTTCAGGGAGGATGAAGATGAGGACGGCATCCGGGGGACGGCCGGCTAATCTCATGCTTGCGGCCCTGCTGGCCCTGGCTTTTATGCCCTCCTTGCCTGGGCGGCCCTACGCTTCCCCGGTCAACCCATCCGGGGGATCCTGCGCCCCTGCCGTAGAAAAGCCGGCGGAGCGCTTCCAACCGGGGGAGGTGGTAGTGACCCTGGGAGGAAAGTGGGAGAGCTCCCTCCGTGAACTTTGCCGGGAAGCGGGAGAGGAGGGGCTGCGCCTCCTCGGCGAGGGCCTTGAGGAGCTGGCCGGACGCCAGGCCGCCCTTCCCTGCCCTACGCTACTGAGGGTGCGGCTGCGTGATGGCGTGGGGGTGAAAGAGGCCTGCTCCCTTCTTAAGCAGCTGCCCGGGGTTGAGGACGCGGCCCCCAACCACCTCTTCTTCGCCGCGGCCACCCCCAACGACCCCTATTACGGCCAGCAGTGGAACCTGCGCAAGGTGGGAGCGGATGGGGCCTGGGACGTGGAAAGGGGGTCGGACTCCCTGATCATCGCGGTGATCGACACCGGCCTGGATCACGGCGCGGCCGAATTCGCCGCCCGCTGCGTCTCCGGCTACGACTTCATCAACAACGACCCAGATCCCTTCGATGACGAGGGGCACGGCACAGAGGTAACTTCGGTGGCCGCCGCCGCCACCGATAACGGCAACCTCATCGCCGGGATGGCCTGGGGGGGGCGCATCATGCCCTTGAAAGCGCTGGACTCCAAGGGCGTGGGAAAATCCGACGCCGTTGCCCAATCGATATATTATGCGGTGAACCACGGGGCCCGGGTCATCAACATGAGCTTCTCCGGGACGGATGATGCCAAGGTGGTGCGTGACGCCGTGGCCTACGCGGTGAGCTCCGGGTGCCTGCTCACCGCCGCGGTGGGCAACGAGGGCACCGCGTTGGTGAATTACCCGGCCGCCTATCCCGGGGTCATCGGGGTGGGGTCGGTCAACTTCCGCGACAGCCATTCCTCCTTCTCCAACCACAACGCCACCGTGGACCTGGTGGCCCCCGGGGAGTATCGCACGGGCGTCTCGGGCATCCCCGTGGTCAAGCCGGGCAACAAGTTCGGCTACGCGACCGGGACATCCCTTGCCGCTCCCCACGTGGCCGGGGCCGCTCTGTTGGTATGGTCGGACAACCCTTCGCTGACCGCCGATCAGGTGTGGGAGGTCCTGCGGGACAGCGCGGCGGACCTGGGAGGAGCGGGATGGGATGAGTTCTACGGGTACGGCCGCCTGGACGTATTCCAGGCGCTGGCCCGCATCGAGGTAAGGGTTCTCGACCCAGCACCCTTCAGCTTCCAGCCCGAGGGCTTTCTCACCGCCGAGGCAGAGTCCCTGCGCTATACCCTGATCAAGAGGATGGAGCTGGTGGTGGACGGGGAGCTCAAGGACTCCTGGGATGCGCCCATCCCCGCAAGCCCCCTCACCCACACTTTCACCGGCTACGATTTCTCCTCCTTGAGTGGGGAAGGGGGGCACCGGGTGGAGGTGCGGGCGGTGGATACCGATGACGTGGCCGGGACCGGCACCACCTATTATTATTTCAACGAGAGCCAACCGCGCCTCTCCAATAATTGGTATTTGGCCGAGGGCACCACCGCTTGGGGGTTCGACACCTGGGTACTCCTGCAGAACCCCAATGCATTCGAGTTGACGGCGAACATCACCTACATGAAGCCGGACGGGCCGCAGGAGCGAGCTCCCCTGCGGCTGCCCCCCAGTTCCCGCACGACCATCCATGTCAATGCCGAGGTGATATCCAGCGACGTCTCCACCTTCATCGAGGCGGAGGGAGGAGAGGTGGCGGCGGAGCGGGCCATGTACTGGAACGGCCGGCAGGCGGGCCATGCCGCCGTGGGGGTGAACGCGCCATCCAACGCCTGGTACCTGGCCGAGGGCACCACCGCCTGGGGGTTCGAGGAATGGGTGCTGGTGCAAAATCCCTCCACTGACCCGGAAGATACAGCCAGCGTGACCCTGCGCTTCATGAAGCCCGACGGCACGGAGGTGAGCCCCCTGTCCGTGGAGGTGGGACCGGGCAGCCGGCAGACCGTTTGCGTGAACCAGGTGGTGCCGAACACCGACCTCTCGGTGAAGGTGGAGAGCGACCTTCCGGTGGTGGCGGAGCGGGCCATGTACTGGAACGGGAAGGGCGGCGGCCACGGATCCAACGGGGTGACCGCCCCCTCCCGCACCTGGTACCTGGCCGAGGGAACCACCGCCTGGGGGTTCGAGGAATGGGTGCTGGTGCAGAACCCCCAGGCGTCCCCCGCTTCCGTGGAATTCGATTTCCTGACGCCGCAGGGCCAGGTCATCTCCTACGAGACCGAGGTGGGGAGCAACTCCCGCTTCTCCCTCAACGTGGCCGACGTGGTGGGGGAGGAGGACGTGAGCACCTTCATCTACGCGGGTTCCCCGGTGGTGGCGGAGCGGGCCATGTACTGGGATTCACGCCTGGAGGGCCACTGCTGCGTGGGGAGCCCTACCCCATCGCCCATCTGGTACCTGGCCGAGGGCACCACCGCCTGGGGGTTCGAGGAATGGGTGCTGGTACAGAACCCCACCGATCAAACGGTGCAGGTCGTCCTCACCTTCATGCTGCCCGATGGGAGCAGCTTCGAGGGCTACTACGATTTGGCCCCCACCAGCCGTCTTTCGGTGGACCTGGGGCAGGTGGTGCTGAGCTCGGACGTGTCGGTGATGGTGCGCACCGACGGGATGCCGGTGGTGGCGGAGCGGGCCATGTACTGGGACGGTCGGCGGGGCGGAACCGATGCCGCGGGGATCATCGAGCTCCAGTGACCCCCCGCCAGCCCCTGACCCCGGGCCATTGCCTCGGCTACTTGGTGACGTGCCCTCGCGATTCCAGACGTTCCCCACCGCCCCTTATCCTATGATGTGCCCTGCCAGGAGTAAGCGACTCCCCGGCGCGCGTTCCGGAAGTCAGAATCCGTTTGCCGCGATTTCCAGATGACGTCGCGGCATTGTGGACATCCTTAACAGATCCACCCCGCACTGTTTTTCAGATTTTGGTGGGGCTGGTACGCTCAACCGCTCCTCGATTGCAACGAAGATGTCAACTCCCTGTTAATTTTATGTGACATTGATGGGGAATGATGTTAGCAAGATGCCGGGTAAGGCGATAACATTAATGCAGGCCGGATGCATCAAATAAGATGTATTGCATTGTGAAGAGGTTTAAAATATAATCTAGTTTACATTAACAACATATTAGTACTGCAGCAACAATCGCAACAGGGCCGTCTTTAGCGGCGGAACAGGAGGGGAAAGGAAAGGAAGGGCCATGTTGCTGAGGGCTCCCTTCCAAGCGGTGATCAACATCATCGTCATCACCCTAGTGGTGGCGGCCCTGGTCCTGGGGCTGGTGATGCTGCTGCCTTCCCGCAACCCCATGGGCGGGTTCCTAGGGAAGCTGCTCAGCTCCAAGGGAAACCTCTCCTCCCTGCTGTCCAGCTTGGACCCCAAAGCGGTGGCCGAGTCCCTCAATGAGAACCCGGGCATGGCCGGGGAGATCCTCAAGGCGCTGGGGTCGGATGGGGCGCGCCTCATAGCCGAAGCCGTGAACAAGAACGGCCAGTTCATCTCACAGATGCTGCAATATCTGGATCCCCGGGTCCTCGCGACGGTCGTCAACGGCAGCACCGATTTCGCCATCAAGCTCACCGCCGAGCTTGATCCCAAAGTCATCGCCGAAGTGGTCAACCGCAGCGGCGATTTCCTCACCCGCCTGCTGGGCCTGCTGGACCCGGCGGTGGTGGCGGCGGCGGTCAACGCCAACCAGGAGTTCCTCACCGCTTCCATGGCCACCATGGATCCCACCGTCATCGCCGAGGCCATCAACGCCAACGGGCCTTTCCTCACTTCCCTCATCGGCCTGCTGGACCCGCGGGTGCTGGCCGGCGCCATCAACGCCAATCCCCAGATGGCCCCGTCGCTGATGGGCTACCTGGACACTATGGTGCTGGCGGGCGTCATCAACGCCAACGGACCCTTCCTCACCCGCCTGATCGGACTGCTGGACCCCCGCGTGCTGGCGGAGGGCACCAACGCCAACCCCACCTTCCTCTCCCGCCTGATGCAGGACCTCGACCCCGTGGTCATCGCCTCCGCGGTCAACGATAACTCCTCCATGACGGTGGGTCTGGTCAACAATCTCTCGGACGAGCTCCTGCTCAAGGTGCTGGACGTGACCGCAGGCGATGCTTTCTGGCTCTCCGAGCTCATCGGGGCCCTGGACCCGTTGTTCCTGGCAACCCAGATGAACGCCCATACCGCCTTCACCGCCGGCCTGGTGAGATGTCTGGATCCAGCCTGGGTGGCCGGCATCGCCAATGACAACCCCGACCTCATCTACCAGGTGGAGGATAAACTCTCGCCCGAGCTGATCGCGCGCATCGCCAACAACCAGCAGATGATGACCGACGTCATGAGATACATGAAACCGGCGGCCCTGGCCGGGGCCCTGGGGGAGCACCCCACCCTCATATCCCGCCTGCTGCCCTTGGTCAGCCCGACCATCGCCGCGGGGGCGGCGGACGCCATGAACCACAACCCGGGCTTTCTGGTGGGCCTGCTCAACAACCTCCCGGCTGCCGGGCTGGCGGATGCCCTCAGCCGGGCGTCGGCCTTCATCACCGGCCTGGTGAGCGGGCTCTCCTACGACCTCGTGGCCCAGTCCACCCAGGGCATGAACGATAACCCCGACCTGCTGGTGGCGGTGTTGGGATCCCTGGACGCCGCAGAGCTGGCCCAAGCCCTGGACGGGGCCGGTGCCTTCATGACCGCTCTGGTTTCCCAGCTGGACAGCACGGTGGCCTCGGCCGCGGCCGCTGGGCTGAACGCCAACGCCGATTTCCTTGATGAGATGATCGCCGATTCCGACCCGGCGGTGCTGGCCGAAGTGCTCAACACCAACACCGCCTTCATCACCTCCATCGTCGATGCCCTCAGCCCGGCCTTGGGCACGGTCATCGCCAACGCCATCAACATGAACGCCCTGACCTTCGGGGCCAACAGCATCCTCTTCACTGCCCTGGCCACCATCGACCCAGCGGTCACCGCCGGGGTCATGAACGACACCGCCGCGGTCACCAAGGAGATAGTGCAGCTCTTGAGCGCAGGGGTGGGCAGCGCCGCCGCCGCCGGTCTCAACGCCAACCCGGCCTTCCTTGATGCCTTGGTGGGGGCCAGCGACCCGGCGGTACTGGCTTCCGCCCTCAACTCCTCCAACGGCAACCTCATTAGGGTTCTCATACCCGCTCTCTCCAACGCGGTGGCCCAGCGGGCGGCCCAGGGCATCAATGCGAACGCGGCCAAGCCTACGGCCGATTCGTTCATCAAGTCCACTATCCTTTATTCTGATCCGACGGTCATCGCCGCCGCGGTAAACTCCAACCCCTCCTTCGTGGGCGGATTGCTCCGCAACCTCAACGCCGACGCCGCCGCGGCCATCGCCGCGGGCATGAATGCCAGCCCCACCACCGCCCAGGAGGTGTCCCGGCGCCTCAATGCGGATGTGGGCAATGCCATCGCGGAGGCCCTCAACGACCGCACCGACATCATCCAGCCCCTGCTGGCCAACCTCGACCCCGCCGTGGGCACGGCCATCGCCAAGGGGCTAAACCAGGCTTCCCCCGATTTCACCGGAGCCATGATGAGCGGGTTGAGCACTGCGGTGGCCCAGGCCATCGCCGCCGGTCTCAACGCCAACCCGGCCTTGATCGCCTCGCTGCTCCCCGAGCTCAACGGTTCCACCGGCCAGGCGGTGGCCGCGGGGCTCAACGAGAGCTCCACCAAGCTGTGGAGCGGCGAGTATTTCCTGGAGGCCATGCTCAAGGCCACCACCCCTGACGTGGCCCTGGCCATCGCTGATGCCATCAACACCCCGCCCTATAATTTCGACAACTTCATGTACCAGCTGCTGCTAAACCTGAACGCCGACTCGGCCCGGGCCATCGCCCAGGCGGTGAACGGCAACCCCTCGCTCATCGAGCACATCTTGCGCAACACCGACGGGGCGGTCATGGCCAACATCATGAACGGCAACGAGGCCTTCCTGCAGAGTCTGGTGGCGGCGCTGGACCCGGCCTCCCTGGCCACCGCCATCAACAACGCATTGGCCACCAACGGCGGCAAGAACTTCATCTCCACCCTGCTCGATTCGCTCAACGGCGACATCATCGCCCAGGCCATGAACGCCAACCCCACGCTGACCAACGCCTTCCTGCAGCGGGCGGGAACCAATCACCTGGGCCAGCGTCTGGCTCAGGCCATCAACAACGCCAACAACAACTTCCTCACCGGGCTGCTCACCGGCCTGCAGGCCGGGCCGGTGGTTGATATAATCATTCGTTCCATGAGCGTGCATGATCCCGGCACCACTGTCCCCAACTACAACATGCTGGAGTGCCTGTGGTTCCTGGCTGAATCCAACCTGAGCATCTCACTTTACCCTGGGATCATCTATGCGCGGGCTTGGGCAAGGTTCACTAGGGTGGGAGAGTTCGGTGATTTCCCGCCGGCCGAGGTGCATCACTGGGATCCGTGACCTTGGGGTGAAGAGCGGAAGGCGATGAGCTGAGATGCTGTTGAGAAGGCCGGTTCAGATAGCGGTGAACATCGCCGTGCTGGTGCTGATGCTGGTACTGGTGGGCATGGGCCTGTTCATGGTGCTGCCCACCAAGTCTACCGTGGGGGCCCTGATGGGCAAGATGTCCGGGCAACGCCACCTGCTCTCCGGGCTCATCTCCAACTTGGACCCCAAGGCTCTGGCCCAGGCCATCAACGACAACCCCCAGTTCCTCGACGCACTGCTCAGGGAACTGGTGGCCACCGAGGAGAGCAAGAAGAACCTGGTCAAGGCGATAAACGACGACTCCTGGTTCCTCACCGAGCTCATCCGCTACCTGGACGCCCGGGTTTTGGCCACAGTCATCAACGGGCAGCAGCAGCTCCTGGTGGACCTGCTCAGGTACCTGGACCCGGTGGCCATCGCCCGCATGCTCAACTCCAACCCCGAGTTCACCCGGCAGCTTCTCGGCTACCTGGACCCGCAGGTGGTGGCAGCGGCGGTCAACGCCAACGGGGGTTTCCTCACCTCGCTGCTCGGCTTACTGGATACCATGGTGCTCGCTGCGGCCATGAACGCCAACCCCCAGTTCACCGCGCTGCTTTTGGGCGCGCTGGACCCGGCGGTCATCGCCTCCGCGGTCAACGCCAACGCGGGATTCCTCACCAATCTGTTGGGGGCCTTGGACCCCGCCTCCGCCTCGCAGGCCATCAATGCCAACCCCCAGTTCCTCTCCCGCTTGATCGGGTCGCTGGATGCCCGGGTACTGGCATCGGCCATCAACGCCAACGGGGGTTTTTTGGCGGGGATGATGGGAGCGGTGGACCCCCAGATAATCGTGGACACCCTCAACCAGAACCTGGATTTCATCACCCGTATGACCAATTACCTGGACCCCCGGGCGGTAGCTGACATCGCCGATGACGAGGCCATGCTCACCCGCATGCTCGGTCTGCTAAATCCCGCTCCCATCGCGGCAGCGGTAAACGTCAATCAAGATTTCCTCATCACCCTGATGAACCACATGGACCCCCAATCGGTGGCGGACATCCTCAACGAAAACGGGGAGGCAGTATCCCGCATCGTGGAATATCTCAACATCGATTACATCAAGCACCTCATCCTCAACGTCGACTTCATGACCTCGGTCATAGGGCTGCTGGACCCGGCGGTCATCGCCGGGGCCACCAACGCCAATGCCGCCTTCCTCACCAGCCTGGTGAGCGTGGTTCCCGCCAATGTGGGTGAGGCCGCCGCGGAAGGCCTCAACAACAACGCCGCCTTCCTCAACGCCATGGTCTCCCATTCCGACCCCCTGGTGCTGGCGGGGGTGATCAACCAGTGCACGTCCTTCCTCACTGAGATGGTGGCGGCGGTGCGCCGGGAGACGGCCGAGGCGGCGGCGGCGGGCATCAACCTCAACCCGGACCTGCTGGCAGCTGTCATCGACAACCTCAGCGCGGCGGTGACTCTGGACATCATGAACCAGACAACCGCCTTCACCACTGCGCTTTCTGCCAACTTGACCCCGGGGCTGGCGGCCGCCGCTGCGGCGGGCATCAATGCCAACGGAGCCTTCCTGGCTCAGATCATCCACGACCTCGACCCGTTGGTGGTGGTGGGGGTGCTCAACGCCCACCCCGACCTCTCCGCCCAGCTCATGGCCCAGCTGGACAACGCGGTGGCCGAGGCGGCGGCGGCGGGCATCAACCTCAACGGCGACCTGCTGACCAACCTCATCGGCACGCTCAACACCACCATCATCGCCCACGGACTGGAGCCCTTCGCCTTCACCAAGATACAGCCCCTGGTATCCGGGATAAACGGGGCCACGGCGGCCCAGATGGCCCTGGGGATCAACGGCAACCTCAGCCTGCTGCAGGCGGTCATCCAGGGGCTGGACCCCACCGTGCTGGCTTCGGTGCTCAACAATCATGCCGCCATGACGCGCCAGCTAACCGCGCTCATGGGGACCACCGACCCGGCCAACCAGAAGCTGGCGGATGCTGTGTCCCAGGGGATCAACAGCGCCCAAGGGTTCCTCACCACACTCATAGCCAACCTGGACCCGGCAGTGCTGGCCCAGGCCGTGGACGTCAACCCCGATTTCCTGCGCGACGTGGTGGCGGGGATCAATGCCGGGGTGGCCCAGGCGGTGGCCGCCGCCCTCAACCAGAACCACGCCTTCCTGCAGACCCTGCTGGCCAACCTCACTGACGCCGCCGGCGCGGCCATGGCCCAGGGGATGAACCTGAACACCGAGATGATGCCGGCCCTCTTTGGGGCCTTAGACCCGGCGGTGGCCCAGGTGGCGGCGCAGTCGCTGGACGTCAACCCCGACCTCATCAGCGCGGTGGTGGAGAACCTGGACGAGAACGCCGGTATCTCCATGGCCCAGGCCACCAACCAGGCCGCCACCTCCAACCCCGACTTCCTCGTCACCCTCATCAGCAGCCTGTCGCCGGGGACCGCCCAGGCGCTGGTGCAGGGGCTCAACCAGAACGCCGCCCAGAATCCAAACTTCCTCAACAACCTGCTGGCCAACCTGAACTCCGATGCCGGACGGGCCATCGGCCGCGGCCTCAACGGCATGGCCGTCGGCGGCACTTCGTCGCCCCTGTACATCACCATGGTCAACATGCAGAACCACACCGCCCAGGTCATCGCCCAGGCCCTCAACAACAACCCCAACGCCCTGCTGCGCAACCTCATCGCCAACCTGGACGGGGCGGCCCTGGCCACCGGCATCAACGCCGGCATAGACGGCGCCCCCATGAACATGCTGCGCAACAACCTGGCCAACATGGACGCGGCGATGATGGGGCGCATCATGAACAGCGCGGCGGGCCAGAACCTCATGAACCAGCTTATCGGGGGCTCCACCCGCTTGAGCGGCACCCTGGTGGCCCAGGCCCTCAACTACAATTCCGGCACCGGCCTGCGGACGTTGGTGACCGAGCTGGTCAACGGTCTCAACGGCAGGACCCTGGCCGCTTCCATGAACGCTAACAGCTACAACATGACCGTGGAGCTGCTCAACACCTTGAGCGCCAGCAAGGTAGCGGCGGCGGCCAACGCTTCCATCGGGAACTCCAGCAGCCTCCTGCGCAACTTCGGCATAGGCATGCACATGAAGTCCAAGGTTCATTTCATCATCTGGGTAACCATGACCATACAGGGTGAGGCCTACGTGACACAGATGGGCGAGGGGTCGCTCCCCGAACCTTGATATGAGGTGAGTCCCGATGTTGGTTAACCGGAACTTCCAGATGGCGGTGAACATCACGGTGGTATTCCTGGTGCTGGGTTTCACGGCGTTGGGAGCGGTCATCGTCATCCCTGGCCGCAGTCCCCTGGGCACCATCATCGGCAAAGTGGCCAGCGACCCCCAGCTGCTCTCCGCCATCATGGCCAACACCGACCCCCGGGCGGTGGCCGAGGCCCTCAACGAGAACCCCGACTTCCTGGACCGGCTGCTCAAGGCGATGACCGAGAAGGGGACCACCCAGACCATCGCCCAAGTCGTCAACGCCAACCCCTCCTTCCTCATCGAGACCACCAAGTACCTCGACCCCAAGGCGGTGGCCGGGCCCATCAACCAGAACCTGGACTTCCTGGTGGACCTGCTCAAACTTCTGGACCCCTACCTCATAGCCGCGGCGGTGAACCAAAACGGCGAGTTCCTGGCCCGGCTGCTCGGGTACCTGGATGCCTCGGCCATGTCCTACGCCATCAACAACAACGTAGATTTCCTCAAAGGGCTCATATCCTACCTCGATCCGGCGGTGATCGCCGGAGTCATCAACAACAACGGCCCCTTCCTCACCGCGCTCATGGGCAAGCTGGACCCGGCGGCCACCGCCTCCGCGGTCAACTCCAACGGCCCCTTCCTCACCGCCCTGGTGGGCTACCTGGACCCCGCGGTCGTGGCCCAGGTCATCAACGCCAACGGGCCCTTCCTCACCGCTTCCATGGGCTATATCAACCCCGCGGTCATCGCCTCCGCGGTCAACGCCAACGGACCCTTCCTCAGCCGCCTGATGGGGGCGCTGGACCCGGCGGTGCTGGCGGGGGCGCTAAACGCCAACGCGGACACCGCGGCCATGGTGGCCTCCATCATCGAGCCCGGCTTCATCGCCAGTATCGTCAACGGCTCCACTCTCATCGGCGCGGCCATGGACTACATGAACCCCCAGCCGGTGGCCAACGCTTTGGTTACCGCCACCGGCTTCGTCAACACCCTAATCTCCCTCCTCGACCCGGACATGGTCTCGGAGCTCATCAACCAGACCGTGGACATGACCGAGGAGGTGGCCAAGCGGCTGGACCCCCGTTTCACCGCTGACCTCCTCAGCAACCAGGCCATGATCTCGCGCATCCTGGGGGCGCTGGACAACGATCACGATGTGCCCATCCTGGCCCAGATCGTCAACTCCACCCAGGCCATGACCCTGGCCTACCAGGTAATGCTGCAGATGTCGCCCGAGGCGGGTGCCGGAATAGCCGGAGGCGTGGGGAACAACGCAGACCTGGTGGCGGCCGTGCTCAACCATCTGGACCCCTCTATCCTGGCGGGGGCCCTCAACGCCAACCCGGGGATGGCGGCAACCCTTTCGCGCAACCTATCGCCCGAGGCGGGCGCGGCCATCGCCGCGGGGCTCAACCGCAACGCCGCCCTGGTCACCTACCTGCTCTCCGCCCTCAACGCAGGGTTGGTGGCCGACGCCCTGGCCAGCCCGGCGGGGCTGCTGCTGGTCACCGACCTGGCCTCGGGCTTGAGCCGGGAAGTGGCCGCGGCCATGGCCGCGGGGACCAACCAGAACCCGGATTTCCTGAGCGCCCTGGTGGCCAACCTGGACGCCGCGGTGGTGGGCGGGGCCCTCAACGACAACCCCGACTTCCTCTACCAGCTGGTGCTGAATCTTGGGGCGCCGGTGGTGGCCAGCTCGGTCAGCGCCATGAACAGCAGGCCCGATTTCACCCGGGCCCTCATGGAGGCCCTTGACCCCGGGGTGGTTGCCGGGGCGGTCAACGCCAATGCCGCCTGGATCCAGTCGCTGCTGGCGCAGATGCCCGCGGACATCGGCACGGCGGCGGGACAGGGGGCCACCGCCGAGTTCCTCCTGGGGATGCTGGACAACCTCTCCGGCACGGTGGTGGCTCAGGCGGTCAACTCCGATCCCCTGTTCGTGCGGGACCTGGTCTCCAACCTGGGAGGGGCGGTGGGACAAGCCGCTGCCCAGGGTTTGACCGATAACTACAACAACGGCCGCAACTTCATCTCCCGGCTCATCGCCCGCCTTGACCCTGCGGTCATCGCCGGGGCGGTCAACGCCAACGGCGCCTTCCTGCAGGGGATGATCCAGGCCACCACGGCCAACACCGCCGCGGCCATCGCCGAAGGCATAAACCTCAACGTGGCTACCCAGCCGGCGGGTCAGGACCTGCTCTCGGTGATCATCGCCAACGTCTCCACCGACACGGTGGTGGCCCTAGCGCAGGCCGTCAACCAGAACGTGGCCGCCTTCCCCGACAACAACCTGCTCATCGGGCTCATCGCCAACATGGGGGCAGGGGCGGGCACCGCCATGGCTGCGGGCATCAACGCCAACCCCGATTTCGTAAGGGTGCTCATCGAGAACATCTCCTCCTCCACTGCGGTCAATCTTGCCAGGGCCATCAACGCCAACTGCGCAGCTGGCAAAGGTTTCCTGCAGAAGCTCATCGCCAACATGAGCACCAGCGTGGCCTACGCCTCCGCCCAGGGCATCAACAACAACACCGCCCTCATCGGCAACGTCATCAATGGGCTCAGCACCACCACCGCCCTGGTCCTGGCCCAGGGACTCAACGCCAACACCGCCTCACAGGCCCTGCTGCAGACCGCAGTGGCCCAACTCAACTCGACCACCGCTGCGGTGATGGCCCAGGCCCTCAACAACAACCCGGGGATGACCGACACCATCATCAAGAACCTCAACGTGGCGGTAGTGGCGGACGCCATCAACAACAACGGCCCCTTCCTCACCTCCCTGCTCTCCAATCTCAACGGCGCCCCCATCGGCAACGCCATCAACGCCGAGTACGCCATGCACCCCGGCTCCTCCTTCATCGAACGCCTCATGCCCAACATGAACGGGGCCACCCTGGCCGACACCCTCAGCAACTATGGTTATAATTTCATCCTGGAGCTGCTCAACTCCCTGGACGGCAACGTGGTGGCGCAGGCCCTCAACAACCTTAGCTCAGCAGGTAGGCAGAACCTGGCAGATCTGGTAGCCTTCCTCAGTCCCTACGTGATGGCCAATGTCATGAACGCCACCATGGGGGGATTCACAGGGCGGCTGTGGGCGAGGTCCCACGCCTACCGCACCTCCATGGGGATGCCGGCGGACATCTCCCTGAAGATCATGCAGGCGGCGGTCTACGTACCTCCTGCTGAGCCGCCCTATCCACCGAACTGGTAGCGGGATGACGGGCGGTGAGATGCGGGCGGAGTTCCCAAAGAGATGAGCGCCGGCAGGCAGCTTTCCTGCTGACGCTGTTTATTCTCACCTTTCTTTTACTAGCGGGCAGGGCATCCTATCCTCAGCATACCGCTGCGTCCTGGGAAGACGACTTCCTCTCCAATGCCGAAATCTTCTTTTCTTCGTCGGCGCTGCTCTCCGGAGGTTCGCTACGCCTGAGGGGGGAGGTTTTCTATCTCGGCACCGTCACACAGGAGACCTTCGAGACCTACAGCCTCATCAGCGCATCCAACGGGCTTGTCTACGGGGGGACGGGCACACCCGGCTTCCTCTTCGCCTATGACCCCGATGATCCCGAGTGGGACCCTGGCGCGGAGGAGGGCTGCAACCCGCGCATCCTGGGGCTACCCTTCCAGGCGCAGTGGGAGGGCAGGGGGGTCATGGGCATATACGACCTGATGGAGGGACCCGGAGGGGTCATCTACGGCTCCCTCTATTACTGGGACGGGGACAGGCCCGAGGAGAGCCGCCAGAAAGGGGGGAGGGTCTTCGCCTACAATCCTTCCCTCCCCTGGTCGCCCGGGAGCGACCCCTCCTCCAATCCCCGCGACCTGGGGCAGGCGGTCAGCGGGGAGAACGGCGTGCTCTCGCTGTGCCTGGGCAACGACGGGATGATCTACGGGGGGACCATAGCTTCTCCCTCCGAAACCTCGCCTCCCCCGCCCGAAAGCGGAGGCCACCTCTTCCGCCTGGACCCGGGAACGGTTTGGGGGGAGGAGCCGGACTTCCAGGATCTGGGCAAGGTGGACGGGGAGATTGACGAGATCTGGGCGGTCACCCCCCATCCCGATGTCGCCTACGACGTAATCTTCGCGGCCAGCGGGAGCAAAGCCCGCCTGTACCGCTGCGATACTGCACCTGCGCCATCCTTCCAGCTGCTGGGCGAGGTGAGCGGGGAGATCAACGTCGCCGACGCTTTAACCGGCGGGGACGGACGCATCTATTTCGGGACCTATCCCACCTGCCGACTGTGCTTCTACGACCCCGCGGATCCCGGGGCCGGCATCACTGACCTGGGTACCGTCCTGGAGAACCAGCGGGAGCTCTCCGCCCTCTGCTGGGGCCCGGACGGGCTGCTCTACCTGGGCACCTATGGGCACAGCCGGGGCGGCTGGTTCGACGGCTCGGTGATGGTCTATGACCCCGCCACCGGCCGGTTGGAGAATTACGGCCCCCCGGTGGAGAACTACATCTGGATAAACCGGCTCTGTGCCCGGCAGGAGGGCGGGGATACGGTGGTTTACGGTACGGGGATCAGCAACGTCCTCTTCCGCTTCACCCGGAGCTCTCTTTTTGACCAGGAGGGGTGGGCCGCCTCCAACCCGGTGTACCCTCAGGCCCCGGTGATAGGCCAGGTGACCTTCCCGCCTAACACCCGCAACGCTGACCAGCGGGTCGCTTCACTGTGCGCTTCCTCCGAGGGGGACATCTACGGGGGGACCTTCGTGGATTTTTATGGACACCCTGAGCTCTCCCGGGAGAAAGGGGGATACCTCTTCCGCTACCGTCCCGCGGGGGAGCCGGGAAGCGGCTCCTATGAGAACCTGGGCAAGCCCCTGGAGGAGGAGTACGGACTCACCGCCCTGGTGCAGGGCGAGGACGGCGGCATCTACATCGGGACCACCCCCCATGCCTGCCTGGCTCGCTTCCTCCCCGGAGAGGGGGTTTACGAGTACCTGGGCCAACCGCTGGCGGGGGAGAAGGCCGTGACCTGCCTGGCGAGCCCCGGCGATGGATACGTATATGGAGGCACCTTCCCCGGCGGGAAGCTCTTCCGCTACAGTCCAGCCGCTGGCTTAGAGCTTTTGGGGATGCCGGTCGAGGGCAAGAGCGAGGTCAGCGCCCTGGTGGCCGGGATGGACGGCGCCCTTTACGGAACGGCGGGAGTGGGTGCGGTGCTGTTCTCCTACCGGCCGGATTTGCCCTGGAGCCCCGGCGAGGGAGAGGGGGCCAACCCTCGGATCATCGCAGACCTGGGCTACGAGAACTATGCCAGGGCCCTGGTGGTGTCATCCGGGGGCAGGGTATTCGCCGGGACCGCTCCTTCCGGCATGGTTTACGTCTACGACCCGAACACCGAAGAGCTCGCTTGCGAGGAACCCGGACTGGGGAGAGGGTTCTATGCCGCCTGTCCGGGGAGCGACGGCAAGATCTACCTGGGGAGCGCGGGGGCGGAGGCGACCCCGGCTGTGTACGAGCTGCTCATCCGTTTCGAGGACGGGACCTACCTGCGGCGGCCCTATCCGGGGGGTTGGGAGGATTTGGTCACCGCCCTCACTTTGGGAAAGAACGGCCGCATCTACCTGGGCACCGGCCTTTTCGGTTACCTGGTGGAGTACGAACCGGGTTATTTCTTCCGCTGGGACCGCGTCCACTACTCGGCGGTTTGCCCCCCCTCCACCTCGCTGACGGTGGATCTTGAGGACGCTGAGATGAACCCGGTTCGCGCGGGTGTGTCCGCGGGCGAGGACATCTCCGCCATCGACCCCCTGGCCTTCCCGGCGTTGAGGATAAGGGGAAACCTCGCCACTGCGGACCCCTCGGCCTCGCCGGAGGTCGAGGATTGGGGGCTTACCTGGCAGCCCGGCGGCGACCCCCCGGAGCTCTATTCGCTGAGCGCCCAGGAGGGATGGTGCGGCATGGAGCTCACCCTAAAGGGAAGGGGGTTCGGGGCGGAGAAGGGGTCGAGCAGGGTGACCTTCGGCGGGGTCGGGGCCACCGAGTGCCTGTGGTGGCAGGACGACCTCATCACCGTCAAGGTCCCCTGCGGGGCGGTTGGCGGGCCGGTCAGGGTTACGACCATGTGCGGGGAATCGGAGGGCCTGGACTTCCAGGTGGTCCCCGGCCCCCTGCACCACTTCGACTTCAACCCCATCGGCCCCCAGTCGGCCGGGGTTCCCTTTTCGGTGACCATCACCGCCCGCGACGCCTGCGACAACATCGTGACCTCCTTTAGCGGAACGGCGGCCCTCTCTTCCACCCTGGGAGAAGTGGAACCCTCCACCACCGGCCCCTTCAGCGAAGGGAGCTGGAGCGGGCAGGTGACCCTGCGCACCGCGGGAAGCGGCATCCGCCTCACCGCCTCCTGCGGGGAGGCCTCCGGCCAGAGCTCCCCCTTCCAGGTGGTCCCCGGCCCCCTGCACCACTTCGACTTCAACCCCATCGGCCCCCAGTCGGCCGGGGTTCCCTTTTCGGTGACCATCACCGCCCGCGACGCCTGCGACAACATCGTGACCTCCTTTAGCGGAACGGCGGCCCTCTCTTCCACCCTGGGAGAAGTGGAACCCTCCACCACCGGCCCCTTCAGCGAAGGGAGCTGGAGCGGGCAGGTGACCCTGCGCACCGCGGGAAGCGGCATCCGCCTCACCGCCTCCTGCGGGGAGGCCTCCGGCCAGAGCGAACCCTTTCAGGTGCTCCCCGGCCCCCTCCACCATTTCGATCTCTCCCCCGTCGGTCCTCAGGTCACCGGGGTCCCCTTCCCGCTTACCATCACCGCCCGGGATGCCTGCGGCAACACCGTCACCTCCTTCGAGGGCAGCGCGGAGCTGGCCGACCTCACCGGCACCCTGGAGCCCGGGGAGGTCGCGCTGTCTTCCGGGATCTGGGCAGGCCAGGTGGTGGTGAAAAAGGAAAGGCAGGGCGACATCATCACCGCTTCCTGGGAGGGCATCAGCGGATCGAGTGGCCCCTTCGACGTTAAAGTGGGACCGGAGGGGAGAGTCTGGATGTTCGCCGAGGGCTACACCGGGGAAGGCTTCGAGGAATGGCTGTGCCTGGCCAACTTCGGCACCCTGGACGCCACCGTGCGCATCACCTACCTATATGAGGACGCCCCTCCCTATGAGCGCGAGCCCCTTCTCGTCCCCGCCGGGCGCCGCCGCACCCTCGACGTCAACGCCGAGGCGGGGCAGGGCCGCAACCTCTCCATCAAGGTGGAGGCGGACCGTCCCATCGTGGCCGAGCGCCCCATCTACTTCGACTACAAGGGGAAGTGGACGGGAGGCCATGACGTCCTCGGGGCATCTTCCGGCTCCACCGAACTGTACTTCGCCGAGGGCTACACCGGGGAAGGCTTCGAGGAATGGCTGTGCCTGGCCAACTTCGGCACCCTGGACGCCACCGTGCGCATCACCTACCTATATGAGGACGCCCCTCCCTATGAGCGCGAGCCCCTTCTCGTCCCCGCCGGGCGCCGCCGCACCCTCGACGTCAACGCCGAGGCGGGGCAGGGCCGCAACCTCTCCATCAAGGTGGAGGCGGACCGTCCCATCGTGGCCGAGCGCCCCATCTACTTCGACTACAAGGGGAAGTGGACGGGAGGCCATGACGTCCTCGGAGCGACCCCCTGAGCGGTCCCTGTCGAACCCAAGAGCTCTTATATTCATCGGGAACCCACAGGACCTTTTTCGCGTAGTAAGGGAAGGCGGATGTGCTGAAGGGAGATATGGGAACCGGGCCGGTAAAGGCGGCTGTGGAGAGGTGACGAATAATATAATTGCCCGGGATGTGACGCCCTGGAAGGCCGCGAGGTTGCGGGTGTGCGAAAGGGATGCTGGAGAGACGCGGTGAAGTCAGCGGGTGAAAAAAAGATGAAGGAAGGTGGCGACGGCCGCATCACCCTCTTCATAGTGGACGACCATGAGCTGGTCCGCGCCGGCCTCCGCGAGATGGTCAAGGGCGAGGAGGACATCGTGCTGGTGGGGGAGGCGGAGAGCGGGAAGGAAGCTCTGGAGAAAGCGCGCCTGTTGCGCCCCCGCGTCCTTTTGGTGGACGTGAAGCTGGAGGACATGAGCGGCATCGACGTGGTCCGCCGGCTGAAACGCGAGGAAGAGGGCAAAGATATAGAGTGCCTGATGCTCACCGTTTACGGCGACTTGGATGTGGCCACCGAAGCCCTGCGAGCCGGCGCCATCGGCTACATCCTCAAGGACTGCAGCAAGGAGGAACTGCTGGGAGCGGTGAGGCGGGCCGGCGCGGGCGAACCCCACCTGGACCCCGAGGTGTCCCGCCGCATCCTCCAGGTGCTCAAGGAGGATGGAGAGGGACGGCTGCGCGTTCTGCTGACCCGCAAAGAGAAGAAGGAGCTGGTGGGAGAGGGGGCCAGCGAACTGCTCTCGCCGCGGGAGGCCGAGGTGCTGCGCCTGATCGTGCGGGGCTACAGCAACCGGGACATCGCCCGGGAGCTCTTCATCAGCGAGTCCACGGTGAAGAGCCACACCTCGGCCATCTACCGCAAGCTGGGTGCGGAGGACCGGGCTGGGGCCATCCTCGCGGCCATCAAGCGGGGATGGATATGATGAGATGAGCTCAGATGCTGTTATGTCTGTTGCTTTATTATATTTTAGTTATTAAAATAATATTATTGATGAAAAAAGGTAAGATTTAAGGGTAAAGGCAAGAGAACGCGACGAGAGGGATGGCATGATGATGTGGAAGACCTTCCGCGGCCGGTCGGACAGATGTACGGCCCGGGGCGTAGCACTTTTCGTGGCTGTGTTGATGCTGTGCTTGCTCGCCCTGCCCATGATGGCCCGGCCCGCGGCAGCGGGGGGCGGCACCATCACCTTCCACGGCCACGGCAAGGGGCACGGGGTGGGTATGTGCATGGCCGGTGTGTACTACCGGGCGCTGCGGGGGGAGAACTACCAGGATATCATCCGTTACTACTACCAGGGCGTGGGCTTCTCCACCATCGATGACAACATGCCCATCCGGGTCAAGTGCCGCGACGGGGTCATCCGCGAATACACCATGCGGGAATACTGCTACCGCCAGCAGGAGGAGCCCAATTCCTGGCCGAAGGAGGGGCTCAAGGTCACCGTGGTGGCCTTCCGCACCTACGCCTACGCCACCATATTGCGGGGCAAGCACGCGGCGGAGGGGTACGACATCTGCTCCAGCGGCTCCTGCTGCCAGGCCATGAACGAGGCCATCGACCCGGCGCGGGTGCCCAACGTGGTGGCCGCGGTCAACGAGACCGCCGGCCAGATCATCACCTACAACGGCTCGCCCATCGTGGCCGCCTACAGCTCCTGCTGCGGGGGGTTCACCGCCAGCGCCTACGAGGTCTGGGGGGGAAGCGGTTATCCCTACTGGCAGCCGGTTTACGACGATGCCTGCGCTCCCTCCTCCAACCACGACTGGGACGTCACCTTCACCTGGCCCGAGTTCGAGGCCATCATCAGCTCCCGTTCGGAAACGGCGGTGGGAGAGCTCTACGGCTTCGTCATCCTGGACCGCGGGCCCAGCGGCCGGGTCACCAGGGTCCGCCTGGAGGGGAGCGCGGGCTCCAAGGAGGTCTCCGGGGCCTTCTTCGCCGAACTGCTGGGGCTGCCCACCAACTTCTTCACTCTGGAGGAACAGAACTTCGACGAGTACCTGCTGCTGCAGAACCCCAACGATGTCAACGCCAACGTGTGGGTAACTTACATGATGCCCGGGGGCCACCAGTGGCAGGATTATTACGCCATGGCCCCCCACTCCCGCCACACCGTCTACGTAAACTCCATCCTGCAGAACACCGAGGTTTCCATGAAGGTGGACTCGGATGTGCCGGTGGTGGCGGAACGGGCCATGTACTACGATTTCCGCGGCAGCGGGATGAAGGGAGGACACACCTCCACGGGCACCACCGAGGCCAGGCGGCTCTGGTACCTGGCCGAGGGATACTGCGGGGGTGATTACGAATCCTGGATATTGCTGCAGAACCCCCAGGAGCAGCCGGCTATGGTGCACATCCGCTACTTCGGCAACCGTGGGGTGTTGGAGGAGCAGGATTATTACGTGGAGCCCCACGCCCGCATGAGCGTCAGCGTTGACTCCATCCCTGGGCTGGAGACGGCGGAGTTCTCGGCGGAGATCACCAGCGACCAGCCGGTGGTGGCGGAGCGGGCCATGTACTTCGGAGCGGGGGACCGGGGAGGGGGGAGCTGTTCCCCGCCCCTGCAGGGTCTGAGCAACGAGTGGTACTTCGCCGAGGGCTATACCGGAGAGCTCTTCGATACCTGGCTGCTGGTGGTCAACCCGGATGGGGAGAGGGACGCACGGGTCACCGTGACCTTCATGCTCCCCGGAGGGGTAAACCGGGAACACAGCATAATCGTCCCTCCCCTTTCGCGCGGCACCATCCACGTGGACGACTTGCCCGACCTGCAGTCAACGGACGTTTCCGCCGTATTGACCTCAGACATCCCTGTGGCGGCGGAACGGGCCATGTACTTCAACTACCATGGGCGCCGCGGCGGACACGACTCTGCGGGGGTCACCGCGCCGGCCTCCCGCTGGTACTTCGCCGAGGGCTGCACCAATGCCAACTTCGACACCTGGATACTGTTGCAGAATCCGGGAGATGACCCTTGCGAAGTCCTTCTCACCTTCATGATGATCGACGGGAGTATCAGGAGCCGGGAGGTCACCGTCCCTGCCCGCAGCCGCTACACCGTCAAGGTCAATTGGGTGGAGGGCATGGAGTCGGCCGATTTCGCCACGCTGGTGGAGTGCCCCACGGGCGGAGCGGTCGTGGCCGAACGCTCCATGTACTTCAGCTACCGCACTCGCGACGGCGGCTCCAATTCCTTCGGGATGGAAGACCCCTACCCGCTCTGGTACTTCGCCGAGGGCTATACCGGGCAGTGAGCATCCCGCTTTCCGGCGGGCAGAACCTGGGGCGAAAGGATCCGCTCCCGTTTTTGTCCCGGCGCGATACCCAGATGAGGATAAAGGGTGCCCGGGATCTGGTCGGGGCGCGCCTTGCTGCGTTTCAAAGCCGGGACCTTTCCGTTAAAATGCTCATGGACGCCGGAAGCGTCCTTGATATTCGCCGGGGTAGCGATTTGAAGGTTTGGAAGGGAGGAGAGGCGATGACCACCATCATAGGAGTGGAGGCGCTGGAGATACTGGATTCCCGGGGCAATCCCACCGTGGAGGTGGAGGTGGTCCTGGAGGACGGGAGCGTGGGCCGGGCGGCGGTGCCCTCGGGGGCTTCCACCGGCACCCTCGAGGCCTTGGAACTGCGCGATGGGGACAAGTCCAGGTTCAGAGGCAAGGGGGTACTGCGGGCGGTGGGCCACGTGGTGGAGGAGATAGCCGCCGAGTTGATCGGCACCGACGCCACCTGCCAGGCGGATCTGGACAACGCCCTCATCCAGCTGGACGGGAGCGAGGGGAAGAAACGGCTGGGGGCCAACGCCATCCTGGGGGCCTCCCTGGCCGCGGCCCGGGCCGCCTCGTTCTCGCTGGGACTGCCCCTTTACCGGTACATCGGGGGCATTGACGCCCGGGTGCTGCCCGTTCCCATGATGAACATCTTCAACGGGGGGAAGCATGCTGACAACAACGTGGACCTGCAGGAGTTCATGATCGTCCCCGCCGGGCTGCCCACCTTCTCGGAGGCCCTGCGGGCGGGCGCGGAGATATACCACTCCCTGCGGGACGTGCTCAAGGAGAAGAGGCTCTCCACCGGAGTGGGGGACGAGGGGGGGTTCGCCCCCGACGTGGCCAGCAACCGCTCGGCCTTGGAGCTGATCATGGAGGCGGTGGAACGGGCGGGTTACCAGCCCGGTGAGCAGGTCTACCTCGCCCTTGATCCGGCCGCCAGCGAGTTCTTCGAGGACGGCCACTACAACCTCAAGGGGGAGGGAAAGCGGCTGGACGCGGCGGAGATGGTGGGATTCTACCGGGAGCTGGTGGAGGAGTTCCCCATCGTCTCCATCGAGGACGGCATGGCCGAGGAGGACTGGGACGGGTGGGCGCTGATTACCGCCGAACTGGGGAAGCGCATCAGGCTGGTGGGCGACGATATCTTCGTCACCAACCCCAACCGGCTGTCCATGGGCCTGGAGCGCGGGGTGGCCAACGCCATCCTCATAAAACTGAACCAGATCGGCACCCTCACCGAGACCCTGGAGGTCATGCGCATGGCCAGGGACAACGGCTATGCCAACGTGGTCTCGCACCGCTCTGGGGAGACCGAGGACACCTTCATAGCCGACCTCTGCGTGGGCACCAATGCTGGCCTCATCAAGACGGGGGCACCGGCGCGCACCGACCGGGTCTGCAAGTACAACCAGCTCCTGCGCATCGAGAGGGAGCTGGGGGAAGCTGCCGTCTTCGCCGGAAAGGCCTTTTTCCTGGGGTAAGGCGCTCGGTGCGACCGGCCCTGGGGAGGTAAGCGGTGGGAAGGACGGCTGATCGGTCGGGCGCAGGTTTAATCATTAAACCTTGGGAACACCCCTCTTAGGGGGGCGCTTCAGGGGAGGTGGGCCTTAGATCGAACGCAGGTTTGTGATCCTGGTGGTGGGGATGCTCATCGGCGCGGCTATCCTCATCTCCGTCACCTACCTGGCCGCCAGGATGTTTACCGGCCTGGTGAACACGCCACCGACGCCGTTGAGCACCCTCCATGACCAACCCCGAGAGCAGGCGGTCCTCCCCGGAGAGGTCCTGCAGCTGCGAGTCTCGCCCGGCGGCGAGTTCCTGGCGGTCCTGGCCCTAGGTGGGGAGATTCCCGGGCCTCGACTCTATCTCTACCGCCTGGAGGAGGGACTGGTGCCTTTGGTGGATGTGCCGGTGAGGGGCTACCGGCTGGACTGGAGGGAGGATGGAGGGCGCCCCCTCCTCCTCTACGAAGACGCGGGGGATATCTGGCAGCTCGACCCGGAGATGCCCGCGCCGCTTAACCTGGCCCCCGGCGACCCTTCCTTCGACAGCGATCCCCTGCCCTCGCCCGATGGCGCCGCCCTGCTGTTCAAGCGCACGCCGCTGGAAAGCGAGGGCAGGCCCCAACTCTGGGCATTGTTCCCGGGGAGCGGGGAGGCGCGCCATGTCGCCCCTTGGAATGGTGAACCGCGCTGGAGTCCCGATGGTTCCCGCATCGCCGTGCTCTTTCCCCTGGAGGGATCATCGCTTTCCGAACAAGCGGGCTTCCAGGTGGAGCTGCTCGGCTTGTCGGAAGGGAGCAGACGGCTGATCACCCTGCGCCGCCGCGAGGTCCTCCACCTGGAATGGGATGACCCCGATAACCTCCTGCTGGTGTGCCTGTACCGGCCCGATGACGGTTCCGAAGCCAGGGGCGTCGTCTACCGGAGGGAGGCGAGGACGGGTGGCGAGGAAAAGGCCATAGGCACCCTGAGGAGCATCGGGGAGGAGGACCGGGGCCGCTGCTTCCGCCTGGACCGGGAGGATAGGAGGCTGGCCTACCTGGGCTCCTCCGGGCTGGAATTCTTCGATCTTGCGGAGGAGCGGATTTACCGAGAAGAGTATGTGACCGACCTCGATGCCCTGGACTGGCTGCCGGAGGGGAAGGGGATGGTTATCGCCCGCGATGGTATAATCTACCTGCTGTACTTCGAGAGGTGAGGGCATGGGACGCCGCGCAAGGATCATAGCAACCATGGGGCCATCCGTCCGCAACAGGCGCACGCTTAGCCAGCTGGTGGAAGCAGGGATGGACGCCGCACGCATCAACGCGTCCCATTCCAAGCCGGAGGAGATCGAGGAGAGCATCTCCCTGTTGAAGGGAACTCGGGAGAAGGCCGGCAAGCCCCTGGCCATCGTGCTGGACCTGATGGGTCCCAAGGTCAGGGTGGGGGAGATAAAAGGCGGCGTGGCCGTTGTCCGCTTCGGGCAGGATTTCGTTTTGACCACATCGCCGGTCAAGGGAGACGAGCGCAAGGTGCACTTGAACATGCCCTCCCCTCCTCCCGACCTGCTTCCCGGGGACGAGGTGCTGGTGGACGACGGGGCCATCCGCCTGAAGGTGGTCAGGGTCAAGGGTGGAGATGTCCACTGTCGGGTCACGGTGGGAGGAGAGCTGCGGCCGCGCAAGGGAGTGAGCTTTCCCGGTCGCCACCTCAACCTCCCCGCCCTTACCGCCAAGGACCTCGCAGACCTGCGGCTGGGCGTCTCGCAGGGAGTGGACTGGGTGGCCCTCTCCCTGGTCCGGACGGCGGAAGACGTTCTGGCGCTCCGCGAGGAGCTGGGCCGGCTCGGCGGAAAACAGCCGGTGCTGGCTAAGATAGAGAACGGAGAAGCGCTGGAACATATCGAGGAGATAATCACCGCCTCCGACGCCGTGATGGTGGCCCGCGGTGACCTGGGAGTGGAGCGCCCCATCGAGGAGGTCCCCCTCATCCAGAAGGGGCTGGTGAGGCAGGCGGCCCACCAGGGAAAGCCGGTGGTGGTCGCCACCCAGATCATGGAGAGCATGGTGTACCACCCCTATCCGACCCGGGCGGAGGCGAACGATGTCGCCAACGCGGTCCTGGAGGGAGCCGACGCCCTCATGCTTGCGGAGGAGACGGCGGTGGGGAAGTACCCGGTCAAGGCGGTGGAGATGATGGACCGCATCATCCGGCGGGCCGAGGAGGAGCTGCCATACGAGGCGTGGAGAAGGGAGAGGGAGCAGCTGATGGTACAGGGCACGGTGGAGGCCACCTGCTTCGCCGCCTGCGAACTGGCCAGACAGGTGGAGGCCAAGGCCCTGGTGGCCATCACCGAATCGGGCTTCACCGCCCTGCAGCTTGCCCGCTTCCGCCCCCAGAGCCCGGTGATAGCCCTTACCCCGCGTGAGGAGGTGGCCGACCGGTTGAAGCTGGCCTGGGGCATCCACCCGTTGTGCATGCAGACCACCGGATCCCTGGAAACACGGCTGCGCAGGTCGGCCCGGCTCCTCGAGGCCCAGGGGCTGGCGGGCAAGGGCGACCGCGTAGTGCTGGTGGCGGGATTGAAGGGCTCCCGCGACCCCATCACCACCACCAACCTGATCAAGGTCGAAACCCTCTGACCACTACCCGGCCTCCAAATGGGGCTATGCACCAGCCTTCACTTTTCACGCTGAGATCTGACCGAGCCAGACAACAATCTCTGTCCGGTAAACCTCAGGAAGGACTCCGGTTCCTCTCCGGCCTGCGGTCGTTCCGCAAGGCCTATCTTGTTGAATGTGATGAGTAGAACCCAAGTAAGGTTGAAACTTGTTAAACATGCTTTACTTTAACATTAATGTTTAACTATAATGATATACATGAGCTCGAGTGTTAAGAGCGAAAAGAAGAGACGGCATACGGGAAAGGCCCCCTGGAGCGGCGCGGGAGGGGCATCACGGAGGCCCTTACCGGCCGGCAAGCACGAGAAAGCCACAAGGGCCATACACGATCCCGGGAAGGGGTCCGGGTCGGAGTATGGCATGAGGGCCCGGGCCAGGCTCGTCGAGGGGAGTGCGCGCAGGGATCATGCGAAAGTCGCAACTCCCCGCAGGTTCGGCCGGGCCGGATACTTTACGTTGCTGGCCGTGCTGGCCCTGGCGGTGGTCTCCCTGGTTTTGGCGGGTCCAGTAAAGAGGAACCTGCAGGCTTCCTCGGAGCTGCGGGCGCGTCAGCAGGAGCTTGAGGCGGAGAGGCAGGAGACCCGCGAGCTGCAGGAGAGACGCGACCGGGCCCTTCAGACCGATTTCGTCATCGAGCAGGCCAGGAGGTTGGGCTACGTGATGCGGGGCGAAGTCCCGGTGATCGTGGTGAGGGAAGGGGAGGAGGGGAACTCACCAGAGCATCACGCCCAGGAGTAGGCCATTGCCTCTCTTTGATGTTATTCTGCCTACCACATGTATCCAGGAGAACCGCCTAGAAAGGCTCCTGCGCGGCGGAAGACTAAGACGGTCTCGGTATACCCTAACCTATTTCAACCGGACGGCACCGGGCTGGAAGCGAGCCGGTTTCGAGGCATGGGCACGAGAAGGCATGATGCCGCTTTAGGGGAGGGCGGACCCTAAAGCGCCGGGAAAGGTAACGCGGGATAATTGGATCCGCGCGTATGCATCGGGATCCCGCGGCGTAAGTATATCGTGGAAAGGAGCGTCGGCGCTTGAAAATAGACGAGGACCTGGTGCGGCGGGCCCGCCAGGGCGACCGGCTGGCCATGGAGACCATCTGGCGGGAATGCCACGGGGAGGTATACCGTTATGCTTGGTGGAACAGCGGATCCCGGGAGGACGCCGAGGACATAACCTCTGAGGCGTTTTACCGGGCCTTCCGGAATCTCGACCGGTATGATCCCGCAAAGGCCTCTTTCGAAACCTGGATAATGCGCATAACCCGCAACCTGGTGATAGACGCCCGTCGCAGGGAGGCCAGGCATCCGCGGGGGGAGATGCCGAAAGAAGCGACGGCGGAGGGCGAGGTGGGAGAGGGCCTGGAGGCGGATGAGGAGAGGCAAGCTCTCAGAGAGGCCATGGGCGAGCTGACGGAGGAGCAGCGCCAGGTGCTGGTGATGAAATACGTGATGGACATGAAGAACAGAGATATCGGCACGGTCTTGGGGCGCCGCGAGGGTGCGGTGAACGCCCTGCACCACCGCGCCCTGCGCAAGCTAGGCCGCATCCTCGAGGAACGGGGAGCAGGCCAGGCAGGAACGCCGGAGGGTGACCGGGAACATGGACATCGGGAAGACTCGGGGTCCGGCCGCAAGGAGCGGGAGAGATGAGCCGAAAGAAGCGGGAGCAAAGGGAAGATATCGCGGAGGCATACTTAAGGAGGGCCGCGGCCTATCCAGGGCCGGTGATGCGTCCCGGAAGGCCCGAGATCATCTTCGCGCGGATCTGCGAGCGGCTGGAGAAGGAGGGGAGCGTTTCGCGACGCCAGGCCCGCAGGGCCTTTTCCCCCGGAAGAGGGTGGCGCAGGGCGGCCCTGGCCGCGATGGTGACCCTGCTGCTCTTCACGCTCATGACCGGCGGCGCCTTCGCCTTCTCCTACGACGCATCCCCGGCCTCCTCGCTCTACGGGACCAAGCTCTTCTTCGAGAGGGTGCGGCTTTCCCTCACTCCTAGCGACGGTGCCAAGGTTTCCTACCGCCTGCAGCTCATAGATAAACGGCTGAAGGAGTTGGAGGGGATGGTCGCCGACGGCGAGGAGGGCGGCGGGGCGGCATGGGAAGCGGCGTACCGCCGCGAGGTGGATGGCCTTCTCTCCCAGATCGCCGGGCTGCCCGAGGGCCCGAGGGAGCGGAGCATGGAGGAGGCGGAATGCCGGCTGCAGGAGCAGGCCCGGCGCATGGAGATGCTCGGTCCGGCCGCGGGAGGAGGCCTTGGATCGCATTTGCGGAACGCCGGGGAGTTCTGCGAGGAGGCTGCCCGGTGTATGCGGGAAGGCTGCAGTCAGAGAGGCGGCAAGGGGGTCGAACAACTGGAGGGAAGGGGAGGACATCCCCAAGATGGCAGCGCCGGTGACGGCGAAACGGGAAACGGTGAAGGAAATGGGGAAGGCGCCGGAGAAGGTGGGCCCGGCTATCAGGAGAGAAAGGACCGCTGATGGGCGTGGGCATCTGCATTCCGAAAATGGGGCGTATGTAAAAAGCGCTTCGGGCGTATATATGTGCGAGATGTGAATGAAGCGGGTTAACGCCTGAAAGATCGATGAAGGAGGTAGAGATGAGAAAAAGGATATCGCCCGCGGCAGCCCTGGTGCTGGCGGCAGTGATCCTGCTCGCGGGAGGTCTGGCTCTGGCCGCGGCGAAGGGAAATTCCAGCAAAGCCGGCGAGGCCGTTCGCGCAGCCGAGGGAAGGGCGGCCGCCCAGAGGGCTTCGGAGAAAATGGGAAAAGCCGCCGGTCCAGCCGAATGCGACGGAGACTGCCAGGAGTGCCAGAACCAGGAATGCGTGCGCAACCAGGGAGCTGAGAGCCAGCTCGAGAACGGCTTCCAGAACTGCGAGGGCGAATGCGACGGAGACTGCCAGGAGTGCCAGAACCAGGAATGCGTGCGCAACCAGGGAGCTGAGAGCCAGCTCGAGAACGGCTTCCAGAACTGCGAGGGCGAATGCGACGGAGACTGCCTCCGCACCAAGGAGCACCTCAAGGACGGCAGC
>Ga0209162_1000613_pt1 | contig 38716 bp, 20 predicted proteins | sample YNPNPMetaG_FD_187121 | JGI IMG/M metagenome (GOLD analysis project Ga0209162, IMG submission 187121) | Anoxygenic and chlorotrophic microbial mat microbial communities from Yellowstone National Park, USA - YNP NP MetaG (SPAdes) (version 2) ...
ATGCCGCCCGCGACTCGCTCAGGGAGGCGCTCGCCCTGGACCCGACCTCGGTCGATGCGCACGTGTTGGCCGCCAGGATCGCCCTTGAGACCGGTGAAATACCGGCGGCCCGGCGGGCCCTCGAGTCCGCGCAGGAGCTGAGCGGCACCTCCCCGGAGATCGACTATCTCCTGGGCGTCATTGCCCAGCGATACGGCGACCTGCCGGCAGCCCTCAGCCATTACCATCGGGCCGTCGATCGTTCACCGGATTCGGCCATCTACCTGGCCGCCGAGGCGGAAACGCTCGTGGCGATGGGGCGGCTGGAGGAGGCCCTCGAACTGGTTCGTTCGCGATGGACCGACTTCGAGGGCAACGCCACTCTTCGTCTGCTGGCCGGTGACGTGTACGCGACACTCGGCCGCTACGAAGAGGCGGCCGATGCGTATCGGGAGGCAGCGGGGCTGGCCCCGAACGATCCCCAGGTACGGGCGCAACTCGGCGCGGCTCTGGCCCGCGCCGGCCAGTATCCCGAGGCCGTCGCCGTCCTCACGCCCCTTCTGGAACAGCATCCCGACTCGCCGTGGTCGGCTCGGCTGGCGCTCGGTCGGGCCCATCTGCATCAGGGCAACGCGGCGGCGGCCTGCGACGTGTTCCGGGCGGCCACCCAGAGGGAGGCCGGCCGCGCGGAGGCCTGGCGGTGGCTCGCCCGGGCAGCTCTCCAGTGCGGCGACCGGATCACCGCCCGATCGGCGGCCGAGCGCGCGTGCAGCCTGATGCCCGACCGGCGTGACGAGTGGCTCCTGCTCGGCTACGTGTGCCGGCTTCAACACGATGACGATCGGGCGCGGGCGGCGTTCGAGCGGGCCCTGGCCGTCGGACCGCCCGATCCGCTTCTGTACTGCCTTCTGGGGGAGTCGCTCCAGCGCCTGGGCCGTCCGCAGGAAGCCGTAGCGCAGTATCGGCGAGCCCTCGATATCGACCCGGGCCATGCCTGGGCCCGCCAGCTCCTAGCCGCAGCCGCTGGGGCTCCCAGGCCCCAGCCCTGATGGAGCCCCATACCGCGACTTCTGCGCAGGCAAGGCCCATCCCGACGCCAGACCCACGACGGATCCGATCTACTAACGGTCGCGCCCGATCTCCTAGGACCACACCCTGCACGGCGCTGGGCGTGCGTCAGAAGTCCCCCTACACGGGGCTGCCTGCAACCCACGTGGCGAATCCCCGGACGGCCGGATCCCGGTTAGAATGGAAGGACGGGCCCTGGTGGAGTCATGCGAGTCTCTCTGGCCGCCAAGTGTCGGATCCTGTTCAGCCTCGCCGTGCTGCTGATCATCGCGACTGCGCTGCTCGTGCCGTGGTACTACATGGAACGGCTGGTGGACGAGCTGAACGTCCGGCGCGCCCGCCACATGGCCCTCATCGCCCGCGACCACCTCCAGCCCGCCCAAACCGACTGGGAAAACCAGCAGACGCTGCTGGAGCAGTGGTGGCGAGCCAACGCCGACTCGATGCAGTTGCCGTCCGTCCTGCCGCGGTTCGTCCGGAAGGACGAACTGGAGCCGCCGGACGACCCGTTCCTGGCCCTCGCGATGCGCACGCTCAGCGAGAACGACCAGCTCCGCGAGTACCGCTCGCGCGAGCCGGTGGGCGGCGGGCACAGCATCTACCGGCTGGCGCTGGCCGTCCGGACCGCGGCATCTCCGCAGGCCCGGCCCTCCCTGGTGGGGCTGGTGGCGGTGCAGCTTCCCTCGCACGAGAGCGATGCCCAACTCTGGCTGAACCGCATCGTGATCATCACGGCCGGGGCGCTGGCGGGATTCCTGGCGATCCTGGTGTTCTACCTGATCACACACAAGCTGATCCTCTCGCCCATTCGCGATCTGAAGGCCGTGGTCGAGAAGGTCTCGGCCGGCGATCTGTCCGTCCGCTCGGGCGTGGCCACGGGCGACGAGTTCGAAGAGCTGTCGCTGGCGATCAACAACATGCTGGCGAACCTCCAGAAGTCCCAGGAGGAGCTCCAGGCCGTCAACCGGTCTCTCGACATCCGCCTGGGGGAGCTGGCCCAGACGAACGTGGCCCTCTACGAGGCGAACAAGCTCAAGAGCGAGTTCCTGGCCAACGTCAGCCATGAACTGCGCACCCCGCTCACATCCATCATCGGATTCGCCGAGCTGCTTCGCGATGCGGCGCCTCCGGCCAACGGCTCGGGCGACTGGCGGATCGGGCGCTACGCGACGAATATCCTGGTCAGCGGGCGGAACCTGCTCGATCTGATCAACGACCTCCTGGACCTGGTCAAGATCGAGGCCGGACGCATGGAGCTGCATCGGACCCGCTTCGGCCTGCGGGAGGTCTGCGAGGCGCTGGCGGATTTCGTCCGGCCGCTGGCGGACAAGAAGGAACTGACGCTCGAGGTCGTACTGGGCGAGGACCTCCCCACCATGCACTCCGACGCCGGGCGGATCAAGCAGGTCCTCTACAATCTCCTGAGCAACGCGATCAAGTTCACGCCCCCCTCCGGGACGGTCCGCCTCGAGGCCCACCGACACGGGAACGACGAAGTGCGGCTGGTCGTGTCGGACACGGGGCCCGGCATACCGCCCGAGCAGCACGCGGTCATCTTCGAGAAGTTCCGCCAGCTCGATTCGTCGGTCACCCGCGAGCACAGCGGCAGCGGCCTGGGCCTACCGATCAGTCGCGATCTGGTACACATGCTCGGGGGACGCCTGATGCTCGACAGCCGGCCGGGGGCCGGAACCACCTTCACGGTCATCCTGCCGCTCGAATGCCCCGAGAAGGCCAACGTGCCGCTGGTCTCGCTGACCTGACCCGCCCCCCTGCGCCACGGAGCCGTGCGTTCCTGCGGACGCCGCGCGATGCCCCCCCCGCGCTCACGTCCCCGACGCACCGAAGGCCTCTCGCAGGACCTGGATCACCTTCGGCGCCAGCTCATCCCAGTCCTGAGACCCGTCCTGATTCACGCTGCAGAAGTCATTCAGCAGCATCACGCCCGTCACCCCGGGCAGCTCGAACAACCGCCGGGCCACCGGATCGCTCGCGGCGGCGGCCGCGCTGTAGAACGTCCGCGTCGGACCGTCGTGGATCCTCCGGTTCGCGACGAACTTCACCGCATTGGGGTTGGGAGTCGCGTGGGGTGTGAACGTCAGGTCGCTCATCCGGCATCCTCCGAGTCTTGCGGCCGCCCCGGCCGACCTCGAACCGTAGACCGCCGCCCCCACGAATGCAAGTCCGGCAGCCCGTCCGACCGCACGCGAAACCGCAACCCGGAGGTCTCACTGCCGCAAGCGCGCGCCCGCGGCCGGGTCACGCGCGGGACAGCCTCGGGCGATCCGCCCCGCGACACGCACTCCCAACGGACAGCGCACGAGGGGAACGCCGAAGCCGACGGCCGTGGAAACGATCCGTTATCGGCACCACCGGAGCGGGCCCGCGATACTCCGACTTCGTTTGCCCCGCCCGCCCGCGTTTGGTATGGTTCGGTTGGCCGCTCGCGGCCGCGAAGAGCGCGGAGCGGCCGCCCGGGGGCCTGAGCCACGGGCCACAAGAAATGAGCTTTGCCGCCCGCGCCGTCGCGGCGCAGGGGTATGCCCGTCACGGTGACGGGCGCCGTCCTGGCGGCGCGGGAACGATCTTGTGCGGGCGGCGCGTGGGAGTCGCCGCCCGGGGCCCGCAGACGCGGGCTCACCGCCGGCCGGATGCCGGCGAGCCGACGCGTGCGGATGTCGTGCGGGGACGTCGGGCACGTGTAGCTTCCCGCGGCATGGATCACTCGCGGGACAGAAGGGGCGCCTTCGGCACGGCCCTCGACAGGCCGGCCGAAGGCGCCCCCGTTTTGCGCCGCCGGCCGACCCGGGCTCCGCCCGGACCCACGGCTCCACGCTTGTGATCCGGCCGCCGGAACATACACTTCCAGGCGATTCGTTTCCTTTGCAGGAGGTCCTCATGACCCGTACCCGATCCGCCGTGGTCCTGGCGATCCTGCCCGTCGCGACTTCATTGGGGGCCGACGCGTCCGCTGCGGGCGCCGACGACGGCGCCGCCCGCGAAGCCGCCCTTCGCGCGCGGCTTGAGACGGCCCTCGACAAGTGGTGCCGCTGGTTGTCGGGCTATCTCTACAACGTCCCTGGAACCGACCTGTACACGCTCAACCCGACGCTCGGCACGGGGAACAACCCCTACCGCGACGTGGCCGGCAACGACTTCGCCGCCGCCGCCGGAGCCTGGTGGCTGGCCCACGCCAGGCCCGATGAGTCGCTCGCCCGGCCGATCCGCGGACTGATCAAGCTCGCCCTGGGCACGCACGTCGCGAACAAGACGATCGACCGCCCGGACATCCAGAAGTGGGGCTCGACCTTCTCGTTCTCCGACGACTGGCATGCGTGCCTCCAGGTGGCGGCCATCGCGATGCTCTCGCAGGGCGCCCTGCCTCCGGATATGACCGAGCAGGTCCGACGGATGGTGGCCTGGGAGGCCGACCATCGGACCAAACTGGGCATCAGCAAGGAGGGCAACTCGATCCCGGGCCTGATGCCGGAACATTCGCACGGGGAATCGAACGCCTGGACGGCGACCCTCCTGCAACTGGCCCGCACGATGTTCCCCGACTCACCCCGCGAAGAGGCCTGGCGCGAGGCCGCCATCACCTTTTCCCTGAACGCCATCTGCGTGCCCGACGATGCGAAGTCCGACCGGGTGGTGGCCGGCAAGCCGCTCCGCAGTCGCGTCCGGGGGGCAAACTTCGAACCGCACGGAATCCAGGAACACCACGGATTCTATCACCCCGGCTACACGGCCTGGCCGCTGGCCTACGCCGCCTATTCGATGGTCCTCGACGAGGCCTTGCCCGAACCCCGACGCAACCCGGATGTGTACCTGCACAACTGGAAGATGGTCTATGACCGCATGAAGCAGGGAACGCTCCACACCGGACGCTTCGTCCACGCGGCCGGCGATGACTGGATCACCTACGGCTACGGCAACAGCCTGATGCTGCCGGCGTCCATCTTCGCGGCCGTGCGGTTCGCGGATCCCGACGCCTCGCGCATCGCCGATCAGTGGCTGGCCCTGATGGAGAAGCAGCAGGCCGTCACCGGCGGGGCCACCGTCTCGGCCCGACTCGCGACGTTCGCGCGGCTGAGGGTCAACGACCTGGCGTGGTACGAGGCCCAGGACGGCTGCGCCCTGGCCCAGTCCCTGTGGCTGCTCGACCGGATCGACGGCCGACGGATGCCCCCTCCGTCATCGGCCGAGGAATACGACCGGCGCAACGTCGGGACGATGAACGAGCCAGGCGCCCGGCTCGTCTGGCACCGCGATGCACACCGCTGGGCCTCGATGTCCTGGCGAAGCTGTTACAACGAGTGGCAGGCGATTGTGCAGCCGGTCGCCCTGCCGCACCTGCTCAAGTACAACCACAACTCGGTAGGCCTCCTCCAGTTCATGGGGGGGCTCGGCGGGGCGAAGATCATCTGGAGCCGCACCGAGGAACTGCCCGCCGGCGGATTCTGGTCGCTCGGAATGATCGACCGCGAGTCCAAGCGCACCCTTCACGGGACGAAGGCGCCCCTCGTGCGGCAGTACCAGGCTCTGATCGCCCTGCCGGAGGGACCCACGATACTGGTGGATCAGTGCCTGGCACTCGACCAGCTCTGGCTGCAACAAACCGGGTCGCTGGGCATGCGGCTGGCGGCCGACGTGTTCAACGGAGGAAAGGTCACCCTCACTGCGGGCGGCCGGGAGCAGTCATTCCCGCCGCACGAGTGCCGGGACACGTGGCACGACCTCGGGACGCGTCAGATCACGATCGAGAAGCTCCTGACCATCCACGCGGTGGCCGGCGAGGGAACGTTCCAGCTTCTCCAGAAGCGGCGGCGCCCGCCTCAGCGCGATGAACTCCTGTATCCCAACGACCCCTTCGGCTCGGAAGAGTCGCTCCTGACCCACGAGCTGTACTTCGGCCCGCCCGCATACGACCGGTTGAGGATCGTCAGCCCCAACGAGTGGTTCCGCAATGACGTGCTGGTCTTCTACTGCGACCCGGCCCGCACGCCGACCGAGCCCACGGCGAAGGCCACCGGCCGACCGGGCTGTATGGCGATCAAGGTTCCGGAAGCCACCTGCACCGTCGCCGTCAACTTCACGGACGGTGAAGAATCGGTCGCGACGGAATCCGGTCAGGCGTCCGTCCCGGCACGGTCTGTCAGAATCCTGCAATAGAGGGCGATGCGTCCGCGCCGGTCCGGCAGTCCCCCGCCCGTCCGGTCCGAGTCACCCGCTCCGACCAACCGGGGCATCCGACTCCCCGGCACAACGCGGCCCTCCCGCACGCAGCCCCCGAGGGCGGGACACTCAGTTCCGTGCACGCGGCCACGGCCGCGGCGCCGGGGGTCTCATCCGCCCGTCCCCGAGGTCCACTCCAGCACCGCCCGCGGCGCCTCGGCCAATGTCGGGGCGAACCAGTCGGCACCGGCGAGCTGCTCGACCGTAAAGCTCGTCGTCAGGGCCAGACACCGCGACCCAGCGGCCTTGGCGGCCGCTACCCCGTTGACCGCATCTTCCACCACCAGACAGTGGCGGGCGTCGAGCCCCAGACGCTCGGCGGCCTTGAGAAAGATCTCCGGGTGCGGCTTCTTGTGCTCCACATCCAGGCCGGTGATGACGGCGTCGAACGTATCCATCGGCAGGCCGATCTCCCGGAGGTTGCCTTCGGCCTTGATGAGGTCGGCGCTCGTCGCCAGGGCCATCTTCTTGCCGCGCCGACGGCAGGCCCGCAGGAACTCGTGCACCCCCGGCAGCGGCTGAAGCCGCCCCCGGATGATCTCGAGGTAGATCTCGTACGTACGGCGCTTGGCCTCATCGATATCGATGGGAAACCCGTACTTCTCGGCCACCCCGCCGATGTAGCGGTTCTCACCCGCCCCGACGAACGGGTGGAAGTCCTCCGGCCGGACGTGCAGCCCGTTCTCCGCGAAGTACATCGTGGCGGCCCGGCAGATGAACGGCTCGGAGTCCAGAAGAACGCCGTCCATGTCGAAGATCACGCCGAGCGGAAGGTGATCGGTCTTGTGGGACATCCGGCTCTCCGCGCAAACGCCGGCGGTGCCCTGTTGATGCGCCCGGAACCCGCAGGCGTTCCCGTCAGACGACGCGCTGACCGCCGATGATGACGGCCGCCGGAGCCTCGTGCAACTCCAGCACATTGCGTATCGGGTCGGTCGGCCCGTCAGCCCGCAGCGGGATGGCCACCATATCGGCCCACTTGCCGGGACTCAGCGAGCCGACCTGGGCGTCGAGGCCGAGGGCCCGCGCCCCGCGGATCGTCCCCATCTCCAGGAGGACCCGTGGGTCCACGTCCGGGTGCTCGCGACGGAGGAACCGCAGCTCGTCGAGGACCGACAGCGAATCGTTCGAGGCCAGCGAATCGGTCCCGACGCACACGTTGATGCCCCTGGCCAGCATCTCGCGAAACCGATGCCCGCTGTGCCCGAAGAAGCGGTGCGCCCGCGGACAGTACGCCACACTGCATCGCGAGGCGGCCAGCATCTCCAGGTCGCCGTCCGAAACGTAGTTCACATGCGCCAGCAACGCCGGGACGCTCAGCAACCCGCACTCCCCCAGGTATTCGAACAGCGGCCGCCGCGGCGGCGGGCACTTCTTCAGCAGGCCGGCCGCCCGGAGCCCCCAGTACAACGCCCCGCGCGAGCTCTCGATCAGCTTCCGTTCCTCCAGGGTCTCGGCCACGTGCATCGTCAACGGAAGCTTCTCCTGTCGGGCCATCTCGACACATCCGCGGATCTGATCGGCCGTCACGGAATAGGGGGCATGCGGCGAAATGCCGGCCACAAGCCGATCGTCCGTCCGTGTCCCGCGCACCTGGTCCGCCAGTTCGCTCAGGTCGCGGGCCGGCTGGTCCGCAAAGGCCAACAGCTCGGCGAAGCAGACCTTTCGCAGGGGCCAATCCCGAAGAACCGGCCAGGCCAGGTGCAGCCGGGAGATGTCGCCGACCGTCGTGACCCCCGCCGCCAGCGAAAGCTCCGCCCCCCGCCGCACGGCCTCCCGCTCGCGCTCGATCTGGCCCGGCCGCGATCGCAACGACACGAGCCGGCGGATCCACCGCCACAGTCCCCCGGCCGGGAGCTGACCCGCGTAAGCCGTCAGCTCCAGGTGGGTGTGGGCATTCACGAAGCCGGGCAGGATGGCGCACGCGCCGAGATCCATCGTCGCAGGGGACGATGAACGGGTTCGGGCTCCGAGCTCGACAACCCGCCCATCCCGTACCCGGACAAACCCGTTCCTGACAGGCGGCCCGTCCACGGGCACTACCCAATCGGCCACGATGGTTGCAAGTCGGCCCACGACGACATCTTACCGTCTCATGCAGGATCGCGGCGGCCTCGAACGGCGCCGGCGGCGGCCGCCGGGATCCGGCCCCGCCACCGCTTGGCCCGGCGTACGCCCGAGTGTATGATCAGACCGCCTTCGGGTCCTGCCCCGAATCCGCCCCACAAAACGGGGCGTCAACCCGGACGGTGAGCATATGCATCTGATCGCACGCCCCAGCCGACTTTCCGGATCCGTCCCGATGCCCGGGTCCAAGAGCCATACCATCCGGGCCGTCGCCATCGCCTCGCTGGCCACCGGGGAAAGCCTCATCCGCGAACCCCTCGACTCGCTCGACGCCCAGGCGGCCGTTCGTGCCTATCGAGCCCTCGGAGCACAGATCGACACGAGCGACCCGCGGCTCTGGCGGGTGCGTGGGGTTGGCGGCCGGCCGCGGGTACCCGAAGACATTATTGACGTGGGCAACAGCGGAACGACCCTCCGAATCGCGATCGGCTCGGCCGCCCTCCTTCCCCTCGACACCGGACATGCCGTCTTCACGGGCGACCACCAGATCCGCCGACGGCCCGTCGAGCCGCTCCTGGCCTCGCTGCGGGACCTGGGCGCCACGGCCTTTTCGGTGCGCCGCAACGCCTGTGCCCCCGCCGTTGTCGGCGGCCAGATCCTCGGCGGTCGAACCGCCATCGACGCCACCAACAGCCAGTACCTCACGAGCCTGCTGCTCAACTGCCCGCTGGCCGATCCGTCCCGCGCGTACACCGAGATCGAGGTCACCCGCCTCGGCGAGCGACCCTATGTGGAAATGACGCTCGACTGGCTCGACCGCCAGGGCATCCGCTATGAGAACGACTCCTTCCGCCGCTTCATCATCCCCGGCGGGCAGGCCTACAGACCGTTTGATCGGGCGGTGCCCGCCGACTGGAGTTCGGCGACGTTCTTCCTGGTGGCCGGCGCGATCTGCGAGGGCCAGGTGACGGCCACCGGCCTCGACCCGCGTGACACCCAGGGCGATCGCGCCGTGGCGGAATACCTCCGCGCGATGGGCGCCCGGGTGGACGTCTCGGACGATCGCGTAAGCGTCGCTCGGGGCGATCTGAACGGCGTGGAAATCGATCTCAACGCGACGCCGGATGCCCTCCCGGCACTGGCCGTCGCAGCCTGCTTCGCCCGCGGAACCACGCAGCTGATCAACGTGGAGGAGGCCCGTCGCAAGGAGACCGACCGCATCCGCGTGATGGCGACCGAACTCCGCAAGCTCGGCGCGGACATCGACGAACGGCCCGACGGCCTCGTCATCCGCGGCCGACCGCTGCGGGGCGGCCGGGTCGAGGGCCACGACGACCACCGCGTGGTGATGGCGCTGGTGCTGGTCGGCCTGGCCGGCACGGAGCCGGTCACGGTCAGCACGGCCGAGGCGGCGGCCGTCACCTTCCCCCGCTTCGTGGAGCTCATGCGCTCGCTGGGGGCCGACATCGAGACGACCGAGTAGAACCCTGCCCGCCGGCCTCGATGCCGGCACCGCAGTCGAGGCCGGACCCCCGCGGGCCGTAGTGCGTGCCTGGGACCGCCGCCGCGACTATATTCCACCTGCCGGGTCCGACCCTTGGGCCCCGGGTGCAGGAGACGGTGGCGGCGACCGGGGCCGGGGCCTTCGGGAGCGGGGCGGTGGACCGGCGGGATCGTGACAACGGTCCCGGGAGGATGTTTCCGGGAGAATCGCTATGGCATACGCGGTCCTGGCACGCAAGTACCGGAGCTGGACATTCGACGAGATCGTCGGGCAGGAAGCCATCGCCAAGACCCTGCGGAACGCCATCGTCAGCGGCCGGATCCACCACGCCTATCTGTTCACCGGCACGCGGGGGATCGGCAAGACGTCCATGGCCCGCATCTTCGCCCGGGCGCTCAACTGCCTCGAACGTCCCGGCCCGTCGGTCGATCCGTGCCGCACGTGCGAATCGTGCAAGGCCATCGCCGAGGGCCAGGATATCGACGTGATCGAAATCGACGCGGCCAGCCACACGGGCGTCGACAACATCCGCGAACTGCGGGCCAATGCGATCTACCGGCCGGCCCGCGCCCGTTACAAGGTCTATATCATCGACGAAGTGCACATGCTCAGCACCGGGGCGTTCAACGCCTTGCTCAAGACGCTGGAAGAGCCCCCCGAGCACGTCAAGTTCATCCTGGCTACGACCGACCCGCAGAAGGTCCCCGCGACCATCATCAGCCGGTGCCAGCGGTTCGACTTTCGCACGATCGGCCCCGAAGCGCTGGCCGGCCACTTCCGCCGCATCATCGAGGCCGAAGGCTACGAGGCCGACGAGGCCGTCATACGCCGGGTCGCCCGGCTGGCCAACGGATCGATGCGGGACGGCCTGTCGATTCTCGATCAGCTCATGTCGCTCTCGCCGGGCCGGCTGTCGATGGAGCTGCTCGAAGAGGTCCTGCCGACACCGCACGATCAGCTCCTGGCCGCGCTGATCGACTCCTGGGCCGCCCGCGACGCGGCCCGGGCGATCGAGGCCTTCGACCGCTGCCTCGCGGAAGGCTACAGCCTCGAGCGCTTCTGCGACGCCATGATCGACCAGTTGCGGACGCTCATGCTCCTTGCGGTCTGCGGCCCGGACACGCCTCTGGTGGATCTCCCCGGCCAGTTCCGCGATGAGGTCGCGACCCGCTCCAGGAAGTTCGACGCAGCCGCCTATGTCCACATGATCGCCCTGTTTGAGGACCTCCGCCGCAATGTCCGCTTCAGCCAGGCCGGCCGCGCGTTGGCCGAGGCGGTCGTGGTGCGCCTGGCCGAGGCCGTGCCCTATGCGTCGTTGGCCCGGCTCCTGGAGCGCATCGAGGGTCTGACGGGCGAACCGGTTTCAATCCCGGCGCCGGATAAAAAAAAAGCGCCCGGCGGGATGAGCCCGCCCCAGGACGCCCCCGTCCATCCGGCCGCTAGCGCCGGGACAACCCCACAAGCCACGCCCCGGATCTCGGAGGCGGCCCCTGCCGGGCCGACCCGCGCGCGGGCCGGCGCCTCGCCAACGGCCGCCACCTCTGTCGAGGCCGGCCCGGGGAACGAAGCCGCTGGTTCGGCCACCGTGCCGCCGGCAACAGGCACACGGGGCAAGCCGCTCGTCGGGCCCCCTGCGTCCCGCGGGTCGCCGAGACCGCCGAGGACTCCTCGCGCGGCCCGTGCGCCCGCGCCGGACACTCCGCCGATACCCACCCGGCGGGTCAACAGCCAGGAGATGAAACAGGCCGTCTGCGACTCCCTGGTCCGCAAGGTGCTTGATCTGTTCGAAGGCTCCCTGGTGAACGTGGAGCGGATCGATGCACCGCCCGCCCCCTCCGGACCGTCCGCTGCTCCGGAGGCGGACCCCTCGGCCTGAGGCTCGCATCGGCATGTCCGGGCGCCGGCAGGCCAGGGGCAAAATCGCTCCGAACGCCCGGCTCCCGTGCGTCTTGGCATTGCAAGCCCCAGAACACCGGCCCTTCGAGCACTACCGAGGCATTGAATGCCCGAAGCCTGTCATCTCCGCGAAAAACGGGAATCCACCATTACCACGCGGGCACACCCCGTCACTCCCGCGCAAGCAAGAATCCCGTACTCGCCAGACCTGGACCCTCGCCTGCGGCGCGGCGACAAGTCCACCGCGACTCAGGAAAAACGGCCTGGAGCAAGAGCGCCGCAAGAACATTCACCGGAGGATCTGCGACGTGTAGGGGCCGGCCCCCGCCAACCTGTAGCGCGACCTTCAACCGCCGGCGTCGCGATCGAGAGCCCTCCCGCAAACCGCTGGGCCGGACGAGCGGCACGGCCCACCAACGTGAGGCCCTGGCGACGGACAGCGCCCCGGAGTGCCGCGGCAGGCGCCCCTGCGTCATCCTGCACAGCCCGTACGGAGCCGATCGCACCGCGCCGCCGCAGGCCGTTCGCGCCTCATGGCGACCCACGGCCCCGACCGCCCGACCACTCCGGCGAACAGACGCAACGCAATGCGAAAGGACGGCAAAACGGAGGCGGAGGGATTCGAACCCCCGGTGCGGTTGCCCGCACAGCGGTTTTCAAGACCGCCCCCTTCAGCCACTCGGGCACGCCTCCGGAACGCGGGCACCCGCCCGCTCCCGCCCGGCCGATTCTATACGGCCGGCCGTCGGCCGGGAACGCCCGGCGCATCGCCTTCGTGCGGGCCGGACCCAGTCCCCGCATCGGCAAACCGCGCCGACGCCGGCTCGCAGGCCACCGGTCACGACGATCCCGCCGGCGCACCCAACCCCAGCGCCTGCGCCTGCCTCTGCATGGCCGCGATCACGTTGGCGATGTGTCGGTCGAGGTCGATCCCCAGCCGCTCGGCCCCGCGGACGATGTCCTCCCGACGGACCGCCGCGGCGAACGAGGGCTGCTTGAGCTTCTTGAGGACGCTCTTGGGGGTCATGCCCGCCAGCCGATCGGGCCGGACGTACGCAACGGCCATGATGAACCCGGTCAGCTCGTCCACGGCATAGAGAACCTGTCGGATGGGCCGATCGAGCGGGTATTCCTCCTGATTCCACTCGGCATGGGAAAGCACCGCCGCGATGATCTCCTCGTCCACGCCCCGCTCCCGCAGAATCCTGGCCCCCTGCCGCGTGTGGTCCGGGGCCTGCGGCCATCGCTCGTAGTCGAAGTCGTGCAGCAGGCCCACCACCCGCCACGTCTCCACGTCGTGGCCGAGATGTTCGGCGTACCAGGCCATGGCCGCCTCGACCGCCAGCGCATGCCTGAGCAGCGAGTCCGAGCGGGTGAACTCGTTGAGCAGATTCCACGCCTCCTCGCGGGTCATGGCGGCGCCTCCTTGGTGGCCGCCCCGCGGCCCGACCAGACCGAGTCCTTCATCGTCAGGTTCCGGAATCCCCGAAACCGGTGGAACGTCATGAAGTTCGCGTCGTGCGTTCGGACGGCACCGCCCATGCCGTCCTCATAGGCCGTCCGCGAAACGGCGATGATGTCGTCATCCTCGAAGAGCCAGTCCACGTACTGAAATCCGTGCTTGTGCACATCCGGGTGATACAGGACGACGCATCGCTGCTCCCACTTTCGCAGATCGGCCGAACACATCAGCGCCATCGCGTTGCGGATCTCGCCGGGCTGTGGGCCTTCGTGCTCTGGCAGGATCACGTTGGCCAGCGTCCAGTACAGCTTCGTCCGCCGGTCCGGGCGGATCGTGAACTTCTTATCCGCCCCGGCAAACGGAACGAACCCGCCGGCCGGATCGAACTCGGCAGACCGGCCATCGGGGCTGACACGAATGATCGCCGCCGTACCCCAGCCCGGTCGCATCTCGACCCGCAGGAAGTTGACGATCCCGCCATCCGGCGCGACGACCACGTTACCCTCGAGCCACCCGTAGAAGCGCCCTCCCAGCCAGCCCGGATCGCTCGCCAGGCGGTTCGTGCACGTCCAGCTCCCCGCGTCCAGCAGATCGGCCTCGGCCGGCGCGGACATCACCAGCGCGCGGAAGTGCCGCCCCCAGCCGCCGTCTCCGCTGACGTCCTCGATCGCCCGCCAGACCCGCCCGTTGTGCTCGACCACCGGCACCGGGGCGGTGTGATACCGTCCCTCGGCCAGCAGGAGGCCCGAACGCCCGTCGCGGGGCTGCGTCCAGGTCCGTCCGCCGTCGTCCGAACGCCGGATGACCAGCGGTCCGTGGCCCTGCTTCGGGCCCATCAGGTACAACCGGCCGCGGTGGACGAACAGGCCGGACCAGAAAGCCCCCTCGATCCGCGCGATCTGCCGCCACGTCCTGCCCTTGTCGGTCGAGGCGAAAACGACCGACTCGTCTTCGCGGGTCGCGGGCCCGAAGAAGTCGTGGGAGGCGACATATGTCCCGTCGGGCAGCACCGCCAGGCTCGGGGAACCGATGTACCTCCCGGTCGATGCCGGGCTGTGGTCGATCACTACGCCCGGCACCTTCGAAAAGTCCCCCGCCGCCGGAACAGGCGACCCCGCGGAGAAAAACCCGAGCCACAGCACCGCGATCCGGATCGGCATCCGCGACATGGAAAACTCCCGATGCCGGGATGGTCCGCCGCCCCCGCCATGCTGTCAACGGCCGCCAGCCCGCGCCCATCGACACGCGCCGCACCCGCGGCGAGAATCACCCCATCGGAGGTGATCATGTCCGCCCCCCGCCTTGCCGGTCTCTGTCTCATCCTCGTCGCGGCCTGCCGCAGCGTTCGCGAGCCCACCGGCCCGAAGGACGCTCCGACCGCCGAATGGTCCCGGCGGCCCGCGACGAGTTCGACCGCACCACGCCCGGCCACAGCGCAGGCGCACACCCCGGGACAGTGGGTGCCGCTGTTTGATGGCCGGACGCTCGGACGGTTCAAGCCGCTGCGAGAGGGCGCGTTCTCGCGACCCGGCGAGGTCCGCATCCAGGACGGCACGATCGTGCTGGAGCGCGGCCAGCTCCAGACGGGCATCTCGTGGAAGGGCGAGTTCCCGCGCGACAACTATGAGGTCCGCCTCGAGGCCATGCGGACCGATGGGGGTGACTTCTTCTGTGGAATGACCTTCCCCGTGGGCGAGGAGCCCTGCACCCTGATTGTCGGCGGCTGGGGCGGCACGGTTGTGGGCCTCTCGAACGTCAACGACATGCACGCCGCCGAAAACGAAACGACGCAGGGAAAGCACTTCGACAATGGCCGCTGGTACGCCATCCGCCTGCGCGTGACCCCCGAACGGATCGAGGCGTGGATCGATCAGGAACAGGTCATCGACCTCGAACGCGCCGGCAGGCGATTCTCCGTGTGGTACGAGCAGGAGCCCGTGCGGCCCTTCGGATTCGCCACGTGGGATACCTCCGCCGCCCTGCGCAATATCGAGCTCCGACGGCTGGGGCCCTGAGGTCCGTGCCTGCGGGCCTCGGAACAGGCTCGCTCGCCGCACCACCCGCACACGGGGCGCCCTCGCCATCGGCCCCTGGGGCGGCCCTCAGGGGCGCTCGTCGCCGTCCGCGCCGAGCGGTCGCGGCGAGTTCTCCCCCAGGGGCGTCGTTTCGCGGGCCGGTTGGAAGCCGCCGACATTCTCATCCCGGCCCTGCAACAGCGTCCGGCGATCGGGGGACGACGGGCGCATCGCCTCCTCGTAGAGCCGGCGGATGTCGCCCTTCCTGTTGCGGTTGATGACCAGGCGCACCTGCGTGGTCTCGAACCCCGTGAGCATTTCGTAATCCGTGTCGGAGTCGCCGGCGACGAACACCGGAGGGCCGGGCAGCCTCGTGCGGATCAGCTCCGCCTTGCCCGCACGATAGGTGAACGGATACCGCTCACCCGGCACGGTCCTGGCCCCGAGCCTCCCCGCGATCATCTCCATCCGCACGCCGTAGATATGGTCCGGCTCGACAGGATAGCCGAGCACGTGAGCGGCCGCCTCAACCACCCCCTCGTAGCTGGCCGATACCACATAGACGTCCGCCCCGGCCCACCGCAGCGCCAGCATCAGAGACTGCATTTCGGGCTGCACGCGGAGACCGCTGACGAACGAATGCTCCAGGGGGCCGCTGCGACCCGGCACGGCCGGCCGCCACGTACGCCTCTCGATGCGGTCGCTCTGTGCCTGGCGGATCGCCGCCGCACATACCTGGCGCGCGTCCTGCGGGGTCAACCCCGCCATCCACGCAAGAACCCACTCGTAGGCATATCGCTCGCCTATGCCGTCAGTGGCCGCCAACGCGTCGTAAAGCCACCCAACCTTGGCCCGGAAAGTGCGGTGCTCGGGCAGCGCGAGCACGCGGTCGATCCCCGAGGTATCCAGCGGGTCCCGGCGGTCGCGGATATGCGGCCACAGGACGGCATACGCGCCGAGCACATCCGCCCGCACGTCCGCCAGCCGCACACCGCCGGCCAGCTCCGTCACGCCGTTCACACACTCCGGCACGAGCGCGGCCAGATCCCCGGGCTCCAGCCGAAGGGCAAGACGATCGAGCTGATACCGGAATGTGGTCTCCTGAACATCTCCGAAGATGCAGGTGTTATCCCAGTCAAAGACCGCCACGGGAGGTTTGTCGTACGGCCGGCCGGCGGCCACGGCGTCGAGCCACTGCACCAGCGCTTCGCGGCAAGGCGGATACCACCGGCCGACCGGAAGCCGGTCGGCTGCGGAATGGCCGCCCGCGGGCGCGCTCGCCGTGAAGTCTGCCCGGCGTTCGCAGCCGGCCGATACGATGCTGACCACGATCGCGATGCCGGCGATCCTACCCATGCGCATACTCCTCAGGCGGGATGCGAGGCTCGTCGCTTCGACGCAGCCTTCCGCCCTCCCCCCATCGAACGCACCCGGCCCTATCGGCCCGTCGCTTTCTCCCGGTCGTGCGCGCCCTGCCGGGCGGCGACCCATTGGCGGAACTCTTCGGCCGGCTGGCCGCGAAACGCGTAATCGTCCTCCGAGTTCAGACTCCAGAAGCACGCCCCGCCGTAGCCTGCCTCCCAGAGCCTCGTCAAGGCCCGGCCCACGCCCACGCCCCGGTCCACCTCCGTCATGTGCGTCCGGCTCGGATCGAGGGCCGCCGCGTGCTGCCCGAGCGGGTGCGACAGCTCGATCCGGTCGAACCAATGGCACGTCGCGAAGTCGATTCCGCACGAGAGCCAGAACGCCGCATAGTTCGCCGAGGCACTCCCGACCGTACATCGGGCGCCGGGCGTCCGGTGCACGCGATCGGCCACCGCCGCGACGAACGCCCGCATGTCATCGGGCCCCACGCCCGCGGCGTGCTCCGGCTCGTTGATCAGGTCGATGTACGCCACCTGCGGGTGTCCGGCAAGCAGGTCGATCGCCGGCTGAATCGCCTCGAGCAACTCGTCCCGACGGGACGGATCGGCGATCCAGTCCGGGTGCTCGCCTACGACGGCCAGGTTCTCCCGCTCCACCTCGTTGGCCAGGTGAAAGTCGAACAGCGTCGGGATCAGCCGCAGCGACGGATACCGGCCGGCCGTATCGAGCAGCGCCCGGATGTCCCGCAGAGCGAAGGCGTCCAGCCCCAGCCGCCCGTGCTCGTCCTCCACGATCCCCGTCCGCCCGTCGCAGAAGATGAAAAGTCGAACCATCCGAACGCGGTGGGCAACCAGGTACTCCAGGTCCGCCGCCAGCCTGTCCGCACAGGCGCTGAAGCCGCCTTCACCGGGGGCCCACGGACGTGCCCCCACCGGCGCGTACACCCCGCGGGGCCACGGATAGTTCACCCCCACGTTCTCCAGGAACTGCTCGATCGGTACGGGACCGCCGCCCGTCCTGGGGCCGGCGGACAGCGAGCACAACCAGTTCGCCCGACCGATGCGCTCGGCGATCCGATCCCGCCGGGCCCGGTACTCGGGCGGGATCCGCACAAGCCGCAGGTCCTCGACGACCAGCTCACCCGCAAACGGCCGCGCCTTGCGCCCGTCCATCCGGACCCGGACGCCCACGGCCACTACCCGCCGTGCATCGAAGCGCTCCGAACAGAACGCCAGCGACGGCGGGAACCGCATCTCCGGATAGAAACCCACGGTGGTGGGTTCCTCCGGCTCGAGCGTCGGTCTGCCCCGCCCCCAGAACAAGCCCCCGTCGGCGTCCCGCATCCCCACGCCCACACCGCACTCGACCTCATCGCCGCAAACGTATTCGGGGGGTCCGCAGAGCGTCACGAACGCCCCCAACTCGGAGGCATCCAGCGGACGGCCGGCGTCCGTCACGTCCACCCACACGACCCCGTTGCGGCGAAGGCGATCCTTCGGGTCCAGTCGGCACGTCAGCACAGCCTTCCCGCCGCGATGCGTCACGTCGGTCACGCCCAGGTACGCCGTATCGGGGCGCCAGGGCCGATCCGCCCCGAGCGTGCAGACACGCGGCCCCTCGGGCGGCCGGACCGGCTCGTGCCGCGCGGAAGCCCGCAACACAAGCGATGGGAAGCGGATCCGAACGATGCTCCCCTTGGCCCCGCCGCGAATCGCAATGCCGATCTCGGTCAGGTCCAGCGCGGCCCGCACCGGGACCGTCACGCGCGAAGCGGGCTCACCGCCCGCTCCCGGCTCGGGTTCCCCGGGGAACTCGCAGATACGCCAGCAGGGATCTTTCACGTAGGCGACGATTCGACCGTGGGTACCCGTGTCCGGTGGCGGCTCGATCCGGACAGCGGCCACGAAGGGTTCGGCCAGCCCGACCGGCCAGCGGAGAGCCAGCCCCGGGATATCCGCCAGACGCAGCGCGATACTCCCGGCCCCGTCGGTCTCGAAGGCAGCGAGCATGACACCCGGATCGGCGGGGTCGGGCCGCAGGCCGCCCAGCGACTCCCGTGCCCGCCAGGGAGCGCGAACATCCAGCCGGACGGTCAACGAGTCGCCGGACAGGCGCTCGGCCCCCGGACAGGCGTCCGTCGTGAGGACGGCCAGCGCGGCCCAGCAGGCCGTCGCGGCGGCGCGGCCCGGCGCGGAAAAAGAGCACGCGCTCGCATCCCCTCCCCGCTTCCGGCCCGGCCCTTCGCAGTCCGCTCCCGTCCGACGCGGCATATCACCTCTTCCCGCTCTGCTGGCGGTGGCTCTCACGGAAGTCGTCGTCATCGTCCAGCGCGGGGCCCTCGAGGTTCCGCCAGTCGAACGTCCGATCGTAACGCTTCAGGGCAACGTTCGGGTCGAAGATCCGCGGATCGACCGGAACAGCCTCGAACGGCCGGAAGTCGGGCCGCTCCGTGAAGAAGTCCTGGAGGATGGTCGCGGCCGCGTCGAACTGGTTCAACGGCGGGAGGTCCATGATCAGATAGATCGTCTTGAGGATCGCGCCGAAGTTCGCGTGCGTGTGCGAGATGTAGCCGCGCTTCACGTACGGGCTGACCATCATCAGCAGCGACCGGTGTGCGTCGATGTGATCGCGCCCGTCCTGGGCATCATCCTCCGTGATGATGATCAGCATCTCCTTCCACCAGGGCGTCCGCGAAAGCACATGGAGCACCCGTCCGAGGGCCAGATCGTTGTCGGCCATATAGGACTCGCGGCAGGGATAGCCTGCCTCCGGCCGGTCGCCCGCCCCGTGATCGTTCGGAATGATCATGGTGAGCACCTGCGGGAACGGCTCCCTGCCCGAAAGCCACCGGTCGCGCAGCTCCTGCTCGAACATCTCGATGCGGAACTGGTCCGGCACGCTCGTGTTGTACGTTGCGTAGATCCGCGACGTCCGGTCGAACAGGGCCTTGGGCATGGGGAAGATCACCTTCATCTTGACCCCCGAGTACATGTGTTGGGGACCCTCTTCGCTGCCGGAGAACTCGAACCCCTGCCCACAGTTGAAGAACCGCACGTGGTGCCGCGCCAGGTGCTCCCACATCCCGCCGGCCTCGTTGTAGTCCTCCGGGTACACGGCCCCGGCCGCCCCGGCCACATATCGCCGGCCCGGGGCCGAGCTGTAGATCCGCTCGTCCTTCCGCGTGGCGGCGTTGGCCTCCACCCATTCGTTCGGGTACGTGCCGACCATCCACCGGTGACCGTGCACGGACGCGTCCGAGTCGCAGTAGAAGTTGTCGCTGATCGCAAACTGCCGCGCGATCTCGAGGTGGTTGGGCATCACCGTCACGCCCGCATGGCTCCGGACCGTCACGTTCCGACCGTATCGCGCCAGCGTCGGATCGCCCTCGCCGCCCTCGACCTGCCCGAAGACCTCGTCGTAGGTCCGGTTCTCCTTCGTGATGTAGACGACGTGCCGGATGGGGCTGCGGCGGATTCCGGGAGCCGGCGGCAGCGGATTGCGCCCGTCGTCCTCCACCGGCACGACGCGGAACGTGTTGTCGATCACCTCCTGCGTCCATCGCGCCAGCCTCGCCTCGTCCGACACGTCGATGATCTCGAACGTCCCCAGCATGATGTCGCCGACATACGTGCCTTGAACCGGAGCCACAAAGCCCCGCCCGCCGTTGGGCCCCGCCCCGTGCCCGCGGGCCGTCGCCACGGCGATCCGCCGGCCCTCCGGGAAAACCGCCGGCTTCGTGGGGAACCAGCCCGTAGGGATGTACCCGATTACCCGGCGTTCTTCGCAGTCCACCACAGCCACGGCGTTCAGACCGCTCAGCGCCACGTACAGCCGCCGTTCGTCCGGCGAGAGCGCCAGCCCGAACGGGATCAGCCCACGCCAGCGGTCGATCCTCGGGTGCACGGTCAGCCGGATGTGATCAACGATCCGGTTCGACTCGGCGTCGATCACGGAAATGTTGTCGTTCGTCGCATTCGAGACGTACACGTACCGGCGCCCCGCGGCGATCGAGTTGGGGCTGGCCCCGCCGACGATCTCCAACCCCTCCACCCGCTGGCCCATCTGGTAACCCGTCTTGAGCCTCGCGATCACCCGCCCGCCGTCGAGATCGACCACCCAGACCGAAACCGCCTCCGGGGCGTTCGGATCGCCCAGGCCCGGGATCGGCCGGCCGTCGATCACCGTCCCCTCCGCCGCCTCCCGCGACGGAACCCCATACGGGGGAAAGTCGAGCCCCTTCTCCTCCCAGTTCTTCTCGTTGATCCCCGGCACCAGCGGGTACTCGAACACGCCCACATTCGCTACGTACGCCCGCCGCTCGTCGGGGCTGATCCCCAGACCGAACGGAAACCGACCCACGGGAATCGACGCGATCACCTTGCCGGCGGCCGCATCGATCACCACGAACCGGAAGTTGAACTGATCGAGCACGAACAACCGCCCCCCGTCCCGGCTCAGGACGATGTCCCCGACGAAACTGTCCGCGTACGTCCGCTTCCCGACCGGGCCGTCCAGCGGGATGCTCCGCACCCGCTTGCGCTCCTGCATATCGAACACGATGACTGTCCCGTCGTTGCCTCCGCTCAGGTACGCCAGCCGGTTATCGGGCGACACCTGGGCCCCCATGAACGCTCCCTCGCCGAATGGCGAGGGCAACTTGCCGTCGTAGCTCGGGTAGCGCACAGCCGCCTCCGGCCGCTCCGTGTCGATGACCGTCAATACCCGGTCATGGACCGCCAGCGCGTACCGACCGTCGCGCGACAGCGTCAGCCCGAAGGGGTCGGCCGTGATGCGCGTAACGCGCCCGGCCGGGCGGACGTACCGCCCGCTGGGAAGGATGCTCACTCCCCCCGGGTCCATGCGGCAGTACTCGTTTCGCCCGGGGGGCTGAAGCGTCTCCACCGTGGCCGCCGGCGCCATACCCACGCTGACCCACAGGATGCCGATGCACGATAGGCGCTTCACGAGTGCCTCCTTCGCTCCCAGGCTTGCCCGGCCGGCCCGGAGCTATCTCGAAGACGACAGGCGTTCGCAAGGCTAGTGAAGGAAGCGGGCAGCGCGGTGTCAAGGCGAGCGTACCCGAGCAGCGCCCCAGGGCATTTCCGGCAGGACCGCGAAGACAAATCGCCGACAGATTCACTTACCCGAACGCGAACCGCGCCGCCGGGACGACACACTTCAGCGGCCACGCTGACGGCCCGCCTTCCGTTCGAGCAACGGACGCCGACCCCGGGAAGAATTGGCAGGCGACGACAGGAGATACGGCCGACTCGTCAACGTAACCACTTGAAGCCAACGCAGTAACAGCACCCCGGAGGGTCCGAGTGGCAACGGTTAGTTAGTGAGCCGGCAGGTATTGATTCTGGAGCTGGTTATGTTAGAATGGACGCGCTCATTTTGCAACGGTCACGAGCTGCGTCGACACGCTGGCGGCGGCGGTTGCACAGTTTTCTCGAAGGGTTCTTACGGAATTCTAGCGCGTGGCTTGTAGCATGGGCCGCGAAGTAGAACGATGCCGAATGCGGACCATCCCGGCACGGAGGTGCGCTCGTATGTCGCGTGTTCCGGCACGGTCACGGGTGGGCTTCACGCTGATCGAGCTCCTGGTGGTGGTGGCGATCATCGCTCTGCTGGTGGCGATGCTCCTGCCGTCCCTCTCGAAGGCGCGTGAACAGAGCAAGCGGGTCGTGTGCTCGTCGAACGTGCGCCAGCTCAATACCGCGTGCATCACCCACGCCGAGGAGTCGCCCACGCACCTGTACATCTCCACGAGCGACACCGGTGAGGACAGCTTCGGACACATCTATCCCAAGTACCTCCCGAGCCCGGACCTGGCGATCTGTCCCAGCACGAAGAACATCATACGGAAAAACAAGATGATGCCGGCCAGCCGATATGGCTATCCTTATCCGGTGCCGTTAGATCTCCTGACGGCCGCAGACAACCGGGAGGACGCCAACGGCGGCCACAGCTATGAGATCTGGGGATGGTACGATGGTCCGGCCCGCTACCTGGATGGCCGACTGATCGACGGCCGGTCGCGTCCCAAGGGCGACCAGTTGGGGCTCTCCCCCAGCGATCCGCGTTACGACAAGAATCCCTACCGGTGCGAAATCAAGAAGCACGGGACCGTCCGGCAGCCCTCCGCCACGAATCTCGTACTGGACAACGATCAGGGTGGGCGGGGCGGAGCGAACAATATCAACAACTTCCCCGACAAGCTTGACAACCACGCGCCGTACGGGCTGAACATCGGCTACCTCGACGGCCACGTGGAGTGGAGCAAGGCGGACAAGAGACTGGTCAACCTGTACCTGCGGAGCTACAACGATCCGCCGGACAACTGGCAGCAGCTTGAACCGCGTCTCCAGCAGACCACCGAGGGGAACGGCATACGGGTATGGAAGTACCGGTAGCCCCAGCCCCGGGCAAACCGGGCGCCGCCAGAGGGAGCAAGAGGGTCAAATCGGAAGACCCGCCGCGCCGACGTCGGGTTTCCCGGTAACCTGGGGGTCGTCCAGATCAAGAACCGCTGGTGAGGAGGAAAGACCATGAACGCAGGCAGGCTCGTGCTCGGGTGTGTGGCCGTCCTGGCCATCCTGTCTCTGGTCCCGCCGGCCGCGCGGGCCCAGGGCACGGTGACCGGCCAGTGGGACTTCGATAATGGAGACCTCTCGGCCACGATCGGGGCCGCCGGACAGTACTGGATCCGTCCCACTTCGGTGCCCCGGGACATCGCCGCCGAGACCCAGTTCGGTACCACCGCCGAGTTCGGCATCCCCGACATCGGCGGCACGCCGGCTACGGTCATGAGGTTCCCCGCCTGCGACGCCACCATGGGCTACGCCATGTATCCCGATATCGACGCCAACGGCGGCGGATCCTACGTCAATCAATACACGATCATCTTCGACATCCTCTTCCCGGCCAGCTCGAACAACACATGGCGAGTCTTCATGCAGACCGCCGATTGCAACGGGAACGACGGCGATATCTTCGTCGGTAGCGGCGGCTCAAGTCCCAACCCCAACGGCATAGGAATCAGCGGACAGTATCACGGCACGATCGTGCCCGACACCTGGCACCGGGTCGCATTCTCATTCGACCTGGCAAACCCGGCCGGCCCCACGCTCATGAAGTTCATCGACGGCGTTCTGGTCGGCACCCAGACGCTGAGCAGCGGCGTGGACGGACGCTGGTCCCTCTACAGCCGAACCCACAACCGGGCAACGCTGCTCTTTGCCGACAACAACGGCGAGACGAACGTCGGCTATGTCAACAGCATCCAGATCCGCAATTACGCGATGACCGAGGCCGAGATCGCAGTTCTCGGCGGCCCCACCGCCGCAGGCCTGCCCGGCGGGCCCGGCGTCACCGGCCAATGGGACTTCGACGCGAGGAACCTGGTCGCCACAGTCGGCCGGGACCTCCAGTACTGGCGCGGCTGCCCGGGCTGCCCTGACCAGGACCTGGCCGCCCAAACCCAGTTCGGCACCACCGCCGACTTCGGGATCAGCGACATCAACGGCGAGGTGGCCCGGGTGATGCGGTTCCCCGCCGTCCTCAGCTGCACCGGCTATCTCTTCCCCCACGGAGCCGGCCCGAACGGCTCGGCCCCTCCCGGCGATATCGCCGCCCTCACGCAGTTCGGTACCACCGCCGAGTTCGGAATCCCCAACATCGCAGGCCAGGTGGCCACGGTCATGAAGTACCCCAAATGCGACCCCCGCATGGGCTACGCCATGTACCCCGAGGCCGCGGCCAACGGCGGCGGACAGTACGTCAATGCCTATACCATCATCATGGACATCCTCTCGCCGGCCGGCGCCGACGGCACATGGCGGGCCCTCTTCAACACGAACGACTGCAATACCAACGATGCCGACTTCTGGATCGGCGACGCAAACGCCTCGCCGAATCCCAACGGAATCAGCGGCTCGGGCCAGTATGACGGCGTCATCCTGCCCAACACGTGGTACCGCGTGGCCGTGACGGTGGACCTCACCACCCTCACGATGAACAAGTACATCGACGGCACGCTCGTGGGAACCGAAATCCTGAACGATACCCTCGACGGGCGGTGGTCGCTGTACCCGCAGGGCGACAATCGGCCGACGCTCCTGTTCACCGATAACGACGGCCAGACTAACGAAGGCTACGTCAACAGCATCCAGTTCCGCGACTACGCGATGTCCCCGGCCGAGATCGCCGCCCTGGGCGGGCCGAGCGCCGCCGGCATTCCCGGCGGATCCGGCGTCACCGGCCAGTGGGACTTCGACGCGCGCAACCTGGCCGCCACCGTGGGCCGCAGCCTCCAGTACTTCACCGGCTGCACGCCCTGGGAACCGAAGGTCAACCAGTACTCACTCATCATGGACGTGTACTTCAGCGACGCGGACTATCACGCCCCCGGAAACTGGATCGCCCTCTACCAGACCAACCCCCTCAATGCCGAGGACGCCATGCTCTGGATCCGCACGACCGACGGGGCCATCGGCGATGACGGCCAGTACGACCCCACCCAGGGCAGCATCTTCTGGGATACCTGGTATCGCATTGCCGTCGTGATCGACACCACCCGCGATGCCGTCGAGCCCGGCACGGGCATGCGGAAGTACGTGGACGGCGTCCTTGTCGGCATGCAGAGCGCCCAAGGCGTGGACGGCAAGCGGGCCCTGCGAGCCCGCGGCAGCCAATGGGGCGACGTGCTCCTGATGTTCACCGACGAGGACAACGAGACCAAGCCGGGCTACGTCAACAGCATCCAATTCCGCAACTACGCCATGACCGATGAGGAGATCGCCGCCCTCGGCGGCGCCAGTGCCGCCGGCATCCCGCTTCCCGAGCTCTGCGCCACGCCCGGGCAGGACTTCGACGCCGACGGCGACGTGGACGTGAACGACTTCGCCGCGTTCCAGCTCTGTTTCAACGGGGCGGGTCGGCCGTGGCCCTCGGAGGCCGGACCGAAGTGCGCCTGCTTCGATGAGGATGACGACGACGATGTGGACGTGAACGACTTCGCCGCGTTCCAGCTCTGTTTCAACGGGGCGGGTCGGCCTCCGGCCGGCGCCTGTCCGTAAGAAGGCCGGGCCGAGGGTCGGGTGGCGTAAGTGCTGGAGTGGCCCGGGCGGGCGGCGCTCGCCGACCCCCCGGGCCGGAAACGGTGCGACATCGGGCGTCGCGTGACGCCCGCGGGTTCATGTGTTTGGGAGGAAAGCGATGAGGGAGAGAGAGGTTTCTGCGTATCTCTGTGCGGTCCTGCTCCTGGTGGCCGCCGGACCGGCGTCGGCCGGCATCACGGGCCAGTGGGACTTCGATGATCCGGCCAACGGCCTCAAGGCCACGGTCGGGGCCGACTTGCAGGCCGTCGGCGTGGCCGCCACGGACAGCCAGTGGGGCACCACCACGGAGCTGGGCATCCCGGACATCGGCGGCGTGCCCGCCAGGGTCATGAAGTTCCCGAAGATGCCGACCTCGAACGACGGATACAAGATGTGGCCCGGTGCGGCCGCCAACGGCAGTACGGGCGATGTGAATCAGTACACGCTGATCATGGACATCCTGTTCCCGGCGGCCTCGAGCGGCAAGTGGCGGTCCCTGTTCCAGACCAGCGCGAGCAACAGCAATGACGGCGACTTCTTCGTGCGGGCCGGCGACAACGGGATCGGAATCAGCGGCGTCTATCACGGCGCCATCCTCCCGGACACCTGGCATCGCGTCGCGCTCGTCGTTGACCTCGAGCAGCCGGAGGGGCAGCCCGATTACTTCAAGTACATCGACGGCGTCCTGGTCGGGTCGCAGAACGTGGGCACGCCCGGCGGGCGCTTCTCGGTCTGGCCGGCTGAGTCCGGCAACCCGTCGTGGCTCTTCTCGGATGAGGACGGCGAGACGGAGCTCGGCTACGTCAACAGCGTCCAGTTCCGCGACTACGCGATGACGGCCGATGAGATCCTGGCGTTGGGCGGTCCGACCGCGGCGGGTATTCCCGAACCCGCCACGCTCGCGATGGTCGGGCTCGGTCTGGCAACGATGGCCCGACGCCGGCGCAGGTGACAAGCAGGGCGACCCGCCCCGGGCGGGTATGCTTGAATGGTCGCAGGGGCTCGGGCGAGAGTCTTCGCCCGGGCCCCTGGATCGGTCCCAGCGCGGGCGTTTGTCCGGGCGGAGCGACCGCACCTGAGCCGGCGGCGGGATCGGAACCGCACCGCGGCTGCGACCCGGCGGCCGGGGCCAGCACCATTGGGGTATCGCATGATGAGGTCCAGCGGGGTCTGCACAGGAAGTGTCGTCGCTCTTCTGACCGGTGCCGTCGTCTTGCACCCGCCCGCCGCCGGGCAAACGGTCCGCGGCCAATGGGACTTCGACGCCGGCAACCTCTCCGCCACCATCGGGTTGCCGCTGGAGTACTTCGACCCGTCGAGCAACGGGCAGACGGCCGCCAAGACGCAGTTCGGCACCACCGCCTCGTTCGGCATCGCGCCGATCGGCGGCCAGGTCGCCGCCGTCATGCGCTTCCCCAAGTGCCTCCCGGACGAAGGGTACGTGCTCCGGACGAACTGCCCGCCCAACGGCGGCGGGAGTTTCATCAACCAGTACACGCTCATTTTCGACATCCTCTATCCCTCCGCCTCCACGGGATGGCGCGGGTTCTTCCAGACCAACCGCGACAATGCCAATGACGGGGAGTTCTACGCCAACGCCGCCAACGGCATCGGGATCTCCGGCGCCTACCACGGAAACCTCACCCCCGACGTCTGGCACCGGGTTGCCGTCGCGGTCGACCTGACCACCGCCACGATGGCCAAGTACATCGACGGCACGCTCGTCGGCACCCAGACCCTGGGCGAAGGCCTCGACGGCCGCTGGTCCCTGTACCCTGCGTCGATGCAACCCGACCGCGTTCTGCTCTTCACCGACGACAACAACGAGACGAACTTCGGGTACGTCAACAGCATCCAGTTCCGCGACTACGCCATGTCGGCCGCCGAGATCGCCCAGCTCGGCGGCCCCACGGCCGAAGGCATCCCCACCTCCGCCCCGGCCCTGGCCGAACAGTGGGACTTCGACGGAAACCTCGAATCCTCCACCGGAGCGGCTCCGCTGACGGCCGGAGCGGCCGCGCCGGCCGGGATCCCCGGCGTGAACTTCACCTCGATGTCTATCGGTGGGCAGAGCGCCCAGGTGGCCGCCTTCACCCGGGGCACGTTCTTCCGACTCGTCCACGGCCTGCCGGCCAACGGCGGGGGCTCCTATGTCAACCAGTACACGCTCCTGATGGACGTCATGTTTCCCACGACGGCCCCGAGCGGTTGGGCGGCGCTCTGGCAGACCCACGACGGTAACGCCAACGACGGAGACTGGTTCATCCGCTACGTCGACCACGCCATCGGCATCTCGGGCAATTACGGCGGATACGTGCCCGACGGCACATGGCACCGCCTGGCCCTGGTCTTGGATGCGCCGGCCGGCACACTCACCAGTTACGTCAACGGCCAGCAGGTCCAGCAGAACACCGGACTGAGCGTCGATGGCCGCTGGTCCATCGGACCGACGGCACTGCTGTTCGCCGACGAGAACCGCGAGAACGCGGCCGGCTATGTCAACAGCGTCCAGATCCGCGGATACGCGATGTCCGCCGCTGAGCTGGCGGCGCTCGGGGGACCGACGGCCGCCGGAATCCCCTTTCCCGCGCCCCCGGGCTTGCAGCTCACCAGCCCCAATGGCGGGCAGCGCTGGCCGGCCGGCAGCACCCAGTGGGTGACGTGGACGGCCTCGAACCCCAACGGGGCCGTGACGATCGAACTGTACGAAGGGGAAATCTTCCGGGCAACGATCGGCACGGCCCTGATGACGGATGGTCAGTTCGCGTGGTCCATCCCCGCCGCGCTGGGCGACTCGACCAACTACCGCGTGAAGATCTTCGCCCCCGCTTTCCCCACCGTTTTCGATGATTCGGACGGCCCCTTCGAGGTGTTCGGCTCGGTCGAACCCTCGCCCAACATCACCAAGCAGCCGATGCTTCAGGACTACCGTCCGGATGCGATGACGCTTCTGTGGGAGACGGACTCCGCCGCGGGTCAGGCGGCCGTGGAGTGGGGGCTGTTCACGCCCGGCGAATCCGTCACGACCGACGTGCGGACCGAAGCCGTCGGCGGCTCTCTGTTCGTGCACACGGCCACCATGCAGCCCCTCCAGACCGAGACCACTTACGTCTATCGCGTCCGCAACGGCGCCACCGTGTCACCAACCTACTCGTTCCGCACGGCGCCCCGGCGGGCAACGCCCTTTCGCGTCGTCTGGTTCGCCGACGAGCAGGGACACACGGTGTTCCGGCAGCACGTGGCCCACATGGCAGCGCGCGATCCCGACCTCGTCCTGGCCTCGGGAGATCTGATGCCCAGCGGAACGAGCCTGACCGACTGGCACAACTACTGGTTCAATCCCCTCGAGATCGGCCACCTGGCCCAGACCACGCCGGTGCTCTTCAACCGCGGCAACCACGACGGCGAAGGCTCGCTGGCCTACGCGTACAGCGCCCTGCCCGGCAACGAGGCATGGTTCGCTTTCACCTACGGCAACGTCCGGTTCATCTTCCTGGACACGAACCTCCCCACATCGAGTCACCCGCAGCAGCTTTCCTGGCTTCAGGGGGAGCTGACCTCTGCGGAAGCCCGGTCGGCACAGTTCCGCATCGTGGGTTTTCACAAGCCCCCCTTCACCGACGTGTGGGACAGCACGAGCTATAACGGTGAGGCCTGGGTCCGCAACGACTGGGTGCCCCTCTTCGAACAGAACGGCGTGGACGTGGTCGTCAACGGCCACACGCACGCCTACCTGAGGGGCGACCGCGGCGGCGTGATGTACCTGATCGTCGGCGGCGCCGGCGGAGCCCTCGACACCGTCCGCAGCTATGACTGGGGCTTCTTCGACGTCATCAAGTCCGAGTTCCATTACAATCTCGTCGAGTTCGATCGCAACCGCATGCGGTGGACGGCCTACGATCTGAACGACCAGCCGATCGATGCCTTCGAACTGATCAGCCGAAACCCACTGGCCCCCGCCGACTTCGACGGTGACGGCGATGTTGACGTGTCGGACTTCGGCCACTTCCAGGCGTGTTTCAATGGATCCAGCCGCCCACCCGCCGCCACCGCCTGCGGAGATGCCGATCTCGACGCCGACGGCGACGTCGACGTGAACGACTTCGCGGTCTTCCAGGCGTGTTTCAACGGACCCGGACGTCCCCCGGCCTGTGCCGGCTGAGGCGTCTCCGACTCCGCCCTCCACCCAGGGCGCTTCCCCGAGAATCCGCTTGACAGCCAGCCCGCGACCGGGAATACTCTTAATGCGGTGAAACGCGCAGTCCCCAGAGTGCCTGGCGGCCTTACGGTCCTGCCTGGGTCGGCGGGAACAGCCTGCGGAACAATCCAGCCCCCGAGACATTCCGGCACGGGTCGTATTGCACCTTGATCCTGCCTCTTGAGGTTGCGTGGCCACCGCAGGGTGCCGCAACGCGAACCGACGCCGCCGTCCAGCTTGCGTAAGGTCCGGCGGATGCGTACCTTAGACGCAGCACCGGCTGCGGCACACCAGGCTCATACGCGGGAACCACCGGCAGGAGGAGCTCATGGCGTCAACGAGGGCGGTCTGGGGAATCGACATCGGACAAGTGGCTCTCAAGGCCCTCCGTATCCGCCAGGTGGGTGACAAGGTCGAAGCCCTCGCCTACGAATACATCGAACACCCCAAGATCCTCTCGCAGCCCGACGCGGATCGGCCGGCCCTGGTGGCCAAGGCGCTCGAACAGTTCCTCTCCCGGCACGACGTCCGTCAGGACCGGGTCGTCGTCGGTGTGCCGGGTCAGCATACGCTTTCGCGGTTCACGAAGCTGCCGCCGGTCGAGCCGAAGAAGATCCCCGACATCGTCCGCTTCGAAGCCAACCAGCAGATCCCCTTCGACATGGACGAGGTGATCTGGGACTACCAGACGTTCCGGTCGCCCGAGACCAACGAGCTGGAGGTCGGCATTTTCGCGATGCGGCGGGAGCTGGTCGGCGAGCATCTTCAGCCGTTCGCGGCATCGAACATCGAGCCGGTCATCGTGCAGTCGGCCCCGCTGGCCCTGTACAACGCCCTGTTCTACGACGGGCTTCTCAGCGAAGGAGCCACCCTGCTCCTGGATATCGGGGCGCAGAACACCGACCTGATCGTGGCCGAGCCCCACAGCCTCTGGACCCGCAACATCCCGATCGGCGGCAACAACTTCACCGATGCCCTCGTCAAGACCTTCAAGATCTCCTTCGCCAAGGCCGAGAGCCTCAAGCGGACCGCCACCAGCAGCAAGTACGCGCGCCAGATCTTCCAGGCAATGCGGCCCGTCTTCGCGGACCTGGTCGCCGAAATCCAGCGGTCCATGGGCTTCTACAGCTCCACCCACCGGGGTGTCCGGATCGTCCGCGCGATCGGAATGGGCAACGCCTTTAAGCTGCCCGGCCTCCAAAAATTTCTCCAATCAAACCTCAACATAGAGGTCGTCCGCCCCAGTACGTTCAACAAGCTCTCGATCGCCTCCGTCCCTAACGCGCCCGACCTGATCGAACACCTGTTGAGCTTCGGCGTGGCCTACGGCCTGGCGCTCCAGGGCCTGGGCAAGACCCAGATCACCAGCAACCTGCTCCCGCCAGAGATTGCCAAGGCCATCATCTGGCGGCGCAAGACGCCTTGGTTCTGGGCGGCAGCGGCGTGCCTGGCTCTCTCGGCCGGACTGGTCTGGGGCCGCTACTTCACGGACGCCGGCGCGATCCGCGGCGCCCTGGGGAACTTCACGGCGGTCAGCCCCATGCCGCTGGATCAGGCCTTGGCGACGTTGCGAAGCCCTCCGAGCGATGCGGCTGCCCCCCTCGAGTACGCCGGAACCATCGCCAGCATGGCCGAGGGGCTCCGGAACGAGTTTCAGAACCTGGAGTCTCAGTTCGAAACGGAGCGCCAGAAGATCGAGAAGATCGTCGAGGTCCAGAAGGACAAGACGCTCTGGCCCCGGATCCTCCAGGAGATCTTCCGGGCCTTGCCGGCCCCCCAGAAGGAGCTTGCAGACGCGATGGCCGCCGGCCCTGAGGAGTACAAGAAGGCAGCTGCCACGATCCCGCGGGGCGAACGCAAGCAGATCTTCATCCAGTCAATGAGCGTGACCTATGCCTCCGACGTCGCCGCCGCCTATCGCCTGGCCCGCGGGCTGGAGACAGGCGCGTCGGGGATGGGAATGGCTTCGGCGGCGGACGGCTCCGCCGCTGGGGCCCAGGCGCCCACCGGACCGGGCTTCGTGGTCCGGCTCCAGGTGCTCACGCCCAACGCGGAGGGCGGGGCCTTCCTCGAGAAATCGCTGCTGCCGCGGCTGGCCGCAGTGAAGGACCCGAACCGGAGGTTCCATTTCGAGATTGACCTGCGCCGTGCACTGGTCTGGCGGATTCGCTATTCGGAGCGGGCCAGCCGGGGGCTTGGCACCGGCATCCCGTACGGCGGAGCGGGAATGTACGGCACCCCCTTCGGCGGAATGGAACGCACGCCCTACGCCGGGTTCGGCCGCATGCCCATGGGCGAAGGACCGATAAGCCCCGGCACACCCGCTGCCCCCAAGGTCGTCGAGGCCAAGATCGATACCGACCCGGTGACCGGAGAGCCGATGGGCAATGACTTCCTGTTCGAGGTAATGTTCCAGATCGTCCTGGACCAGAAAGACGCAGCCGCCAACCCGGCGGACGCGGGGGCTGCCCCGGCGTAAGGCCGGTCGGAGATTCAAGGATGGCCTTCATCAAGCGACACCTGATGCTCCTGCTGTGCGGGACGGTGGCCTTCCTCTCGCTCGTGGCGATGGTGCTGGGCATCTTCCTCGGCGACGTGAGCGAGCCCATGGCCCAGGCCAAGTCCTTGGAGGACAAGCTGGCCTCCCTCAGCGGCGGCCCGGTGAACGAGCGGCATATCCGCGCCGCAACCGAGCGGACACAACGGGTGAGCGGGGCCTACCAGGAGGCCCAGCGAATCATCCGCCAGATCAACGCCCGAACGCCCATCCTCGATTCGGTGTTCCCCACGCCCAAGAGCAATGACGCGGCTTTCAAGTTCCCGGATGCCTATAAGGCGGCAGCGGAGCGCCTTCTGAAGGAGACACTGAAGTCGCGACCCGCTCCCACGGAGGAGCAGTTCGCTCACATGCGAATGGTCCTTCTGGCCCGCAAGACGAGGGATGCCGCTGCGGCCCTGGAAAATCGGCCTGCCGCCCCCTCGGCCCCCTCAGTACCTGCGCCCGCGGCCCCGCCGGCGGCCATCGCGCCCGGCCTGCCCGTGGCCACCCCCGCGGGTCCGGCCGGAGGGGCAACCATGGTGGACGAGGCCGAGGTCCGGGCGCTGGCCAGTCTTGCCCACGCTCACACAATCAAGGGATGCTACGCCGACATCGATTCGCTCGACCTCGACCGCGAGCTTCTGACCCCCACCCGGGACCCGCCCCATCCCGAACAGATGTGGGACGCCCAGATGGGCCTCTGGATCCAGCAGGATGTGGCGGCCGCCTTGGCTCGCGTCAACGAGAAGGCGGCGGCGGAGATGACCGCGGCGGGGCGAGAGGCCGACGTGTGGGTAGCCTACCTGCCGGTCAAGGACCTGATCCGTATCGAGGTCGGCGATTACGTCTTCGGGCAACCGGGCGCCGCGGGCTCCGTCCAGGAGATGCGTGCGGGCGCCCAACTGGCGTGGTTCGAGGTGCCTTCCGCGGTCGGAGCCGGTCAGCAGGTTACGCTCCCGGTGGGCGACCTCTCCAAGTCCTTCACCCAGCGGACGAGCAACGAGCTGTACGACGTCATCCACTTTGCCGTTGATGTGGTCGTGGACGCACGGGCACTGCCCACGGTCCTGGACGCGATCAGCAGCGCGAACTTCTACACGTTGCTGGCCGTCGCGACGGCCTCGCCTGCCGTCGACCCGATGTTCATCGGCAAGGTCTATGGACCCAACCCGGTCGTTGAGGTCCTGGCCGTATTCGAGGGCTGCTTCTTCCGCGAGATCTACCACCCGCTCATGCCCCCTGATCTGAGCGCCCAGATCAAACAGGGCCAGAGGATCGGGCGGGATCGATCCGGATTCGGCGGCATGCCGGGCATGATGCCTTCGCCCGTTCAACGCATGCCGGGGGACATGCCGCGGCGAGGCGGCGTGACGGAGGAACTCCCGCCGTGACCCGGATGCCGGGCAAGGCGGCCGCCGCAGGAGTGTGAGATCATGGCCAAACAGACCGTCTCGATGATGGATCGTCACATCGAGAAGATCGTGGTCGGCGTGGCCGGCCTGATCCTGCTCGGCGTGGGGTTTCTGTACGTCGTCGGCAACCCCCACGCGATCGAAGACGGCGACAGCTCGGTGGGCCCCGGCGAGATGGGGCCGCGCGTCCGCGACAAGGCGCGGCAGGTGTTCCAAGCCATCACGGCGGCCAATCCCGAGCGCAAGGATGTGCCGGACTACCTGGCCCTGATCCGGACGTCCAGTCCGCTCCAGATGGACAAGCAACTCCTGGCACAACTGCCTCTGGCACCGACGCCGATCAACCCACGTCCCCCCGTGGTGGAAGAAACGCCGGCCGCAGGCAAGATCCGACTGGCCCAGGTACTTCCGCCGGGCAAGCCCGTGGTCTTCCAGGGGCGCCACCGGGCGACGCTGCCCGTACCGACCCCCCTGGGTGGCGTGGCCCCCGCCGTCCCGGCCGTCCCCGCCATGGCGGGCGGAGAGACCGAGGCCCAAGACGTAACCTGGGTGACGGTCATGGCGGGCATGAGCGTGAACAAGCAGCGGGAGGCCTTCGCACGGGCAGGATACACGGCCGCCCGGCAGACGATCACCCTCGCGCGGATTCGGCTGGAAAGACAGAAGCTCCTGCCCGACGCCACGTGGTCGGCCCCCGAGGAGGTCAAGGTCTTCTCCAAGTACATCCTGCCCAATCCGCCCGCGATCAATATTATCCAGGATGCCGTTCACGGCTGGGCGATCGATCGAGACTCGTTCAACGCCTTGGAGGCGTTCCAGCGGGCCATCTCCCCGACCGAGGTTCAGGTGGCCCTGCGTCGCCAGCCCCTGGCACCCTACCTGGACACCGTGGATTGGACGCCCCCGGACGACTGCAAGATCGAAGGCGTCAAATGGGAGGAATGGCTGGATTCCGAAATGCCCGGCTCAGCCTTTCACGGCCCCCAGCTGGCCGGGATGGAGCCGGAGTACCGCGAGTTGCCGACGGCCCGCACGCGCCAGCCCGCACCGCCGCGCGAGCGCGAACGCACCACCGAGCGCCCGACGCGCCGATCGGGCGGCGGAGGCGAGTCCGAGGGGCGCGGCGGTCGGCCCGACTACGCGCCGCGGGCGAGCGGCGCCGAGCGGTCCTCCTCGAATCGCGACACAGCCGCCGAGCGCACCAGAGTCCAGGCCGTCCGGACCACCTACGACGAGGCCAAGAAGGCCTACGCACAGAAGGACCTCGAAACGGCTCGCCAACTCCTCTCGCAGGTGATCCAGGAGTCCCGTGACGTACGGGCGCTGACGAACGTGGCTCGCGAAGCCGAGGAGCTGTACGAGAAGATCCAGAAGGAACTGATCGAGGAGCAAAGGCAGATTCAGCAGCGGGAGCAGCAGCGCCAGTATCGCCTCCAGCTCGGCCTGCCCGCCGACATCGAGACGGAGCCCTGCTGGGTGCACGACCTGACCGCCGAGCCCGGCGCCACGTACCGGTATCGCATGCGCTTCGAGTTGCTCAACACGTACGCAGGCGACCCGAGCGACCTGGCCGACCCGCAGGAGGCCGCCCGCGTGGTCCTGCCCGGCGAGTGGTCGGAGTGGTCCGAGCCCGTCACCGTGCGGCCGGACGTCTGCTTCTTCTTCACCGGCGTCGGGAACAAGGGCGCCCAAGTGGAGCTCTGGAAGTGGCACGAGGGCAACTGGGCCCCGCCGATCCGTAAGGACTTCGCCATCGGCCAGCGCATCGCCTTCGAGGACAGGAAACTCGGACTGATCGACACCGGAATGACGGTGGTCGACATCAAGCCGAACGTCACCCGCCCGGTCCGCGTGGAGGGCAAGAAGGGCGTCGAGATCGAGATCAAGCCGGCGCACGTCCTGCTCGTGGCCGACACACAGGGCCGTGTGCAGGAGCGAGTCGACCAGGAGGAAAAGACCAGTCCCGAGAGGGACCGGATCGAGAAGGAGCAGAAAGCACCCAAGTCCCGCGAGGCCGTGCGGCGCCGGGTCGGCCCGATGGCCCCGTACCCCGGCCGGGGCGAGATGATGCCGTACGGCCCCTACCCCGGCCCCATGGGGCCCAACCGGTTCGGAGCCGGCGAACTGCCGCCATGATCGCACGGTTTGCACCGGACGGGAATCTGCTGTAAGCTCTTGCGGGCAAGACCGTAGCGGTGTTGGCGAACGCGACGGTGCGTGCTATGCTGAGGTGTGCGACGCCCGATCCGACGACGGGCGCGCGGCTGGCAACAATGGGTCGAAGCTTTCCCTCCTCGTAGCTCTGGGCGGCCGGTCGCTGCCAGCGGACCCGCCGCAAAGGAGGCGTTCCCTTGAAGTGGTCTCGTATCCAACAGCGTGGGTGGCCTTGCCTGTTCGGGATCGCCCTGTTCGTAGGCACGGTCGGTGCCCCCGCGTTCGGGCAGACGCCCGGCGAGCAGCTCAAGCAGGCCGTCCAGCTCTTTGAGCAAGGCCAGTACCAGAAGGCCCAGGACCTTCTCGTCGGGATCGACCAGGAGAAACTCTCCGACCCCGAGAAGCGCCAGCGGGATGAGTACATCGAGAAGGCCCGTGTGGCCATCAATCAATCACAGAAGGCCCGTCAGGACCTCGAGGATGCCAACCTGGCCTACGACGGCAATCGCCTCGACGAGGCCGGCCGCCGATACAGGGCCGTGCTGGCCAACCCCTATGCCACCGCCGCCCAGAAGCAGGAAGCCGAACGGCGCATCGCCCTGATCGAGGAGAAGCAGCGGCTCTCGGCGACCACGCGTCCGGCCACTCCCGCCAAGGCACGCCCGGCCGAACCGGCCCCGCGAGCCGCAGGCCCCGCCACCCGTCCGGCCGAGCCCGCGGGGCTGGCCCGGGAACGCGAACAGGCTGCCCGGTTGATCGAGCAGGGGCACGAGGCGATCCGCCGCGGCGAATATGACGTGGCCGACCAGCGGTTTGCCGAGGCCCTCCGCCTCGTGCCGGGACACCCCGATGCCTTGGCCGGTCAGAAGCTCCTGGCCCGCTACCGCGGGGCGGAGGGGGCTCCATCCAGCCTGATGGAGCGGTACCTGGCCGTGCAGAGTCTGCGCTGGCAGCGGGCAGTGCGCATCTACCGGGAGCGCGAAGAGGAGATCCGGCGGCTGATGCTCGATCACCGATACGACGAAGCGCGGCAGGTTCTCCAGACCGCGCGTCAGACGATCGAGGCGGCGCGCAACGACGCGCCGGCCGCCTCCGATTTCGATCAGATCCAGCGCGAACTGAGCCAACTGGACCAGTACGTGCAGGCCGAACAGACCCGTTACCAAGAGGAACAGGTCGCTCAGCAGGTTCGCTCGGCCCGACAGCAGGCCTCCGAGCGCGAGCGGCGCATCCAGGAGGAGAAGGACCGCCGCATCCAGCAGATGATGGAGCGGGTCATCCAGCTCAAGAAGGACCGTGAATACGCCGCGGCCATCGAACAGCTCAACGAGATCCTGGCGATCGAGCCGAACTACCAGCGGGCCCGCGACATGCGAGACGACCTCGAGCAGTTCTGGAGCCTGCTCCAGCAGGGCAGCAATCGCGAGGAACAGCGCGAGGCGTCCCGCGATGCCCTGGCCATGGCCGAGGCCCTCAAGGTCGCCCCCACCGATCTCTACCAATACCCCGACAACTGGCGCGAGGTGAAGGCCGCCCGGGAGAAGCTCGGGGTCGGCATCCGCGAGGTGGACGAAGCCGAGAAGATCAACCGCCAGACCGAGGAGAAGCTCCGCAAGACTATCCCCGCCGCCGAGTTCGACGCCACCCCCCTTCGGGATGCGCTTCAGCACCTCGAAACCACCGGCAACGTTCGCATCGTCCCCAACTGGAAGGCCCTGGAGCTGGCGGGCGTCACCCCCGAAACGGAGGTCACGGCCAACCTCCGTGACATCGAACTCGGTGCAGCCCTGCGCGTCCTCCTCGAGAACGTCAGCGACCCGACTCTCGCCCCGGTGGATTATGAAATCGTGGACGGCAACGTCCGCGTTTCGACCGAAGAGGACTTCAATCAGACCGCCGTGGTAACCAAGGTCTATGACATCACCGACATCACTACGGAACGCCGCACCGTCCGACGGGCGCGCGAAGGCTTCTTCAGCCGCAGCGGCGGCATGGGAATAATGGGGGGCATGGGAATGATGGGGGGCATGGGGATGATGGGCGGCATGGGGATGATGGGCGGCTTCGGAGGCATGGGCGGATACGGCGGCGGGTACGGAGGATACGGCGGGGGTTACGGCGGAGGCTACGGCGGAGGATATGGCGGCGGAGGGTACGGCGGTGGAGGCTACGGCCAAGGCGACGATGACGACGATACAGAGGAGACCGAAGAAGAACGCGCCGAGCGGGCCGACGACCTGGTCGAGCGGATCCGCACGCTCATTACCCCGCAAGCCTGGGACACCGGTCGCGTCTCCGTCGAACAGTTCCAGGGACGGCGGCTGATCGTCACGCATCGCCGGAGCATTCAGAAGAAGATCGCCGATCTGCTCAAGGGTCTGGGCACCGGACGTCGGGATCAGGTGGCCGTCGAGGTCCGGCTGATCACCATCCGCAAGAACTTCCTTGAAGAGATCGGTGTGGACCTTGACGTGGTCCTCAATCAGGGTAACGCCGGATACGATGTCGTCGGGACTGACCCGAACAGTCAGACCGCCTTGCTCCTGCCGCGCCGGTTCGGGCAGTACGGCTTCACTCCGAACGTCCCGGCGGCCGGCAGCCCCATGGCCCAGGGAACGGTGAATCAGCCCTATACGAACGTGGCCATGGTACCGCGGCCGGGCGACGTGGGGCCGCATTCGGGACAATGGACACCGATCCCCGTGACGAACAACACGGCCA